>ENA-ORRW01000422-ORRW01000422.1-human-gut-metagenome-genome-assembly--contig:-NODE-422-length-50824-cov-4.822529_pt1 | contig 50824 bp, 40 predicted proteins | sample MGYA00242183_ERZ509150 | MGnify/ENA primary metagenome ERZ509150 (study PRJEB26280, sample SAMEA2338639) | human gut metagenome | biome: human gut; feature: human-associated habitat; material: faeces... | reverse complement strand
CTAGAACCTGAATCTAGCGCGTCTGCCAGTTCCGCCACATCCGCACAACTTAGTGTGCTTGACTATAATACCGTATCAAAAAGAGTTTGTCAACACCTTTTTTAAAATTTGTTCCCAAAAAAATACATTCTTTTTCAAATCGAAATTCAATCCTTCCTTACCGCCTGACACCGGATGAAAAGTTGTAGTTCTCTATTTATTTTTGGTATGGTATAATTGAAGTCGAATAAAGCAGAGGAACGGAACAGTTGTAGTTCCCTATTTATTTTTGGTATGGTATAATGCGTTATAATGGCATAGGTGTGCGTGTTACGTTGTAGTTCCCTATTTATTTTTGGTATGGTATAATTGGACACCGTCCAGATGGCGTGAATGTGGGGTTGTAGTTCCCTATTTATTTTTGGTATGGTATAATCCATTGTCAATGCAAAGGCGCAGGCAGAAAGTTGTAGTTCCCTATTTATTTTTGGTATGGTATAATGAACTTGCCCTGCCAAAGCTGATGACCTTTGTTGTAGTTCCCTATTTATTTTTGGTATGGTATAATTTCTTTCAGATTCTCCATACTATCAATATTGTTGTAGTTCCCTATTTATTTTTGGTATGGTATAATGGTGTAAATTATGACAAGGATATGATTTATGTTGTAGTTCCCTATTTATTTTTGGTATGGTATAATTTTCTGCGACCGCCCCTCAAAGAACGTATGGTTGTAGTTCCCTATTTATTTTTGGTATGGTATAATTTAGTCATGTGTGCCACCTCCGGTTAGATAGTTGTAGTTCCCTATTTATTTTTGGTATGGTATAATCCAGCTTCGCGCATTGATCGCACCAGCACTGTTGTAGTTCCCTATTTATTTTTGGTATGGTATAATTCTTCGTTGATGATCTCTTGCAATTCTTCAGTTGTAGTTCCCTATTTATTTTTGGTATGGTATAATATTCAGCATAGGCGCAAGCGTCTTTACCTTGTTGTAGTTCCCTATTTATTTTTGGTATGGTATAATCGGTATCCGGATCGAGTTCCGCGCGATCGGGTTGTAGTTCCCTATTTATTTTTGGTATGGTATAATAGGCTGATAAAACCCCTTGAAATCTAAAGATTCCAAGGGGTTTTATCATTTTGCTTTTTCCCTTTTTATAGCAGTGTAAGCTGTTCTCCGGAAAAAGATTTTTCATTTTTTGACATCACTCCAAGAAGAACAGCCATATTTTGATATTGCTTCTCCGTAATTACCAATAATCTAACCGAGCCATTCGGCGGTAAGCTTGCTTTTAATCTTTTTGTATGCTTTTCTACTGCATCATTTCCATTGCAAACACGAGAATAAACAGAAAATTGAACCATATAATATCCTTCTTTTAACAAAAAGCTTCTAAACCTTGCCGCTGCCTTTCGTTCTTCCTTCTTTGTTACAGGGAGGTCAAAAAATACAAGCATCCGCATATACTTACTCATATTCATGCTGCCTCAAGGGCAAAATTGCACATAATTTTAATTGATCTTCTCCCGCAACAATACTCGATTGAAAGGTCTGCACTGTTTTTTCCACTCCATAAAACAAAGGATGCTTCTGTGTGCCAAACAAAACATCACAGCTTATTAAATGGTATAAAATCTGTTTATCTTCCGTTGTTAGAAAATCCCGTTCTTTCTCCTGCATCTGATACACACATAAATCTACCATGGGACGAAACACCTCCATGATGTCATCCGCAAGATTAAATGCATTTAATTGGCTATGGTGATGGATGCCAAGCGCCGGCTCCAGCCCATATACTGTTAAGCTGCGACAAACTAAGCCTCTGATAATAGCATATCCATAATTCAATCTGGCATTCGTCACAGTATCTTGCCCTCTTGAAAATCCGCTTCCAAACAAATATTTGAAGTATTGTGCAGCCGCAACTGCTTCCATGTTATCCTTATCATTCAGTTTTACCTTTTGCGCAAATGACATAATTTGGTCATATCCGGATAACGATGCTAATTCCAGAACCTTCGCTTGATTCCTAATCTTCTCAATAACTATTTTTGACCACAAATGTTTCTTCAATGTCTCTTTCGTCTGTATCTGTGCCTGCAACAGTTTATATTTTCTGCTATGTGTATGAAATCCATTGACTATTCCACAAGGCAAATGCTTTTCATCACAAAAGAAAACCAAAATGCCATTTCTTGCACACTCCGAAAGAGTAGCAACGGAAATATTGCTTTGATTGTTTTCTATCATGACAGTAGAAATATCTTCCATAGGAAACGAATATTCTTCCGTTGTTTTTACAACCAATTGTCTATTCCTTGTATTGATTTTAGAAGGTGATGATATAAAAATATTTCGGTATGCCATAAGACCACCTCTTTACTTTCTTTCTTCCACCGCCGCCTTGTATTTATTGCCTAATACATCCACATGATATTTTTCAATACGGCTTAATGTTTTAACACCCAAGCTCTGAATCGTATAGTTGTTATCATGTGTCTCAACTGTAATAGCGGCCCCTGAGATTTTTGCCTCTCTATAATAAACAAACGCTTCTTCCGCCTCAAAGGAATCTTTTTTCTCGCCTCTTTTCTTTGCAAACTTCTTAGGAGTAGAGGACTTAATATACAGCAAGTCATTCGGATAAATCGAATACAGAAAATCTTCATCCTTCATGTTCTTCCAATCATGATACTCCTTATGTGGCACACAGGCTTTTTTAGGCAGTTCCTCCTTCATTAAATCGGAAATATAAATCGGAATAAAATAATATCCTTCCCCCTCTACATAATACAAATCAATCCTTACCATAGCGCCATTTGCGGCAACACCATGATTGACGGGTATATTCAAATTAGAAACAGCGTAAATCTTAACCTTTTTCACTTTTGGAGCAACACCCCCATTAGGTGTCGGTTTATACACAAAGCCTTCGGGGAATGCCTCTTTCCCGTTTCCACCGGCTTCTTTCAGGCGGCTCCGTAACAGCTCATATAACAGAATGTCACTGGAAGGATTATAATACCTCTCAATTTCGCCGTCCTTGTCCAGCTTCAGCTCCTGAATAGATGTCTTTGTTACAGTTCTCATTTTGCCATCTACTTCACGGTAGGCACGAATCGTTTCTTTATGCGCCTGTCCTGTTACCTTTTTCTTTGTCATTCTGGAAACAAAAATCGGTTTGATACTATCAATATCCACATCCTGATAATTTGCAAGAGACACCTTCTGGAGCATCTCTTTTGGCTCCTTACAGGTACGAATATCCAATTCTGTTGAAAATTCCGGCCATGGCATAGGAAATCTTTCCCTCATCGCAACATCATCTTTATTCAAATATCGATTTTCTTCCCGCTTCGCATATTCTGTTACCGTCTGAACAATACCCGGCGTAATACATGCAACTACAACCGCATCAACACTGTGGTGCAAATCACCATCTTCTCTGACTTTGTTAATCCCCCAGCGCTTTCTCATATATGCAGTTACTCGCCCATTTACAGCGGTAACACGCTGTTTTCTATCATATGCTTCATCAAACAAAAGGTAATCCTTGATGTAGTTCATCATAAATCTCGTAATAAACTGTGTATCCTGTAAGCTTCTCTGCTTCATCTCTCCCATATCTTCCTCTGTAAGTATAGGCTTCAGCAGCTTTTCTCTTTTTGCTCTGTTTTTTATCAGCGTATTTACACGAATTTCATATTCTTCCTTATCCGCAACATACTGCATAGGAATCCGATTTCCTTTATCCCTGTTTGCTTTTGTCAGAACAAGCACCTTGTTGGTATAGCTATCATCAAAAGAAATACTATACGGAATAATATGGTCAACCTCATAATAACCGGGTACAAACAAATTCTCCGCCTTGATCGGTTGGCCGGTATAAACACATTTGCAATCCTGCTCCTGCCAAAGCTTATACTTCACAATATCCTGACCGGAAGGTTGTGCAACATGGAAGGTATCCTTAATCTCATCATAAATTCTTTGATTCTGTGCAGCATTATCCTTCTGCTCTTTCTCAATTCGTTTCCTATCCTTAAAGGACTTAGACATCTCCCTTGCAAGCTCGATATTAACTGCAGCCGGAGAACCATGTCTTTTAATAATCTCATTTACAACCTTGATTGTCTGATTGATTGCTCTTTTTACCACAGGACTTGTAATATCATATGTATTTTGCGGAAGCTTCGGCAAATATTTTTTCTTTTCCGCAACATTGTGTGCCCGAAAATCATAACCGGCCTGTTCGCAAGCCTTATCATAAGTCAACCCTTTTTCTAAATAAGGAATTACCTTCTGCATTGCTTTTACAGACAAACTACCAAATTTTGAAAAATTTTTCATTCCCAAAATTGCATTGATTTCCTCTTTTGAAAAATTACCTTCTAAAAGCGCTTGTTGAATTTTGTCATCCGTTTTATAATATGTAATTGCAGTACCGATTAAGTCTCTTTGCGTATTGCTAATCTGTAAAACATGGTTTTTACTTATCTTATCAAATGCTTTTCGCATCTCATGGTATACAGGCAAATACTGGAATTTTGCAGCCTCTACCTCTTCCACTTCTTTTTGACCATAGGTTAAATTAGAAAACAGCGCATCTTGCCCCAGCTCCAATTCCTTGCGTATCCGCTTGTAATCAATCTTCTCCGTTTTATGGCATAAAGCAAACAATTTATTTCTTTCATCATCCGTCAATCGCCTTTTCACGCCGTCTTGTAAAATACCGATACTATTTATTTTCTGCCACAAATTATATAGTTCAAATGTATAAGTAGCCTTTGATGCACGTTTTTCCTCTTTCTCAAAGGTACATTTTCCAACCATTTTTTCAATCTGATTTCCGGCATAAGGGCTTTCTTCCCCCGGACCTTCTTCAAATGCTCTTTGGCTAAAAAGAATCTCCAAATATTTTTCAGAAAATGCATCCGTAACATATAAACTGCCGAATGCCTTCTGCTTCTCAAAAATGATTCCAATTTCTTCTTTCAATTGACTGCGCAGAAATGTATTGGAATAATCCCCGCCTTTGTTCCTTTTGTTTTCCGCAAACCGTTCATCTTTCCACAGCATCTCACCAACTGTGCGATATCCTTTTTCCTTCAAATATTTTTCATTATCTGCAGTTGCAGTAAGCAGCTTTCCTTCATCAGAACCTTTTTTTTCATTTTTGCGATTCGATTTAAAGCCTCTTCTTTGCGCCAAATGAATCAAAAGCCTTGTCAGCTCTTCATTATTTAACTTTCTTTCCAATGATTCATATCTAATTTGGTAAATATCCATCGGAATATTACCTTTTACATGATATAGAGAATCCAATTTTTCTTTTGTGTAGATACCTTCTCTCTGTATAAGTGCTTTGATTCTGTCCAATCTATGCTTATGCCTTCTATTTCGCCTGCGAGCCCCCCTCGCCTCTCTGCGAGGTGCTGCAAGAGAAGACCCATCATTCGGATTCTCTGCCGCTTCAAAAGTCCTCACATGCATATCAATGATTCTATTTGGCTCTCCATAATGGTCTATATTTAATATCGCAGCCCCTACCGATGTAGTACCAATATCTAAACCTAATCTGTACACAAAAGCACCCCCTCATATATCACAAAAATATTATATAATCAATTATAAAACAAAAGCGCCGCGACAAGCGCGGCACTTTCGGGTTACAGCACCATGCTTTCACAAGGGCTTTATTGCAGTAACCTATTTACTTTTGGTATAGTATAAGTATTTTCATACTAACATGTTCCTTCTTGGCTGTCAAGCCCTCCTTGTCGATCGGCTACATTCTCGTTTTCGAATTTTGTTCTCAAAAAATATAATCCATTCTCTCAGATAAGGACTCCCCTCGGAAAACAAAAAAAGACCACCGATTTTCTCGATGGTCTTCTCCGCAATACTGCGGATGACAGGACTTGAACCTGCACGGGCGCAATGCCCACTAGAACCTGAATCTAGCGCGTCTGCCAGTTCCGCCACATCCGCACAACTTAGTGCGCTTGACTATAATACCGCACCAAAACACTTTTGTCAACACATTTTTTATATTTTTTTCGTTTTTCTCTTTTACAGAAACAGCGGCACCAAGATCGGCACCAGAAGCGTACACACAATGCCGTTCACAAAGGCAAGCACGGCAATCGTGCCATTCGTGTTCTTGCTGATAATGCCCAAGGTGGTATCCATAGAGGTTGCCCCTGCCGGCGCAATGGCGCAATAATAATTCAAATGGCTTGCCACAAACGGCACAATGACAAACGTCAGCATTTCCCGAAGCACATTCGCCAAAAACGCAATCGTGCCGCCGACGGGGTTGCCTGCCTCCGTAATCAGCACGCCCGAAAGACTATACCAGCCCAAGCCTGCGGAAATCGCCAAGCCCTCCTTTGCAGGCAGGGAAAGCAAAAAGGCGGTCACCGCGCCGCCGCAAAGGGAGCCGAGCGCAACCCCGAACGGAATCAGCAAAATCCGAAAGCCCAATTCCCTGATGCGTGTGAAAACGGCCTTATTCAGCCCCGTATCAATCCCAACGGAAAACAAAAGGAGCAGCAGCATATAGGTGGAGATGCTATCCAGAAAGCCGCTTACATCCGCAGGCATCAGGTATCCTGCCCCAACGCCAAGCACCAGAACAATCAAAATCACAAGGCTCATTTCTTCCCCTCCTTTTCCAAAAACAGCGTGGAAAGAATATAAACCACAGCAATACTGCCGATTGCCGTCATCACAGCAAACAGCAGTGCCTTGCCGCCCAAAATCGGCAGGCTTCTGACCACCTCGCCATTTCTGCCGATACTCACGCCCATGCAGAAAATCAAAAGCAGCAGCCAAACCGTCTGCAATCTGCTATTCCAACGGATTCCCCTCTCTCGTATCCAGCCCTTATAGCCAATCAAAACCCCCAATCCGATTGCCAGAAAGATATCTCTCATATTTCCATCCCTCCAAAAGCTGCCCCTACGCAAAGCGCAGAGGCAGTAAGCTTACAGAACTTATTTTTTTAGCATATCCCGTTTAGGATAATTTTTCGCGGATTGCGTCAATGCTTTCATCCTCGATATATTCGTCATAGGTCATCTGTCTGTCGATGATGCCGCCGGGCAGAATTTCAATAATTCTGTCTGCAATGGTCTGCACAAACTGATGGTCGTGGGAATCAAACAGCAGTGTCCCCTTATACTCCGTCAGCCCCTCATTCAGTGCTGTAATGGATTCCAGATCCAAATGGTTGGTAGGCTCATCCAGAATCATCACATTTGCGCCGCTCATCATCATCTTGCAAAGCATACATCTTACCTTCTCACCACCGGAAAGCACACCGGCCTCCTTCAGCGCTTCCTCGCCGCTGAACAGCATTCTGCCCAACCAGCCGCGAATATCGGAATCGTATTGCTCGCCTTCCTTTGCAAAGGGACGCAGCCATTCAATCAGGCTGTCCTTGTTGCCCTCAAAATATTCTGTGTTATCCTTCGGAAAATATGCGGTTTTTGTGGTAATTCCCCATTTAAAGCTGCCCTCATCCGGCTCCAGCTCGCCCATCAGAATCTGGAACAGCGTGGTTCTTGCGATTTCATCCTTGCCGACAAAGGCAACCTTTTCATGCGGGCGAATCATAAAGCTAACATCATTCAGCACCTTCTTGCCGTCAATGGTTTTGGAAATCCCATCCACCAAAAGCACATCGTTGCCGACCTCTCTGTCCTGCTTAAAGCTACAGAAGGGATATCTGCGGCTGGAAGGCTTAATGGTATCCATCTGCAGGTTATCCAGCAACTTCTTTCTGGAGGTTGCCTGCTTCGCCTTGGAGGCATTCGCACTAAAGCGCTGGATGAAGTCCTGCAGTTCCTTAATCTTCTGCTCCACGCGCTTATTCTGATCCTTCAGCTGACGCTGTGTCATCTGGGTATAGCTGTACCAGAAATCATAGTTGCCGACAAACATGGTAATCTTGCCATAATCGATATCCGCGATATTTGTGCAGACCTTATTCAGGAAATGACGGTCATGGGAAACTACGATAACCGTATTTTCAAAGTTCATCAGGAAATCCTCCAGCCATTTAATCGCATGGATATCCAGATGGTTGGTAGGCTCGTCCAGAAGCAGAATATCGGGATTACCGAACAAAGCCTGTGCCAGAAGCACCTTCACCTTCTGTCCGCCTGTCAGCTCCTTCATCTTCGCATAATGGAATTCATTTGTAACCCCCAGACCGTTCAGCAGCATTTCCGCATTGGATTCCGCAGCCCAGCCGTCCAGCTCCGCAAATTCGCCCTCCAGCTCTGCCGCCTTAATGCCGTCCTCGTCTGTGAAGTCCTCCTTCATATAGAGCGCATCCTTCTCTTTACGGATATCATACAGTCTTTTATGCCCATATAATACGCACTCTACCACATCAAACTCATCAAACAGGAAATGGTCCTGCTTCAGAACTGCCATTCTTTCCCCGGGGGTGATGAATACAGAGCCCTTGTTGGGTTCCAGCTCCCCTGCAAGAATTTTCAGAAATGTGGACTTACCGGCACCGTTGGCACCAATCAATCCATAACAGTTGCCCTTTGTGAAATTGATATTCACATCGTTGAAAAGTACTCTGCCGCCATATTGGAGGCTGACACCCTGTGCAGCGATCATGTTTTTCTCTCCTTTTTCTCATTCCATTTTTTATTACGCTACGGCACTTTCGCCGCCATGTTCAAAAAATAAACTAAATTTAATTATAACATGAATGTCGTGCAAAATAAAAGCCCTATTTCCCATAAAATCCACTGAAATCAAACAAAAACCCGCCCTGCGCCATGCAAAACGGGTTTTTGTTGTCTCTTATTTCTTATTCATCGGATTCCAGCATGGAAATCTCTCTTTCATAATTGATAGCACTGCTCTTGACCTCATCCGGAATCTCTCCCGCCTTCACATTGCCCAACTGTGTCAGCTCGGAGGAAATGCGGTAGGTTTGCACGGTGATACCACTGCTTTCATTATCACTGCTCAGCTCCGAAAGCACATTATTCGTGACCTTTTCCAAGGCCTGCGCCAGATCTATTTCATAGGAAATCGGCGCGCCTGTTTTTTTGTCCAGCACAAAGGTAACAGGCACATCCCCTGTACCCTTGAAATAAACCTCAGAAAGGCTGCTCATGCCTGCAATCTGGAAGAAACGTCCTGCCGCCTCCACATCATACAGCTTTTCCGCAGGGATATCCGCGGAAATGACAGCCTTGCCGCCGTTCTCCTGCATGGTGCAGTTTTCCGCCGCCGCAAGCAGGGTTTCCATGTTCTCCGCCGCGTTATAAATCTGCACGCTATTCATGGCATCGGTTTTCTGCAAGGTCATTTCCGTCCATTGTCCATCATAATTCATATATTGATTCACGCCATCCTTGTTCTTTTCCGCTTCGCCCTTTTGCAGGTAAAGAATGTACCTCTGGCTGCCATTATCAAAGCCCATATCCGTATCCACTTTCATATAAAGCGGCTCCTTCACGAAGGTTACGGTTCCCCTCGTAGTCATGCTGCCCCTTCCTGCGTTGTTCATTGCAATCGTGGCATCAAAATTTGCCGTAAAGCTGTCCTGTCCTACAAGTGCCGTTTTTGCCGCCTGCACATATTCCTCCGCAGAGCCGAGCGCCACCTCCTGCGTACCTGCGCCACAGCCGGATAAAACCAGACAGACAATAATAAAAGTCATACCCAATCCTCTGCTTTTTCTTTGTTTCTTCATAGGGATTCCTCCTTCATGCCTTCGCGCCGCAGCCCGACAAAAGGCAACAGAACACCGCTTTTCTCAATCCGATTGTAGCGTAAATCTCCACTCATTGCAAGTAAGTTCCCCTTTTCTTCATAAAATTCTAAGAAAATTGTAAGAATTGAGGGATAATTCTCCACTTCACAGATACTGATATCTCCTTCGCAGGGCAGAGAAAGCACCTATGGTAATCAGGATGGAGGCAAGCTCCGCCACCGTGATGGCGCACCAGATGCCATCCACGCCAAAGAAAACAGGCAGAATCAGAATTGCCGCTACCTCAAATACCACTGTCCGCAGGAAGGAAATTGCCGCGGAAACCACGCCGTTATTCAGCGCGGTAAAGAAGGACGAACCATAAATATTAAAGCCGCACAGCAGGAAGGAAATCGCATACAGATGGAAGCCGCGCACCGTCAGCCGGTACAACTCCGCATCATAGCCGACAAACAGCCCGGAAAGCACACCGGCAAATACCGTTGCAATCAGGAACAGCGAAATCCCCGTTCCCAGAATCAGCTTCAGGCTCTTTTTCAGCACATTCTGCAATTCCTCCGTCCGTCTCGCGCCGTAGTTGAAGGCAACAATAGGTGCAGAACCATAGGCATAGCCAAGGAAGATTGCAATGAAAATAAAGTTGACATACATAATCACGCCATACGCCGCAACGCCGTTTTCCCCTGCAAATTTCATAAGCTGCAGGTTATACAGCATCCCCACAAGAGACATGGAAACATTCGACATCAGCTCGGAGGAGCCATTCGTACAGGCATGAAATAATGCACCGCCCATCAGCCTTGTTTTCACAAGAGAAAGCTTGCTGCTGTTTTTCCTTGCAAAATAAACAAAGGGAACCAGACCGCCGACACACTGCCCCAATGCCGTTGCTGCCGCAGCACCTGCCACGCCCCAGCCAAGCACCGCAATGAACAACGCATCCAGAACCATATTCGTGACCCCTGCGGCAATCGTTACAATTAAGCCAAGCTGCGGCTTTTCCGCTGCAATCAGAAAGTTCTGGAACATATTCTGGAGCATATAGAAGGGAATCCCCAGCAGCACAATGCGTCCATAAATCATACAGTGGCGCAGCATGGCATCATCCGCGCCCATTTTTATCACAATCCCTTTCAGCACTGCAATACCGAAAATCGTCAGAAGGACACCTAAGCCCAGTGCAAAATAAATCAGCATGGAAAAAATCCGATTTGCCTCCTCCTGCCTGCCTTCCCCCAATGTTTTCGCCACAAGGGCAGTACCGCCTGTCCCCAGCATAAAGCCGAACGCCCCCAGAATCATGGTAAAGGGATTCACCAGATTGACTGCCGCAAAGGGTGTTTTCCCAACGAAATTGGAAACAAACAGCCCATCGACCACGCCATAAATCGAGGTCAGAATCATCATGGCAACAGAAGGGATGACAAACCGAATCAGCCTGCGATAGGTAAAATGATCCGATAATTGGATATTCATACGTCTTCTCTCCTTTTCAAATCCTTTGTTTTCTCCTTCAATTCCGATAAGTATTTTTGTGTCAGCGCAAGATAAAGAGAAAGCTCCTCCTCTGTCCAGCCGCTGTAAATCTCATTTTCAATCGCAATAATCTGCATTGCCGTTTGGCGCACCAGCCTTTCCCCTTCCTCTGTCAGAAAAACCTGCTTTTTTCTGCCGCCGATGGTCTCCAAACGCAGAACTCCCTCCTGCTCCAATTTCCGCAGGGCAGAATTGATGGTCTGCTTACTGATGCCCGAAAAGCTGACAATATCGCTCAAAAGGCAGGGCACCCCCAAATTGCAGATGGCATATAAAATCCGCTCCGCACTGTCGCTCAAGCCCAGCTTCCACGCCGTTTCATGGTAAACCGCATCTATCTCCGGCAATAGCTGATTAAATTTTCTCAGTTCCTTTCCCGCTCCGAAAAATCCCATTTCACACCTCCTTAGTACGATTTCATACTTGCGTATTATAGCACGATTTCGTACCAATGTCAACAAAAACATAAAAAAAGCCCTTGCCAAGGGTTTCCCCAAAGCAAAGGCTGAAAAAAATTTTTATTCTGTTTCTTTTCCGGCAATATGCCGGATAACCTCCCCTGCCAGAACCATCCCTGCTACAGGCGGCACAAAGGAAAGACTTCCGGGAATCTGTCGTTTGCCCGTCTCCTGCGATTCTGCCGGCTTTTGGGGCAGCTCCTTGGAATAGACCACCTTCACGCCACGAATGCCACGCACCTTCAATTCCTTCCGCATCACCTTCGCCAGCGGACAGACGCTTGTTTTGGAAATATCCGCCACCTCAAAACGGGTCGGGTCAAATTTATTTCCTGTCCCCATGGAGCTGATAACCTCTGCCCCCGCTTTTTTCGCTTCTTCTATCAAAATCAGCTTGGAGGTCACCGTATCAATCGCATCCACAATATAATCATACGAAGCAAAATCCAGCAAATCCCTGTTTTCCGCACCGTAAACCACAGGATATTCCACCACCTCGGTCTCCGGCAGAATCTCATGAATTCGCTCTGCCATGACAGACGTTTTCCTTCTGCCAATCGTTTTCTGCGTTGCAATCAGCTGACGATTGATATTTGTCAGGCTTACCACATCTCCATCCACAAGGGCAAGGTGTCCCACGCCGCCTCTTGCCAGTGCCTCTGCCGCAAAGGAGCCGACTCCACCAATGCCAAACACTGCCACGCGCGCCTTTCTCAGTTTTTCTATGCCTTCCTTTCCCAGAAGCAGCTCCGCTCTGGAAAATTCATTCAATTCGCTCATAGCATTCCTCTCATTCCTTTGGTTCTCTCATCTCCTTGGGCAGCTTTTCCCAAGGCAGCCGCTCATACAAACGGAAAATCTTTCGCACAATGCTGTCGCCGCCATGCCCCTTTAACTGCCGCTTCGCCGCCGCCTTTGCTTCCGCTTCGGCATCCGCGGTTGCATAGGAAAGCTGTGCAGAGGTCAGCATGGAAAGATCGTTTCGGTTGCTGCCAAAGGCAACACATTTCTTTTGCGGAATTTCCTCCATCAGCCGCTCCAGCATATATTTCTTCGTTGCATTTTTATGATAAATCTTCAAATGACAGTATGTCTCCGGCGTTTCCGATTTATCCCGCAGAAAAAGCAGCTCCTTCTCTGTGTCCATTTCTCTCAGCTCTGCCTCCAGTGCATCCGCATCCGTATCCTGCAGCACCAGTAGGATATACACCACAACACCATCCTCCGGCATTTCGCCATAAATATAATTGCGGTAAGGCGATCGGCGGTTAGAAAGATACAATTCTCGTTCCACCTCATTTTTAAATTCGCCAAAATAAATCAGAAGCACATTTTGCCAGACCACGTTCAGGAAATAATGATACTCCTTCTCCTTCACGAGGGTGCAGATTCTGCCCACCCATTCCTTCGGCAGTCCGCTTGTTGCACGGTATCGCTTATCCTTCACATCATACAGCACCGCCCCATCCATCGCAATAACAGGCAGGCGCAAATCAAGCCCCTTTAAATCCGCCATCAGCGAAGCAGGTGTACGCTCTGTCGCAATGGTAAACGGCAGTCCATCCTGCAAAAGCTGATTCAGTTCAAAGGAGACATAGGGCGAAATACCGTTTTTCTCATCGTATAATGCCCCGTCAAAGCCCGTCACAAAAAGATAGTTCTCTGTCCTTTTCCGTGGCAGATGCAGATTATTGACCCCCAGAGAAACCAGAATCCCGATAATCGTTTCAACAGAACGATTGATTGCCCCCTCCAGCGGTGTATACCCCACGTTAGAGAGACAGACACTCAGCAGTACAATCCCTGCCAGCGCAGAAGCACCCGTGCGCTTCAATAAAACCGTCACATACATCACAGGAATGACCGCAAAGGAAATCACCAGATATCGCAGGATACGCACCTGATAGGGAATATATTGGATCAGATACAGCACCAGAAGAGCAAAGACCGCCCCAAGCAGTGTGCCGATAATACGGTTTATGGAAACCTGTATGCTGTTTTCCGCATAGGGCTGCATACAGATAATCGCGGCAATCGTAGAAAAAATCGGTACGCCTTCCTCTCCGCGCAGAACATAAAGAAAAAAGCAGATGGCAACCGCCAATGCTGTTTTCACCATGCGCATACCGACTCTCGGAATATTTGCAACCATAGGATTTCACTCCTTTTCGCTGTTCTTATTGGCAAAGTATAGAGGAAATCCCTTCTTTCTGTCAAGCTATCTGCCAAAAAAACACAGGAAAATGCTTATTTTACACGGTTTCTCCCTCACATAACAAAAAAACGCAGAATTTTCATCTGCGCTTTTTTATAAATATGCCGTACCCTCTGCCACTATAGCAACACTGCCCGTAATTTCAATTTTCGTAACCGCTCCATTCTGATAAGAAACCGTTGCGTGCATCACGCCGCCGGGCTGCTTGAGGGAAACGGTAATATCCTTTTTCTCCCTTGCCGCCAGATATGCCCCGACAGCAGAGGTTCCGCTGCCGCAGCCTCTTTCCCAAATGAGACTGACATCCTCCACCGCAACCAGCGGTTTCAGGCTTTTCTCCTTCTCATCAAACAGCAGAAGCCCAAACACAGGCGGCAGCTCCTTCGCCCAGACCCTTGCCGCGCGTTCTGCCTTTTTTGCCGCATTATCGCCCCAAAGGGACACAGGGACGAGGATATGCGTAATGCCTGCGAAAACAACTGCGGTCAGCTCGATTCTTTCGTCGTCCAGCGTAAATGCTCTCGTTTCGATGCACTGCGGCAGGGGCATTGCCACCCTGCCAAGAAAGCGGTGCTCCGTTTCTCGTTCCATTTCGCAATGAACAAGCTCCTCCGCACCGGAAACCTCAAGCGTAATTTCCGTTTTTTCGCCAATCGGCAGATTTTTCTTCTTCGCCAGCCACGCCGCCAGAGAAAGGCTGGCATTGCCGCAAAATTCCCCTGCCATCATTTGCAGACGTTTTTCTGCCGCGGGATTTTCCGCTTCCTCGATATAGCCTGCCTGCTCGGCATATACACTACCATAGGCAATCAGCCTTTCTGCCACAGCAAGCTGCTTCTCTCTTGCTACAGGCGTTTCGATGAGCAGCGTCATATTTTCCGTAGGGCTCGCTTTGATGAATTTCACTTCCATCCGACCACTTCCTTACTGCTGGAAACGGCTCAGGAAGGCTTTGGTACGTTCCTGCCGAGGATGATTGATGACCTGTTCGGGTTCGCCCTCCTCCACAATCACGCCGCCATCCATAAAAATAATATGGTCGGAAACATCCCTTGCAAAGGACATTTCATGTGTCACGATTACCATTGTCATGTGTTCCGCCGCCAAATCCTTGATAACCTTTAGAATTTCGCCCGTCAGCTCAGGGTCAAGCGCGGAGGTCGGCTCGTCAAAGAAAAGAATCTTCGGCTTCATTGCCAATGCACGCGCGATAGAAACACGCTGCTGCTGTCCGCCCGAAAGCTCACAGGGGTAAGCGTTTTCCTTGTCCGCCAGTCCCATTTTTTTCAGCAGCTCCCTTGCCTCGGCATAAATTTCCTCTTTTTTGCGCTTGCCGATCAGAATCGGCGGTTCGGTGATATTTTTCATGACGGAATAATGGGGAAACAGATTAAAATTCTGGAACACCAGACCGAAATGCTTTTTGATGCCCTGCAGGGTTTCCTTTGCGGCATAAACCGCCTTGCCCTGTGCGTCCGCCTTTGCGGCATAGTCTCCCAGATAAATCAAATCGCCGCCGTCCATGGTTTCCAGCATGGTTGCACAGCGCAGAAGGGTTGATTTCCCAGAGCCGGAAGGCCCAATGATAGACACAACCTGTCCTTCTGTTACAGACAGAGAAATATCCTTCAGCACTTCGTTTTCCCCGAAGCTTTTATTGCAGTGCTTAATTTCCAATACCTTATTCATTGTATGCCCTCCTTTCTTAATGGTAATAGCTCAGTTTCTTTTCAATGCGTTCCATTGCGAATGCAACCACAGCATTGAAGATGAAATAGAACACACCCGCAACGAACAGGGGCATAATACTTGTTCTTGCAGATGCAATCTGTTTTGCTACGGTGAACATTTCCTCATACGCCAGTACGAACGCCAGAGAGGTATCCTTTACCAGTGTGATAACCTCATTCGTCACAGGAGGCAGTACGCGCTTCACCATCTGCGGGAAAATGATGCGGAAAAAGGTCTGGTTTTTATTATACCCCAGAACGGATGCCGCCTCATATTGTCCCTTGTGGATAGATTCGATACCGGAACGGTAAATTTCCGCAAAATATGCCGCATAGTTAATGGAAAAGCCGATGATAATCGCAGCGAAGCGGTACCATCTGGGCAAAGAAATACGGAACAGATAATAAGGTGCAAAATTCACCACCAAAAGCTGCAGCATCAAGGGCGTGCCGCGCAGAATGGCAATGAAAACCTTAATGACTGCCTGTAGGGGCTTTATTTTTGACATACGCCCGAAGGCAACCAAAAGCCCCAAGGGCATGGAAAACAGCAGTGTCAGCACAAAAATCATCAGGGAGGAGCCCATGCCGCTTACCAGCTGCTGTGCAATAATCGCAAAATTCATAGTAAATTTCCTTTCTTAACCGTAAAATGCAGGAATCCGAGAAATTCCTAAAACGCAGGAAAGGCGGCAGGAGCTTTCCCACCGTCTTTCCCAGCTTTTTTCATAACTGTCTCTTTCTTATTTTCCCAGGCAAAGCATCTGATCCAGATTGTAATCCTTATACTTTGCTGCGATTTCTGCCAGAGTACCGTCCTCTGCCATTTCGTCCAGTGTTGCCTGTACCTGATCTCTCAGCTCTTCATTGCCCTTCTTGAAGCCGATTGCATACTGCTCTGTGGAAAGGGGCTCTTCCAGCATTCTGAATTTATCTGCCTTTGTTGTCAGCTGATACTGTGCTACGCCGATATCTACCGCGATGGCATCATTTGTGCCTGCCTCCAGATTCATGAATGCTGTGTTGTAATCTGCGATTTCATCCAGAGATGCGAAGGAATTTACTACATCTGCCTTGGATTCATCCTGCAAAGCGGAAAGTGCGGAGGAGCCTGCCTGTGTGATAACGTGCTTGCCTGCCAGATCAGCCTCTGTCTGAATATCGGAATCCGCTCTTACAACATATACGATGCTGTTGTCAACATAGGGCTTGGAGAAGGTGTATTCATCCTCTCTGCCTGTCATAGTGAAGCCGTTCCAGATACAGTCGATTGCACCGCTGTTCAACTCCATATCCTTTGCATCCCAGTCGATGGGCTGCTTTACCAACTCCCAGCCGTTTCTTTCGCAGACCTCAGCAGCCAGATCCAGATCAAAGCCGGCATAATCGCCGCTCTCTGTTCTGTAGCCATAAGGAGGATATTCCGCATCGAAGCCTACAGTGAAGGTCTTTGCGCTGTCAGAGCCGCCGCAGCCTGCCAGAACAGACGCACCCATAACCATTGTCAAAAACAGTGCCAAATACTTTTTCATACGTTATCGTCCCCTTTTTCATATCGTTTTTTCGTTCCTGCGGAGCGTCGCTCCTTTGTTCTTCATCATGGTATCACATTACCACGCTAAAGTAAAGCAAAAGAATCTGCTTTTTCTTCCTTATTTTTTATGCAAAATACACAAGTCCTCTCGCGTCCTGTGTGCAGTGCCTGCCACCTCTTTCTCCCATCCGTCTGTACGCCGAGTTTTTGTCGATTTTTCAGGTTTTTTTGCGATTTTCTATTGACAAACGCGAAAAAAGGTATATAGTGTAGGTATAAAAATAATACAATCAATATCAGTAAAAGATGCAGCCGTAGTCGACAGCATCTCAAACGATAATAGCAAACCCATCGAAAGGTGGCGACGCAAAGCTATAGGGCCTTACCCCTTGAAAAAGGGCTGGCAGCCAGTTACCGAAAGGAGATTCCGTATGAAACGGCTTTTTTCTTGTGTTTGCACATTTGTTGCAGCCTTTATTTTAATGTCTATGACAGGCGTGGTAACAGCCAGCGCTTCTACAGGTTCTATTGATACTTCCCATGCAAAAGATGGTTTTGTTACCGTAAATTACACTTCCGATTCCAAATTGAAGGTCGGCATCCAGTACGGTGACAATAAGACCTCCTATAAAAACTGCCCCAGCGGCAAAACTGCAGAGTTCTCTCTGGATCAGGGCAATGGCACATACACCATTACCGTATGTGAAAACATTTCCGGTACAACCTATCAGGTTGTCAGCAGAGAAACCGTAAATGCAAAAATCAAAAACGAATATGCTCCCTACCTTATCTCCACCGCAGATGTTCAGTTTGCAGCAGGCGATGCAGTCAGCCAAAAGGCGGCTGAAATCTGCAAAGGCGCAGCAACCGATGCAGAAAAGGTAACCGCAATCTACAACTACATTGCAGGGCATTACACCTACGATGCAAAGCTTGCAGATGAAATCACATCCGGCAAGGTAAGCAAATATATCCCTGACACAAACGCTACGCTGAACAGCAGCAAGGGCATCTGCTATGACCTGTCTTCCCTGTTTGCAGCTATGTGCCGCAGCCAGAGCATCCCTTGCTCCTTAACAAAGGGCTATGCCGGCAGAAGCTACCACGCTTGGAACAAGGTAAACGTAGACGGTGCTTGGTATCAGATTGATTTGACCTATGCTGTAACAGAGCGTGTGCTGAACGTAAACAGCCTGTCCGATTGCGTATCTCCTTTGCACTACACACAGCAGAGTGATTCTCTCGCAATCGCAGCATAACAGATTGTAATAAAGAAAAAACACATAGCAGGAAGTCTTTTCTTCGCTATATGTTTCCTATAACAAAACCATTTCTACATTATTTATATAGAAACGGATTTCATTTTATCGGTTTTATTTTGAGATATCCTACGTTATAAAAACAGGTGCTTATAGCGTATGTATCTATAAATGCTTCACACAACTTTATCTGTGCGGCTCATTGTTGGGCGTATGTACAGACAAAGGCACAGCCGGCGAAAGCCGGTGTCGCAAAGCCAAAGGGCCTAAACGGAAATTTTCCGCATGGCAGCCGGTTGCCAAACACATATCGTCCTGCTTCTATGGCTACCACAAGACAAGAAGGAGGATTATTTTCTAATGGCAAAAGAACAAAAGAAGGGCAAACGCTTTCTGCCCTGGCTGATGGTACTGAGCATGATGCTCTCCCTCTCGCCGGTGAATGCGTTTGCGGAAGAATCAAACGACAGCACAGCTGAATCCTACTGTCCCGATTCCGAAAGCAAAACTGAAAGCTTCGACGAAAGCTCTGACAACAGCTCTGAGGTATCCGAAGGCAATGATGCCGCAGAGGAGTCTTCCGAGGACGAAACCACTGATGCTCCGGAGAAATCCGAAGCAGTTTCTGAAGATGAAACAGATGTAGCACTTGATGCAGCATTTGATGCAGCATTTTCTGTTGAAGCAAAAGCGGAAGCACCTGCAACAGAAGAAAGCATCAGCACAGGCTCTGCCGTATCCGAAAAGGCAGTTGTTTTTGCAGAGGAATCCGCAGCACCCCCTGCTGAGAATGTAACCTATTACCCCGTTTATGTGTATGCCTACTTTGCAAATAACGGTACTCCTCTCAACAGAGGAAATAACCACCCTGCAGCAGTTGTAACAAGCGGCGTAAAACAGGAAATCTCCTGGAATGAGGATGCTTCTCGGGGTTGGTATTACATCACCTTCGGCGAAGTCAAAAAAGGCACAACTGTTGCTCCTGTAAAAGGCGCATCTGCTGCGTTTGAAGGCGACTGGAAGAATTTTGCCGACTTTAAAGGTGTCGGCAGTGCTACCAGAAACAAGTTCGAATTATCCAATGTAGACACCTGGGGTGATTTGGGTTTCAACACCGGCGCAACAGGCTTCGATGCAGGTAATTCTTGGCATCTGGATGGTCAGATTGCTGTTCATGCAGTAACCTACGCTCCAAACGGCGAAGGCGTTTCCAATCTACCCGCAAGCAGTGCGGATAACCGTGTATACTATCGCGGTACCTACACGGTTGCAGCAGAGAAACCCGAACGCGAAGGCTATACCTTCAAGGGCTGGAAACAGGATGGTAGCGAAACACTCCTTCACGCAGACGACCACATCACTTTAACCGGTGATGCAACACTGACTGCCGAATGGGAGAAAAACGCATCTGATTCTTCCGAAACACCCCACTACTCCCCCGTTTATGTTTACGCTCGTTTCATAAACGGTGAAACGCACCTCAGCGGTGACACAAAAGTTATTAAAAACGGCGTAGAAAAAACAATCACATGGAATGAAGATTCCAACAAAGGTGTACAGAGTGTATACTACATCACCTTCGGTCATGTTGCAAACGGCACAGATGTTGCCCCCACAAACGGTGCATCTGCCACATTCAAAGGCAATCTGGACGATATGTTTGCCTTTCACGGCACAGGCAGTGCTTCTGCAAACGGCTTCGACCCCTCCGATGTAACCGAATGGGGCAGCCTGAGCTACAACACAGGCGCAACCGGTTTCCACAGTAGTGTTTCCTGGCATCTGGATGGTGATATCCGTGTTTATACCGTAGCTTATGCAAACGGTCTGGATGAAGCCTCCGAGGAAACTGTTGCAGACATGCCCGAAAAAGATACAAATTACTACCTTGGCACCTACACCGTAACCACAGCTGTTCCCACACGCGAAGGCTATACCTTTGACGGTTGGACTCTGGACGGCAAGCAGGTTGGCGAAACCATCGACCTGAGCAAAATTTCCAATAAAACCGCCGCAGAGGTAACTCTGACCGCGCAGTGGAAAGAAAATGCCAAACCGGAACAGCCTGCAAAAAAACGTCATCCTTCTCATGCGGAGGATACAGCACCTGTAAATCCCGAAGTAGAAATCAAGGATGACGAGGCTCTGGGCTTGAATCAGGCAGACCATTATGCGTATATCTTCGGCTATGGCAACGGCGAGGTGAGACCGCAGAATTCCATCACCCGTGCAGAGGTTGCGTCCATTTTCTTCCGCCTGTTGGAGGATGATGTGCGTGATGCAAATTACACCCGTGAAAACAGCTTCACAGATGTAAGCAACGATGCATGGTATTGCAGCGCAGTATCCACACTGAGCGCGATGGGTATCCTCTCCGGTTATCCCGATGCTGCCTTCCGCCCCAATGCATCCATCACACGCGCAGAATTTGCGGCAATCGCAACACGCTTCGATGCAGATGGTGATAAAACACCTGCATCCTTTGATGATATCGCAAACCATTGGGCAAAGGACGAAATCTCTGTAGCAGCCAATAACGGCTGGGGAAACGGCTATGAAGACGGCTCTTTCCGCCCGCAGAATAACATCACCCGTGCGGAAACCATGTCTCTGGTAAACCGCGTGCTGAACCGTAACCCCGAGACGGCTGAGGACCTGCTCCCTGATATGATTACCTTTACAGATAACGCAGACACAAACGCATGGTATTATCTGGCGGTACAGGAAGCAACCAACAGCCACTACAACACAAGCAAGGAAAACTCTGCCTATGAAAAATGGACAGGATTGCGCAAAACACTTGATTAAATCGAATTAAGCTGATTATATTCGATTCAGTTGTTTTGCATAAAAACAGTGCTTATTTTTCACCATAAAACAGGCAAGTTTTCTATATTTAGATGGTGACATTTCCACATTTTCCGTGCCGCCATCATTTTTCCAAATTTTTTTCAACAAAACTTGCATATAATTGCATACAAATATGTTGAGAATCCACAAAACACTTGAAATTTTATCAAGCTGTGATATAATACATTGTAACAGGACTTTGCAATGTATTTTATCTATATAAATACATTATATATTATCTGTGCGGCTCGTTGAAAGAGCGTGTGTACAGACAAAGGCACAGCCGGCGAAAGCCGGTGTCGCAAAGCCAAGGGTCTAACCGAATTTTTCTTCGCAAGACAGCCGGTTGCCAAAAGACATATCGTATCCTCCTTCTTCGGGTCTCACAAGAACAAAGAAGGAGGATTTTTTATGATGAAAACGAAAAAGAAATCAGGCAAACGTTTTCTGTCCTGGCTCTTGGCTGCCGTAATGATAATTGCGTTGATGCCGGCGACTGCGTTTGCCGAACCACCCACTGAAAGCAGCGGAAACACAGAACCTGCTGTTACATCCTACTGTCCCGAACCAAAGGGAGGTACAGATGTTTCCGTAGGGGGATATGATCCCTCTCCGGCAGCAGAAACAAAGGATACTCCCACAGAGGACTCCCACAGCGGAGCCTGTAAAGGATACTCCCACTGAGGAGCCTGCAAAGGATACTCCCACTGCGGAGCCTGTAAAGGATACTCCTGTGGCAGATAAAACAACAGAAGGCGCTCCTGCACAAAAAGGGGCTGTAGAAAACTCCACAGACGAGAAAATCACCGAGGACTTGAAAAATGAAGTATCTGCGGCTGAGTTCGCAGGACTGACAGGCATGTTCAGTGCTCCCGTATTGCTGAATCTTCAGGCAGATACATCTTCCTACCCCATTTATGTTTATGGCTACTTCGTAAATGGCAAAGACAAGAAGGGTGAGGATAATATTCTTTCTGGGGAAGGCGTTGTTTTTAGTAAAGACATTAAAATTCAAAAAGATGGCAAGTCGGCAAAATCTGTTAGATGGAATGATTATTCTTTTTTAGGCATGCCCAAAAGTGATTACATTACCTTTGGCAAAATCGAAAATGGTACAACTGTGAAACCTGCTAAAGATGCTGAAAAAGAATCCATCTCCGCCGATGTTTTAGAAGCAATGCTGACTGCTTCCTTAGGCGATAGCACTGATATGCAGAATCAGTATTTCAGCTGGAAGGATGTTGCGATTGATGATTGGGATTTGCATATTGCCCGTGATGCAACCAACTATTCTGATGAGGATGGCAAGTACACTTGGCACATGGATGGTAAAATCCACACATACAAAATCAAGTATATGGCGGATAGCACTGATGTTTCCAAAGAGGCTCACGTTGACAAAAACACCTACTACTGCGGCACATACACTATCGACACTTACAAACCGAACGCCCCCAAAGGGAAAGTCTTTGCAGGTTGGACAGTAAACGACGACACAAATGGTGGCAAATATTATCAGGGCGGCGATACAATCACTCTGAAAGACCACGATACAGATAATACCGGGAAAATCACTCTGAAAGCACAGTGGGAAGACCAAAAATACCCCGTGTATGTTTATGGCCTCTTTAAATACAAAAATACGACCTTTGATAAGAACTCCAGCCTCTATATCAACGGCAGTACCGATTCTATCAACTTGAATAACGACAGCTTCATCACTTTTGGTGCATTAAATGATGCAACAACCTTTGACCCTGCCCCCTACAAAGATCAAGGTGTAATTTCCAAGGAAACAATCCCCACCGCTGAAATCGAAGCGCGGATAGAAAAGGGGGATGTGGAACTTAGCGACTCTACGGGCAGTGCAAAGACAAATGGTCTGCTTACAGAATCCACCAAGATTTCTCCACTTGTCAGCAAATGGTATGGCTTAAAATCTTGCCCCGGCGCTACAGACTATGTTGAGGGGGATGACGCCACTTGGCATCTGGATGGCGAAATCAATCTCTACAAAGTAACTTATGCAAAAGGCAACATCCCTGACGGTGAAGATTTTACGCTTCCCAAAGAAGAAACCTACTTCTTAGGTGACTACACTGTTCGGAAGATGGAAACCTCCTCTCAGAATTATAAATTCTTGGGTTGGGTGTATGAGAACGAACTCCTCAAAGAAGGGTCCACAATTAAGGCCCCCAACAAAGATATCACCTTGACCGCAAAATGGGAAAAGAAACCCGTGGTTTATAAAGTTAACTATGATTGGGGTACTTTCGCTCCTTCCGACCAAACTTGTCCTACTAACGGAAATTCTTATGAGACCGAAGCTGCAGTTCCTATGGATACTACATTCAACAGAAATTCTACCTCCAATGCAAATAACGGAGAACAAAAAGGTCTTTGGACTTTCAGCGGTTGGACGAAAGATCCAACTATCCAAACCAATTACGGCGATGATGTAATAACTAAAACCATCACCTACAAAGGTACTTGGACATTCGAGGCGAAGCCTATTACAACAACCTATAAGGTTGTATACAAATGGGATGGCGGCGACGGTGTTCCCGAAGGTGTTACCCTTCCTACAGACAGCGCCTCCTATGCCTCCGAAAGCGAAGCCAAAAACGCGATGGATAAGACCTTTACAAGTGAATCCACTTCCAAGGCAAAAAAAGGCGATAAAGAAGGTCTTTGGAAATTCTCCGGTTGGGCACCTTCCGACCCTGTAGCTTCTACTCCGGAAGAAAACACAGAAGTTATCACCTTCACAGGTAGCTGGACTTTCACAGAAAAGGTTGTCAAGGTTACTTACGATTGGGGTAACGATGTTCCTTCCGATGTTGTTTCCAGAAAACCTGCTGATAAAACTTACAACTCTGTAGATGCCGCTAAAGCAGATATAGATAAGACCTTTACAAGTACATCCACTTCCAACGCTCAAAAAGACGGTAAAGAAGGTCTTTGGAAATTCTCCGGCTGGACTCCTTCCGAACCTGTAGAATCTAATGAAGGAAATACGGTATCTATTAAATTTACAGGTACTTGGACATTCGCAGAAAAGGTTGTCAATGTTACTTACAATTGGGGTACTCTCGCTCCTTCCGACAAAACTTGTCCTACAGGTGGATCTTACAACACCGAAGAAGACGCTAGAAATAATATGGATACATTCTTTACAAATGCATCCACTTCCAACGCTCCTAACGGCAATATTGCAGGTTCTTGGACATTCTCCGGTTGGACTGAAACAAAAACTACTTCCGATGATGGAAACAAGATTTTCATTGCTCTGACAGGTACTTGGAACTTCACACCATCCGAAACCAAGACCATCACAAGTGTCCTGAACAGTCTGGTTTGGAAGTTCTTCGAATCGCAGTACGGCTACAGCACAGAAGGAACCTTCACTGCAACCGCAAAGGTTATGTCTTATCGTCCAGAAATAAGTTCCTACACAGCTGGAGTAGCTGTATCTAGCGACAACAACACAAATACTCCGGGTACAGACAATACAAAAACCTTCACCGGTACAGTTACTCTGAAAACAGGCGATACAAAACAACCCTTCACCTTCTCCGCAGGTGAAGGTGTGGATAATGTATTGGAACCCTACACACACTACGCAGTCTATATCTCCGAGGATAAGGGCAACCTTTCCAAGGTAACCTATGACACCACAAAATACATCCTCGACTTTGCCACAGGTGCAAATAGTGAAGTCCTTCCCAAGAGCATTCATATCTGGACAGGGGAAGATATTGCTGAAGGAGAAGAAGGAAAAGAACCAACACCCGTAGAAGGCACAACAATCACATTCAAAAACATTTACACCTACAAGCGTCACCATTCCTCTGGCGACAGTGGTAATGGCGGCGGCAAAAAAGAGGAAAAACCTACCGTAGAAATCAAGGATGACGATGCACTGGGTCTGAATAACACAGACCACTTCGCATACATCGTTGGCTACGGCAATGGCGAGGTAAGACCTCAGAACTCCATCACCCGTGCAGAGGTTGCGGCTATCTTCTTCCGCCTGCTTGAGGATGACGTTCGTGATGCAAACTACACTCGTCAGAATAAATTCACAGATGTAAGCAACGATGCTTGGTACTGCAGCGCAGTATCCACACTGAGCGCAATGGGTATCATTTCCGGTTATCCCGATGCTACCTTCCGCCCCAACGCATCGATCACTCGTGCCGAATTCGCCGCAATTGCAACTCGTTTCGATGTAAACGGCGATAAAACACCCGCAAGCTTCAACGATATCGCAGACCACTGGGCAAAGGACGAAATCGCTGTAGCAGCCAATAACGGCTGGGTAAACGGCTATGAAGACGGTTCCTTCCGTCCTCAGAACAAAATCACTCGTGCCGAAACAATGTCTCTGGTAAACCGCGTGCTCAACCGCAAGCCTGAGACAGCCGAGGATCTCCTGGAAAACATGGCAAAATGGACAGATAATGCCGATACCAACGCTTGGTACTATCTGGCAGTACAGGAAGCAACCAACAGCCACTATTATGAATACAAAGAAAATTCTCAGTATGAAAAGTGGACAGAATTGCGTGAAACTCGTGACTGGTCCGAGCTTGATAAATAAATCATAAGCGCTTACAACTCGGAAGGGTTGCTCCCTTCCGCTCCTCTTTCAGACCTCCGGTTTTAAGCCAAGAAAAACCGGAGGTTTTTCTTTTTCTTTTCTGCAATCAAAAAGGACGAAACCCCGTTTCCGGCATTTCGTCCTTTTTCTATTCCTTTTTCTATTCCTTTTTTATCCTGCGATTGCACAGATTCTTACAATTTTGCCCTTAGAATCCTTCGTCAATGCAACCGTGCAGTCATCCCTTGCATCCGAGCAGGCATCCAGAAAGTCCTGCAGTCCATACAAATCCTCATCATATCTGAGGTTTCTCTTATAATCATCCGCATCCGCCGCCGCAGAAAGCTTATACACAAACTCTGCACGGGTGCTGATTTCAAATGTCTTTTTGCTGCCGTTTATCCTTACCTCGATTTCATCTGCTCTTCTGTCAACAGATACCAGCTCGCCGCGTGCATCCTCCCAGAACGCCGTAATCGTTTTTACCTCGCCGCTGCCGTTATAGCCCAGCTCTACATAAATCTGGGAATCGCCATAGGCATAGTCCAGCTCGCTGTTCAGCTTCGTCAGACTGATGCTTTCGCCGCCCAATTTCACTGTTACGCTGCTTGCCAAATCCATCTTGATATTCAGCCCTGCCGCCGTAACGGTAATGGTTCTCTTATCCTCAACCAAATCTCTTAGATGACCTTCCTTCACGTCCGCCATCTCCGCGGTGATTTCGCGAACATCACCATTCTTATCAAACCCCAGCGTAACATTGAAGCTGTAATCCTTATAGCTGTCAATCAAATCGGAAACATCCCTGCTCTTGCCATTGATGGTTACATCCACATCATCCGCCAAACTATAGGTATAGTCCTTTTCCTTCGCTACAATCGTAAGCTCTCTCTTGCTGATTTTGCTCAGCTTGCCCTTGTTATTACTGCTGAATTTCGATACCGCAAGAATCTCCGTTACCTCGTCATCCCTGTTGGTGTCCACCGAAATGGTGTACGCCTTGCCATCGCGATAGCTTTCCCGCAGGGCAGAAACACTGCTCTTCTTGCCGTCAATCCTCACTGTCACATCATCACTCAGGTTATACTGATATGTCTTACTTCCTGCCGTAAATTCAATGCGTTTGCTGTTGAGGAAGGTCAGCGTGCCGTTGTAATCATCCTCCATAGAGGTAATCTTAATCTCCGAAACCCTGTTATTCTTATCCAGCTTCAGAGAAACCACAAAATTGCTGTCATCATAATTCCGTTGGAATTTGCTGAACTTCATCGTGTTGCCGTTATAGGTAACCTCCACATCGCTTGCCAGAGTGTAGGTATATTCCTTCTTGCCGGATTTGATGGTAATCTTGTCATCCTCCACATCCGTCACAGTGCCGTCAGTGGGGTTGTTTGCATTCACCACCGCTACAACCTTCAGCACATATTCATCCTTATCCAGCGTCAGTGTTACGTCATAGGAGGTATCCTCCAAGGCTCTGGAAAGCTTGCTGACGGTCGATTTCTTCCCATCCAGTCTGATTTCCACATCATCATCCAGATAAAATTTCTTTTCGGTCGAGCCATCCTTGACCGTAATCTTGGAATCGGTGATATCCTTCAGCTCATATTTCTTTTCAGTTGTCTGCTTGATGCCGTTCTTGGAATATGTCACCGTAATACTGCTCATATACTGCCCTTCGTAGGTCACCTTCACAGTATCCCCTGTTTTGATATCCGAAAGAGCAATCGTCTGTCCGTTATATTTCGCCGTTACCTTTCCTTTCACCCCAAACAAGCTCAGAGAGGAACCGCTTGCCGTCATTGTCAGAAAAATATCCCCATTCTGCATCGTCTTGCAGTCGGTCACTGTCCCTGTTGCGGTTTTCCGGTTTGTTTCCGTTCCCTTGTTTTCCACCAGCTTATTATAGGATTTTACGGAAAGCACCGCCATCTCCGCACGGGTGATGTTCTTCTTGGGATTGAATTTATTATCCGAATCCCCCACCATCAAATTCACTCTATACAGCAGCTCCAGATAGGGCACTGCCGTTGCGGAAATCGCATCCCTATCGGCATAGCCCAGCGTTGCGCCGGATTTCACGTCATAGCCCTTTACGGTATCCATCGCCTTCCCGAAAATCACGCCGACATCCTCGCGATTTGCCGCCTTTGTGCCGCCCTGCAGCTTATTTAGCTCCGCCGTTGTCAGAATACTGTTTTCCAAGCCGTATGCCGTTGCCTTATACGCCCATGTCGGGATGTTATACGCGCTGATTACAGGCTTCCATTTTGTCACCGTTGCGTCATTGACATCCTGCTTCGTGTATGCCTTCATGATGGAATACATCAGCTGCACCGCTTCGCAATAGGTCACGTTGTTTCTCGGCTTGCAGTAACGCTTGCCGTTTTCCTCGTAGCCGCTCATCAGCCCAAGCTCTGCCGCCTGATTCAGAAACGGCTTAAAGCCCGACCACGTCACCGTGTTGATATCCACAAAGGTTGTTGCCGCATAGGCAGGCACTGAAATACTGCCCATCAACAGGCTTGCCGTTGTTGCCAAGGTTAGAATCTGCTTTGTTTTTTTCATACCTTCTGCCCCCTTCTTGTTCTCTGTTGTCTCCAAAAGGACAAACTTCTCTGTCATAATTGTATCATAAATTTCAGGAAAAAATTCTTTCAATTTCCTTAATCTTTCGCATTTTTTACGAACCATCTTTTCTTTTAGACGAAAATTTTTCCGTTTTGTTCCACCCCTGTCCCCTGCTCCGCATAAGCAGAAGCCATCCGGTTATCCATTAAAATCGTCACTTCATTTTTTTCTTTCTCCGCTGAAAGCCCTTTCGTCATTTTTCCTATACAAAACATCGGCTTTTCTTCACTTTAACATAGAAAAAGCCCCTCTGCAATCGTGATTCTGCCGATTGACAGATGGCTTTCTTTTCGGTAATGTATTTTTATAGAAACACAATTTTAAAGGAGGTATGATACCCATGAAAAAACACGAATTACAAACCCCTGCTATCCTCTTGGATCTGGATAAGCTGGAACACAATATCCAATCCTGGCAGGCACTCTGCAACGAAAACGGCAAAGAGCTGTGGCCCATGATTAAGACGCATAAAAGTACCGCACTTGCGAAAATGCAGTTGGACGCAGGCGCAACAGGCTTTCTCTGTGGCACATTGGATGAATGTGAAATGGTTTATCAGCTTGGCGCAGAGCATATCATGTATGCTTACCCCACCGCAAACCCCGTCAATATCCGCCGCCTGCTGCCCTTTGCCAAGGATGCAGAGCTGATTATCCGTCTGGATACTGTCCGCGCGGCAGAAATTTTAAACAGCGAAGCGGAAAAAGCAGGTGTCACCGTTTCCTATACCGTCATTGTGGATATGGATTTCCACCGCTTCGGGATGCCCGCAGATGCAGTTGTGGATTTCGTGAAAACGCTTTCCTCCTTGAAAAATCTGAAATTCCGCGGCATTTCCACCCATCCCGGACAGGTTTATGGCTGCACCACAAGAGCCGCTTTGGAGGAGGTTGCCAAGCTGGAAAAGGATACCATGAAAAAGGCTGCTGATGCTCTGGCTGCGGCAGGCTTCCCCTGCGAGATCATTTCCTCCGGCTCTACCCCCACCTTTGAGATTGCCGTAAAGGATAAAACCCTCAACGTAAGCCATCCCGGCAACTATACCTTCTTTGATAACATCCAGATTTCCCTTGGCACCTGCGGCGAGGATGCTTGCTCCTTACGCGTATTGGCAACCGTTGTTTCCCATCCCTCCGAGGGATTCTATCTCTTTGATGCCGGCTCCAAATGTCTGGGTCTGGATCAGGGGGCACACGGAAATTCTGCTATCAAGGGCTTCGGGCATGTTGTCGGGCATCCTGAGCTGACGATTGTCGGGCTTTCCGAGGAGGTCGCAAAGGTAAAGGCAGACGGCACATGTACTCTGCAGGTCGGTGATCGGGTCGAAATCATCCCGAATCATTCCTGCTCCACCGCAAATAATACCGGCTGGTATACCTGCGTGCGCGGCGATGAGATTGTAGATTTCATTGCAGTCGATGCAAGAGAAAACAGTAAGAAAAAAGGTACATTATAATACGAAAAAGGGAGTCCGAAAGGTGCGCCCAGATAAGAAACCTTGCATTCTGAAATGCTGAAAGCTACGGCTACTGTGTCAGTTCCCCTTGACAGCCTAAGTCAAAGGATGCCTGCGGGAAACTTCCTTGTATCCGCAGTCTTTCAGCTATTTCATTTTCTTCATGTTTTCTTATTGGGACACACCTAATGGACTCCCTTTTTTCAACTTAAAATACCGATTTTATGTTAATTAAAAATCTCGCTGGAAACGTATGTCTTGCCGTCCTTCAACTCACTGGGCATTGCCGCCTTCATCACCATATCGCCCTCAACTACATATTCTGCGCTGCCAAGCGTAATTTCAATGGAGGTGCCGTCCTTTTCCAGAACGATAGGCTTCTGCTTGCCCTGCCATTTTACGGTATAACCGTTTTCCTTTGCCGCCTCTCTCAGAGGAACCATCATCTGCGCCTGCATTTTAGGCTCGTTTTCCATTTCTTCCCCTGCTTCCTCCGCCTGTGGCAGCAGCAGCACCAGAGAGGGGGTTGTCTGTGCAGGAATGCTTCTTGTTGTAATATCATAGAATACCAGTGCATCTCGGTTCTTTACATCCGCAGCGGAAAGCTTGATTTTTGCGCCCTCCATGTTCAGAATTCTTGTTTCATCGGAAATATTCAGCTGCAGCTTATTTGTCTCATCTGTCAGGTCATCCCCGAAGTGTCCAACCATCATATTGTCCGCATCTGCATTGGCAACCACTGCTGTCACGCTGCCCAGATAAGGGGGCAAGCTCATACCCATAGGGCTGTTTGCGCTGTAAACCACTGCAATCTCCATGCCCTCTGTCAAATCAGCCACTGTTTTATAGCTGCCGTCCTTTCTATCCAGAATCAGGCTGTTTGCATCAACTGCAAAACGCAGACCGCCATTTTTGTTTTCGATTTCCACAACGGAAACACCGTCTGTTCCGGATTTCTCTACGGAAATAATCTTACCGCTATCCGTTACAAAGCCTTCTTCCTTTACGTCCATCTCACTGCCTGTTGCAGCCATATCATTTGTTGCTGTTCTGTCTACCGCAAACACAGTTGTGCCTGCCAGCATTGTCAGCACCATACCCATTGCCATAACCTTTGTCATATTCTTTTTCATATTCATTTCCTCCTAACTAAATGGTGTGGTATTTTTTTCTGTTTTCGTTGTATACCAATCAGACGTAATCTATTTTGCAAAAGTTCCGCTTTTTTTAAAAAATTATCAGATTTTTATTGTTTCTTTTTCCAAACAAAAAGAACTGCTATTTCATCCTTCTGAAACAGCAGTTCCTTCGCTTTTATTTTTCTTCTTTTTCGTCCTCGTCCACAATTTCAATGTTATCCAACTGTGTCTTGAAATTCGCGCGGAATTTAATCAGGAATTCCTGACGCAATAAGGTCTGCTCTTCCTTTTCCGCTTCGGTCAGACCAACGGTTTTCGCTTTCTTCGCCAGTTCATTGATACGCTTTGTCAAAGGGGTTGCCTGTTCAAACATCTTTCATCCTCCTTACACTATTACAAATCGATAATTTCCGCATTGGCAACCGCTTCCTCCAGCAGTCTGTCCAATTCGGTCAGCTTATGCTCCGCCTTTTCAATATAATTCAGACGAGGCTTTGTCACAGGATGCTTTGCTACAAAAACAGTACAGCAGTCCTCATACGGGCGAATGGAAATTTCAAATGTACCGATTTTTTCCGCACGTTCAATGATTTCCGCCTTATCCATCCCTGCCAGCGGACGCAGTACAGGCAAATCGCAGACTGCATTGATGACCTGAATCCCCTGCATGGTCTGGCTCGCCACCTGTCCCACGCTTTCGCCTGTCACCAGTGCCAGTGCATCATCCTTGTGTGCGATCATTTCCGCCGCGCGCATCATCGCACGCTTCAAATGAATCGTCAAGCGGTCATGCGCCGTGTTATCCAGAAGGTACAGCTGCAGCTCCGTAAAGGGCACCACATACAGACGGAATTCCCCTGTAAAATCGGCAATACGCTTCGCCAAATCAATCACCTTTTCCTTCGCCCATTCGCTCGTATACGGGGGGCTGTGGAAATAAACGCCCTCCACCTCAACGCCGCGTTTTGCCATCATCCATGTTGCAACAGGGCTGTCGATGCCGCCGGAAAGCAGGCTGACTGCCTTGCCGTTGCTGCCGTAGGGCAGGCCGCCGTAGGTGCGGATGGTTTTGGAATGTAAATAGGTGCTATTGCGAATTTCAATATTCAGCGTCACATCCGGATGCTTCACATCTACCCTCATATTCGGCATGTGATCCAGAAGATACGCCCCCACCTCCATGCTCATTTCCATGGAGTGCATGGGATAGCTTTTATTCGCACGGCGTGTATTTACCTTAAAGGTCATTTCCTTATCGCCGTAAAATTCCTGCATGTGCGCCAATGCTTCCTTGCAGATGGTATCAAAATCATTATTCTCCAAGCGGACACCGGGGCAGATGGAATGCAGCCCGAAGATGGTTTCCAGCTTGGGAATGGTAAAATCATAATCCAATTCGCCATCGCGATTTTCCACAATCAAGCGACCGGGGTCACGCACAACATAATAGTTGCCGTAGGGGTCGAGATTTTTGCGAATCGCGGAAATCAGGCGGTTGATGAAGATATATTTATTATTGCCGCGCATGGCAATTTCACCGTATTTCACGATTAAAACCTTTTCAGCCATTATTTTCTCCTTTTCTTATCTGTTATATTTTCTAAAGAAGGGAACCAGTTCCTCCAACGCTTTCAGACATTCCTTTGCTTCCTCCACTGTATTATAGCGGCAGAAGCTGAAACGGATTGCCCCTTCAATTTCCGAGAAGGGCAGTCCCATTGCCGTCAGCACAGGGCTGCCGACCTTCTTCTTGCTGTCACAAGCAGAGCCGGCAGAAACCACAATGCCCTTGCTTTCCAGTGCGTGCAAAAGCACCTCACTTCTGAGTCCCTTGAAGGTCACATTCAGCACATAGGGGCTTGCCTCCTCCAGGCTGTCCCCGTTCAGCTGTGTATCAGGCAGAGCGAGAATCCCTTCCAGCAAGGTCTGCTTTACCTCTCTCACATGTGCAATGCTTTCCTTCATGCTCTTGAAGGCTTCGTCACACGCCACGCCCAATGCCGCCGCACCGGGACCGTTTTCCGTACCGGGGCGCTGTCCTCTCTGCTGTCCGCCGCCAAGCATCAGCGGCTTCACCTTCAAGCCCTTGCGCATATAAAGCATCCCAACGCCCTTCGGCCCATGAATCTTGTGTCCGCTCATGGTTAAGAGGTCGATTTTCATTTTTTCTACATCAATGGGGTATTTCCCGAACGCCTGCACTGCATCCACATGATACAGACACTGGGGGTTCTTTTCCTTAATCAGCTTGCCGATTGCCGCCGCATCCTGCACTGTTCCCGTTTCGTTATTTACCAGAATCGTGCTGACCAGAACCGTATCGGGGCGGATGGCATTTGCCAGCTCCTCCAAGGAGATATGCCCCTGTCTGTCTACCTTCAGCCATGTGACCTCTGCGCCCTTTTCCTCTAATAGCTTCATAGGATTCTTCACCGCAGGGTGTTCAATTTCCGTTGTAATAAAGTGCGCTCCCTGTCTTTTGTAGCCCTCTGCCGTGCCGTAAATCGCCCAGTTGTCGCCCTCTGTGCCGCCGCTAGTAAAGAAAATCTCATCATATTTGCAGTGAATCCCTCTTGCGATGATTTCCGCCGCATTTCTGATTTCCTTTTCCGCCGCCAGACCCATAGCACTCACAGATGCAGGGTTGCCGTATTGTTCGCAGAGCATTGTGCTCATTTTTTCCGCTACCGCAGGCAGCGCTCTTGTCGTTGCCGCATTATCAAAATAAATCATACTTGCCTCCTCAATCCAATTCATATAAAAGGATAGCTGTTGTTGTCATGCCTGCCGTTTCCGTCCGCAGGATGCGTTTCCCAAGGGTGATTGGCGTAATGCCGTTTTCCTGCGCCAGTGCGATTTCTTCCTCGGCAAAGCCGCCCTCCGGCCCGATGAAAACGCCGATGCTCTCTCCCTCAAAGTTCTGCACAAATTCGCGCAGCCCCGTCTTTTCTTCCCGCTCATAAGGGATAATCGCGCCATCCAGCCTTTTTGCCTCTGCAACGGCATCCTTGAATTTTAGCACCTGTCCGCCGATTTCGGGAATCTTCCCTCTGCCGCTCTGCTTTGCCGCCGCCTCGGCAATTTTCTGCCAACGCTCCAGCTTTTTGCCTTCCTTTTTATCCAGCTTCACAATGGCGCGCTCGGTGCTGACCGCCACAATCCGCTCCACGCCAAGCTCCACGCATTTCTGAATAATCAGCTCCATCTTATCCGCCTTCGGCAAGCCCTGATAGAGCGTAATTTTTGTTTTCGGCTCTGTTTCGCAGGGTGCTTGGGAGAGAACCTCTAACTGCACGCCATCCGCCAGAGAGGAAATCCTGCATTGGTAATCCATGCCCTCGCCGTCGCAAAGCGTCAGCTCCTCGCCCTCCTTGGCACGCAAAACGGTCTTAATATGCTTTTCGTCCTCTCCGTGCAGGCAAATCTGTCCGCCGGAACAGTCTTTTTTATCAAAGAAAAATTTCGGCATCCCCATCACCCCACATATTTCGATGCGATGGCAACCCAGCCCTTTTTCTCACGCACATCCTGCACGTCAAAGCCGCCTGCTTCCAGTGCCGCAAGCACATCCTCTTTTCGCTCGGTAATGATACCGCTGCAAAGGAAAATACCGCCGTCCTTGATATAGTCAGGCACCTGCTTCGTCAGCGCAATGATGATATCCGCCACAATGTTTGCCTCTACCATGTCATATTTTTTGCCGCTGTATTTTTCATGCAGTGCCGTATCCTCCAGAATATTCCCTGCACAAACATGGTATTTCTCTCTGGGAATCTCGTTTCTGTCGCTGTTTTCATAAGCAATCGCCATGGCATTCGGGTCAATGTCCACTGCATCTGCCTCCTTCGCCTCCAACAAAAGAGAGGCAATCGAAAGAATCCCGCTGCCACAGCCGATATCCAGAACCATATCGTCCTTTTTCACATATTTTTCAATCAGCTCCATGCAAAGCTGCGTGGTTTCATGCGTCCCTGTGCCGAAGATATGTCCGGGGTCAATCTTGAGAATCACCTTATCGGTTTCCTCCGTCAGTTCCTCCCAAGAGGGCTTAATCATGATTTTTTCGCCGACAGGGAAGGGCTTGAAATATTTCTTCCAGTTATTCGCCCAATCCTCCTCCTGCACATTTTTCATTTTTAGCTCCAAAGAGCCTAAATCCAATTCCTTCTCACTTGCCTTCACTGCCGCCAATGCGCCCTGAATCTGTGCAAGCTGCTCTCTGCCGTAAAGGTTATCGCGCAGAAAAAAGGTAATTCCTGTTTCCAGTTCTTCCTTTTCCTCCACCAGCTCATCTGCCACATAATCCCATTCTCTGTTGGGGTTTTCCAGAAATTCCGCAAAATCCGCCTCATCATGAATCATCAGTCCTGTCAGTCCGCACTGATACAGCACGCCCTCCACAGGCTCCAGTCCAATCCGGCTGGTCGCTACGAATACTTCAATCCATTCCATTTCAGGTTTTCTCCTTCCGTTTATCCGTTGCCCGTCAAATGTCTGAGCAAGTGCACAAATGCGTCTTTATGCATTTGCTCACCCGCTTGTCGGGACTTTTTTTATAAAAAGGAAATAAAGCCGTCCTTAAATCAGCAGAACGGCTTCGTGTTATTTGTCATAGAGTTCGCATACTTCCCGATAGCTTTCCGGTGTCCCGATGTCGTAGCATTCCCCCTCAAAGGTATAGGCATATACCTCCTTCTGCCGGTAAAGCCATGCAGGGAAGTTGCCGGGGGAATCCGGCTTATTGCCTGCCGCCAGATATGCGGCAAACATGGGAACGGTTTCTTTCTTATAGAGGTATGCGGCGAATACAACCGTATTGGATTTGGGCTTTGCGGGCTTTTCCTCAATATCCAGCACCCTTCCGTTTTCATCCAGAAGGGCAATACCGAATTGGCTCAGCGCCGCCTCGTCCTCCCAGACCTTCACGCACACACAGTCGCGGTTCTTTTCATGGAAGAAATCCACATATTCCTTCAGCGAATAGGTGAAGAAATTATCTCCTGCGATTACCATCAGGTCATCCGCAATCTGCATTTCGTCAATCACAAAGGAAATATCCCCGATTGCGCCGCGCTTATTGGAATCATCTGTTGTGCCGTCATTCAGGACGGTAATGGGTACGCGGCTTTTCGCCGTTTTTGCCCAGTCCGCAAACTGCTCTGCGAATTTATCGTTGGAAACCACATAAATCGCATCCAGCTCTTTTACGGTATTCATCTTCTCTACAATATGATCAATGATTGGTTTTTTGCCAATGGGGAGCAAAGCCTTCGGCGTATGCAATGTCAGCGGATATAATCTTGTGGCATAGCCCGCCGCCAAAATAATGGCTTTCATCTTCTCTCCTCCTTCATGTTGTTTCTCTTATTCTTCCTTGCCAAACAGACCATCGCAGATTTCCTGCAGCTGCTTCGGCAAGGGAGCCGTCATTTCCTTTCCGTAAAGATAGCCCAGAGGACCCTCCTGTTCCTTCCATTCCACCCGAAGGGCATGTAAGAACTGATTGGAAAGGGCATATTCCTCTCGGAATTTTCGATTTGTCGCTTCCGAGCCGTATTTTCTGTCACCTGCAACGGGATGCCCGATTGCCTGCATGTGGGCACGAATCTGATGCGTCTTACCCGTAATCAGCTGAATTTCCAGAAGGGTATAGCCCTTTGCATGTGCAAGCGGACGATATTTCGTCATCGTTCTTGCGCCGCTTCCCTCCCGTTTGGAAATGCGCACCTGATTCTTTTCTGCATCCTTCGTCAGATAGGCGGTAATTTCGCCCGCCTCGTGTATTTCCCCTGCAACCAGTGTCAGATAAAACTTATTCAGCTTACGGCTGCGAATGATTTCATTCACCGCCTGCACGCCCTGCAGGGTTTTCCCCGCAATTACAATGCCGCTTGTGTTTCTGTCCAGTCGGTTGCAGAGTGCCGGGGTAAAGCTGCTCTCCGCCGCAGGGGTATACTGCCCCTTCTGATAAAGGTAATAAAGCACCTGATCAATCAGCGTATCGGTATCACTGCTTTTTTCAGGATGTGTGAGCAGTCCTGCCGGCTTGGAAACCACCAGAATCTCGTCATCCTCATACACAATGCCGAAATGCCTTTTTGCCGCAGGCACCGTTTTTTCCTCCATAAAGGACTGCATCGTTTCCTCGGCGAGGTAAAGCCTGAGGGTATCCCCTGCCCGAAGCAGTTCGTTTCCCTCTGCCTTACCGCCGTTGTATTTGATGCGTTTTTTCCGCAGCATTTTATAAATAAAGCCCTTGGAGGCCTTATTCATATATTTCAGCAGAAACTTGTCCAGCCTTTGATTTTCCTCGTTTTTGGTAATGATAATCTCTTTCAAGGCTCTTCCCTCCGGAAAATCAGCTGTGAATCCATGCCAGATATGCGCTGATAAAGTTATCAATCTCACCATCCATCACCGCGTCCACCTTACCGGTTTCCTCGCCTGTCCGGTGATCCTTTACCAGAGTATAGGGCATAAAGATGTAGGAACGAATCTGGCTGCCCCAGCCGATTTCCTTTACATCCCCACGGATTTCCGCCAGCTTCTGCATCTGCTCCTCAATCTTGAGAGCAAGCAGCTTACTTCTCAGCATTTTGAATGCCTTATCCTTATTGGCAAACTGGCTTCTCTCCTCCTGACAGGATACCACAACCCCCGTAGGGAAGTGTGTGATACGGATTGCAGAGGAGGTCTTGTTGATGTGCTGACCACCTGCACCGCTGGCTCTGTAGGTATCAATACGGATATCATCCGGCTTGATTTCAATTTCCGTATCGTCCTCAATTTCAGGCATAACATCGCAGGACGCAAAAGAGGTCTGCCGTCTGCCTGCGCTGTCGAAGGGAGACACACGCACCAGACGGTGAATCCCCTTCTCGGATTTCAGATAGCCATAGGCATTTTCGCCGTTCACCTGAATGGTAACGGATTTCAGTCCGGCTTCATCGCCGTCCAGCATATCCAGTACCTCAACCTCGAAGCCTTCCTTCTGCGCCCATCTGGAATACATGCGGAAAAGCATATTTGTCCAGTCACACGCCTCTGTGCCGCCTGTCCCTGCATGCAGGGTAACAATGGCATTGTTGCGGTCATATTCGCCATCGAGCATTGTTGCAATGCGCAGTGCCTCATATTCCGCAAGGAAGGAATCGTTCATTTCCTTTACTTCTTCATATACGCTGTCATCCTGCTCCTCGATGCCCATTTCGATGAGTGTCAGAATGTCCTCGTAGGTTGTTACAAGGCCTTCATATTTGCCGACCTTATTTTTCAGTGCTTTCAGCTTCTGCAATGTTTTCTGGCTCTTTTCCAGATCATTCCAGAAATCGGGGTCTGCAGAAAGCTCTTCTAGTTCGTTTATCTTCTCCTTCGCGCCAGCGACGTCAAAGTGAAGCCCCCATTTCCTTTAATTTTTCGTCATAAGCAGAAAGGCCCAGACGGATCTGTTCTAACTCGAACATAAAAAATCATCTCCTTCATAATGAAAATAGAATTGATTTATTGGTTGACAAAGCATCCTGCGGCTTGGGCTTGCCGCCAAAGACAGTTTGTCCTATTTATCTTCCTCGGAAAAATTTTCCGTTGAAAATCGAATGAAATTGCCGCCGAAGGAGGCCGAAAAATCTTCTATCGGCACCCACCAATTCGGCTTGTTTTGCTCCAAAAAGGCAGACGGATGATGCACCAGAAATGCTGTCAGCCTGCCGTCCTCGGTCTCATAGCCAAGCACAGGCACCAAATGCCCGCTTTTCCCGTAAACACCGCTGCCGTCCGGCTTGGGCTTGCCCCCTTGAAAAAAGGGTGCCACAGAAACCATGCAGGGATGTCCTGCATCCAGCTCCCGCTTCAAGTCCTCCGCTGTTTTTTCGCGCAGTGCCTCGCCGTAAATGCCGTAATCCGCCGCAAGCTTCGCCAGCCCCCAGTGAATCCAGCCGACACCTTCTTTATAGGCACCTGCCGCAACACCCTTTGCAATCATTGTGCCATGGCGCTCCACCTGCTTGCCAAGGCCCTCCAATATCATACGCAAGGAGGCAATACCGCAGCTGCGAAAGGTCCAGCTGTCCGCCTCAGAGAAGGAGGAAAAGCCCTCCTCCTTCCATGTTTCCTGCGTCATTCTCTGGGTATAAAAAGGGAAATCCATCTGTAGCCGATATTGCTTTTTTTCTCCCATTTGTTTCCCTCTTTCTGTCCCAAATGCTGCAAAATACCTGTGCATCTGCGTAAGCAAGCTTCCGCCTTGCACAGTCGCTTGATAACGCTCTTTTTTTTCAGAAAGCCAATGGCTGAACGCCATTGCTTCCATTCGTAAGGCTCCGCCTTACTCATGTCATCAGGTTATCAAATGTCTGTGCATCTGCGTAAGCAAGCTTCCGCCTTGCACAGCCGCTTGATAACGCTTTCTTTACACGTTTCTGCCGCAGCACTGCTTATATTTCTTGCCGCTACCGCAGGGGCAGGGGTCGTTTCTGCCGATTTTTTCATCAGCGCGCTTCTTCGGCTGCTTTACCGCAGAATCATCCTTATTGGTAAACATCTGCTTCGGCGGTTCCTCCTGCTTTACCTCTGTCTGGATACGCACGCGGTAAAGAATCTTCAGCGTATCCTCCTGAATATGATTGCTCATTTCCTCGAACATATCATACGCCGCAAATTTATATTCTGTCAGAGGGTCTCTCTGTGCATAAGCATGCAGCCCAATCCCCTGACGCATCTGATCCATATCATCAATATGATCCATCCATTTCTGGTCAATCACGCGCAGCATCACCACGCGCTCCAGCTCACGCATGCGTTCTTCGCCCTCAGCCTGGCCCTGACCGATTTCCTTTTCCTTCATTTCATACAGCTGATTGCCCAGCTTTGTCAGGGTTTCCTTCAGCTTATCCTTTGTCATCTGAGGCAGCGCTTCATCCTTGATATTCACCTTGCCGACAGGAATAATTGCACTCAGAGATTCGCTGAATGCCGCCATATCCCATTCCTCAGGCAGCTGGTCATCGCTCATATGTGCGTCCACCGTGCGTTCCACAACCGCGCCAATCATGCCGACAATGCTGTCTCTCAGGTTTTCACCGTAAAGCACGCGTTTTCTTTCGCCATAAATGATTTCTCTCTGCTCATTCATGACCTGGTCATATTCCAGAAGGTGTTTACGAATGGCAAAGTTGTTGCCCTCTACCTTCTTCTGTGCATTTTCAATCGCCTTAGAAAGCATCCCTGCTTCAATCGGCTCGTCCTCTGTCATGCCCATCGCATCTACCAGCTTCATTGTCTTTTCGGAGCCAAACAGACGCATCAGGTCATCCTCCAGAGAGATATAGAAACGGGATTCGCCGGGGTCACCCTGACGACCGGCACGCCCACGCAGCTGGTTATCAATACGTCTGGATTCATGACGTTCCGTACCGATGATTTTCAAGCCACCCAGCTCTGCAACGCCTTCGCCCAGCTTAATGTCCGTACCACGGCCGGCCATGTTTGTCGCAATCGTAACTGCGCCCATCTGCCCTGCCAGTGCAACGATTTCCGCTTCCTGTGCATGATATTTTGCATTCAGCACCTGATGCTTCACGCCCTCCATCTTCAGCAGCTTGCTCAGTGTTTCGGATTTTTCGATTGTAACCGTGCCAACCAGTACCGGCTGTCCCTTTTCGTGCGCCGCAATGATATCTCTTACCACCGCGCGGAATTTGCCCGCCTCGGTACGATACACAACATCATCCAGATCCTTTCTCTGTATAGGGCGGTTTGTGGGAATTTCCACAACGTCCATCCCATAGATATTACGGAATTCTTCTTCCTCTGTTTTCGCCGTACCTGTCATACCGCATTTCTTAGCGTATTTATTGAAGTAGTTCTGGAAGGTAATTGTTGCCAGCGTTTTGCTTTCTCTGCGCACCTGTACGTTTTCCTTCGCCTCGATTGCCTGATGCAGACCGTCGGAATAGCGTCTGCCCGGCATCATACGCCCCGTAAATTCATCAACGATAACGATTTCGCCCTCATGAATCACATAATCCTTATCCAGATGCATGTTATAGTTTGCCTTCAAAGCATTGTTGATATAATGTTGCAGTTCCAGATTTTCGGGATCGGAAAGGTTGTCCACGGAGAAATATTTTTCCGCCTTTGCAACACCTTCCTGCGTCAGCACAACAGATTTCGCCTTTTCATCCAGAACGAAGTCGCCTTCCTCCTGAATTTCCTCCTTCAGAAGGGCATTCATTGCCTCATCCTCATTCAGAATACGACCCTTTTTCAGTTTTTTTACAAACAGATCTGCCACGCGATACAAATCCGTGGACTTGGAACCGCTGCCGGAAATAATCAGGGGTGTTCTGGCTTCGTCAATCAGAACAGAGTCAACCTCGTCGATGATGGCATAATGCAGGTCTCTCTGCACCATGTTTTCCTTTCGTACTACCATGTTGTCACGCAGGTAGTCAAAGCCGAACTCATTGTTTGTACCATAGGTAATATCGCAGGCATACGCCGCGCGGCGTTCGTTGTTGTCCATCCCGTTCAGGATGCAGCCCACGCTCAGCCCTAAGAAACGGAATACCTCACCCATCCAGTCAGAGTCACGCTGTGCCAGATAGTCATTGACCGTAACCACATGTACGCCCTTGCCCTCCAGCGCATTCAGATATGCAGGCAGTGTTGCCACCAGTGTTTTACCTTCACCTGTTCTCATCTCGGCAATACGTCCCTGATGCATCACGATGCCGCCCATCAGCTGTACGGGAAAATGCTTCATATTCAGCACATTGGGACGGGAAGCCGCCTCTCTTACCACTGCATACGCCTCAGGCAGAATATCATCCAGTGTTTCGCCCTTTGCCAGACGATCCTTAAATTCCTGTGTCTTTCCTCTCAGCTCTTCATCCGAAAGGTTTTCATACTGGGGGCCCAGTGCTTCAATCTTCGCCACGATGGGCTTGATTTTCTTGATTTCCTTTTCACTGTAGTTCCCAAATATTTTTTCCAAGAAACCCATTTGGTTCACCTCATTTTTCTTTTCTCACATGTGCCGAAAGCAGACAGCCACTCGATAGGCACACTTTTACATTATTATAGTATAGCAGAAGAACACCCCCGTACACAAGGAAAACTTGCGCATTTCAGGGGATGTTCAAAAAGTTTTAAGAAATCTTTATATAAATTTCACATTTTTTCTCAATACCACTGTTCTTCTGACGAAAAACAGCGCATTTTGTTCCGCTTCTGCTTTATTTCTCTGATTTCGACTCAAGCGCCGCCTTCTTCCAGCATTTATAGCACATCGGACGATAGCTTTCGTTGCCCCCCAGAAGGAACTGCTCCCCTTCGGTAACAACTCTGCCCTCCGCATCAATTCTTGCATTCACCATAGCCTTGCCGCCACAGGTGCAGACCGTTTTCAGCTCCGTCACGGAATCTGCCAGCTCAAACAGCCTTGCACTGCCGGGGAACAATCTTGTCCGAAAATCTGTCCGCAGTCCAAAGCAAAACACAGGCACATTGTAATAATCCACAATCTCCCGTAGCTGCTCCACATGGGCAGGCTGCAAAAACTGCGCCTCATCCACAATAATCACATCATAAAATTCCCGTTCTCTGTCACGGAAAACTTCATATAAATCCATATCATCGTCAATCACATCCGCAGGCTGCTCCAGCCCGATGCGAGAATGTACCTTATCTGCGCCATAGCGCGTATCTGCCGCAGGCTTAATCAGCCAGACGCGCATCCCCTGCTCCTCGTAGTTGAATTTCGTAATGAGTGCCTGTGCCGATTTGGAGCTGCCCATCACGCCGTATCTGAAATATAATTTTGCCATACACAAAACCCCTTTGCTTTTTCTTCTCAATTTCCCTGTTATGATACCACAATCCAAGCCCCTTGGCGAGTGACACTCTCCCCAAAAATTCTTTCGCTTTTCGCTTTCTTTTTTCATTAAAAGGAGTATACTGTCTAAAGAAGGTAAAATGACAAAAATATAACAAAATGATACCCACCAAAAATTCAGATTGGAGATGACCTTGTTGATTACAGATTTAACCCGGGGCAGCAGCCGAAAAATGCTCTGGATGTTTTCCATTCCCATGCTGCTGAGTGTTGCCTTTCAGCAGGTTTATCAAATTGCAGACAGCATCATTGCCGGGCAGTTCATCGGAGAAGGCGCGCTTGCGGCAGTCGGTGCATCCCACCCCATCACTATGATTTTCATGGCAGTTGCCGTCGGCAGCAATATCGGCTGTGCCGTTGTGGTATCTCGCCTATTCGGGGCAAAAAAATACAGCGCACTCAAAACGGCTGTCTGCACCATCTTCTGCGCCTGCCTTGCGGTCAGCGTGGTGCTGACGCTTGTCGGCATTTTCGGCGGAAATACACTGCTCCGCCTGATTCGCACCCCCTCCGATGTTTTCGCCGATGCATCGCTTTATCTGAAAATCTATATTTACGGATTCCTCTTTCTGTATCTTTATAATATCTGCAACGGCATCTTCACCTCTTTGGGGGACAGCCGTACGCCGCTGTATTTCCTCATCGGCTCCTCCATAAGTAATATTCTTCTGGATATTTTCTTCGTGGTCTGGCTGAAAATGGGCGTTGCCGGTGTTGCATGGGCAACCTTCGCCGCACAGGGCGCGGCATCCGTACTCGCCTTTCTTACGCTGGTGCATCGCATCAAGCAATTAAGAAGCACCGAACCGTATGCAAAATTTTCCGCAGAAATGCTTGTACAGGTTACTATCGTCGCCATCCCAAGTATTTTGCAGCAATGCTTTGTTTCCGTCGGAAATCTTTTCGTGCAGTCTGCCGTCAACAGCTATGGCTCTGCCGTTGTTGCAGGCTTTTCTGCCTGCCAGAAGCTGAATACCTTCGCCGTCACCTGCATGACAACCCTGTCCAACGGCGTTTCCTCCTTCACCGCTCAGAACCTTGGCGCAGCTAAAAAGGAACGGGTTTCCGAAGGCTTTCGGGCAGGGGCGCTCCTCGGTATTCTGGTCTGCGTACCGTTTTTCCTGTTCTATTTCTTCTTCGGTCGCACCGCCATGGAGCTGTTTCTGGATGAAAGCAGTGCTGCCGCAATTCAGGCAGGTGTAGACTATATGCACATCGTCACCCCCTTCTATTTCATCGTAACGATTAAGGTCATGTGCGATGGGGTGCTGCGCGGCGGCAGTGCCATGCTCTATTTCATGACAACCACCTTCACCGACCTCTTCCTGCGTGTGACGTTGGCGTTTCTCTTTGCAAAAGGACTTGGTCTCGGCGCAACCGGCATCTGGATGGCATGGCCAATCGGCTGGACGCTTTCCACCCTCCTTTCCGTTTTCTTCTATCATCTTAAGCCTTGGGAAAAAAATCCGACATAAAACACACAGGGCAGTGCCGATAAAGCACTGCCCTTCTGTTTTCAAACGGGTTTGTCCTCTTTAATGTTTCCCTTTCGGATATTTTCCTCAATCAATCCACGGGTATATTCCCAGATTTCCGCCGAACCCAATTCCGTTTTCGCCTGTCTCCTCCAGACCTGACTGCGGCTCACCCTATGCGCGCGCCAATCTCCGCCGTCATTGGCATTATTCAGCAGCAGCGGCTGAAAATTATCCATCACATGCGCAAATCTTGCTTCAGGTGTTTCATTCGCTTCAAATTCTTCAAATAATCCGCGCAGCTCATCTCTCTGGTCATCGGGCAGTAAGCCGAAAATCCGCTCTGCCGCCTTTTCCTCCCGCTCCGCCTGTGTTGCCAGCCCTGCCGTATCGTAGGCATAGGTGTCCCCTGCATCAATCTCCACAATATCATGAATCAGTGCCATCATCATCGTTTTCGCAAGGTCAAATTCCGCATTCGCGTATTCCTTCAGCAGATAAATCATCATCGCCATGTGCCACGCATGCTCGGCATCGTTTTCCCTTCTGCCGTGCCCACTCAGGTGCGTCTGCCTGAGAATATTCTTCTCCTTGTCCGCCTCCAGAATAAACGCTACCTGCTTCTTAAATCGTTTTCTGTCCATCCTTCTCCCTCTTTCTTCATAAGAAAAGCCTTAGACCTTTCGGTCTAAGGCTCAGGAACTCGTCTGTTTGTTTTTCTGCTTCAGCAAGTCAAAATCCTGATTTCAACTTATTTTTAATATTCGGGCTCAATCAGACCGTAGGTGCCGTTCTTTCTCTTATAAACCACACTTACCTCGTCTGTCTCCGCATCGCGGAATACAAAGAAGCTATGTCCTACCAGCTCCATTTCCATGACAGCCTCTTCCGCATCCATAGGCTTTACAGCAAAACGCTTTACCTTCTCGATTTTTACCAGAGGCTCGTCATCCAAGTCCTCCTCAGGCACCAGAATTGCCGCATATTCTGCCGCATAGGCATCTGCGCCGTTTCTGATTTTGGTGCGCATCCGTTTTTTATAACGAACAACCTGCCCCTCCAGAATATCCACCGTTTTATCCATAGCGGCTGTCATGTCCGCATCCTGCACCTCTGCCCGTGCATATCTTTTATTCATAGGAATGGTTACTTCCACCGTAGCAACCTGTTTTTCCAAGCTTAATGTGATGGTTGCCTCTGTGTCCGCAGGGAACAGCTTGGCAATTCGATCCATCTTCTTTTCCACCATTTCCTTTGTTTTGTCCCATACATCGATGTTTTTCCCAATAATGTTATAACGCATACTAACAACTCCCTTCGGGATTCTCTCATCTTCTCAGAGAATCAAAAACATATATCCAATCGGCACCGCGCCGATAAGATTCAAAAATAATCAAAATGGATTTCCTGTTTATTTGTTATATTCTCCGTTATTTCGTAAAATCCTTCTTTCTTTTGAAAAAAATATTCAAATTTTCGATTTTTTTCGCAAGAGCATCAAAAAAGGGTTGTAGGCTTTTTATGCTTTCGTTTCCATAATCTGATTTATGGAATCGGATACTTTTTCCGCAGAAGCAGAAACGGCGGATTCTCAGGCTTTTCAAATTTCCACAAAAAACGACATTCCTCTCCATTTTTCCACAAATTTTTTTTGCACAACCTGTGGATATTGTGAATAACCTTGTGGAAAACTTACGTTTCAAGGATTTTTATTGTGGATAAAACGTGGAATTTATCCACGTTTTCCACAGCCACATTCTTCTGTTCATATCTGCCATAGGTTCACATAAAATTGCTTCTCCCAAAAAGAAAAAGTCCTTCGTTCTTTTTTTAATCGCCGCATTAGGGCTGATTCATAACCTGAAAAATATAGAATTTCAGATAATAGGATTCCTCTGCCGCCCAGAGAATCGGGTGATCGGGTGCCTGATGGCGATATTCCACCTGACGCAGGCGTTTATGCACATTCTTTGCCGCCTGCCCAATGGTCTGGGTGAACAATTCATAGGTCATGAAATGCGAGCAGGAGCAGGTTGCCAGAAAGCCGCCATCCTTCAGCAGCTTCATGGCGCGCAGGTTGATTTCGCGATAGCCCTTAACCGCATTCTTGACAGAGCTTCTGGACTTTGTAAAGGCAGGAGGATCAAGAATGATTACATCGAATTTTCTGCCCTCTGCTTCGAGTCTGGGCAGCAGCGCAAACACATCCTCGCACTGAAATTTCACAACCTCCTGCAAGCCATTCAGCTTGGCATTCTCCGTTGCCTGATCCACCGCAAGCTGGCTTGCATCAATCCCCAGTACGCTTTTTGCCCCCGCAATGCCTGCATTCAGCGCAAAGGAGCCTGTATGGGTAAAGCAGTCCAGCACATCCATTCCCTGACAAATTTTATGAATGGACAGTCGATTATACTTCTGGTCAAGGAAAAAGCCGGTTTTCTGCCCTTCCTCCACATCAACGATATATTTTACGCCGTTTTCCACAATCTGCACCTTGGTGTCAAAGGGTTCGCTGAGGAAGCCCTTCCAAGGCTGCATGCCCTCCTGCCTGCGCACCTTCGCATCACTGCGTTCATACACACCGCGGATATGGATGCCATCCTCCAGCATAGCTTCGATGAGCAGGCGCAAAATGGTTTCCTTCATGCGGTCAATCCCCATCGCAAGAGACTGTACCACAAGCACATCGGAGAATTTATCCACAACCAGACCGGGCAGAAAATCCGCTTCCCCGAAAATAACACGGCAGGAGGAAATATCCACCGTCCGTTTGCGGTAATTCCAAGCCGCCTGCACTCTTTCACGCAAGAATGCCTCATCAATCACCACATCCTTATTTCTGCTCATCATACGAATGGTGATTTTGGAATTGTTATTATAAAAGCCTGTCCCCATGGGATAGCCGTCAAAATCCTCTACCATAATCAGCTCGCCATTGACCGCATCCTCTGTTACGGCGGCAATTTCATTATCAAATACCCAAAGACCGCCTGCCTTAAGCATGCGTCCTTCGCCCTTTTTCAATGTTGCAACAGGTAAACCCATCAGCCTTCTCCTTTCTGAATAAAAAACCCTTCCTGCGAAAAAAAGGAGTATCTCCCGATACTCCTTTTCATTTTACTTATCTTACTTATCCGCTTATCAGACTTGCTTAGTTTGCGTAGTTATTGAAGTAATTCTGAACCAGAACGATAGGGGTACCCTTATCACCGGAACCGCTTGTCAGGTCACACAGGGAACCAATCAGGTCTGTCAGGCGGCGAGGTGTGGTACCTTCGGATGCCATCTGTCCTTTCAGATTTGCTTCTTTTGCCTTGATTGCATTCTTGATTGCATCTGCCAGTGCATCGCCGTTCAGGTCAGCGAAATCGTTGTCTGCCAGATATTTCAGCTTCAGCTCATTGGGCAGACCGTTCAGACCATCTGTATAGCCTGCGCCGACAACGGGGTCAGCCAGCTCCCAAATCTTACCAACGGGATCCTTAAATGCGCCGTCGCCATAAACCATAGCCTCTACCTTTACGCCGGTGCGTGCGATGATTTCCTTCTGGATTTTTTCTGCTACCTCCTGTGCGTTCTTAGGGAACAGCTTGATGGTTGTTTCTGTTGCCTTATTGGAGCCAAGCAGACCGTACTCTGCATTGTAGCCGCTGCCGTTTACGGGTGCGTTCAGGATTTCTGCCAGTGTCAGAACCTTTTCGCCGCCCTTTGCCAAAATACGGCGTTTGGAGCGTTCTCTGTTGTGAATATCACAGCACAGCACGTTCTTTGTATACTTTACGATTGCTTCGGGGTGGTTTGCGAATACGATTTCAGCTTCTGCGCCTTCCTCCTCAATCAGACCCTTGTAGTATTCTACATAGTCAACGCCTGTGAAGGGGTGCTTCACATAGCCGAATGCCTTACGATATTCATCCAGAGACAGCACATCTGTATAGGGATTTACGCCGCTGTCATCCAGAATATCCATATCAAACAGGTGGTTGCCTACTTCATCGGAAGGGTAGCTCAGCATCAGCACTACCTTCTTTGCGCCCTTTGCGATACCTCTCAGGCAGATTGCAAAACGGTTTCTGCTGAGGATGGGGAATACAACACCGACTGTTTCACCGCCCAGCTTTGCTTTTACGTCTGCCGCAATATCCTCTGTAGATGCGTAGTTGCCGTCTGCACGAGCAACAACTGCCTCTGTTACACAGATTACATCTCTTTCATGCAGCTGGAAACCATCCTGCTCCACTGCTGCCAGAACGGAATCTGCTACGATTTTAACGATGTCATCCCCTTCACGGATGATAGGTGCTTTGATACCTCTGGAAATTGTTCCTGCCATAGTGTAAAACCTCCTGAAAAATTCGATTTATTTCTCACAGGCGTTCTGCCTGCTTTGATCGAATGATTTTTGCCATTGTGCAAATAGCAAGTCTGAAAGCCGTTATTCGTAAGGCTTCGCCTTACTCATCATTTGCTCCGCAAATTTTTTTCTTCCTTACGCATCCCTTTTCCCGCAAGCAGGACGGGCTTCGCCAAGCTGAAAATGACTTTCTCCGCTATAAATGTAAAAAGACCCCACGAAAACGCGGGATCGATGGCAAAATTTCTAGTCATGGTGTGATGAAAGTACATTCGATCACCGACGCACTCATTCTACCAAGAAAAGCGCGCACTTGTCAATAATATCCCACTTGTTTTCTATAAAAATATCTTATATCAATCATAATTTTTCATTTAGACTTCCTCCATCCGAACCGCCGTATCCAAGGCAATTTCCATCATCTGGGTGAAGGTATTCTGCCGTTCCTCGGCTGTGGTGGCCTCGCCCGTAATCAGATGGTCGGAAATGGTAACAATGGTCAGCGCGCGTTTGCCTGCCCTTGCCGCCTCCAGATACAGTGCGGTCGATTCCATTTCCACCGCAAGCGTACCCATTTTCGCCCAAGAAACCGTTTCCTCCATGCCGCCCTCGTTATAGAAGGCATCGGAGCAGAGCAGATTGCCAACGTGCATAGGGATTCCTCTTTTCTTCGCGCAGTCCACCGCCGTGGAAAGAAGCGTATAATCCGCTGTGGGGGCTAAGGTGCCCGGCATGTGGTACTGCTCGGCATAGCTTGAGGTTGTATTTGAGCCAATACCTGCCACGATATCACGCACCTTCAGCCTTTCGGACAATGCCCCCGCGGAGCCGATGCGGATGATGTTTTCCACATCATAGAAATTGAACAATTCATGGCTGTAAATGCCGATGGAAGGGCAGCCCATGCCGCTTGCCATAACAGAAACCCTTTTGCCCTTATATAGACCCGTATAGCCGAGAATCCCACGGGTGTGGTTAACCTCCACGGCATCGGTCAGAAATGTTTCCGCAATAAATTTCGCCCGTAAAGGGTCGCCGGGCATCAATACTGTTTTTGCAAAATCGCCTTTTTCGGCAGAAATATGAGGTGTTGCCATATCCATTCCCTCCTTATTGCTATTGAAAATTTTTCTCGTTTTTTAAATCGTTTCTTATTTTTCCTCGCGCAGACCTTTCAAAAGAGAAATCTCTTTGGCGTAGCCCGCCGCCTCGTTCGGTGTTTCCAGATAAAACGGCAGATGGCACAGCTTCGGGTGGTTGATAATATTCGCAATGCCTGCCAGTCCAAGCGTACCCTCGCCGATTTTCTCGTGTCTGTCCTTATGACTGCCGATAGGATTCTTGCTGTCGTTCAGGTGAATGGCTTTCAGCCTGTCCAAGCCGATGATTTCATCAAACGCCTGCAGAACGCCATCCAAATCCCCGATGATGTCATAGCCGCCATCATATACATGGCAGGTATCCAAACAAACGCCCATGCGCTCCTTTTGCTCTACTCTGTCCAAAATGGCGCGCAGCTCCTCAAAGCTTCTGCCAACCTCACTGCCCTTACCCGCCATGGTCTCCAAAAGCACCGGCGTTTTGCCTTCCGCAGAAAGAATTTCATTCAGCGCATCCGCAATGAGGGGAATCCCGATTTCCGTCCCCTGCTTCACATGGCTGCCGGGGTGGAAATTAAACATCACATCGGGCAAAAGCTCTAATCTCGCCAAATCCTCCTTCATGGTGCTTCTGGCAAAGCTGCGCAGGTCCTCCTTTGCGGCACAGGGGTTCATGGTATAGGGTGCGTGTGCAAGCAGTGTGCCGAAGCGGTGCTCCGCATGAAAGGCATTGTATTTTTCGATATCTTCTAAATCCAGCGCCTTGACAGAGCCGCCTCTGGGGTTTCTGGTGAAAAATTGGAATACATTCGCCCCAAGCTTCACTGCCTCCTTCCCCATGGCAAGATAGCCCT
>ENA-ORRW01000389-ORRW01000389.1-human-gut-metagenome-genome-assembly--contig:-NODE-389-length-52605-cov-8.511189_pt1 | contig 52605 bp, 48 predicted proteins | sample MGYA00242183_ERZ509150 | MGnify/ENA primary metagenome ERZ509150 (study PRJEB26280, sample SAMEA2338639) | human gut metagenome | biome: human gut; feature: human-associated habitat; material: faeces... | reverse complement strand
TTCCAGCCCTAATTTTTCCCGGATGCTGTCGGCTGCGATATTCCAGTCGCCCATTTCTTCGTATGCTGCATCCATTTTTTCTTTTTCTCTGGCAGCGCGTTCGGTATCGCCGGTCTGAAGAAATGCCTTATACATGGACGCCGCCTCAAAATATCTCGCCACACCATAGCATTCCTTTTTCGTTCCGGACAGCAAGCCGCCGTACACCATGTCCTCGTGATAATTTACTAACAGGTAGGCATAATTTTCATTTTGCACTTTATTCTCCATCCAGTTGGTCTTCGCAGGACGGGAAAAGGCGTCGTTTAATTGCCGGAACATATGAATGGTTCCCCAAAACAATACCAGACACAGGGCTATGATCACCAGATTCATCACAAGCAGCGCGCCTCTCTGCTTCTGTACCTGTTTCAGCTTACTCTTCAGATTTACCATAACCCATCACCTCACCTTTTTCTTCCAAAAATAAGATTTTTTGTGCATTTGACATCGTACCAAAATTCTCTGCCTCTTCCGGTGTCATGTCAAAATAGGTCTGCAGCAGTGCCTTCACATTCTCTTCCATCCGGAGAATGGCTTCCTTCTGCTCCTCCGGCAGTTCCCGATATTGTTTTTCCCTATATTCATTATCCACAGGATGCAGAATCCTTTCCAGCTGCTCGTAATAATCCGAAATATCTTCATACAGGCCGGGAAGTATGGATACATTGCCGGAGTTGATAGTAACTGCCTTCATCAGACTTTCATAAAAGTAACGATACGCTCCGCTGGCTTCCATGAGCAGCTGATATTTTTCATAACTATTATTACTGCTATAAGGCCGGATGTAATGTCTGTCGCAAAAAGCTGATAAGCCTATGTAATCCTCATCTTCCAGATATTGTTCCATCTGTTTCATATAGCTGCCCTGCCGGATCCCTGCATCAAACTGCAGCAAGCCTCTGTGGATGCTCCAGCTACGGGCAGATACTACAAACACCACCACACACAGGATCACCAGCACTGTGATGATTATCATATGTGACATGATCTCCGTATTTTTCTCCGCCACTTCATAGACATCGCTTTTGGTATCCTCAAAGTTGCTCTTGTAATGCTCCATGTCCTTGACATGCTGTGCGGCTTCTTCATTCGGTCTTCCGCAATGCGGACAATATGCCTGCTCCAGTGTCAGGTTACCCCCACAATATTTACATTTCATCATTGCTTTTATGATCCTTTCCTATTCGTTATGCTTCGTAATGTATTCTTTGCAATCCTCATATCTGGGATAACCGTAATTATTTCGCAGACTATCCTCGAATTTTTTCTCTTCTTCTGCGGTAAACGTATAACGGTCTGCCAGACTGTTCAGGGTTGCTTCCACATAAGGACGGATATACTCTTTGTCTTCCTCCGACATTCCTCTACTGTATTCCAGTCCCCGCAGGATCCAGTAATCATCCAAAAGCTGTGTCTCCTGATAATCGCGAAGTGTCTCTCCACTCTGTTCCAGCGCCAGATATTCTCTCGCATTTCGGCAGCTCATGAGCCTCGTGAAAATACCGCTATGCTCCCATCTGGCGATCGTTCTGTCCTCTATGACAGCCTGTTCATAAAATTCTGTCAGTCCTTCGAAGTCCTGCTCCCGGTATAACCGGTCCAGAACCGGGAAGTTTTCTTTTTCCCACAGATAATCCGCCCTGGCATCCCTGGGTTCTATATACTGTGCCCGGAACACAATTACCGCAAGAATCGCTGCCAATGCTGCCAATAGGATCAGAAGCTTAATCACAAATTTCTGTTTCTTTTTCAGTTTTTTCTTCAGTTCCTTCTCCGGTACCTGCTCTAACTGCTGCATATCCTGCCGCATGCTTTCCAGCTTCCCCAGATATTCCGCTTCGGCGCCCTTGTAATTCAGGCTTCCGCAATAGGGACACTTTGGAAGGGTATCCTCAAATTCTGCCCCACAGGAACTGCAGATGATCTTTTTTACTTCTGTATCTGCCATGATACGGTTCTCCTCTTCTGTTATTGACTCGCAATTATCTTTATCATACAACATGGTAATGCAGGTTGCAATTAGGGATTCGCTTTTTGTCTGAAATACATTTGTCATCATCAGTATCTTTCGTTATAATAATTTCTATGGAACGAACGCTTATTTATACAACGGAAAATCTCATAACACCCCTGCCGGTCAGCTATTTTCTGAAGCAAAAAGGCTTCTCCTCACAGAATCTGGTGCAGTTAAAAAAAGACCCCTCCGCTGTACTTGCAAACGGGATCCCCTGCTTTATGAATCATGTGCTGCAGCCCGGCGATACCCTGACACTGCATATCCGGGAAGATCATTCTTCGGAGAAGATTCCCCCGGTAAATCTGCCGTTAAATATTGTCTACGAGGATGCGGACCTTATGGTGATCAACAAGCCTGCGGGAATGCCGATCCACCCTTCCATGAACAATTATTACAATTCCCTGGCGAATGCCCTCGCGTACTATTTTGAGCAGCAGAACTGTCCTTTCGTCTTCCGCTGCATCAACCGCCTGGACCGGGATACTTCCGGACTGACCATCGTGGCGAAGCATTATGTCAGCGCCGGTATGCTGTCTGCCATGATTGCCAATAAAGCGACTTCCGGAATCACGAGGGAATATCTTGCCATTGCAAAAGGCTCGGTATGTCCCTTAGAGGGAACCATCACCGCACCATTAGGGCGCAAAGAAGGCTCTATCATTGAACGGACGGTGGATTTTGAAAACGGGGAATCTGCGGTTACGCATTACAGAGTACTGGACGAAAAAAACGGGCACAGCCTGGTCTCTCTCATCTTAGAGACCGGCCGTACCCATCAGATACGGATTCATATGAAATACCTGGGCTATCCCCTGATCGGAGATTATCTGTACAACCCGGATATGAAGCAGATACAGCGACAGGCTCTGCATGCCTGGAAGCTGTCCTTTTATCATCCCATCACCGGGGAGAAAATGCAGTTCACAGCACAATTGCCTGCGGATATGGCAGCGGTAGCCGGAGATACCCCGTGGGTAACATAATACGATTTCTCCGTGCTTTGCACTCCCGTAATCGTGACATCCATTCGCATTATGCGCGTAACTTTCTCAGTGCTTTTTCCCGGATCAGGCACTCGCCGTGCTCTTCTAAATACCGCAGCTTCTGCTCATCCGCAGCATACAGTCCGGCGAACTCCATTGCCTGAATGCATGCTCTGCTGTAACGCTCGTAGGAAGCACCGCCCTTCTCCACATAGACATAACAGGTTCCGTCTTCCATCCGGTACAGCGTGCTGTTGATCCGTAAGTTAGCCGGCAGTACCGCAGCATATTCGATCACTCTGCCGATATTTCGGAAAGCGAAGATTGCCACCTGGGGTTTTGAGGCTTCCTCTGTTTTTTTCTGCTTTTTCTTATTTTTCTCAGTGTTCTCAGACTGTGCGGGAGCACCGGATCTCTCCGTAGCCTCCTCCTGCTGTACTTTCTTCTCTACTTCTTTGCAGATACGCATTAATTCCCGCAAAGCCTGCATCGGCGTATTGGGCTTGCTCTCCGCCGGATCCTTATCCGAGAGTACCAGCACCAGTCCCTCTTCCGGCAGCATCATGATCTGCAGGTCAAATGCATACTTCGGCGGCTTGTAGCCTACCTCTTCCTCTGCCTGCTCGATGATCTCCTGTACCACTTCTTTTGCTTTGTCACTGCGGGTCACAAAATCTTTATAATCAATATCATACTCTTCCAGCTCTTCGTTGGACAGGAAGCACTTTACGGTCTTGTCATCAATTCTTTCTATTTTCATAGCTATCACCTCTTACTGTTATATGTATGATAGCATAAAAATGTTGTGATTTCCACTGTGCGAATTATGAAAACACTATAAAATCCGGCAGCATTCCCTATCCTTCCAGTACATATCTGCTGTTAACATATTCCTTGGGGGATATTCCTTCTATTTTCTTAAATACTTTGCTGAAATAAAAGGCACTTTCGTACCCCAGTGCATCCGCAGCCTCATAGACCAACAAGTGTTCCTGTTCCAACAGCCTTTTTGCTTCCTCTATTTTGCAGATATTCACATATTCAATAAATCCTGTATGGTTATACTTTCGGAACAGCTGACTGAGATAATTGGGGCTGATATCAAATACCTCAGCCACCTCATTCAGTGACAAATGTTCTGTTACATGTTCATTGATATACTTCCGAACGATCGCCACTTTTATGTTCTTGCAGTCACTGCGTTTTCCGTCCAGTATTTCGCCGATCTTCTCGGTCAGGAAATGAAGCCATTGCAGTACCTCCGCTACCGTATTCTGTCTGTACAGAGAACAATAACCGTCCGGATCCTCCGTGAAAAAACCGGTAACCAAATTCTCCCCGCCCTGCAGGGAAAAAATAGAGATATACAGCATGCTGCCTGCGACATCCAGTGCCTGCAGATAATTGTCCGGATGTTTTCGGAAATATTCAAAAACCGTCTGAGCGGTCGCATATACCAACTCCGAATCACATTCTTCCAATGCTTCCCGGAAATCTTCCCTGACCTGCTCCTTTAACATCAAGGGTGACATTCTTCCTCCCAATCTATCCTAAAAGTTAGTTATAAAATATCATTATGAAATATAATTATGTATAAAATACTGCAAATGGGTAAACATAAACTCTTCTGTATGTCCACCCTCTCCCTCATCATAAAAATAATCTATACTCCCCTCAGGCAGCGCTGCAAAATAATCCCTGGTGCGCAAGAACTGACTTCTGTATGGATCCAGCTTTCCGCCGCAATGATACAGCTTCGGCAATGAAACTCCTTTTTCTATCGCCTGCCGCACCATATAAAAAGTATCATCTATAGTTTCTCTCCATTCCCGGTCTCCGAAAATCCAATGCCATCTAGTGGCAAATGCCGGATTCTTTTCACATTCTTCTTCACTGAAATTAATTGCACCCGATGATACTGCACCGATTGCCCGGTACTTCCCGGGGTATGCGAAACCGATTTTCATGGCTCCGGTTCCTCCCATGGAGCAACCAGCAATGTAACGCATGACCGGCAGTTCTCTTCTACAGAAAACAGCCTCCATCCGCTCCGGCAATTCTTTTGCCACGTAATCACAAAATGCTCCCCCGTGCTCCATATTTGTATAAATACTGTTTTGGACCGACGGCATAACGATCAGAACCCCTTTTTCATTTGCCAGCCGTTCCATATCATGCTCACGAAAATAGGACGAATAATCCCCCATCATTCCATGCAGCAGATATAACACTCTGTTCTGAAAGTCATGATCGGGGACGACAATGCTTACCAGATCTTCCATTCCCAGCGATTCTATATATTCAGCCATTTGTATGAGTGCCATTTTTCCCTCCTGCAAAAAGTTCGGGATGCTTCTTAAGAGCTTCATATGCTCTTTTTTCACCGGTTCCCATACCACAAATGAAGGTATCCTCCCGGCGTTCACTGATACAGCCGAATGTTATTCTGACTTTTTGCAATAATTCCTGCGTCAGATAATCATTATATGCCGCGCCATATTCCAGATTGCAGAAGTAGCTTCGATGCCCGGTGGGTAAAACCACTGCCATATGAAGTCGTTCCGACAAAGTCTCTATATCATAGCGGCGTAACACTTCCAGGGGACTACTCCCATCTGTATGCAAAAAAACAAACACGGAATTTTGTCTTCCCCTATATTTTTCGGAAATACTACAACTGTTGTCATATTCATTTCCAACAATTCCGCACGATAATTCCAAAATCCGATTGCCATGTCCTATAAAATCCTATCTGCAAAATTAAGCATTTCTTCCCATTCCTCAATGGTTGCCTTATGTCCTTCCCGACCTTCGAAATACATAACCGCATCTTTTTGATACATTTTATACACAGAAGAAGCCATCTTTGCACTTCTTTTTTCGCTTTCCATATCTGCCCAGGGATCATCCGCAGCTCCGGTCAGAAATAATCCTCGCGGTGCTATTAAGCCCAGCAGCATGTGCTGCTCCACCGGCAATGTTTCCACACAGTCTCCGTATTTTGCAAAGTTATCGCAAAACCAATACGGAAAATTTGTCGTAATCGCCGCTACCGTCTCCGCGCCGGGTCTTTTGTCCCGGCACAGTTCCGCTCCGCCGGTGCCCGAATGGAATGCGGCTACCATCGCAAACCGCTCATCCGAAGCTGCCGTCCACAGACTGCATTTTCCTCCCCGGGAGAATCCTGCCACAATGACCTTCGGGTCCGGGAATCTCTCCGGCTGGGACAGAATGAAATCCATGACTCTCGACAAACCATAACTCCAGGCGCCGAGGGCTCCGCAGCTGTCCGGTGTTTTTGCGCTGTTAAAATAGCGGAACAGTCCAGTCTGAAGACAATTCTCCGCATCGGAGGCGATGCTTTCCACCCATACCTGGATCAGTGTATAGCCCCTGTCTGTGATCATTTTTATGGGAATATCCGTCTCCTTCTGATCCGACAGGCGCAGATAAATAACAATCTTATTGTTACTTCCGATGACCGGATAAAACAGCGTGATCGGCATAGCATAGTGTTCTATGTACAGCAGATCTTCTTCCCGGATATAGCCGTCTTCCGTCCGCTCGGTATCCTGTATCACACCGGTCACCGTCTCCGGCACCGGGAACGGGCAATAGCCGTATACATTTTCTCGATACAGCGTAAGCAGCTCGGGGCGTCTGTATTTTTCCCATTCTTCAGTTGTGCTGGTTTTTATCTCTTCTATCATTTATCTTCCCTCCGAATACTACGGTTCTCAGCCTACATACGAAGAATGGAATTCCGGCTGGTAATCTAACTTCAGTTTCCCATCTTCGTCAAATTCCAAATACAGAAAAACATAACGGGAATTATTATAATCTTTGCCATCCCATCTGTCGGAAATATACAGATACCGCGTCTGTTCTCCCTTCGGAAGTGTCAGGACATATGCCGGTTGTGTATCGTAGGTCGTGGCATCACCAAATTCCTCCAGGCTACTCCATCTTCCTTCCATGTTGTCTGCAGTAGCATATTTTCCCTGATTGGGATCCCATCCCGTGCAAAAAGAACTGAGCATATAAAGTTTCTCGCCTCTCTGGAATATGGCGGGTGCCTCACGATATTCTCCCTGCCAAAGCCTGCCGGTCAGCACGTCGATATTCATATAATCATCCTGCAGACGATATATGTGCATATCCGCATTATTTCTGGCTGCGGAGATGAAATACGCCGTTCCGTCCGGTTCCTGATAAAGGGTGCAGTCTCTTGACATATATCCCAGGGGATTAAAATGTCCGTGATAGGTGTAATCTCCGTCAGGCTCCTCACAGGTAGCAATGGCACAGGCGGCCTCACTGTAATTTTTCCCGTTCTCATAGTGTACCCACAGAACGAACTTTCCTGTTTTGGAATTATACAATACCTTGGGACGTTCCAGATTGACTTTCTTATGATCTTCCTGCTGCAGTACCAGCTGTGTTTTGACCCGGATCTGTTCCATAGGAGAATCCATCGTCAGAATGTGATTTCGAAATTCCCAGTGAATCAGATTCTTCGAGCGATAGCAGCTGATATAATAATTCTCGCGCCTGTCTTCTCCATACCAGTAGAAATACTTTCCGTATTTCAAAATACATCCACCGTGTGCATGTATAGTCTCTCCGTCACAGTCTTTCCAGACTGCTCCGTTTTTCAAAAAATCAGTATTTGCCATGTTTCATTTTCTCTCCTACATCTTAACTGAGCCTGTAATTCCCGCTGTAAAATATCTCTGCAGGAACGTAAAAATGATAATGGTAGGTATCGTACAGATGGATACTGCTAAAAGAACCATTCCATAATCCTGCGTATACCCAGACATCAGGTTAGCAATCAACAGCGGCATCGTTACAGAATCATTGCTCAGCATGATGATACTGGGCCACATATAACTGTTCCACGAATTCATGAAGGTAATCGTCAGAGCAGCCACATAAGTCGGTGCCATTACCGGGATGAACATCCGGAAAAATATCTGGATCTCGTTCAACCCGTCCACACGTGCCGCCTGTATGATCTCCACGGGGAATGCTCTTGCTCCCTGGCGAAACAGCATGATCAGAAATACCGAAGATATTCCCGGCAATACAAAAGCAATCATACTGTTCAGTAATCCCATGGATGAAAACATAGAGTACAGAGGAATTACCGTAGAAATCGACGGAACCAGCATGGACAGCATCAAAAACTTCATTGTCCAGTCTTTTCCCCTGGAATGATAGATTTCAAATCCATACCCGGCAATGGAGCTGACAAGCAATGCCAGTATCGTCTGAACAATAGAATACCGGAAGGAGTTTAACATTGCTCTGCCGATATGTTTTGCCGCCAGCAGGTTTTCCATATTTTCCCGCAGATGTGTTCCCGGGAGCAGTTTTCCGGTAATGATCTCGGCAGTGGTATTGGTCGCCGAGACGAACATCCAGTAAATTGGGAATACCGAGAGCATCGATGCAATCGTCAGTACAATATAACAAACACTTTTTCTCCGTTTAGTCACGCTTATCACCTACTTTCATCTGAATCAGCGACAGAATGGCTACCACAACAAATATGACAAAGGATATTGCTGTAGAGTATCCGAAATTCGGCGTATACTGGAAGGACAGATTGTAAATATAATGGGAAATGGACAGTGTCGTATTCGCCGGTCCGCCTCCCGTCAGATTTACGGATTCGTCATACAGCTGTATGCTACCGTTGACTGTCATGATCATCAGCAGAATCAGTGTCGGTTTGATCAGAGGAATCGTTATCTTCGTAAAAATCTGCAATCGGGATGCTCCGTCCAAAATGGCGGACTCATAGATTCCCTCATCGATATTCTGCAGTGCTGCCAACAGAAATACCATGTTATAGCCGGTCCATCTCCAAATTAAAGCCAGCAGAATGATCATTCGGGCTGACCATGGATGTCCGAAGAAATTGTACCCCGTCTGCAGTATTCCGCTTTTTACGAGAAAGGTATTGATCATACCGTCCGCAGCAAACATGATTCGAAAAACTAAGGAATATGATACCGAAGCCGTAGCACACGGTACAAACAGCAGAATTCGGAACAATCCCTTGAACCGCAGTCCCTTCTCATTTAAAAGCGTTGCCAGCCACAATGCCAGTCCCAGCATAATGGGAACCTGCAACATATACACCAATGTATTCATAATGGCTGTATGCAGAGTCTTATCCAGCAGCATTCTCAGGTAATTATATTCCCCGGCAAATTCCATGTTATTTCCGATGCCGGACTTTAAAGAAATGATAAACGCCTGAAAAATCGGGCGAAAACTCATAAAACAAATCAGTATAGCGGCTGGCAGAAGAAACAGCCAGCCGGTTATACCGTATTTTTTACTATTGCTTAATTTGCGCATGCAATACTCCTTATTTACCGGTTATAAAATCCACTGTAGATTGTGCAGCATCCAGTTCAGACTGTATATCCGCACCGTTCAGAATATTGGTCAGAGCAGTTGCCACTGCATCCAGAGTCTCATCATAAGCATAGCCTGTGTTGCTCTTGGGAATCTTGGTAGCGAACTGACCAAGTTCCGCATAAATGGTCTCTCCGTTGAAGAACTCGTCCGGAGTATTGTAGATTTCCTCATTGCCTGCGGTAGGCAGATAGCCTGCAATGTAGTTGGAATCCAGCAGAATACTCTGATAGAAGGTATCGCTGAGTTCACCGCCCAGAATCGTTGTCAGCATTTTTACTGCGCCATCCACATCTTTACAATTGCTGGTGATCATCCAGCTGCTTCCGCCGCTGGAGGCATAGTTGCCGGCACCCTGGATACCGTCTACGGAAGGAAGATTTGCAATACCCCACTTTTCGGACTGATCCTCTGCATCCTTGATGGAGTTCAGGATCCACATACCGTTGATGGTACCGGCGCTGGAACCTGCATTCAGAGAGCTCATGTACTCATCCCAGTTGGTAACGACCTTGATCACACCGCTGTTTACAAGATCCCGGTACTCTTCTACGGTCTTCTTCAGGTTCTCGTTCTGATTCAGATTTGCCTTGCCGTCTGCATCAAAGTAGCTTGCACCGGTGGAATTCAACATAATGGTAAGTAAAGTTGCATCCGAAGGCATGGATAACAGGGGATGCCCCGTCTTCGCCAGTACCTCTTCGCCGATGGTCTTGAATTTGCTCCAGGTAATGTCAGACATGTCATCAATGCTATAACCTGCATCCTGCAGATAATCCGTTCTGTAACATGCTACAGCCACGCTGGAATCAAACGGTACTCCGTAGAGTTTGTCGTCATAGGTACACCAGCCGATCTTCGCCTGATCGTAGTCTGCTGTATTGATTCCCTGTGCATTCAGATCTGTAAATGCATCCGGATAAGCCTTTACCAGCATGGGAATGGATGTATCCTGCATCAGCAGAATATCCGGCAGCTGACTGTAATCTCCCGATCCTGCAATAGTGGCGATCTTTGTGCGAACATCTTCAAGCGCCATAACCGTAACGTTCAGGGATACATCATTTCCCAGATCGTTATACATATCAACGCCTGTCTGCAGAAAATCTTCATTCGGTGACCAGCACCACACATTGAACTCTGTTTTTCCGGTATCGGTTGTTTGACTTTCGGCAGTCTGTTGTGTCGTATTATTGTTCTGTTCAGCAGTTGTCTGACTTGTAGTTCCAGCATCCTGCGTTCCACAACCAACCATAGAAACAGCGAGTGTCGCACCGCATAACAGTGCTGTTAACTTTTTTAATCCCTTTTTCATACGTGTAACCTCCTATGTATTTGCTTTTTGCTTTATTATTTTCTCATTAATGTTTAGCAAGTTCTATGCGTTTATCATTATATACCTTGCGTTTTTTATTTAGTTGTATTACAATTTTGGAAAAGTTCTGTAAAGAGGCTTGAAATATATGAAAAAAAGATTAATTGAGGACTCTATTGAATGTAATTTTATGGATTCACCACATTCAAAAGACCCTGTTTATCACTCTCACACGAAATACGAAATGTTGTTAATTTTAAATGACAATATTTCCATGCTCATTAACGGTCAAAAATACGATGTTCCCTTTGGTACCCTTGTTCTTCTGACGAATCACGATCTTCATCTGGTGACTAATAATAATGGAAATAATAAAATGTTCAAACGGATCGCCATTCATTTTAGTCCTGATCTTATACGTACTTATTCCACACCAAATACGGATCTGCTTGCATGTTTCCATCATCGTTCCAGCGATCTCAACTGTCTGCTCACACTGGGCAATGACGATATCGGTACTTTCATCGAGCTTGCCGCGAAATTTTGTCCTTATTGGAAATCTAAACGTTATGGTGAAGATGTGCTCCCTGTTACCTATCTGATCCAGATCCTGATCATGGTAAATTATGCTTATGCCCACGGCAAAACTGTCGTTCCCGTTCCTTTCACAGATCTGGTCCGGGATATTATTTCCTACATCGATCAGCATTTAGATGAGGAATTAAAAATTTCATCTCTTGCCAAAGCTTTTTCCTATTCGGAAAATTATATCTGTACACAGTTTGCCAGACAGACAAGTATCACCCTGAAACAGTACATTCTTACAAAAAAACTGGCGACCGCGAAAGAATATCTGGAAAGCGGGTACAGTGTCACAAAAGTGGCGGAATTATGCGGATTCAATGATTATACAAATTTCATCCGTACCTTCAAAAATCATATTGGCTGTTCCCCTACACAATGGGTAAAAACAAAAAATCTCTGATACATATATTTATCTTATAAAAAAAGCAAGTGGCTGTCTGAATACAAACCACTTGCTTTTTCTGTTCAAATGACTTCCGCATCCACTCTGGTGATGATCTCCTGAGATCCTTTACGGATGTGATATTTCACCGCGGGGATCTTGGTCTTGGTGTAGAGCAGGTTCGTGTTGGGGTCTACGGTGATCATATAGCCCACGGGCGGCTTATCTGCCACTTCATTGACCTGCACATTTTCGTCTACTACCGCGCTGACCGTACAGTTACAGAATTCATTGCTCGCCTGGGCGGATACGCCGTCCACTTTTTCCGCGAAGCCGATCTCTTTGAAATCCCCTCTGCTGACTGCAAATCCGCAGTCATATGCCACACAGTCGATCTCACTGGTAATTTTATGTACTCTGGTATGTCCCTCTGCATCCGGAGTGATCATGGTCTCTACCGTGATACCCGGATAAGGGCTCCACTTCGACCATACTCCGGCATCTGTGATCTTCGATGCCTCGCAGATCCGGCGCACATACACATAACCGTCGATCCAGAATGCCAACATGTTGTCCGGTGCGTTCTCATGCAGTTCATAGCAGGACTTCGCCACACTGATGCTGAAGCGGGTATCATAAGCAAATTTCCCGTATTTTGCCACGATCTGTCCGTGTCCGTTGGGGCTGTAGACACCCGGAGCAAACGCCGTGGTATGGTTACCGTAATGGTAGACAAACAGGTCGGCGTATTTCTGAGGACATGCCGGTGCCAGCTTCGGCAACGGCGCTTCCTCTGCGCTCCAGAAGGGATGATCGTCGGGAAGCAGTAAAAAGGCAAATACTTTCATGCCCCAGTAAGGAGAACCGGGGGCATTGTACCGCTCCGCCATAGTCAGATTCGGATATCCATAGCCGATGGTCAGCACATGATCTCTGTCGAAGATCGGGCGCTTCAGCCAGGTGCGCAGATGTCTAGCGATCAGACCTTTCATTACAGGAATGGGGAAAGGCTCCAGTCCTGCCAACAGGCACACACTAAAAAAGCTTACCTGGGAGAAACGATAGGTCAGGGACCTGCCAAAAGGAATCGCCTCGCCCTCCTCATCGAACCAGTAGATGAACTGCTTGGCGAATTCCATGGCTCTCGCCTTATACTTTTTCGCCCGTTCAGGATCATCCTTTTCCATAACCACAGCATAGATCAGGCTATAGAAGTGAATGGCAAAGGAAATATAGTAATCCTTCTGTCCGGAATCTCCATCCCGGTACCATCCTTCACCCAGATAGAAAGTTTCCAGTCCTTCCAGGTATTCTTCCAGCATCTCGGGGCTGTACCGGCGTCCCACCTTTTTCATGGCAATGTTCACCAGTACGGCAAAGAGGATCCAGTTGCAGACCGGCAGGGGATGCTCGTTAATTTTGTTCAGATAATTGCTTAGGTTTTCCTTCTGTTCCTCCGTCAGAGGATCCCATACCACCTCCGGGGCGAACATGATGCCGTAGGAAATCGCCGCCATCTCCACGAATCTCTGGTCAAAGGAGGTGCATTCTCCCCAGTATTCCGGGTTCTTCCCATCGGTTCCGGCGGTGAGACCCTTGCGGTAGATCTCCTCAAATTCCGTCTCCGATCCGCCACCTGCCCAGAAGGGCACCAGTCCCCATAAGGGGCGGGAAAATGCCTCCATCCATGTGGCACCGATGTCATAATGTGCCATGGTGACACCAAGAGTCAGTCTCGCCTTCTCCTCACTGTAATAGGGCTTTAACGGATTTAATATCGATAACATACAGTCCTGAAAATCCTTTTTGCTATGTAAGTTCATGCAGTTAGTCCCTCCATAATAACAAACAACTATATTCCTATATTAGGAATACTTCTTACAGAAGCCCAAACAGGATACCATACCGAAGATGTTTGTCGTAGAGCGTGAGATTTTCTTGAAAAGTGGTCTGGCAACAGGGCGAAAGCGAACACGATGTTCGCGTCAGCCGATCGTCGACATGGATGTCGACTGTAGGCGGGCCCGTCATGATGAAAAAAACAAGCCACTTTTCTTTAGAAAATCCACACTCGGAGACCTTACATCAAGGCATGCGTATCTGTATGGGCTTCATATGATATGAATTTAATATACTCTACCAGTACTCTCTCCAATCCTTCAGTAAACGGGTCAGTGCCTCCATGTAGAAGTAGTCTCCCCAGGAGTTGCACTCATCCACGCCGTAATGGTTACAGGTATTGTAAGGAGAATGGTTGGAGTAGGTGCTGTGCAGTACTAGTCCGTTGGATTCCTTCGGATCTTTTACGGCATAGTTCGTATAAACAGACTGCATGATCTGTTTTGCCAGAGTAATATAGTGCTCTGCCTCCGCAGGCTCCAGGTATTTTGCCATCTCCAGCATACCGCAGGCTGCGATAGATGCGGAAGAGGAATCTCTCGGCTGGTCATCTCCGTCGGTGAATTCCAGATCCCAGTAAGGTACCAGATCCTTGGGCAGATGTGCCAGGAAATACTCTGTTACATGGCGGAACAGGTCGATATATTCTTTTCTTCCGGTATAACGATAAGCCAGTGCCATGCCGTAGACACCCCATGCCTGACCTCTCGCCCAGGCGGAACCGTCACGGTAGCCCTGACAGGTGGCACCATGATCCGGTGCTCCCGTCTTCATATCGAAGAAGAACGTATGCCAGGTGGAATAGTCCTCACGGATCACATTGGCTACCGCTGTATGGATGTGCTTTTCCGCAATATCACGGTATTTCGGATCTCCGGTCTCATCGGATGCCCAGTACAGCAGAGGCAGATTCAGCAGGCAGTCAATGATCAGGCGGTAATTCTCCGGAGCATCCATGGACCCCCATGCCTGAATGAACTCGCCTACGGGATGATAACGGGTGATCAGCTGGTCTGCTGCCTTGATTGCCGCTTCCCTGCCCTCTTTGCTGCCGGTCAACTTATAAGCTGCCACGCAGGAAGGAGAATACAGAAATCCCATATCGTGATGATCTACTTCGATCTTATTGTCGATACGGTTCAGAAAGCTCTTTACCTGAACCTCACCCGCTTTTTTCAGGCGCTCATCCTGTGAATATTCGTATGCCAACCAGATCTCTCCGGTCCAAAAACCGCAGGTCCAGTGATTATTCGGAATGGGCTGGTAAAAACCGTTCTCACTGTATGCATTCTGGAACTGATCAGTAAATTCCGGCAGATCCCGGATCACCTGCTCTGTGGAAAACTGTAATGCCTCTTTGATTTCCGCATCTGTAATCAAAGGATACTTTTTTTCATCAAATGTTATCATGGTTTTTTCCTTTTCTTATTCTTTTCTTATCCTATCACACAAGCCCAATGTCATTTAGTTTAAGTATTGAGCCAGTATCCTAAACAAGGTCTAACTCAAAAAATATTCAAAAGTACTCTATTTTTTTCAAAAAGTATTGACAAATGCCTCGAAATGTGCGGCCGCATTCACTACTGAATGATTCTTTCAGTAGTGAATGCGGCCCTTGTAATTAGAAAAATATGTCTTTCAATTACAAGGAGGTTTCATCAATGTTATTTGCCGATCAAGTTAAAAATGATTTACTTAATCTTATTCAAGAGATGTCTGCTCAGGGAAATTTTTCCAAAGAACCCGGAAAGCATTTTTCACGTAAACGTAAATTAGATTTTTCTACCATGATGCATTTCATCCTTTCCATGGAAGCTGGTTCTCTAAAAAAAGAACTCCACAAATACTTCTCTTATAATCCTTCTTCTGCATCCGCTTCTGCCTTTATCCAACAACGCAGCAAGCTTTCTGATAATGCTTTTCCTCATCTTTTCAGATCTTTTAATTCCCATTATACTTATTCTCTATATAAAAGGGAGTATCAATTGCTTGCAGTTGATGGCTCTACTTTTACTTATACTAGGAATGAGCGTGATCAGGATTCTTTTTTCCCTCCCAATGCTAAATCTTCTAAAGGTTACAATCAAGTTCATGTTGTTTCCTCTTTTGACCTGCTTTCTAAAAGGTACACTGACTGTATTGTACAGCCTATCCGCAAGAAAAATGAGTTCGACGCTCTTACCAATCTCATTGACAGACACATTCCTCACTCTGGCTCTAAATCTATTTTTATTGCTGACCGTGGTTTTCATTCTTTCAATGTTTTCGCTCACGCAATAGAACACCAGGCTTATTTTGTCATCAGAGCTACTGATGTAAAAGCGAAGCGTCTCCTGGCATCCGATCTTCCTGTCAACCAGGATACCTTTGATATTTGCCTGGACCGTATTCTTTCCCGTTCCAGCTCCAGGAAGAATGCGCTCCATCCTGAACTATCAGATCAATATAGAACCATCTGCAAAAAGGGTTCTTTTGACTATATAGATCCAAAACTTTCTCCGGAATATCCTATTTCTCTTCGGGTTCTAAGGTTTCAGATTTCTGAGGACAATTATGAGTATCTCATCACAAATCTACCACCGGATGAATTTTCTCTTGAAGAGATTAAAGAGCTGTACCATCTCAGATGGGGTATAGAAACTTCATTTCGTGAACTCAAATATATATTTGGAACTGCTAATTTCCACTCTAAAAAGAGAGAATTTATTGAGATGGAGATATGGGCAAGAATCCTTTTATACAATTTTTGCTCTATTATTACAGATCACGTAGCTGTGAACAGAAAAGGCAAAAAACATATGCTTCAGGTCAATTATTCTGTTGCCTATGATGCCTGTCATTATTTGTTACGGCTCCATGGCGGTGAAGAATCCCCTAAAATAGAAAGCCTGATAGAAAAGAATTTCCTTCCTATCAGGCCAAATCGGAAGTATGCCCGCCAGCATAGATTCCGAGTCCCAGTTAGTTTCCTTTATCGTTATGCATAAAGAATTCTAACAAAACCCACTGATAGTATAACTCATTATGAGACGGATTACCACCCGTCTATTCGTCATATTCAAAATTTTTTTTGCTTAAACTCTTTTTCTTTTTTTCACTCCTTTTTCTCAAAAATTTCTTAACGCTTGCTCTTTAAAATTGTAACTAGTAAAATATGGTACTTTCTTTCCGCCTAAACTAAATGACATTGGGCAACACCCTCTACAAAGTATTTCTGCAATACCAGGAATACGATCAGTACCGGGATCAGTGACAATACCGATCCTGCCATGATCAGACCGTAATCGGAGGAATACTGGCTAATGAACATTTTTAATTCCAGCTGAATGGTCTTCTTCTCCTGGCTCTTTAAATAAATCAGGGGCCCAGGTAGTCGTTCCAGGTAGCCACAAAGGTGAAGATCGTCAGTGTGGACAATGCCGGTTTCGACAGCGGCAGCATGATGCTGGCGTAGATCCGGTACTCACTCATACCGTCGATCCTGGCGGCTTCACACAGATCATCGGGAATACCTTCATAGAACTGCTTCATCATGAATACACCGAATGCGGAGAATGCCTGCAGGCAGATCATAGCCAGCAGCTTATCGTTCAGTCCCATTCTTCTCATCATGATAAACTGAGGTACCATATATACCTGCCAGGGCATTGCGATGGTTGCGATGTATGCCAGGAACAGTCCGTTCTTATGACGGAAGTCCAGTTTTGCAAAAGAGTATGCTGCAAAACTACTGGTCAGTAACTGTAAGAAAGTAACGATCAAAGTTAAGTATACCGTATTTCCCACGAATCTGCCAAAGGGAATCTTCGTCCAGATCTTCAGATAGTTATCCCACTTTGGATTAGCGGGGATCCACACAAAAGGATTCATCTGGAATACTTCTCTATCGCTCTTGATGGATGCGGAAAGCATCCACAGGAAAGGAATGATCATGACCACTGCGATCAGAATCAGAATTGCATATATGATCACTTTGCCCAAAACGGCTTTTTTATGTGCTGATTTCATAATCTTTGCGCCTCCTAACGTTTAACCCTGCCGTACACTTCGATCTGACTCAGTGCCGGGAAGGGGGATGGATCTTCTGCTTTGATCAGATTACAAAGCTCCAGCCAGATGATCTCTTTTTCGGGGATCGGCAGTACATGCGCTCTGCTGCTCTTCTCTAAACAGAACTCCTGCTCACTGCCATCGGAGAATCTTATCATTACCTGCTGCCACCAGTTGTCATGTGGAAAATCGGATCTGGTGTACAACACAATCTTGTCTGCCAGTACCGGTCTGCCGAAATCCAGCTTCAGGGCTGCGTCATCCTGCATATTGATGCCCCAGGATTCGTAGGGCCATTCTCCGTGGGAGCGGTTCGCCCGGACACCGTCGATGGCGTTTTTCGCTGCGAATACACTCTCGCCTCTGGTCTCCACATTAGCTGTCGCATGAGGATAACAGGGAACATCCATATGTTGATCCGCAGGATTCAGTGCCAGGTTTCTGTAGGCTGTGATCTCATCTTCTCTTGCGACTTCTGCATAGAGATAATGTTTATTTCCGGAAAATACCTTGGGGGACATGCTGATCCTTTTCTCCCCGAAGGGAACATAATAGGATACGTTGTCGGTTATGTATACGAAGGCATCTCCCAGTGCATCATCCACCTGTAAATGTACGTGAATATTTTTCTCATCGGTCTCCAGTACGATCCGGTCACCCTCTTCATAGGTGTGGGTGCAGACCAGATCCACAAAATTCTCACCGCTGCTGACGCAGATAGTGTTGCTGTCCTTATCGAGAACCTTCAAAGCCAAGATTGCCATTATGCTTTCTCCCTCTTTGCCTGACCACGGAACTGAATGATGGTTACACGGTTACCTGATCGGTAACACCCGCATATTTGCTTAAATCTACGCCATCCTTGGAGATGTAATCATCTAATGCGAGGATGGATCCCTTCTGTACCAGAGTTGCATATCCGGGTACATCCTTGATGGTTACAACATCGAAGTCGGATCCGCTGCCGGACAACTCGGTTGCCAGAACGGTCATGTAATCGGTAGAACCAAGGTCTACCATCTCAATGGTTACACCGGGATGAGATGCTTCATATGCGTCCTTGATATCTCCCCAATACTGTGTGGTCTCCTGATCCCAGATAGCCCACTTTAAAGTAACTTCTTCTGCGGGTACGGCTTCGGTAGAAGCTGCTGCCTCGGTAGAAGCTGCTGCAGGTGCATCTGATGTAGAAGCTGCGTTGCCGTTGTCGGAGCTGCCGCATCCTGCAAGCATGGTAGTCATCATTGCTGCTGTCAGTACTAAACTTAATACTTTCTTTTTCATGTAAACCCTCCTGTTAATACATACTGTTATAGCTCTGATCCCGGATCCGTTTCGTATCGGTTCCTTGACTGTAACTAAAGTATAGCGAAAATGGTTCGGACATTACATGGAAAAATTTATTATATAATTCACATTTTTTTATAATTTCTTTATCTTTTTTCTGAAAGTGCTTTCTAAAAATGTACTTTTTTATTTTAATATGCACTTTTTTTAGCATCTTGGTTTTCCAACTACCTTTTTTCTCCTGTTATGTTATACTGAATGCATGAAAAAGACTGTATATCACTCAAAAAGCATACGGAATCGCATACTTATTTTCACTCTGAGTGCCATTTTAGGCATGTGCCTGTTGATCAGCGTGTTCAGCTACTATATTTTCCGACATTATTTGCAGAACACTCTGATCCAGTCCACCGAGACCAGCCTGCGGCTGTTGTCGGAATCCATGGACTCCAGTATCAACGATGTCTATCGGCTGGTTCGTTATTGTCAGACGGATTCCTCGATTGCCAATTATATTGAGCACAATCCGAATCCCGGCTCCGTTCTGTCTGTATCTACTTATGATTCTTTTGCCGAAGAGTGCAGCCGAAACGGTGCTTATAATTACATGCCGCGAATCGCCGTTGTCTCACAGGCGCATTATCTGCAGGTAGTTGCTACCACTTATTCCTCCACTGCAGATCTGGCGGAGCAGATACCGCTTCTTCCTTTTTATGAAGAATTACTGGCAGCGGATGATTATGATTTTTCTACCGGTATTATTTCAGATCCTTTTCACTGGGCCGGACGAAAAGTGCTCCCCATCATCCGTCCCATTACCTATCAGTATAATAACAAACAGGCGGGGTACTTATTTATAGAAGTATCTACCGATCTGTTTACTGTTCCGTTAAATGATTACAGCCGTCCTGATGACAGTTATCTCTATCTTACGATTGCTGGTCACACTTACATATATGAAGACAATGGATTGCGGGAATTCACACCGGAATACAGTCTGTTGCAGGATATGAGCAATCATTCCCTCACCGGAGACACACAGATCTCCCGGATCCACAGTCAGACAAAAGGCGAACAGATTCTGTTAACAACCCCTTTGAATATGCCGGGCTGCTACTTAAGCCAGAGCATATCCCACGCAGAACGTACGAATCAGGCTATTTTATTTCTCGGAATCCTCACCTGCATTCTGATCGGCATTCTATCCATTGGCGTGATTCTGATGCTTTTGATGAACCGCATGATCACGGTTCCTGTGTCCCACCTGCAATCGCGCATGAAGCAGATCTCCGAGGGAGATTTCTCCAGAGATCCTTCTATTGAATGGAATCATGAGCTTGGAGACATTGGTCGCGGAATCAATGATCTGTCGGAAAATGTATGTCAGCTGATGGAGCGGCGTCTGGAAGACGAAAAACAAAAGCAGGACCTTGAATACAAAATGCTACAAAGCCAGATTAATCCCCATTTCCTGTACAATACACTGAACTCCATCAAATGGATGGCAACGATCCAGGGTGCCAACGGCATCTCGGAGATGACCACTTCTCTGTCCCGCCTGTTGAAAAGCATTTCCAAAGGCACCAGCCTGTTGATCGATATTCGGGAAGAGCTGTCGCTGCTTGAAAATTATTTTACCATCCAAAGTTATCGCTATGGCGGCACGATTTCCATGGATATACAGGTAGATGAGGAAAGTCTGTACAATAGTGAGATTATTAAATTTACCTTACAGCCTTTGGTGGAAAACGCCATTTTTCACGGGATCGAGCCCAAAGGCTCTGCCGGACATATTCAGATCCATGTAGGCTATGAAATCGCTGATGCCACTGACAGGATCCGGATCGATGTGACGGATGACGGCGTCGGCATGACCGCAGAGAAATCCGCTCAGATCTTAAGCTCCAACGACGACAGCTCGGCAGATTTCTTCCGGGAGATCGGTGTAAGCAATGTACACAAGCGCCTGCAATATCAGTTCGGCACAGAGTACGGTATTACTATAGAGAGTAAAGAGGGCGAATATACCACCATGTCCATTCATATTCCCAACTGTCCTCTGGAACAAAGGCAGGCATAAAAGGAGTTATTATGTATCAACTGTTAATTGTAGATGATGAACCTCTGGTTCAAGCAGGAATCCGTTCCATGCTGAACTGGAACGAAATGAATATCGATATCTGCGGTACCGCCATGAATGGTCAGGCGGCGCTAAAGATCATTGAGGAGACATCACCGGATATTGTCATCACGGATATCAAAATGCCCGTCATGAGTGGGCTGGAGCTGGCAAAAGTTTGCAGAGAGCGCTACGGGGAAAACAGTCCCTACTTTATCATCCTCACCAGCTACGAAGATTTCCAGATGGCAAGGGATGCCCTGTCTTATCAGGTCTCAGATTATCTGGTGAAGCTGGAGCTGACTCCGGAAGTGCTGAAAAACGCAATCGACCGGGTCATTACTCAGATCTCGCAGTCCCGCAAAAAGCAGATGTCTGCCGTAAATATTCACCCTTTTTACGACAAATTTCTGATCAGTCTTCTGCATGACCTGTTTGAATCGGAAGAACAATTCCTGCTACAAAGCAGGGATCTGAACCTGAATTTTGAATATGGCTCTTATGTCTGCTGTTATGGTGAAATCATAAGTCCCCAGGCAGATCAGCTGACCACGGAAAAACAGATGCCTCTGTTCACCAGTTCCCTGCAGATGATCCGGGAACTGGGTGCAAAATATCTGCCTCTCTATGCGCTGTCACTGGATCTGCGGCATTTTGCCCTGATCTTCTGTTTTTCGGATACGGCGGATACAGGGGACTATGTAGAAAGTCTCACAGACATTCTGCAAAGCATCAGCGACACTCTGCAAAACTATTATAACGTTACTCTTTGCTGTGGCATCGGTACCCCGGTCCAGACACCCGGTACGATCTGTGATTCCTACCAGTATGCGAGACAGACTTTCCAAAATACCGATGCAGATACTTCCATTGCCGCTTTTGATATGGATCATTCCAGAGAGAACGTCCGGAAACCCTTTAATATCAGCCTGTTCAAAAACGATCTCACCAGGGCTTTTGAGGAATACGATCCCGATATTCTGCGAACCACGATTGGGTCTCTCTGTGACCTGTTCCGGGATCATCCGGGACATTACGTGCAGGCTCTGGATGCCGCCAGCAATATCCTATATCTGTCCATTTCACTGTTGCAGGACGGCGAATCCATCGTCTCCGGCTTCTTCGCCGATGATCCGGACGGATACCGCTCCCTGTATAAGCAGTCCAACGTGGATCATGTGATCCAGTGGCTGCAGTCCTTCTGTGATAAGCTGTGCGAACTGTTCCAAAACCGCAGAAAAGACTACAAGAACCACATCGTGACTAATGTGCGCAAATACATCAACGAGCATGTGAACGAACGGCTGTCACTGAATGAAGTAGCCGCTGTCTTCGGCATCAGTCCGAATTACTTAAGCCAGCTGTTCAGCAAATACAACGATACCGGCTTCAGTGAATATATCAACATCTGCAAAGTCACAGAATCCAAACGGCTGCTGGAGGAAGAAAATATGAAGGTCTACGAAGCCGCGGAAGCACTGGGATTCGAGAGTGCCTTTTATTTCAGCAAAGTATTCAAACGGGTGGAGGGCGTCTCCCCCACGGAATACATCAACAATAAATTTAGTTAGCTCCCATTATAGAAGACACGTTAAATGTGTATGAATTACGGAATTGACAGAAAGGTACCATTATGGAAATGAATTTGCAGGCCGGAACTATTGAAAAACCTTTTTTGAAAACAGCAATTGCTTTTCGCGGGGACATCCACCCTTTTCAACCATTCCCAAAGGCTTCTGCCCGGGAAGCATATGAAACACTGCCTGCTGCACTGAAAAACCGGCTGGTTAAGATGGGGGAATCCCGGCTAAACTATGCATTCCCGGTGATCCGCGCCACAGATTATATGCGTTTTAAAAGAGATGGTGACCGCGCTGCCTTTGAAGCGCTCTATTTTGGCAAACGCAATGCCTTAAATGATCTGATTCAGGCAGAATGTGTGGAACATAAAGGACGTTTTCTGGACGATATTATCAACGGTATCTACTCTATCTGCGAAGAGAGTGCCTGGCAGCTTCCGGCGCACAATTCCTATATCCGGGATACTCCGCAGCTCATTCTGCCGGATGTGACCAGACCTGTCATGGATCTGTTCGCCTGCGAGACCGGGGCTTTGCTTGCCTGTGCGGCTTATCTACTGGAGGAGGAATTCAATGCTGTCAGTCCTTTTGTGCTGACCTGCATTGAGGATAACCTGAAACGCAGAATTCTGCAGCCGTATCTGACCGCACATTTCTGGTGGATGGGACATGACGATGAGCCTATGTGCAACTGGACCGTATGGTGTACACAGAATGTACTGCTGACCACGTTCCTGATGCCCTGGAGTGAAAAGATGTCCTCCAAGCTGGCTGCTCCGGTGCGTGCCCTTACCGGGGATGCTCCGTTGTTCCTGCCGGAGAATACGTCTGACACAGTTGTCACATTGCAGGCGATTCTGTATAAAGCAGCTGAAAGCTGTGATTATTTTCTCAAGGATTACGGCAACGACGGCTGCTGTGAGGAGGGTGCCCAGTACTACCGTCACGCGGGACTGTGCCTGTACGGTGCCATGACAGTGCTTAACACCGTTACGGGCGGACATTTTTCCTCACTGTTTCAGTGGGATAAAGTGAAAAATATTGCAGCATATATTTTAAATGTGCATGTAGATGATAAATACTATTTTAATTTTGCCGACTGCTCTCCTATAGCCGGTCGTGCCGGAGTACGAGAATATCTCTTCGGCAAAGCCACCGGGCAGGAGGATCTGTGCCTGTTTGCCGCGAAAGATTTCCAAGCAGGTCAGGGGCAACTTATTACTGATGAAGTAAATGGTGGAAATCTGTTCTATCGGATGCAGACCGTATTCTATTATGAAGAGCTGATGCACCGGGATACTTCCGCTACACTTCCTCACCGGGATGTCTATTACCCCAGTGTCGGACTGTTCCTCGTTCATTCCAATACAATGGATCTGGCGGTAAAAGCCGGTGACAACGCTGACAGCCATAATCACAACGACACAGGAAGCGTTACGCTGTACAAAAATGGTCTGCCGGTTCTCGCAGATATCGGTGTAGAGACCTATACGCAGAAGACCTTTTCTCCCAGACGCTACGAGATCTGGACGATGCAGTCGGGCTATCACAATCTGCCGACAATCTGTGGCTTTGACGAGCATGATGGCGCGGAATACCGTGCGCAAGATGTAACTGCGGTTCTCACTGGAGCGAATCCTTCGATCTCCATGGAGCTTGCCACCGCTTATCCTGTTGGCGAGATGCAGGCTAAAGGTACGGTTTCCGGTGTGCTGACCTACCGGCGCACTGTTACGCTAAAGAAACCGGAAAATACGGTCATTCTGGAAGATCATACGAATACAGGGGACGTCATATTAAATTTTATTACGTATGCCAAGCCCACCTTACAGGATCCGGCTATGGGTACAGCTGATGACGCTACGTCCGCTGCATTGACTGGTGCTCTCACGGTCGGTGAAGCCACGCTTCTCTGGGCGGGGGCAGAGCTGCTTGCAATCGAGACTCTCCCCATTACCGATGCCCGCCTAAAAACTGCGTGGGATCACGACCTCTATCGTATCCGGTTAAGGAAGCGGGGGGGAGTATTCCGGCTTACCATAAAATAATGCAAGTTTAATAAAAGATCACATATTTCTATAAATAATCACATGGCATTCCCGCCTTTCCGATCCTATAATAAGCACAAAACTGCCGGACATAGGGCAAAAGGAGGGAATGCCATTGTTATATCCAAAAATGAATCATGCGCGCTCGCTGACCGATCTCGGCGGCATCTGGCGATTTAAACTCGGGGATGAAACCGAATCGGGAGAGATCTGGAACTCCCCGCAGGAAATGGAGCTGATCTCCGTTCCGGCTTCCTATAATGACCAAAAGGACGATCCCGCTTACCGGAATCATTACGGCTGGGCGTATTACGAACGTACCGTAGAGCTTCCTGCGTTTCTCTATAAACAGAGTGGGCAGCACCAGGTACTGCGCTTCGACGCAGTAACCCACACCGCCAAAGTATATCTGAACGGCAAACTGATTTTGACACATAAGGGCGGATTTCTCCCGTTTGAGGTGGAGATTACTGATCTGTTGCCTGAAAATGGACAGATTACGATCGGCGTCGCCGTCGACAACCGGATCAGCCACAGCACTCTGCCGGTAGGCAACGAGGACAATATCGCCTTTTTCGGCTCCGATAACCCCGGAATTCCCAGCGTGGAGGCTGCAAAAATATGGCGTAAAAAGCAGAATCTGCCGAACTTTGACTTTTTTAATTTTGCGGGCATCAACCGTCCGGTGCGCATATACAGTACACCGGCTTCCTATATCGAAGATATCACTCTGGTTCCATCTCTGGATGGCGATACCGGAATTTTAGACTATCGTATCGTAACGGCAGGAGTCGATACCGATACTCCTGTCCGGTTGAAAATCATGGATGCTAACGGCAACTGCGTGACGGAAGCTGCTGGGAGCGTCGGACAGCTTCACATTCCACAGGCCAACCTCTGGTGGCCTTATCCGGGTACTCCTTATCTGTATCAGGCGAAGGTATATTATGGAGAAGACTGCTATACAGAAGAGTTCGGTTTCCGCACGGTAGAAGTCAAAGGGACAAAGTTTCTGATCAATGGAAAGCCCTTTTATTTCAAGGGCTTCAGCAAGCATGAGGATTCGCCGTTTCACGGAAGAGGGCTGGATCTGTGCCTTGATGTAAAAGATATCAATCTGCTGCACTGGATGCACGCCAATTCCTTCCGCACCAGCCATTATCCCTATGCAGAGGAAATTTACCGGCTCTGCGACCGGGAAGGCATCGTTATCATCGATGAAACACCGGCGGTCGGCATCGGTGCCGGGGAAAGCTGTGATCCCTATAAAACATTCCCAATCCGGGAGCACCATGAACAGGTATTGCGGGATCTCGTCGCACGGGACAAAAATCACCCCTGTGTTGTCATGTGGTCCATAGGAAGCGAACCGGATACCGAACATTTTCCGGAATCCGCTTATGATTACTGGCATTCCCTCTATGAGCTTACCCATAAGCTGGATCCCCAGAACCGCCCGGTAACCTTCGTCTGCTGCCAAAATAATTATGAGCGGGATTTTGTAACCCGAACGATGGACGTCGTCTGCCTCAACCGCTATTACGGCTGGTACAACCTCTCCGGCGATCTGGAAGCAGCCTCCTACGCCTGGAATATGGAACTGGATTTCTAGGAAAAAATCGGCAAACCCGTAATGATGACCGAATACGGTGCGGATACCCTCGCTGGTCTCCATAACTGCTCGCCGGAGATGTGGAGCGAGGAATTCCAGGTGGAATTCTACAAAATGTACAGCAAAGCCTTCGACGGAAGAGATTTCTTCATCGGTGAACACGCATGGAATTTCGCCGATTACGCGACATTACAAGGCTGTATGCGCGCCGCCGGCAACCGCAAGGGCATCTTCACCCGAGAACGCCGCCCTAAGATGATCGCCCATTACTTCCGAGAAAGATGGGATAAGATACCGAATTTTGGATATAAAACAAGCAGCGGTGCGTGATGCATCACTGCTGTTTCACTATTGAAGTGCACTCAGATCAATCGAATAGATATATTCTTCTATTTTCTCTTTTTCCAGAAAACCAATCATGTAAATCGGCAGATATACGATTTTCTCTTGAGTACTGATATTCTTATTGCAGAATACAAACGCCTGCGGAATTGCATATCTTTCCTCTTTCAATACATTATCCAATGCATTATGCCTTGTATATGCTTTTCCAGACTTTATCTCCAGTGGAAGCACATTTCCCTTGTATTCTATGACGAAGTCTAATTCTCCCTGCTTTTTGCTGTTAAAATAATACAGCTCAAATCCATGCGCCTTTAATTCCTGTGCCGCAACATTTTCATAGATGGCACCAAAATTGATATCTTTTTCTCTGCTCAATATCTTAAGCTGCAATCCATCCACATACATGGATGCCAGTAATCCGACATCTGATAGGAACAATTTAAACAGGTTCGTTGATTTCGACAGAAGTAACGGTAACTCCGGCTCCTGCACACAATATACGGGGAGCGCAACCCCTGCTTCCTTTAGCCAGATAAAACTGTTCTCATATCGGGAGAATCGGAAATTTTCATTGAGATCCTTCATGATGAACCTCTTATTTTTATTATTCAGTTCACTGGGGATCAAAGTAAATATTTCATCCAGGTACAGCTTATTGTCCTTGTCATATTTTGCAATATCCTTGTAATACAGCTGTACAATACCCTGTTGGATCCGAAGCACTTCTTTTAAGTTATTCGTGCGTATATAAGCATCGACCACAGCCGGCATTCCGCCCACGATCAGATATAACCGGAACAGCTCCATCATTTTCTCATGAATCAGTTCATCCACCGGCTGCTTTTTTTCAAAGCATTCCTTCAGCTTATCCATGACTGTCTGTGACACCCTGTTTGCCCCGCAAAATTCCCGAAAATCTAAGGGATACATTTCCAGAATAGATAAATAACCCACCGGTACAGAACGGATATCTTTTAATTCCACACCAAGCAGCGACCCGCTCAGTATATAACGATATTGTCCGTCTTCCACCAGGAACTTTATTGCCGTTACGATCTCCGGGCATTCCTGCACTTCATCGAAAAAGATCAGAGTCTCTCCCGGAATCATCGGTACATCCGTCAATGCAGAAAGCCGCAGCAGAATATCCTTACTGCCCGTGGTATTTGCAAACAGCTTTACTGCCTGCTGATTCTCCACAAAATTAATCTCTACAATATTTTTATAAATCTCTTTGGCACATTCCCTGATAATATAGGTCTTTCCTACCTGTCTTGCCCCGGTTACCATCATGGCTTCCTTTCGACCACTTTTCAAAAATTCACGGATTTCCTGCTCTATGCGTCTCTCTAACATCAGTTTTCACCTCTTCACCCTTCCGTTTTGAATCTTTTCTGATATTAGTATGCCACATTTTCCACTTTTCCGCAATATTTTAGGCTGATTTTGTACACTTTTCCAATAGCTTTTGTCTATATTCTGTACGTTTTTCCATCATCATAATTAGTCATGGTCTACTTTTCTTCTTTGTGATATGATGGAACAAGACAATGTTCGACATTTTTCCACGAAAGAGGTGCGCATATGACAATATCCTGGTTATCCCTGTTCTGGCTGTTTTTCTTCTATTCTTTTATAGGATGGTGTATCGAGGTATGTTCTGCCGCGGTACAGCATCGGAAATTCGTCAACCGAGGATTCGTAGCGGGTCCCCTATGCCCGATCTACGGTTTCGGTGCCATGCTGTTCGAGATCTTCCTGCCGGAGCTGACGGAATATCCGTTCTTCCTGTTCCTGGGCGGCTTTGTACTGTCCTCTCTTTTGGAATATTCCACGGGAATGTTTTTTGAAAAAGTCTATAAGAAAAAACTATGGGATTATTCCCGCTTCCGCTATAATATCGGCGGTTATATCTGCCTGCCGTTTTCTCTGCTGTGGGGCGCATTAAGCGTTGTGACCGTGATGTTCGCGGATCCGCTGCTGTGCGGGCTTTTTGACCGCATTCCGCATCTTCTCTCCGTAATACTTCTGTTAGTCCTCGGAGGGCTGCTCCTGTTAGACACCATCGGTTCCGCCCTGTCAACAATAAGCTTACAGCTGCAGGCGAAACACCGGGCGGACTATGCATTAGAAAAGCAGACCGCCCGGCTGGATCAGATCACCGAAGGGCTGGGCGAGACTTCCCGTTTCCTGGAAAATGCTCTGACCAGGCATATGCAGAAGCGTCTGCAGAAATCCTATCCTTCCATTAGTCTGGATGCCCTGGTAAAAGCCCGGGCAGAACGTAAGAAATCTACTGTTTTTGCCGAGGGCTGTTGCTTTTATAAATTGTTTTCCCTCTTTTTCATCGGTGCTTTTTTGGGTGATATCACAGAGACGATCTTCTGCCGTATCACAGCCGGTGTCTGGATGAGCCGCAGCAGTGTGATCTACGGGCCTTTCAGTATCGTATGGGGACTGGGTTGTGCCTTTCTGACTCTGCTGCTCTATCGCTACCGGAATAAAAGTGACGGTTCCATTTTTCTGGCAGGAACACTGCTTGGTGGTGCATATGAATATATCTGCAGTGTCTTCACGGAAATGGTCTTCGGCACGATTTTCTGGGATTACAGCGGATTCGCCTTTAACTTAGGCGGTCGTATTAACCTGTTGTACTGCTTCTTCTGGGGAATTGCCGCTGTGGTATGGCTGAAGTTCATCTATCCGAAGCTGTCCGGCTGGATTGAGAAGATTCCGAAAAAAACAGGTACGATCATTTGTAATATTTTAATTGTATTTATGATTGCCAACATGCTGATTTCCGCACTGGCACTTGCCAGATACACCGAACGTAACGATGCCTCCTATTCTGTGGAAACCACAGAGCTTAACGGATTGCAGAAATTTTTAGATGAACACTATCCTGATGCACGAATGGAACGCATCTATCCGAATGCGAAAATGGTAGATTAATTTGGATTTATTAACGATGGGAGACCGACCGAACCATGCAGATTGATGACTTGACCGCAGGATTATCCCTTAGCTTTATCATTCATCTGAATAACGAAGAGCTTCAATTTGAATCCCGCATTTTGGAAGTCTATTCCCGCAGACATACACTGTTGGCTGAGGGTGTGTTTACTGACGATAAAATCATCTCTTTCCGGGGAAAAGGTCTGCTCGTCGATCTGCTGGTCACTCTCCCGGACGATAAGCCTCAGCTGTTCAAAAATGTCACCACCAACGTGGTGAAACGCGCCGACGGAACTCTCTGTTACACTGTCTTCAGCATCGCCGGAAGCAAAACTTACAACCGCAGGCAGAGCTACCGCTGTTATGTGGGAATTGAAACAGCCATTCAATGTGGACTAAACCGTGCTGCCCACGATGTTATTATCAAGGATATCAGCTACAACGGATTCGCCGTAGTCAGCAAGGAAGATCTGGAACTGGGTGTCAATCAGACCGTGCACGCTGTCCTGAATGATCATCTGGAGGAGACTGCGGAGAACTTTAATTTCCATCTGTATGGACTGGTTGCACGTGTGCAGGAATTAGAAAACGGGCTATTCCTCTACGGCTGCCGGCTCAGTAATCCGGTTCCCGGGCTGGAACAATATATCGTAAAGAAAGAGCGGGTTATCTTACAAAAACGGCAATTAACCTGAACTTCTCTCTAACGCAAAAAACCGCTGCCCTTACGGGCAACGGTTTTTGTATTCAGAGATTATCCCTCAATGGCGATGTATTTATTGGTCTCCACTGCAGGTTTTGCTTCCTTCTTAGGAACATTCAGGGTCAGGATACCATGTTTGAACTCACCCTTGATATCCTCCTGAGTCAGGTTGTCACCAACATAGAAGCTACGCTGGCAGGAACCTGCATAACGTTCCTTGCGGATGTACTTGCCGGATTTCTTCTCCTGCTCATCCTCATCCAGACCCTTGGCAGCCTCGATGGTCAGATAACCATCCTCCAGAGATACCTTGATCTCATCCTTCTTGAAGCCGGGCAGGTCAACGATCAGCTCATAGCCATCATCGTTCTCCTTGATATCGGTCTTCATTACATTGTGTGCATGTCTGCCATACAGTTTCTTCTCTATCTGATTCTCTGCTCTGTTGTCAAAGAAAGGTACATCGTCAAAAAAGTCATCAAATAAGTTCTCTCCAAAAATGCTAGGTAATAACATAAGTCATCTCTCCTTTTCTATTAAACATATGTCGGTGTCTTTCGATACCTCTTACCTTTTCCATCCTCCGGTAACCACCATCGGACTTCCGAACCAGTCTCGGATTTCTGATCTCGATCTTCTTTCATTCTCTTGATCTTTCTTCCTCTCCCTTGTTCTATTTGTACTATAACACCTATATATTAGTATGTCAATTAAGGAAAAATTATATAATTATAAATTAAAAATAAACAGCAAAAAAGACCGGAGCACTATGATCCACAGTGCTTCGGTCCTTACTCTCATAAATAATATAATTGATCTTACTTATCCTTTGCTGTGAAATATACGAAGAACACGTCTCCCTCGGTCTCATTGGAGAACTGCTCCAGATAAGAAATAGAGTAATCCTTGGAATCCTCAGGTACTTCAAATACCAGCAGCCCGGTTCTCTCTTCGTTAACACTCAGATCGTACTCTTCCGGCAGCTGATCGTCGCTTACGGCATCACCATAATAGGTAATCGGTGCATCATAAGCATCATCATCGTCATCATCGCCCCACTGGATCTGGAAATCGGTATCATACATAGTAACAGTAGAACGATCTGTGTTCTTAACCGTTATTTCTGCTACCAGAAGCTTATTTCCCTCTGCAGGTGTATATCCTTCAAATTCCTTGCAGGTATACGCGCTGTTTACTGTGTAGTCGAAGAAATAAGTTCTCATTACATCTCCGATACGTCCCTCTGCATATCCGTCGTCATCTGCGGTTACCACACCACTGTTACTGCTTCCGCTGTTGGAAACAGCTCCCGCCAGGTTCTGAACAGCGCTGTCCACAGGACCACATGCTACCAGGCTGAAAGCCAGTACAGTTGCTACCATAATTCCTGCAAATTTCTTCATTTTTCTTTTCTCCCTCTCATAAACCTTGTTTACATGCAGCTATTTGCATGCGAAGCCAGTATAACACACAAATCGACAGAGCGCAATACTTTATTGCGCTACCTTGTGAATGTAAGTGCTTACTCACGGGTCAGCCGCAGGATCACTTCTCTGTGCTCCGGATATTTTTCCAGTAATTCTTTCCGGTCAAACAGTTCAAATTCTTCATATTTAAAACAAGGGGACACCATACATCCCACCAGGCTGAATCCCTCCTCTTCCATTGCAGAACCGAAGATCATTCCCTTCGGAACCAGTACCTGAGGCACTTCGCCCTTTTCCAGATCCAGTCCCAGCTTCGCAGCGGTCAGTTTTCCTTCCTCATCGATCATATAGATTGTCAGTGCATTGCCATCATGGTAATACCACACCTCGTCCGATTTCAGGCGGTGAAAATTTGAAACTTCACCCTTTGCCAGCATGAAATAAATGCTGCTCCACAGATCTCTGTCTTCCTTTTCCAACAGGCATTCTTTAAAATAGCCACCCTCCACATGGGGTTCCATTTCCAGATGTTCAATATAATATTCCGCTGAATGTTTCATAAATGCTTTCCTCTCTCCGACTATTTCTTTTTCCATGAAATTAGTGTATACTATGCAGAGAAAAAGCGCAATTGCAAAAGTACTGCATGGCGCGGAATGGAGAATTTTATGGAAAAAATAGCCAGCTTCACCATTGACCATATCAAGCTGCAGCCCGGTGTCTATGTATCCCGTAAGGATCACATCGGAGCAGAAGTCATCACCACCTTCGATCTGCGTATGACCAGTCCCAACGAGGAGCCGGTGATGAATACCGCAGAAGTTCACACCATCGAGCATCTGGCTGCGACCTTCCTGCGTAATCATCCGGAATACAAAGACAAGACTGTCTACTTTGGACCCATGGGATGTCGTACCGGTTTCTACCTGCTGTTAGCCGGTGACCTTTCCTCTAAGGATATCGTTCCCCTGATGGTAGAAATGTTCGAGTTCATCCGCGATTACAAGGGCGAGGTACCCGGTGCATCTCCCAAGGACTGCGGCAACTACCTGGATATGAATCTGGGCATGGCAAATTATCTGGCAAAACGCTATCTGGATCATGTGCTGTACAATATTGATGACAGCCGCCTGGTATATCCGGAATAAGATGATGCCAGGGTTAAAAGGTCTAAGCCCGCATGAGCTCGCTCATAAGTGGGTGAAAGACCTTGGAACCCGCCCCGATATGAGCATAAAAGTGAGATGATAATCTCACGATATGCGAATACCGGGTAGGGTGCTATGTGCCAGTGGCACATGTTTAGCACGGACCGAAGCGGAGCGGAGAAGTGGGAGTGCGTAGCACGGAACAATCCGTAGGCATCATAGATTATATTATTGTAAGAAAGAACAGGAAAACACTCATGAAAAAAATCGGAATCATCGGTGCCATGGAGCTGGAGGTAGAAACTCTCAAAGCTCACATGACCACCACCAAGATCACTACCAAAGCCCACATGGAATTTCACGAAGGCACATTAAATGGTACTCCCGTTGTCATCGTCCGCAGCGGTGTCGGCAAAGTCAATGCCGCTCTCTGTGTACAGATCCTGGCAGATCTCTTCGAAGTTACTGCTATCATCAATACCGGCGTGGCAGGTTCCCTGAATGCTGCCCTGGACATCGGAGATATCCTGATCTCCAGGGATGCGCTGCATCATGATGTGGATGCCACTATTTTCGGTTACAAGCCCGGTGAGGTTCCTCAGTTAGGCTGCCGGGAATTTATCGCAGATGAGCATCTCGCCCAAGTCGCTGTCTCCACTTGTAAAGAAGTCAATCCGGACATTCACGTTCATACCGGGCGCGTGGTCAGCGGTGACCAGTTCATTTCCAGCAAAGAGGTCAAGACTCGTCTGATTCAGGAATTTCAGGGAGATTGTGCTGAGATGGAGGGAGCTTCCATTGCCCACGGTGCATACTTAAACGACATTCCTTTTGTCATCATCCGTGCTATCTCCGATAAAGCAGATGACAGCGCCGAGATGGATTATCCTACCTTTGAAAAGGCCGCAGCACTCCACTCCGCCAAACTGGTAGAGGCTATGATGCCCCGGATCTGAATCAGTGCCAAGCTCCATTGATTCTGGCATAATACCTGCTGCACAAACTTTGCAGATAACAGAAAGGCATGCATATTGACATGAAAAAAGAAAAGAAATACATCGAATACATTGTAAAACAGGCCGAGGCTCTGTTGGCGATCGACAGTCCTTCCGGCTTCACGGAAAAAGTAACGGATTATCTCTGTGAGGAATACAATCGCCTCGGCTACAAGCCGGTCAAGACCAAAAAGGGCGGTGTTCTCGTAGAGATCGGTGGCAAAGGCAACGCCATTCTGACCATGGCCCATGTAGATACGCTGGGCGGCATGGTCGCTGAGATCAAGAGCAACGGCCGTCTCCGCCTGACCAGGGTCGGTGGATTAAACGCCAACAACATTGAGACTGAAAACTGCCGTATCTACACGCTGGACGGTAAAGTATACGACGGTACCGTACAGCTGACCGACGCTTCCATCCATGTCAACGACGATTATCAGAAGTCCGAGAGGACTTTTGACTCCGTGGAAGTGCTGCTGGATGAAAAGGTATCTTCCAAAGAGGAAGTAAAAGCTCTTGGAATCGAAAACGGTTCCTTCGTCTGCATGGATCCCCGTACCCGTATCACCGAGTCCGGCTACATCAAGAGCCGTTTCCTGGATGACAAGCTCAGCACCGCTATTTTGCTGGGATTTGCTAAATATGTAAAGGATGAAGATCTGAAGCTATCCCGCAAAGTCTACCAGCATATCACCGTCTTCGAGGAAGTCGGCCACGGTGCCTGCGCTTCCGTTCCGGAGGATGTGGAGGAACTGCTGTCCGTAGATATGGGCTGCGTCGGAGAGGGACTGGAATGCACGGATCGTCAGGTATCCATCTGCGTGAAGGACGGTCACGGGCCTTATCATTATGATGTAGTCAAAGCCCTGATCCAGGCTGCGAAGGACCATCATATCGACTACGCTGCAGATGTCTATCCCTACTACGGTTCCGATGCCGATGCCGCATTAAGCGCCGGCATTGATGCCAGACACGGACTCATCGGCCCCGGTGTCTATGCTTCCCACGGCTATGAACGTTCCCACAAGGATGCCGTTGCCGCAACACTGGAATTATTAAAGGCCTATATGGCATAACTCCAAATATATATCGCACATAAAAAGCAGTCCGAAGACCGGCAGATTTTCTATCTTCTGCCGGTTCCGGACTGCTTTTATAATACTCTCGCAAGTAATATACCTATTTTGCCTCTTCCGCTTCGCCGTCTTTTTTCTTGTTGAATACGAACAGCTTACTGAATACATAGTTGCCGATGATGACCAGTACTGCGGAGATCAGCGTTGCAATCAGCAGATTTACACCGATTGCGGTCAGCACCTGCATCACTACCATATCCAGGATCAGTGTGGATACTCTGGACAGGACGAATTTCGGTGCCTCAGACAACATCGGAGCCTTACTCTTGAATACAAACTTACGGTTGGTAAAATATGCGAAAATGACACCCGCCGTCCAGTTGATAACGCTTAATACAATGTTCTGGAAAGGTGTGGGGTACATTGTGTTGTCAAATAACAGGAAGTTTGCCAGGAATTTTGCTGCCCAGGATACGACCGTGGTCAGTCCACCTACGATCAGATATGCAATGATCTCTTCATACTTGATCCACAGTGCCTTTATTTTTTCTACCATATTGTTCCTCATTTCTCTGTGCTTGGATTAATACTATTCAGAACCCCATTCGCAAAATCGCCTCTACGAGGCTTTCTTTTTGCTCATGTGGTTACTTCGCCCTATAAATAGTCTCAAATGTTCTTACGAATGCAAGCATTCGACGCTCATTCGATACTATTTACATGGCTCTGAATAGTTAACTACAAATAACAAATATACACAAATATCCCCTCAAATGCAAGCATTCCGAAGACATTTGTGTATATGTTATCCGCTATTTATGAAATTCTACATCTCACTTGATACACGATTGCTCCGCTGACACGCAGCTTTTGTAATTCTTACAGATTCACCACATTCCGGTTCTCGCCGCGCATAAATGCCTTAATATTCTCATAGACACCCTGCACGCAACGGGTACGTGCTTCCACGCTTGCCCATGCCAGATGAGGGGTAATGATCAGCTTGTTGCTGTCCTTTAGTTCGCTTAACGGATTGGACAGCTCCAGAGGCTCCTTCTCCAGTACATCCAGACCTGCTGCCTGGATCTCTCCTGCCACCAGCGCCTCATAGAGATCGGAATTGTTCACTACCGGGCCTCTCGCCACATTGATGAGAACCGCCGTTTTTTTCATCTTACGGAGAGCTTCCTTGTCGATGAAGTTGCGGGACAGATCACTCAACGGACAATGCAGGGACAGAAAATCACTCTCTTTTAATAAAGTATCCTTGTCCACCTGGGGATAATCCGTGCAGGTGTTCTTACCGGTGATGGAATAGAAGATCACCTTACAGCCGAACGCCGTTGCGATCGTTGCTGCTCTCCTGCCGATATTCCCCATTCCTACAATGCCCCATGTCTTACCCTCCAATTCATAAAAAGGTCTGTCAAAATTAGAAAAACGGTCCTGTGCACTGTAAGCGCCGGATTTTACATATTCATCATAATAAGGCAGCTTCTGGCTCAATGCCAGTGCCAGGGTAAAAGTGTGCTGTGCCACCATGGCTGTGGAATAGTCCACCACATTTGCCACCTTGATTCCTCTGGACTTGCAATATGCCAGATCACAGTTGTCGTATCCGGTGGCAAGTTCACAGATCAACTTCACGTTCGGACAATTTTTCAGGGATTCTTCTCTCATCGGAGCCTTGTTGCAGACGATAACATCCGCATCTCCTACACGCTCTGCCACTTCTTCTACCGTAACCGTATTGGGATAGGATGTTACTTCTCCCAGTTCATAAAAACAATCTACCGGCACATCCGTACCCGCACTGTTTCTCTCCAGCAATACAATCTTCATTTTTACCGTTCTCTCCTGTTCTTTTGTAGTATTTGAATCATCATTCTATGTCACATAAACATCTTCGTATCATGTTCATCAATGATGCAAGCATCTTGATTCTCTTACACTCATTATTCCATAAAATATAAGTTTATAATACAACAACAGCGTAATGAAATCAATTCATTACGCTGTCTTTTATACTTTGCAGATATATGATTGCTTGTAACAATTACAGTCTCTTCAGCAGTTCTTCTCTCTGTGCCTCGTAACCGGGCTTGCCAAGCAGAGCGAACATGTTCTTCTTGTAGCTCTCTACACCGGGCTGGTTGAAAGGATTTACACCCAGCAGGTATCCGCTGACACCACATGCGAACTCGAAGAAGTAGAACAGCTCGCCAAGATAGAACTCATTTACCTCGGGAACGGTTACCATGAAGTTGGGAACCTGACCGTCAGTATGTGCCAGAATGGTTCCGTTCATAGCACTCTTATTGACGAAATCAACGGTCTTGCCTGCCAGATAGTTCAGACCATCCAGATCTACAGGCTCCTCGCCGATCGTAAGCTCCTCTCTCGGAGTGTCGATGTTGATCACGGTCTCGAACATTACACGGGAACCGTCCTGAATGAACTGACCCATGGAGTGCAAATCGGTGGTCAGATCCACGCTTGCGGGGAACAGACCCTTGTTGTCCTTACCTTCGCTCTCACCGAACAGCTGCTTCCACCACTCACTTACATAGTGAACAGCGGGCTCGTAGTTCGCCAGGATCTCAACACTCTTGCCCTTGCGCAGTAAGATGTTACGCAGAGCCGCATACTGCAGCGCATCGTTCTCTTCGAAATCATTCTCCAGGGCACGCTTTCTTCCGCTGGCTGCACCTTCCATCAGCTTGTCGATATCAGCACCGCTGACAGCGATAGGTAACAGACCTACTGCGGTCAGTACGGAGAAACGTCCTCCTACATCATCGGGTACTACGAAGGTCTCGTAGCCTTCCTCATCGGACAGATGCTTTAAGCTTCCCTTAGCCTTATCGGTGGTAGCATAGATTCTCTCTGCCGCACCCTTCTTGCCGTATTTAGCTTCCAGCTTCTCCTTGAATACACGGAACGCAATAGCGGGCTCTGTGGTGGTACCGGACTTGGAGATCATATTGATGGAGAAATCTCTGTCGCCTACTACATCCATCAGGTGCTTCAGATAGGTGGAGCTGATGGAGTTACCACAGAAGTAGATCTCCGGAGTCTTACGTACACTCTTATCCAGCACATTGTAGAAGCTGTGGCTTAAGAACTCGATAGCCGCTCTGGCTCCCAGATAAGAACCACCGATACCGATAACCAGCAGAACGTCGGAATCGCTCTGGATCTTCTTTGCTGCTGCCTTGATGCGGGCGAACTCTTCCTTATCGTAATCTACGGGAAGATCGATCCATCCCAGGAAATCATTGCCTGCGCCGGTCTTGGATACCAGGGTCTCCTTCGCATCCAGGGTAAGCTTCTTCATGTAACCGATCTCTTCTTCAGAAATAAAAGAGCCGGCCTTGGAATAATCAAATGTAACTTGTCTGCTCATAATGCTCCTCCTTATATCTTTCAGATATATCACATACTTAACAAAACTTTTCTGATCCATATTTGCATAACTTTTTGTGAAGCTTTCTTTTTGCAAATATGCCCCAGATAGTTTTTATTTTAACAAAGTTACATTCCATTTTCAAGATGTATATCGAAATCGTTTCCATTTATTATACGGTAAGCAATTCCTGCAAAAGTGCCTGTAATTCTTCCTCCGTGACCCTTGAAGTTTCATCCTGCTGAGCCATGCCTCTGGCTTCCATTTTTCCGGGCATCTCATGTTCCGTGGAAAATACCTCTCTTCCGGTCTCCCGAACCATCTCCTGTGGCTGCGCTGCCCTCCCCCGGATCGGCATCAACTCCACTGTCCGCCTGCCGGGGAGCTTCGACGCTCCGTACAGTCTCTCGTAGTCCTGCTCCGTCACCGGGATCCTGCCGGACAGGTGATTTTCCAGATAATCGATCAGATTCGTCTTCAGTACCCGCTGCTTCCCCTTGATATCCACCAGCGCCGACAGGGAAAAATAGAGATACAGCCCCAGAAAACTCGCAATATAAAAAGGCAGTATCTCGCCTAACATTCTTCCGTCCAAAATCCCCTTACAGATCCCCACTCCCGCAAATACCACAGAGAACAGCATGCACTGCCCGGACAGATGATACCATGCATCAAAGGATAAATGACCGAAGGACAAGCGGTTTAAGAACTTGTCCACAAACACCGGAATATTGGACACGCCTCCGTTTAGCTGGTAACAATTTGCGAATTTGACCTTGCACTGTTTCAAAAGCCGGTTCCCCGTAGTTGCCATATTGTCCGTTTCCCGGATCATTGTATGATACATCCACGCCAGCATCAGACGCACCAGCACGCTGAGACATAAAAATACCAGAATTCCCGCCGTGATCACTTTTTCTTCTTTAAATATCGTAAACATCCTCAAAACCCCTTTCCGTCGTTTCCTCAAGTATAACGTATATATATCCTGTTTTGTACGGTTTTTCATCGTCATTCTTCTACTGCGTCAGACAGGAATTATGAGCTTTCTACATTTTTTATAACAAGAAAAGCATTCTGACATTATTGTATAAACCATAAAAATCTGCTATAATCAGTCTTTAGTGATTCTGTTAGAAAAGAGGTTGATTTACTTATGATATATAAGACAAAGGGTACTTGCTCCACTATGATCGACGTAGAATTAAAGGACGGTGTCATCGATTCCGTTAAATTCACCGGCGGATGCAACGGCAACCTGCAGGGCATCAGTGCTCTGGTAAAGGGCATGAAGCCGGAAGAAGCTATCAGCCGTCTCAAGGGGATCCGTTGTGGCTTCAAACCCACCTCCTGTCCCGACCAGCTGGCTCACGCCCTGGAAGAAATGATCGCAAAATAATAAACAGGTTACCGAAAGGCATTGAGATTTTATGAAAAAAATAGTACTGACCGGCGGCGGAACTGCCGGACACGTTACACCGAATATTGCATTGTTACCGGCGCTGCAGGCAGCCGGCTATGAGATTGCCTACGTCGGTTCCTACGAAGGCATCGAGAAGAAGCTGATCGCCGACTTCAATATTCCTTACACGGGAATCTCCACCGGCAAATTCCGCAGATACTTAGATCCGAAGAACTTCTCGGATCCTTTCCGTGTCATGAAGGGATTCGTGGAGGCACGCAATTATCTGAAAAATTATCAGCCGGATGTCGTATTTTCCAAGGGTGGCTTCGTAAGCGTCCCCGTGGTTCGCGCTGCAGCTTCCTTACATATTCCCTGTATCATTCACGAATCGGATATGACTCCGGGTCTGGCGAACAAGCTGTGCATTCCCGTAGCGGAAAAGGTATGCTGTAATTTCCCGGAGACTATGAAGAACATCCCCGCAGATAAGGCGGTGCTCACCGGTTCTCCTATCCGTGCGGAGCTGGCAGAGGGCAGTAAGCTTGCGGGACTTAACATGTGCGGATTTACTGCAAATAAGCCTGTGATCATGGTCATCGGCGGAAGTTTGGGTGCTGCCAATGTCAATAAGGCAGTCCGTGATGCCCTGCCGAAGCTGTTGGAGGATTTCCAGGTTGTACACCTCTGCGGCAAAGACAAGATCGACAATCTGTTATTAAATACCTCCGGGTATAAACAGTTTGAATATATCAAAGCGGAATTAAAAGACATCTTTGCCATGGCGGATGTGGTGATCTCCCGCGCCGGAGCCAACGCCATCTGCGAGCTTCTGGCACTGAAAAAACCCAACATCCTGATCCCCCTGCCTGCTGCAAGCAGCCGCGGAGACCAGTTGTTAAATGCCGCTTCCTTCGAAGCCCAAGGGTATTCCATTGTTCTGAATGAGGATGATATTACGACGAATCTTCTGGTAGATAAAGTACATGAACTGTACTTTAACCGCCAGAATTATGTAGACGCCATGAGCAAAAGCCATCAGATGGATGCCGTTAAGACCATCATGGAACTGATCAACGCCGCGGCAGATAAAAAGACGAATTAGCATCTTAACAATCTAAATAAGATCACTCAGCTGTGCAAATTGTTCCAGCGTCAGTGCCTCTCCGCGAACGGTAGGTGACAATCCCATCTGTTCGAGAGCTACTGACGCTGATTCTTTTGTAATTCCGGGAAGTCCCGCATTGCCGAGACCGTTCACCAGAGTCTTCCGGCGTTGGTTAAAGGAAGCCCGGATCAGGGAAAACATCTTCTTCTCATCCTTTACCTTCACAGGCGGCTCTTCATAACGGGTCAGACGGATCACCGCACTGCCGACATTGGGTCTCGGAATAAAGCAGTTCGGAGGAACGTTAGCCACGATCTCCGGCTTTGCATAATACTGCACTGCCAGGGATAATGCGCCGTAATCCTTCGTGCCGGGTCCTACCTGCATACGATCCGCCACTTCCTTCTGTACCATGATCGTAATGCTTTTCAGCGGTACACGGCTCTCGAACAGTCCCATAATGATCGGTGTCGTGATGTAATAGGGCAGATTTGCCACGACTTTTATGGGGCGTCCACCATTTTTCTCCTCCACCAGTCTGTTAATATCCACTTTCAGAATATCATCATTGATCACTGTTACATTATCGTAATCCTGCAGAGTCTCCTCCAGGATCGGAAGTAACGCCTTGTCGATCTCCACCGCCACAACACTGCCCGCGCGCTCCGCCAGATACTGTGTCATGGTGCCGATGCCCGGACCGATCTCCAGCACACAATCCTCCTTCGTGATCTCCGCGGAAGATATGATCCGGTCTAAGACCGTCGTATCTATCAGGAAATTCTGTCCGAATTTTTTCTGAAAATTAAAATGGTATTTCTGAAGTACCGCGATGGTATTCTGGGGAATTCCCAAATAAGCCATGGTAAACCTCCTTAATTACTTATGTTAATAATGTGAATCCTTAATAGAATTTAAAATCCTCTAAAAAGTGAATGCAGTCATACAATACCAGCACATCCATGCCCTGCTCGGGCTCGTACTGCTCCATGAACTGGAACAGTTTCCCGTTAAAATACCGAAGATCCACCACATAGATCGTCTCATAGTGCGCCGTCAGCAGCGGGATCATGCTGTTCGCATAGGAATCCTTGATCACAAAAAGCGTCTTCCCGGCATTATATCCCGTATGAATCTCTATAAATGCATGATTATCATTCAGGAAAAATCCGTACTGATTCTTGGTCTCCAGGTACTCCGGCGCATACAGAGAGTCCGCCGTATCTGCGAAATCATAGGTGACCGTTACCGGCTTTTTCTCTGTCTCGGGAAAATACTGTATCTTATCCTTCGTCCAGGCCACATTGATCCGGGACTGCAGGGTCCCCTGAAAATCCTCCGACACTGTTTTCATGCCTGCCGTATTATACGGATAGGGGAATTTCCCCATGCTGTCTGCCCATGCCAGGAATCCGTAATAGGCTCCGAGGCTGGTCCAGTGATGATCCGTGCGGTAATAGATCGGTTCCCCCGCATGTTCCTGCAATGCGGAATACACATCGATATAGTGCTCCTCACCGACAGACTCCTTCACCTTCGCAAGCAGTCTCGTCTCATCATAACAGGGCGCAAAAGCCGGCAGCTTATCTGTCAGAATATTATCCGCCGTAGGTACCAGCATGACTTTGGCATCCCACCGGTTTACAAGCTTTTTCAGGGAAACGATGCGGGAATCCTCCATCTGCTGTGTGTATTCCTCCGGATTGTTTACCCCGATCAGGTAATGATCCGATCCCAGATATACGCCGTTGATCTCCTTTTTCCGGAACAGGATATCCGCGCGGGTCTTAATTCCCACCCATTTATCCCGACCGGTGAACTGATCGGACATATATTCTTCATAAGCATCCCCGTATTTCCCGGAGAGGAGACTTTCCCAGGAAAAAACAGGCCGGGACGCTAGTACTCGGTTCTCCGATTCCGAATAGACTCTGTCGCTGCTGCACAGATCGGCAACTCCCAGAACGAAAAGCACCGCACACACCAGTCCCACCGTCAGGAGAGCATTTCTTTTTTCATCCACACGCTGTTCCTCCTTCCCGGTTAAAATCTAAAATACAAAAACGGATTATAAGACGCATCCACAATATAAGCAATCGAAAGTATCAGTAACGCTGCGGGGATCACCTTTTCTCCCAGGCGGTAAAGTGCCATGGCGGGTCCGGTCTTACTGCTTCTTAACGCATGCACCAGGTGGTTTCCCAGGGGCAGGCACGCGATCAGAGCGATCACCAATAGTACCAGATACTCATTCCCTAAAAACAGTGCCTTGGAATTCACCAGTCCCACACCGTTTAATCCAAACATCGTCTGCAGATATGCCAGAATCTCTCCCGGCTTCTCCAGTGCGAAAAATACCCAGCTGATCAGGACCACAGCCAGCGTATAGACTCTGCCAAACACCACCGGAGCATTTTTCAGGAGCTCTCCCAAAAACAGTTTTTCCAGAATTAAAAACAGGGCAAACCAAAGTCCCCAGAACAGGAAATTCCACCCTGCGCCATGCCAGATTCCCGTCAGCATCCATACGATCAGGATATTGAGGATCTGTCTGGGCAGCCCCTTACGGTTGCCTCCCAGCGGAATGTATACATATTCCTTGAACCAGGTGCTTAAAGAAATATGCCATCTGTGCCAAAAATCTTTCACGGAAGCTGCAATGTACGGATAATTAAAGTTCTCCGGGAAATGGAAGCCCAGGATGGCTCCCAGCCCGATCGCCATATCCGAATATCCGGAAAAATCAAAATAGATCTGGAACGCAAAAGCGGCAATTCCAAGCCATGCCATCAGGACACTCATCTCACTTTTTTCCAGCGCTGAGACCTGCTGCCACAAAAGTCCCAGGTTATTGGCAAGCAATACTTTTTTCGCAAGTCCCGTCACAAAACGCTTCACACCGTAACCGATCGTCTCTATATCCGCATGTCTGTCCTGCAGATAGCGTTCCACCTGATGATATTTTAAGATCGGTCCCGCGATCAGCTGCGGGAACATGGTCACGTAGACACCGAACTGTAAAATATTGCGCTGCGCTTTGACATCTCCTCTGTATACATCGATCACGTAAGACATCGTCTGGAAGGTATAAAAAGAGATACCGATGGGTAACGGAAGACCCAGCAACGGAATCGATGTTCCGAACACTGTATTCACCGTCTGCAGCAGAAAATCGGCATATTTAAAAAATCCCAGGATAAACAGGTTGATAACAACAGAACATAACAAAAAGATCCTGGAGCGATCCTCCCCCCTATATTCCTCTATCAGCCTTCCCCATACGAAATCCGAAATCGTGGAAAAAAGCATCAGAAAAATATAGACCGGCTCTCCCCAGGCATAAAAGACCAGGCTCCCCAGAAACAGAACCAGATTCTTCATGTTCCGGGGAACCAGGAAATAGCAGATCATAAAAATCGGTAAAAACCGAAAAAGAAACAACACACTGCTGAATACCATTCACTCTACTCCGCATTTACTCCAGAGTCTGTCTGACAGCCTCCAGGGCAAGCTCATTCTGCTCCTGACAGTAAGTGATCACGGCCTCATCTCCCTGCTCTTCCGCAGAGGAAGTATCCGCGCCCAACTGTACAAAGCATACATAATCACCTATCCGTTCCACCCGGGATGCCTGAATCTTGCCAAGATTCATGGGATATTGCATCGTGTCATTCACCAGACTGTCACGATAAGCGTTCAATGCATTTTCTACATCCTCTACCTTACCATCTTTTGCGTGAATAATCAATAAAGTATCTACATTGACACTGATCATGGGGCACTCACCCAGATAAGCATCATACAGATCCGCACTGACACCATAGGTCTCATTCAGCATTTCCTCCGGGATCTCGGAATCCGGCCAGTAATCATCACCCAGCGCGTCTGTCACTGCTTTTTTGGCGCTCTGTAATGCTGATGCCACATCTCCACTTTCCTGCTGTGTGCCGGCATTTCCAGCCTCAGTGCTCTCTACACTCGTCCCGATGGATTCCGCGGTGCCTTCTGTGCTTTCCACACCGGTCTCTGTAGCTGCACCGGTATTCTTGTCCTGCCCGTTTCCGCAGGCCGCCATGGACAGTGCCAAAGTACCCATAAGTAACATACATGCTAATTTCTTCTTCATAAAGTCTCTCCTCTTTTCTATGGGATATGCCCATATTTATTGTTGTAGTGTCCCCACTATGGGGATGCCTATTCTATCAAACGACAAATACGGCAAAAAGTTTCGCATTACATTATATTTTTACATTATATTTTCAACAGCCAGAACAGAAAAGGCATCGTAGCCACAGATAATATGGTAGTAAGCGCCACTCCCTTGGAAGTCAGACGATAGTCTCCCCCATACTGCTGTGCCAGCATAACCGTCATGCTGCCCACCGGTGTCGCCGTCATCACCAGGCACACTCCACAGAACATGGGATCTGTAATGAAAAATCCCAGCACCCACAGCAGCAGCGCCGGAACCAGCAAAAGTTTTAAGGCTGAGAAAATCAACAGTCTCACGTCGGTAAACAACTCCTTAAGCCGTATCTGCGCCAGGGAATCTCCGATGACCAGCATACTTAAAGGTCCCGTGATCGCACCGAGTCGGTTCGCTGTATCTTCCAACAGTGCGGGAACCTGCAGATTACTGATATACAGTGTTACCGCTATGATACAGGAGATCACTCCCACATTCAGAAGCTGTCTCAGGTTCAATTTTTCCCTCTCTCCGCCGGTCTTCATCTTACGAATTCCGTAGGTATAGATCAGCACGCTGTACAGCAGATTGAAAATAGCGGCATGGATCACCGCTTCGCTGCCATACATGGCATCCAGCAGCGGATACCCCATAAATCCGATGTTGGAGAAGATCGTCATGACCTGATAAGCGCCATAGTCCTCTCTGTCTGCCCGAAGCAGTCTCGGGATCAGTTCCGCGATCACGAACATAATGAGAAAAAAGATCAGTGCCACTGCCAGAGTAAGCAATAACTTCTCCTTATTTTCCAAAGTCTCCGGGTTCATTCCCGAAGCAATGATCAGTGCCGGATTGCCGATATTGATGACCAGACCGGAGAGCGTCTTGCCGGTGGTCTCCCCGAATACTTTTAACCTTCTACAAATATATCCGATTAACATGATCAGGAAAAAGATCAGCATCTGTTGCAGTAATAACATATTGATTCTTCCTTTCCTATGTGACAACGTACATACGGATACATCATAGCACAGGCAGATAACTTCCCACAACTTAATTTTTGCCTTTTTTACGGCTTTTTGCTTTCTTTCTTTACAAAACCGCAGGCCTTACGCTATACTTGCAGGAGAATACGGAAATGAGTCCGCTGCATACGCAGCAGAATGTGAGGAATTATGAGTATATTAAACGTAGAACACCTGACCCACGGCTTCGGTGACCGTGCTATTTTTAACGATGTATCGTTTCGACTGTTAAAGGGCGAACATATCGGCCTCATCGGTGCCAACGGCGAGGGCAAATCTACTTTTATGAATATTATCACCGGCAAGCTCATGCCGGATGAGGGAAAAGTGGAATGGGCGAAAAATGTCCGTGTCGGCTATCTGGACCAGCATACCGTGCTGACTCCCGGCATGACCATCCGCCAGGTGCTGGCTTCCGCCTTTGACTTTTTATATGATATGGAAGCGCAGATGAACGAGATCTGCGACAAAATGGGAGATGCCACTCCCGAAGAGCTGGAACAGTATATGGAAGATCTGGGGACGATCCAGGATCTCTTAACCATGCATGATTTCTATATGATCGATGCCAAGGTGGAAGAAGTGGCAAGAGCCTTAGGGTTGATGGAGATCGGTCTCGATCGTGATGTCACCGAACTGTCCGGTGGTCAGCGTACCAAGGTTCTGTTGGGAAAGCTCCTGTTGGAGAAGCCGGATATCCTGCTCTTGGACGAGCCTACCAACTATCTGGATGCGGAGCATATCGAATGGCTGAAGCGTTATCTGAACGAATACGAGAATGCTTTCATTCTGATCAGCCATGATATTCCCTTCCTGAACAGTGTCATCAACCTCATCTATCATATGGACAACCAGGAGCTGACCCGTTACGTGGGCGATTACGACAAGTTCCAGGAAGTCTATGCCATGAAAAAGTCCCAGTTGGAGGCCGCTTACAACCGCCAGCAGAAGGAGATCGCTGATCTGAAGGATTTCGTGGCGAGAAATAAAGCCCGGGTCTCCACCCGTAATATGGCGATGTCCCGGCAGAAGAAGCTGGACAAAATGGATGTCATCGAGCTGGCTGCGGAGAAGCCGAAGCCGGAATTCTCTTTTAAGGAAGGACGTACTACCGGACGCATCATTTTCGAGACCAGAGATCTCGTCATCGGTTACGATGAGCCGCTGTCCAAGCCTCTGAATCTGTCTATGGAACGCGGCGAGAAGGTGGCGCTGATCGGTGCCAACGGTATCGGTAAGACCACTTTGTTAAAAAGCATTCTGGGTCTGATCCCTCCGCTGTCCGGTGAAGTAGAGCAGGGCGATTATCTGGAGATCGGATACTTCGAGCAGGAAATGTCCGGCTCCGGAGACAACAGCTGCATCGAAGAGATCTGGCAGGAGTTCCCCTCCTTCACCCAATATGAGGTCCGTTCCGCCCTGGCAAGATGCGGACTCACCACCAAGCATATCGAGAGCCGCGTCAAGGTATTGAGCGGTGGCGAACAGGCAAAGGTACGTCTCTGCAAGCTGATGAACCGCGCCACGAATGTATTGCTGTTAGATGAGCCGACGAACCACCTGGATGTCGATGCCAAGGACGAGCTGAAACGTGCCCTGCAGGAATACAAGGGCAGCATTCTCATGGTCTGCCACGAACCGGAATTCTATGACGGACTGGCCACCCAGGTATGGGATCTCTCCCGGTGGACCACGAAGATATAAATTGAGGGGGATTATTTTGAAAGGATTATTGGAAATCTGCTGCGGCAGCTTCGAAGATGTAAAAACCGCCTGGCAAAATGGTGCTGACCGGGTAGAGCTTAACAGTGCACTGTATCTGGGTGGTCTCACACCTTCTACGTCCAATCTGATCTGTGCAAAAGAGCAGTGCAGCATCCCTATTGTAACCATGGTCCGTCCAAGAGGAGGCGGCTTCTGCTATTCCCAGGATGAATACGAGACCATGCTCTTAGATGCCCGCATACTTTTAGAGCACGGAGCTGACGGTATTGCTTTCGGCTTTTTGACAGAGGACCATGCCATCCATAGGAACCGGACGCAGGAAATGATCAACCTTATCCATAGTGCCGGAAAAGAAGCTGTATTTCACCGGGCGTTTGATTGTGTTGCACAACAGGAACGTGCGGTGGAAACATTGATCTTACTTGGCGCGGACCGGATCCTCACCAGCGGTGGTGCACCTGATGTATGGTCGGGCAGAACACAATTGCAAAAGCTGCAAAGCCAATATGGTAAAGAAATCACATTTTTAGCGGGAAGCGGCGTGAATGCACAAAATGTAAAAGCTCTGATGGAATATACGAGGATAGAGCAGGTTCATACATCCTGCAGAAGCTGGCAGCCGGATGTGACTGCCTCCCTGCAGGACGTTGACTTCTCTTATGATATAAGCCGAAAGAATGCATATGAATCAGTAGATGCCGGAAAAGTGAAGGAAATGCGGACAGCAATGCCTATATGGTAATCATGCCTGCCACCTCCGTCCGGCTCACAGGATATATTCCATCTGCCGTTCTTTTGTCTTCATTCCCATCTTTTCATAAAAGTGCTCTGCCGAAGTGTTGCCTGCCCAGACGTTCAGGGTTACTTCATAGCAGCCCAGTTCTTTTGCCTGCTGCTTCACATATTCAAACAGGCTTTCCCCGATATGCTGACCCCGTGTCTGCTTGTCAACGCAAAGGTCATCGATAAACAATGATTTAAAGGGCACCATATTAGTGGAAAAGGGCTGCTCCCTGAGTTGGCAGAATGCATAGCCCATGCACAGATCGTCCTCGTCTACAGCAACATAGATAGGATGGTCCTCCTGTTGTAATAGCTCTGTCAGCTCGCAGGGGGTGTATTTCGTAGTACCCGGTATAAAAATATCCGGACGGATCTCTGCATGTATCTGTAATACCTGCCCCAACAGTGCAAGAATTCTTGGAATGTCCTTTTTTTCTGCCTTGCGAATCTTCATTTCTATTTCGCTCCTTTATTCGACAAATCCCGTTTTATTACTTCTCCCGGTGTTATAACCCTTCCATGTCTAGATCCACGATTAACTTTCCAATTTTCCGTTCTTTTAAAAGATAGCACATATAGATAGGAAGATATACCACGGATCCCTCCTGTTCCATATTTGCTACCGATAAAACATATGCTTTCTCAATATGATAATCAGAAATTTTCATAAAGTTATCCAAGGATTTGTGTGCCTTGTAAGCTTTCCCGGATTTCACCTCAATGGGAACCACTTTCCCATCCATTTCGACCAAAACATCCAGTTCCCCTATATTTTTCTTTTTACAGAAATAAGGTTCCAAACCATTGGCCGTTAATTGCTGTGCCACAGCATTTTCAAAGTGAGCACCGTTATTTACTTCGCTGTTTTTATTGATCAGTTCCAGTTTGGTTTCCGCCGGATATGCACTGGTAAGCAAACCGGTGTCATTGGAAAAAAGTCGGAACACATTACTGCTCTTGCTCGCTTTGAGAGGAATAACAGGAGCTTCCACGTTATACACCGGTAACGCAACTCCGGCATCTTTCAGCCATAAAAAGCTGTTTTCATATCTGTCAAACTTTAACTCTTTATTCAGCATTGTAAATACAAATTTTTTATTCTGTTTGTTCAATTCTGCCGGAATGATATCATAAATAGATATCAATTTCAGTTTTTTATCTTCACTCTCATATTGAGAGAAATCCTCTTTATATAGCGCAACGATATCCCGTTGTACCTTATCCACTTCCCGGATATCTTTTGTAGCAATATAGATTTTTACCGCATCCGGCATGCCTCCGACAATTAAATAGATAAAAAACAGCGACAATAGCTTCTGATGTATGAATTCATCCACGGGCTGACATGTTTCAAATTTCGCTTTCAACATTTCCAAAGTTGTTTTTGACACATTATTTGCTATCATGAATTCTTCAAAATCCATCGGATACATTCTCAAAACAGTTAAATATCCAACCGGAACCGACGTTATTCCCTTAAGCTCTACTCCTAATAAGGATCCGCTCATTACATATTTGAAGCTGCCTTCTTCTACAAGGAATTTTATTTTTGTCACTATTTCCGGACATTTCTGTATCTCATCAAAAAAGACGACCGTTTCCTGCGGCTTACAATCCTCCGGCATAATCATTTTTAATTTCACCAGGAACTCATTCGCACTCATTTTTACATTGAGATAATCCACCAAATCCGGCTGATCTATAAAATTAACTTCAAACTTACAATATCCGCTTTTGGCAATTTCCTCTCTTATCAGCCAGGTCTTTCCAATCTGTCTGGCGCCTGTTACCAATAATGCTTTATCCGATCTTTTCAACCATTCTTCTATGATAATAGAGTCTTTTCTATACATAAATTCCCTCCTCCCTTTTTAACAATATCTCTTTTGCCCCGTTTTTTCAATATGATTTATAATATTTTGCCCCGATTTTCTGATTTTATTATATAGATTTTGCCCCGTTTTATTCAATTTACCATTCCAAAGGTATTTTTTGGTAAATAGCAAATTTAACTTCCGTTTTGCAAAGGTAACTTCTTCTTGAATTATTTTTGCAAGATTAACTTCGGGATCAGCACCTTGAAAACAGAAATAAGTATTGCGAAGACAGTGCCAACTGGAAATTAGTATTGCAGGAGTGGACTTTAGTATTACAAACCGCTTGAAATAGGGCTTTTTAGCATGTTACTATACTCTTGAAGTCATATTTTACTGTATGCAAATAAGAAGTCGTCGCTTCGTTTGCATGTTTGCAAGGGAAACTTCCACCTCTGGGATATGGGTGACATGATCAGGAGATGACATTGGCAGTTTTACTTCAGCAGTTCAGGTTTTAGTATGATTTCATTAGCAGGAACAGCTTCCAGGTTAAGCTTAGAGGCTGTATCCGCGCCATAAAAGAAGCTGAATAGTTGATGTGCGGATCGATTATTCAGCTTCTTTCTTGTATAGGAGTTAATGTGACTCATCATCAGGTTGACTTTATCCTGTGTAAGAAAAGCAAATGATGTTTTCTTAGGAACAATCCTTCTGATGAATTCATGAGTTACTTCAATACTTCCTTTTTGATCAGGACGTTGCGGATCACAGTAAAACACATAGGTTCTGCGTCTTCCATCCTCATCAAACTCTATTGCCAACGGATCCGTAAATTCGCTTCCGCGATCTGCTAAGATGACCTGGAACATCTCACAGAATTGTTCCCGCCCAAGTATCTCATAAAGATGGTTCACCGCTTCTGTTACCGACTTGGCTGTATTCGCTTCCCTAAGATATGCCAGCATAAGGGAACAGTTTCTAAAGAATACTGTAAGCAGCACCTTTGTGGAATCCCTGGTGCCTTCTACCGAATCCATTTCCACCACGTTGAAATCAGGATGTCCTTTCATAAAAGCTTCAAAATCTTCGTAGGTACGCCCGATATGGCATTTCTTATCGACACGTACAACCTTTTTGGATTTGCGTTTTTTATAACGCACTTTTCTGGGAAGATCTATATTTCCAGCAGAAAGTATGCCGGCATCTATGTAGTTATAAATGGTCCTTTCATCTACCATGATTTCTGCTGCATTGTTCATACAAATTTGATGAATCGACTGGCCTTGTTTGATAAGAGGCGAAAGGATGGCATCAAGCCGATCCAGTTCTTCTGGTGTTATATCGATACCCTTACGGGAATCAGAACGTGTCTTTTCGTATGTTTTATGAGCTTCCTTTGCATCATAGAACTGTTTGGCAAGAGTACAGGAACGTACCTGTTTACATGAATTGCAAACATAGGGTGCTTTCTTTAGACTTGAACATTTTTCCTCTTCAAAATCAGGACAATTGACCATGCACAAAGCACACTCAGAACAGTATGTTTTTCCGTGCCATAACCGATTAATAAACCCACAGCTATCTTCGCCACAGATATACTGCTTGGTGCATCTCTTTCTGTGTCTGCATGGATTATAGCCTCTGGAACGCGTACCAGTATTTCGATAATCAAGATGGGCTTTCACTTCTTTAGAAACAGTTGATGGATCCTTGCCTATCAGAGCGCCTATTTCAACGAACGTCTGCCCCTCTTTTAAAGCTTTCTGTATGGTAATGCGATCATCCAGTGTCAGATGCTTATATTTATAGGATGACATGTATTTATCCTCCTTAGTCTTGCTGCCATCTCCTGACACTACTGAAGTGATTACCATTATTACACAAAAAAGAAAAGGAAGATCATCTATTTACAAGACTATCTTCCATCTTCATGTTTGTATGACTTATTTCTGTTTTATAAAATATAAAAACCTTAGTAACTGGAAGTTACTTTTTCAATTGAGTAAAGGTATTTTTTCTTTCTCGTCGAATTCTTTTTTCCATGCAAAAATAATTGTTGTATCATCACTATAAACTTGAATTGAGATTTCATATATTCCAAGGGATTTAATAATTGTTATATTTTATTATCAAATATCTCTCAATTCCTTGAA
>ENA-ORRW01000388-ORRW01000388.1-human-gut-metagenome-genome-assembly--contig:-NODE-388-length-52637-cov-3.784014_pt1 | contig 52637 bp, 52 predicted proteins | sample MGYA00242183_ERZ509150 | MGnify/ENA primary metagenome ERZ509150 (study PRJEB26280, sample SAMEA2338639) | human gut metagenome | biome: human gut; feature: human-associated habitat; material: faeces... | reverse complement strand
TGTTTGTGATGCGATTAAGGGAATGGATACCCTCTACTTCTCATTTTCAATCTTTTACCTCTGCTTTCCCTGGATATTTTAAGGGCTGTTCCGGAGTCGCCTCCATTTTTTAACTTACAGTATAATATTACTCATAGTATAATAATTTTTGTTAATTCTGTCAATATATTGACTTTATTTTATTATAGTTTTATAATGTTTCAACATAGAGTAATCTCACTACAAAATATATCTACGCATTCTTAAGGAGGATTATCATGAAAATCTTTATTTCTGTCGACATGGAAGGTATGGCAGGCATCACGTCTCCGTCCCAGGAACGGGAAGAGACAGTTTCTTTCCGCCGGGCGCTCCATAACCAGGTCCGCTGGATCATTGAAGGGATCCAGGCCTCTGAAAAAAATGGAGAGGTTGAGGAGATCACCATTGCCGATTCCCATGGAAGCGGAAGAAACCTTTCCTATGATGAACTAAGCCAGATGGATGACCGGATCAGCCTGGTCAGCGGCTCCCCGCGCCCGCAGTATATGGTGGCCTGTCTGGATGAGACATATGATGTGGCGTTCTTTGCCGGATACCACGCCGGCCCCGGAGAGATCTGCGCCAATATGGATCACAGCTTCTATGGAAAGGTCGTTTCATGCCTGAAGATCAATGGAGCCTATATGAACGAAACCGTTACCAACGCCGCCATTGCCGCCTCCTATAAAGTACCGGTAGGTCTGGTCATCGGCGATTCCGGTCTGCGCAGGCAGCTGATCGATAAGGAAATGATGCCCTGGGTAAAATTTGTGACCACAAAAGAATCCCTTACCCGCTATGCGGCAAAGTTCCAGCCCCAGAGAAAGCTCCGCGAGGACACCATCTGTGCAGTGAAGGAGGTCCTGGCATCCGACTTAAAGAAGCTCCCCCTTTACGAGACAGCCGTTCCGGCCGTTCTGGGCATTGATTTTAAATCAACAGCCATGGCCGATGCCGTTGCCCTGACTCCGGGCGTAAGACGCTTAAGCGGCACTGAGGTGGAGATCACCTGCGCCGATATGAAGGAACTGGCCTGCGGGATCTCCGCGCTCACAAGCCTCTCCGGAACCGCCAGCTAAGGGTCCCGGAATCTTTATCCGGCTGCCCGATCCCGCGGGAGGACGCCGCCGGAAGCAGCCCATGACCGGCATATGAAAGGGGGAAATCTGAACCATGTATGGAAATCGGATCCGGGAAGCCCGGAAGAAAAAAGGAATGACTTTGAAACAGGTCGCAGACGCGACCGGATATACCATCGGGCATATCTCCCAGATCGAACGGAATCTGAAATCTCCGTCGCTTTCTGCCCTGAGAAAGATCGCCGCCTGCCTGGAATGCTCTGAGGTCTGGCTCATCATGGGCGGATCCGACGACGCTCCCCTGGCACAGGCAGATGGAGAAGGCAGCTCCCGGGAATCCTTTCTGATCCGCAAAGAGAACCGGATCCCCATGAAGATCCCCGAGATCGATGTCTCCTACTCCATCTTCACCCCCTCCCGCCTCCCGGACGGAAGGGAAGCGAAGATCACCGGTCTCATGGTCCGTGTACAGCCGGGCCACTGGGTCACAGAGCGCATGATCTCCCACAGCACATACGATGAAAGCCTTCTGCTTTTAAAGGGAGAGATGGAGCTCCACATGGACAACAGCATATACACGATCCATGAGGGCGACAGCTTCTATATTCCCAGCGGCAGCCTGCACAACTATATGAACCGATCAAAGGAAGAGGCGGTCATCGTCGTCTACTTCTCACAATTAGTATACTAAGGAAGCTGTAACTATGAAATACATCATTGACGGACATTATGATATTCTCATGGACGTGGCCGCCCGCCGGAAAAAAGGCGAGCGCCAGGTCATCCGGAGGCGTTACTATCCCGCCTTCCAGAAGGGCGGCGTGACCGGTATCGTCGCCTCCATTTTTGTGGACAGCCAGTACCTGCCCTATGGGGCCCTTTCTGTGGCCATGGAGCAGATCTCGGCCCTCCACTGCGAGATCGAGGAAACCCCGGATCTTCTCATGCTCTGCACCAGCGCAGACGACTTCCTCCGGGCCGCCGAAACCGGACGGATCGGCTTTCTTCTCTCCTTTGAGGGAGCAGAGCCCGTTTCCTCCTGCCTCCTGCTCCACGGCTTTTATGCCGCAGGCGTCCGTGGACTGGGCCTGGCCTGGAGCCGCAGAAACGCTGCGGCTGACGGCTGCGACTTTTCCGGCAGCCTGAAAAAAGGCGGCCTTACGGAGTTTGGCCGGGAGCTGGTGAAGGAAGCCGAAGACCTTCATATGATCCTGGACCTCAGCCATTTAAGCGACGAAGGGGTGGAGGACGTGCTCTCCATCACCTCCTGCCCGGTGATCGCCTCCCACTCCAACTCCAGGGCCGTTGCCGGCAGCAACCGGAACCTGACCGACTGCCAGATGCGGGAAACCGCCAGCCGCGGCGGAACGGTGGGACTCAACGGGTGCAGTCTCCTGACCGCCGGTCCCGGTGTTTCCCCCGACCAGAACGGACTGACCGCCCATCTGGATCATATGACAGAGATCATGGGAGAGGACCATGTGGCCCTTGGCTTTGATTTCTGCGACTCATTTTTTGCGGACGACCTGTCCTCGTCCACGGACCAGATGCCGGAGCGCCCCTTTGATATCCTCTCCGGAGCCCACGAGGACCTTCCGGCCTTCCTGGACCATTTAAGGCAGCACGGGTATACAGAAAGCCATCTGACAAAGCTGGCCGGGGAAAACTGGCTCCATACCTTCCGTCACATTTTAAAACACTGATATTTCTGAAAGGATACGACCAATGAACACAAATGTAAACAAACAGCTCGATGATCTTTTCCGCGTATGGGGCAACGGCCTCTGCCCGGGAGCCCAGGTGCTGATCCGCCAGCACGGCGAAACTGTTTATGAAAAATGCTTTGGCTACGGAAACCTGGAGAACCAGCTGAAGATCAAAAACGACAGCATCCTGCACGTGGCCTCCATCTCCAAGGAGTTCACCGTCCTCTCCATCCTCCTTCTCTGGAAGGAAGGGAAGCTGGGCCTGGACGACGATATCCGTAAATATGTGGGAGAATATATCAACATCGAAGAGCCCATTACCGTGCGCCAGATGATGAACAACGTCAGCGGCCTCAGGGACCAGTGGGAGCTTTTATTCATGCGCAGCATCACCATCAACGACCAGATCACCATGGATGACATCAACACCACCATCCGGCTCCAGAAGCACTTAAACTTCAAGCCCCAGTCCAGATATCTTTACAGCAACACGGGCTTCCATCTTCTGGCGCTGATCGTTGAAAAGCTGTCCGGCATGAGCTTCCCGCAGTTTGCCAGAGAACGGATCTTCAAGCCTCTCGGCATGGAGCACACTTTCGTCCGGGAAAGCTACACCCAGATCGTTCCCAACCTGGTCTACTCCTACCAGGACGATGGCGACGGAAATTACTATTATAATCCCTTAAACTATTGCGTTTACGGCCCCACCTCCGTCAATACATGTGCCTCCGATCTCAGTAAGATCCTGGACGAGTACATCCATCCCCAGGTCATCGACCCGGAGATCATTGCCCTGATGAAGACCCCGGCCATCTTAAGCGACGGAACGGCTGCGGAATACTGCGGCGGCCTCATGACCCATAAGCTCCACGGACTGGATGTGTTCGGCCACGGCGGCGCCGATGCCGCTTACCGCGGACAGGTATCCTGTATCCCGGAAAAGGAGCTGGAGGTGATCCTGTTAAGCAATACCACCACCCGCGTCATGGCAAAAATGGCCGATAAGGCTGCCTGCATCGTTCTTGGGCTTCCGGACTGCACCGAGCCAGCTGTGCCGGAGCACAAAGAGGCTCCCGCCCATGCCGGTCTGTTTGCTGCCTCCCTTCCCGATGATCCGCTGTTTGTAAACATCCTGGACCATGACGGAACGCTCTTTATGAAGAGAGAATGGTGCGAAACTGAACTGGTCAGGACCGAAGATGGCGGCTACCGGGTCGGCACTCTGGACGAGGTGATCTACTTCACAGAGGAAGGGATCCTTTACCGCCTTCCGGCCCGCGTGGTAAAAATGACGCCGGTCTCCCCGGCCGATCCCTCTCTTTTTGAGGAAGGCCATTACTACGATGAGGAGACTGACGCCCACGTTACTCTTGAAAAAACAGAAAACGGCTGCGCCCTCTGTATGCTCCGTTATGGAAAATCAGAGCTTTACAGGAACGCAGCCGGAGAAAACATCTTCAGCTTCGGCCCGGATCTTACGATGTATGTGAAGCCGGAAAACGGCTCCCTCATCCTGGACGGAGGCCGGATCAAAAATATCGTACTGAAGAAGATGGACTAGATCAGTCCCACGCTCTTCATAAAGAAGATCCACCCAAACAGGGTCCCAACGGCGACGACGGTGCTGATGACCACGAACTGGCCAGCCAGCTCGCCGTCGCCGCCCATGTTCTGGGCCATGGGATAAGAGGCGGCAGCCACCGGTGTTCCGTAGATCGCCACCAGAAGGAACAGCTCCAGATCCCGGAGGCCAAAGGCGTAGCCCAGGGCCAGCATCACCGCAGGAAGCACCAAAAGCTTTAAGGACAGGGCCGGTACCAGGTATTTCAGGTTGCCGCGGATGGCGTTGAAGTGAAGTGTCCCGCCCAGGACGAACAGGGCCACTGGCGAGGTGGCGTCCGCAAAGGCCGCAATGGGCGTTAAAAGGCTCTTGGGCACATGGATGCCCAGGAAGAAAAACAGAAGACCCACCACGGCCCCCTGGAGCAGCGGATTTTTCACCACATTGACCAGGATCGTCTTCACGTCTGTTTTCCCTTCTGAATTGAACATTTCCAGGATCACCACAGAAGTCGTATTATAAATGGTAATTACCACAGTCACCACCATGGCCGCCACAGAGGAGGCCACATCCCCGAACACAGAAACAGTCAGAGGAAGACCGAACAGGACGAAATTGCTCCGGTAAATGGCCTGGATGATCACGCCCCTTCTGGGATTCTCCTTTACCAGCCTGGGGACCGTGAGCACCAGGATCACCTCCAGCACCAGGATACTGACGCCGCAGAAAATCAGCATCACTGGTCTGGGAAGGGAACTGGCGTCAGCCTTATAAATGTTATAGAAGGTCATAAACGGATAAAAGACCTTAAAAACCATCTTATTCAGCTGCTGGAGAAAGTCCTCCTTTACCACTCCCTTGATCTTCATCACATATCCGAAGGTAATGTAACAGAGAAATGGGACAACCGCGTTGACCGCTACCAAAAAGCTTTCCATATTCTGTCTTCCTCTCTTTCTTCTCCGTCCTTAATCCAGGCTCCATGGACCATTTCCCTTATCCCTGGCGTAAATTTCAAGGCCGCAGCCGGAAATGTATTCACCGTTCATTTCCAGGGCATAGGAAATGACGATCCCCATGGATGTCTCATCTTCCTCCACCTCCAGGGCTGAGGTGGTGATCCCCAGGATGATCAGTCCCACCGGCGTCATATAGTTGCACATGTGCTTTTTCCCGCACTCAAAGGTCATATGGGTGTCCACCAGTCCCCTCTTGGTCACCTCCACCTTATCCGGCCAGATCTTCACGATATTGTGGGTCTGGTCTCCGCCCTCCACAATGGTCTCGTCATAGATCAGATATTTTTTTCCATTCTTTTCATTGAAGGTCCCCGCTGTGATCATCTCGATCACGTCATTCTCGTCGTCCATGAACTGGGTCCCTTTTACTCCTACCAGAACATCTTTTGTCATCTGTTGCTCCTAATATTTCTCAATGTCGATCAGCATGGTATCCTTCACCTTCCCGGGAAGGATAAACCCGGCAAAGGAGCTGAATTTTTCTGCCATATCGCTCACATAAAACTGGTACTTTTCCTCCACCCGGACTTCCTGATCCCCGTCGCAGTCCATCTCCATGGACCGGAGAAGAGTCCTGAGCTGCACCGCCGTCTCATAGGCCGGATTCACCAGAGTCACCTCGTCTCCCATGGTGCGGGCGATGGTGGAGCGGATCAGAGGATAATGGGTACAGCCCATGACCAGGGTATCGATGTATTTTTCCTTCAGCACCGACAGATACCGGGAGGCGATCTCGTCCGTCACAGTATCGTGGAGAAGCCCCTCCTCCACCAGAGGAACGAACAGAGGGCAGGCCTTTCCGAATACCTCCACCGCCGGATTCATGCTTTTTAAAACAGAGGAATACGCTTTGCTGTTGATGGTCCCGTCGGTCCCGATCACTCCGATCCTCCCGTTTTTTGTGGCGGAGACCGCCGCCCTGGCCCCGGCGTTGATCACGCCGATGATGGGGATATCCTCAGACCGTCTCAGGGCGTCCAGGGCATAGGAGGACGCCGTATTGCAGGCGATGACGATGGCCTTCACCCCCTTGGACCGCAAAAAGCGCATAATCTGCTCCGAAAAACGGATCACCGTATCCTGGGATTTTGTCCCGTAGGGAAGGCGGGCCGTATCCCCGAAATAAACGATCCTCTCGTCCGGAAGCTGGCGCATCACCTCTCTGGCCACCGTGAGCCCTCCCACGCCGGAATCAAAGATCCCGATGGGTGCATTCTTATCCATAATAAGCGCCTACCTTTCGTAGCGCTTGAGCGCATGTTCCAGAAGATCGTCCACCAGCTTCTCTTTTCCCACGCCTCTGGCCTCCCAGAGCATGGGGTACATACTGATGGCCGTAAAGCCGGGCATGGTATTGATCTCATTGAAGACCACCTCCCCGTCCTCCTTTACGAAGAAGTCCACCCGGGAAAGGCCATAGCCGTCCACAGCCTTAAAAATACGCACTGCCGACTCCCGGATCTCCTCCGCCGCGTTTCCCGGAAGCTCCGGATCCACCACGGTCCTGGAATCGGAATTATAATATTTGGCGTCAAAATCATAGAAATCGGCCGCCGCCAGGATCTCTCCCACGCCGGAGGCCCGTACCTCCTCTTTTCCTCCGCCAAAGACCGCGCACTCCACCTCGTGGCCCACGATCATCTCCTCCACCAGGATCCGCCGGTCATGGAGCGCCGCCTCCTTAAGGCCGTTTTCCAGGGACTTCCGGTCGTCGGCCCGGGACACGCCCCTGGAGGAGCCTGCGTTGGACGGCTTTATGAACACCGGATACGGAAACGCGTCCTCTACCCGTTTTGCCACCTGGTCCATCTGCTCCAGCTCTTCCTTCATCACCGGCACGTATTCTGCCTGGCGGATCCCCAGGTTCTTTACGATCAGCTTCGTGGACAGCTTATCCATGGACACGGCGGAGGCTAAGACGCCGCAGCCCACATAGGGGATCTGCGCCAGCTCCAGGATCCCCTGGACCGTGCCGTCCTCCCCGTAAAGGCCGTGGAGCACCGGAAACACCACGTCCACCGGGATCTTTTCTGCCTTTCCGTGGCGGATCACCCATAAGACCTTTTCTGTGGCGTCCGGGGAAAGAACAGCCCTGGAGCCGCTGGTCCTCCAGGTGTCATTTTTCACCTCATCCAGAGAGTCCACCTTGAGCCAGCGGCCCTCCTCTGTGATCCCCACCAGGATCACATTGTATTTTTCCTTATTGATATTGGCTGCCACATTCTGGACAGACATACAGGAGACCACATGCTCCGAAGACTGCCCGCCAAACAGGGCTACCACATTTAATTTTTCCATATTGATCTGCTGCTTCCTTTCATGGTTGATGGGCCGGAAGAGCCTTCCATGGGCCGGACGAAGGATCTCCTCCCTCGCCTGTTCTCTCCGCGGCGTCAATTCGTTTAAATTATAGCACAACAGGCAATAATTACAAATAGCAAAATCGTATAAAAAACTGGAGGAGCTCATGAAAAAGAAATGGTATATCTGCCTGTCCATGACACTGGCACTGATGGTCTTTTTAACGGCCATGAACGGTCTGAGGAGAAAGGAGGAGGCCCTGGCCTCGCGGATCGCGCCAAAGGTCCTGCGGTTCCACGTGCTGGCCAACAGCGATTCCCCTAAAGACCAGGCTTTGAAGCTGGAGGTAAAGGACCTCCTTCTGGATACCATCCGCCAGGGCCTGGGATCAGAAACGGCGCAGGGGCCGGAGCAGGGCGCAGGAAATCCTCCGCCAGAAGGACCCGGGACAGAGGCAGGAGACAGCCTTACAAAAGACCAGACGGCCTCCTACATCCTGGAGCATAAAGCATTTCTGGAGGAGACGGCGGAAGCATACATGGAAAGCCGCGGTTTCTCCTATGGCGCGGATATCCGCCTGGAGCAGTGTCTGTTCCCGGAAAAAACCTACGGGGACATGACCTTCCCGGCGGGGACCTACGACGCGGTCCGGGTGCTTTTAGGGGAAGGAAAGGGGAAAAATTTCTGGTGCGTCCTCTATCCCTCCCTCTGCTATGTGGACAGCACCCACGCCGTGGTGCCGGAGGATTCCAGGGACCAGCTGAAGGCCCTGCTTCCCGAGGACGATTTTTCCGCCCTCATGCGGGCCAGGCACCCGTCCGCACTCCGCCTTCCCGGGCATGAAAAAACGGGACAGAAGGCGTCAGAGGACGCTCTGCCCCGCGTTACGGTACGGTTTAAGCTGGCGGAAATACTCGGCAGGAGGAATTAATCTGAACTGCCACTGATATAATCGTCAATATCCTGTACGATACAATGGTCTCCCATTGTATGGAGTGATTCAAAATACTTTATAATATATCTGTAAACACCATGTTCATCAAAGAGCCTTGCCACATCCGCACCGGAGAGTCCCTTAAAATGACGGTACCGCTCCATGCAGTAGACCAGGAATGCTAATTCTCTGCTCATCGCTTATGCCTCCTCCGGGTAATCATAGGAGCCTGTTAAAAGCTCGTCCTGATACATGGTATACAGGGTCATGGGGCCATAATGCCACAGCTTGGACGTTTCATCCGAAAGTTCTTGATAGAGCCTGGACTGATAAAAGCGGGAGATTGCCTTCTCACCGTCCACATTACTGTTTTTCGTGATCTGCTCAATAACAGGCGGCACAATAGTCGCCAGCATTGCACTGAACTGGTCTTCACTCATACCAGCTCCCTCCCTTCCGGTCATTTTCTTCCTAGGACACGCTCAGATTCCCCTCCACCGCCTGGTCATACGTTTCCATGGCCTGGAACAGGGCCAGATCCGCCGTTTTCACAGCCGTCTCCTTTGCCGCATAGGAATTTTTCTGCTGGAGGTATTCCAGACGTCCGATGGTGCCCACGGACATTTTCCGGTCCGCCGCCTCCATCTTTGTCTTTTCCAGCTCCAGGGCTGCCACGGCAGTCTGGTATTCATTTCTCTTCTGGAGCACCTGGTTATACAGGTTTTCCAGGGATGAGGAAATGGCCGCCGTCTGGTCCTCAATGGTACGGGCCATATTCTGCTGCTCCACAGAGCCGTCTGTAAGCTGCTCATAGCTCAGACGGTTGTATTTTAAAGTGTAGTTATTGTCGATGGCCGCCTGTTTATCGGCTGCCGGATCCATGGCGCCGATCCGGGAAGGATCTGCTGCCGGCACCTTCCGGATCTCCGGGTTCCCGTTATACTCCCATCCCAGGAGCGTACACAGGCTCTGGCGCAGCTTCACCTCGCTGGCATCCATGGCGAGCCTTCCGGCCTGGGCTGACTCCAGGTTCTGTCTGGCCGTCAGCACCGCGTTTTCCGTTGCCAGTCCCAGGGACGCCTGGGTCTGGGTGGACTTATAGACCTCCTCCAGGAGGGTGATGGAATCCTCCAGGCTCTCCTTCTGGAGCAGAAGCTGCTCATAGCCGATCATGGCGCTCTGGGCCCCGGATACCAGTGCCGCCCGGGTACTGTCCACCATCTTTACCTTTAGCATCTCCGGCGTCACTGCGGACAGAGAATCGGCCGACAGCGTCATCTGCTCTGCCTGCTGGGACAAAACCTCCGAGGAGTACACCAGCTCCGCATACGTTCCCGGCGTTACCATATTCTGGTATCCCAGAAGATCCTCAAAGGTGCCGGCCATGCCGGAAAGCTGCCCTGCCTGGTCTGCCAGGCTGCCGGAGCCTTCCATGATCTGGTTCTTCAATTTATCCACATCTTTATAATCGTCCTTGGTATCCGAATACGTATCCTTTACGTTTTTTAACGTCGGGTTATAAGTATCCACCAGAAGTCCGATCTCCTCATATTCCAGGACGTTGTCCTGGATCCGCGCCATGGTGGCGTCGTCGTAGGGCTGTCCCGGCCCCGGCACAAACTCCTCCGCGTACGCCGGTACGGTCCAGGCCAGTGAAACAGCCAGCGCCGCCGGGATCACCCGTCTTCCCATCGTCATTTTTCTCATCATTCTATCATTCCTTTCCGGGTCCCGCCCGCTACATGGCTCCCTGGCCCTGGCCCTGGGCTCCCGAGGCCAGCTCCATCATGCCTTTTACGGCCCATTCGTAGTCCTCCATGGCTCCCGTTAAAGCCAGGCTGGCTTCCGTAAATTCCGCCTCCGCCGCCAGATAGGCGCTTTCCGCCGCCAGATATTCCTGGCGGCTCATCATACCCAGGGCGTTTTTCCGGTCTGCCGCAGCTTTGTCGGCCCCATCGGCCGCAAATTTGGTCTTTGCCGCCTCATAGGCCGCCTGCTTCTGGAGCACATCCTTATATAAGAGGTCCAGGCTGGTCCGCACCTCATTTTCCTGGTCCTTAATGGTCCGGGCCTTGGCCACAGCCCCTCCCTGGGACGAGGACGACGCCATCCTGGTGTCGTAAAGGGTCACATTATTCTCAATGGCCTTGCTGATATCTGCCGCCGGATCATAGGATGCGATCCTTGCCAGATCCGGCTCCGGCACCGGCTGGATCACCGGGTCTGCATCGTAACGCCAGCCCAGCATCCGGATCAGCGTCTGCTTCTGATCCTTCTCTTCATTTTCTGCCGAAGAAGCCGCCGCCCGGGCAGAATTTAAGGCCTCCTCCGCCGCCAGCACGTTTTCTGCCGAATAGAGCCCCAGCTCCATCTGGCGCTTTGATGCCTCATACGTAAGCTCCGCCATTTCCAGGGACTTTTCCGCCGCCTTCGTCTTAAGCTCCAGGATCTCATGGTCCCGCATCATGGCGTTCACAGTCTTCACTGTGTTGTTTTTTGAGATCCGCAGGGCCCTTAGGGCCGAAGCCCCCGAGGCAGACCGGCCTTTGGCCGCGTCCTCCAGATCCTTTGCCCTGGCCCGGAGGATCCGCACGTTGTTCCTGTACTCCTCATACTCCTGCTTCGTGATGCTGTCCTTCTCATCCTCTGCCGTATCCGCCAGGGTCTCCGCCTCCTGGCGCAGGGTCTCTGCCACGCTTAAAAGCTGGTCCTTTGTGAGTCCCGTGGAGCTTCCCGGATTATAATAGAACTGGTCCAGCTGTTTCTGGTAAGCACTGTTATACCGCTCCACCAGTCCCGGGATCTCCCAGTATTCCAGGGTATCGTCTGCAAAGCTGGCCAGTGCGGCCTCGTCATATTCCGTCACAGGCGATGCCTGGACTGCCACCGTGGCCCGTGCCGTCAGAAGACCGGTCCCGGGAACGCTTATGATCCCGCCCAGGGCCGCTGCAAAGACCAGGAACCCTGTTTTTTTCCATGGTCGTATATCCTTCATGGGATCTTCCTCCCTTCTTTCCCTTTTTAAGCATATACAGAAAGGACCGGAAACGCAATAAATTTTCTCTTACGATTTCTTTCGTTTCTGGTCCTTTTCTTATGATCTTACGCCCTTATCAGTCGTAGTCCGGCTCCTCCTTGGGCTTCCGGTTCATGAGTCTGTAATAGACCGGCAGCATCAGGAGCGCCAGGACTGTGGAGGCGATGAGGCCGCCCACATCCACCAGAGCCAGGCCCTGCATCATCTCTCCCGCATCGCCGTAGGCCAGGGCCATGGGGATCATGGCCACGATGGTGGTGAGGGTCGTCATCAGCATGGGACGGATACGGGTGGCTCCGGCCTCGATCACCGCCTCGTCCAGATCCATTTCATTCCGATACTGGTTGGCGGTGTCCACATAGAGGATACCGTTGTTTACCACCGTTCCCACTAACATTAAGAAGCCCAGGAGGCTCACCATGCTGATGGGACTGTCTGCCAGCCAGAGGAGGCCGAAGGCTCCGATCAGGGAGAACGGGATCGTGGTCATTACCATGATGGAGAACTTGGGCGACTCGAACTGGGCCGCCATGACCACAAATACCAGGAACACGGCAATGGCAATGGCCTGGCCCAGGGAAGAGAATTCCTCATTCATCATCTCGTCCATGGTGTTCTGCTGCATGGAGACTGATGCATTTAAGTATTTCCCGATGACCTCCTCCCGGAGCTTCCCATTTGTGGAAAGATCCGCCTCGTCGGTCAGCTGGCCGGAAATGGTCACCTGGTACTGTTTGTCGCTCTTCATGATGCTCTGGGGGCTGTCCTTGAAGCCGATCTCTGCAATATCGGTCAGTGCCACCATGCTTCCTGTGGCCGTGGGAAGGACGATGCCCTGGAGCTTGTCGATGGTATCGTACTGGTCATCCCCGTATTCCACCTTTACGCTTAAGTCGTTTCCGTTAACGTTCAGAGTGGTGGCCTCTGTCCCGCTCAGCATAGCATAGACCTGGCCGGCCACCTGGGCCGGAGCCAGTCCCTCTGCCGATGCCTTCACCGGATCCACAGAGATCTTCACCAGAGGCGCGTCATTTTCCAGGGATGAATGGACATGGGTCACCTCCGGTCTGGCCTGAAGCTCTTCCACAATGGCGTCAGATACCTCCTTCAGCTCATCGTACTGGGTGCTGACTAAAATGTAGCTCACCTGGTCCGCCTGGTTCATGGTCATGGTGGAGCCCAGGGAGCTCTGCTTTTCCAGGGAAATGGAGCAGTCCGGCCACTTCTGCAGCTCCCGCTTCCATTCCTTTAATACCTGGTCCGTCTCTCTGGATTTATCATCCTTTAAGTAGGCCGTAATGGATGCGCCGCTTCCTCCCATGGAAAGCCCCGAGCTTCCGTAGGACAGCATATAAGAATCCAGGTCTACATCCTTCGTGATATAATCCTCCACCTTTACCAGCACATCGTTGACCCGGTCAATGGTCAGGCCCGGCTGAGTCTCCACGGTGATCCCGATGATGCCTGGGTCGTCAGCCACCATCAGCTCCATCTTCAGCTGTCCGGCCATCATAAAGGACAGGACCAGAAGGACCACCGAAGTGATCATTACCAGGGCCTTGTGGCGCAGGAGCTTCCTCACCAGGCTCCGGTAGCCGTCCTGCATGGCCCGCAGCATCCGGGAAGCCGGATTTTCTGTTTTTTCTTTCGGACGGTAAAAGGTATAGCATAAAGGTACGATGGTCATGGCGGAGATCAAGGATGCCACCATACAGAATACGATGGTAAAGCCCAGAGGCTTGAACATCTGTCCGCTCATGCCCTTGATCAGCGCCAGGGGGATGAACACGACGCAGGTAGTGACCGTACCGCCGATAATAGATTCCAGAACGGCCTTTGTACCGTCTAAGGCCGCATTCCTGGCCTCCACAAAGCCTCCCCTTTTCGTATTCCTGAAGCAGCTCTCCAGCACCACAATGGAGTTATCCACCATCATTCCCACGCCCAGGACCAGGCTGGACAGAGTGATGACGTTCAGAGAGAAGCCCATGGCCTTCATAAGGATCAGGGCCGCCAGGATGGACACGGGAATGGAGGTTCCCACGATCAGGGATGCTTTCATGTCGCCAAAGAACAGCCAGATGATGACCATGGAGACCACAACGGCCATGATCATGGTCTGGAACACGCTTTCCAGGGAGCTGGAGATGGATTCGCTGCTGTCGTTGATGACCACCACCTCCAGGGCCGGGTCATCGGCCTTCAGATCATCCACGATCTTCAGCACATCCCTGGACACCTCCATGTTGCTGCTCTCCTGGTTTTTCTTGATGCCCAGGGCGATGGTGTCCTTGCCGTTATAACGGCCGATGCTGCTTTTTTCCTCCAGAGTGCTGTAAACCTCCGCCACGTCCTCCAGGTAGATGATATTTCCGTTCCCCAGGGTAATCGGAATCTTCTTTAAAAGCTCAATGGTATCGAAATCGGTGCCCGAGGTCACAGAAAGCTTTTTATTTCCCACAGTGGTGCTGCCGATGGGCATGGAAAAATCGGCGGAGCCCACACACTGGGCGATGGCGTTCATGTTCAGATGGTACTGGGCCAGTTTTTCCGGGATCAGCTCCACCTTAATATATTCCTCCTGGCCGCCGCTGACGTCCACGCTGGCCACAGAGGACAGCTTCTCAAACTCCGGAACGATCCGGCTGTCCACATAGTTGTAAAGGTTATCCGCCTGCTCGTTGTTGACCGCCAGGGTGATGGCCGGAGTATCGTTGATGTCCATCTCGATGATGGTGGGAGTCTGCACATCCTCCGGGAATTCGTTCACCAGGCCGTCCAGCTTTTTCTTTAGATCGTCGTAGGCCTTATCCATGTCCTTGCCGTACTCGTACTGCAAGAGCACCAGGCCGAAGTTTTCTGCGGACATGCTGGTGATGGTGTCCACGCCCGTAAGAGTGCCGATCTCATCCTCGATGGGCTTTGTGACCAGCTCCTCCACATCCTCGGGACTGGCTCCCGGATAAACGGCGTTGACCACCAGCATGGGCATCTCCATTTCCGGCGTAAGCTCCAGCTTCGAGGAAAATACAGAGGAAAGACCGAAGACGATGAGGCACAGCACAACCAGGACCGTTGTGACCGGCCGCCTTAATACCTGTTTTGTCAAACCCATATCTGTGCCTCCTTACTGAGCGTTTGCTGATGTCTCTTCTGCGGATGTCTCTTCTGCCGCCGGCTCCGATGCCTCTGCATCTCCGGCTGCTGCATCTGCTGCCGGTTCCCCTGGAGCGTCTGTCATGGGCGCTTCTCCGTTCCCAGCCTCCGGACTCTCCCCGGCTCCAGCGCTCTCTCCGCCGTCCAGGGACGTTTCAGCGTCTGTACCGGAGCCATCCGCCAGCTGCACCGGAGCTCCCTCATAAAGCTCCTTCGTCCAGGTGGTGATCACCTGGTCGCTGTAATCCAGGCCCGAGAGCACCTGGATCCGTTCTGAGCCGATGAGCCCGTCCTCGATGGCCACCTTGCGGGCAGCTCCCGCCGCCTGGTCATAGGTGTATACATAAGCCTGGCCGCCGCTGTAAGAAACGCAGTCCACCGGGACCGTCATGACGTTTTCTGCCTTTTCTGAGATAACGGAAAGCTTCACCACCGTGCCGGTGGCCAGGGCATCGGCCCCCTCCAGGCTGGCTTTGATCTTAAAAAGCCCGGTCTGCTGATCCACCATGGTGCCGATCTCCGTGATCACGCCGTTATATTCCGTTCCATTCTTTTCCACGGTCATGGCGTCTCCTGGATGAAGCCCCTCCCGTACCCGCTCGCTGACGGAAAATGCCACGGACTTATTGCCCGCTCCGGAGATCACCGCTGCCACAGAGCCTGCGGCCATCATATCGTGGACCTTTATATCAAAGCTCTCCAGCAGGCCGCTGATGGGCGCTGTCACCGTACTGTTCTCCATCTGTATGTCATAATTCAGCTTGGCCCCGTCGTACTGGAGCTTCGCCATGGACACGCCGTTGACCACCTGCTCGTAGGCCTGGGCAGAAATATCCCCGCTGTCATAAAGGACCTTCATCCGGTTTAAATTGGTCTGGGCATCGTCTAAGGATACCTTGGCCGTATTTAACTGGATCCTGGCGGATTCCAGCTGCTTATTGTCGATCTTAAAAAGCGTCTGGTCCTTTTCCACCATCTCTCCCTGGTTTACATAAACCTCCAGGACCTCTCCGCTTCCCATGGCCGCCACATAGACCACATCCGCCGGCTCCACGGTTCCTGTCAGATCCGTGGAGATGGAAATGGTATCTGCCGCAGGGTTTTCCACCTGGACCGATGGATCCGGGACCGCCTCCATGGGCTCCTCCTTCTTCGTCATACGCATGAACACCAGGGTCCCCAGCGCTCCCACGGCCAGAACTGCTGTCACTGCTTTTGCCAGTTTTTTCATATTTTTTTCCTCTTTCTTATTCTGTTTTTTCCTTTTCTGCTCTCTGAGGACAGACGCCGTATCTCAGAAGATTGATGCGCCTGTTATAAAAGTCCATGGCCTCCTCTGCCCCGCATTCTCCGTTCAGCGTCTTCTTTAACGCCATCACCAGTGTAATGGCATGGAGATCCATCAGATCGGTGAGCGTGACAAGATCCATGGGGAACCGCGTCTGATCCAGAAGGCCGTAGATCCGGTCCAGATAGGACCATTTACAGTCCATAGGCTCTCCGCCCCTTTCTCCTCTGGTACTCTCCTTAAACAGGTCAAAAAATGTCTTGCTCTCGATGAGCTTTGTGATCATTCCCATGAAGCCGCCGTCATTGGCATGGATGATGGTATGCTCCAGGGACCGGGAAAGAGTCAGCCAGATATCCCCGCCGTTCTCCTCCATATCCTGGACATAAAAATCGTTGTGCTCCCGGACCCGGTCGCTGATGAGCCACCGCAGAAGATCGTATTTGCTCTCAAAATATGTATAGAAGCTCCCGCGGGAAATATCCGCCTCCTGGATGATCCGGTTGATGGACGCGGATTCCGGGGACGTCCGCGTAAATTCCTGGATCCCCGCCCGCCGTATGGCCTCGATCTTCTCCTCCGGCAGCCTCTTAAACCGCTCTGTCGGCATGTGATCCCTCTTTTCATAAGTTCTGATTTTCCAAAGTGACAACTCGTCATCATTATAGTGACACCCTGTCACATTGTCAATGGGAAGGGGACAGATTTTATAGAATTTATAGAGTTTTTAGAAAAGTAAAATGAGCCGCAGGTCTGTATGCCAGACGTCCGCAGCTCATTTTTTTCACAGGCTCCCGCCAGTCCGGGCCATACGGCCCCGGGCTCCTACCACTGGTTATAGGTCACGATCTCATCCAGTTCCTTTCTCGCTTTCTTTCTGGGCGCGCCCTCATTGGCCGGGTATCCCACAGTGATGATAAGGCGCACCGGATGCTCCTCGGGGATCCCGAAGGCCCTGTGGAGCTTTTCCTGGTTCATGGTGCCGATGATGCACGTTCCCAGCCCCATGGAAGCGGCTTCATAGCAGATCCCCATGGCCGCCATCCCGATATCCATCTGGGCAAAGTACTGGGGGCCGTAATGCTCCTCCACTCCCGGCTTATACTGGGCCTTTTCCTCGCAGATCAGGATAAAGGCCGGGACGCTGGCTCCCCAGGGACAGCCCGTAAGGCCGTTGTCATCAAAGGCCTCCACCACCTTTTCACGGCTCTCCGGCTCATCCACAAGGATAAAATGCCACGGCTGGGAATTGCAGGCGCTAGGGGCAAAGCGGGCCACATCTACCAGATGGACCAGCTGTTCCCTCGTCACAGGGCGGTCTGCATACACCCGGCAGCTCTCCCGCTTCATCTGTAATTCTTCGAAATTCATAAAAACTCTCCTTTATTTTAAGCTCCTGGCCGCCTCTCTGGCTGCCTCAAAATCATTGGTGACCGTGCCGTCGGGAAGGATGAATACCGGGATCCCCACCCGGCCCTCCTTCCGGATCTCATCGTAAAGCTCCGGGTGGTTTTCCCGGATCCTCAGATACAGGCGCATATCGTTTAAATTCTCCACGATATCATGGAACTCCACCGGAAGCCCTTCCTCCTTAAGCTCCGCCAGGCGGTTCCGGCAGGCCTTGCAGAGATGGCTCCCCACCATCACCACCGCCGGCTTCTTCGCCCTTCTGGCCGCCTCAAAGGCCGCGTCGCAGTCCATGGTAACGGTACCGTCTTCTAAAACGAATACAGGGATCCCGATCTGGTTGTTTTCCCGGGCCTCCTTATAAAGCTCCGGATTTCCCTCACGGATCTCTAAGAATTCCTTCACATAGTCCAGGGCCTTTTCCATATCGTGAAATTCAATGGGAAGGCGCTCCCTTTGGATCACCTCCATGGCTGATACACAATCCTTGCAGATATGGTTTCCTATCATTCTGATCATCTTGTGGTTCCTCCTTTTTATCTGCTGCCCCGCAGAGCTTTTCGCCCGGGGCGGTTCTTTTCTCAGGCATCGTTTCCTTCCCTAGACCGTTTCGCCCTCTTCCGGCGCATAAAGGCTCAGCATACAGAACTCCCCGCTGCCGCTGTCATCGTAGGCTGCCCAGGCCTCCAGGCCCTGGTACATCACCTCTCCGGTGATCCCGTCCTCCAGTCCGCCTTCCATAACTACGGTCTCAAAGACCATCTGGCCGCCGGGATTTTCAGAAACAGCTCCCGATTCCTTCAGAAGCCCCATGACCATATCCAGAAGCTGGTACATGGCCTCCAGGTTATCCGCGGAGACCTGTATGCCGTGGAGGCTGCCGTCGCCGGTGTCCAGGCTCAGGGTCACGGCCCGGTACCAGCCGTCCTCCCCCGTAAGGATATAGTCATACCGGACCTCATAATTGGTGAACTCCCCAAAGGCAAAGTTGACGCTGGTCCGGCCCAGCTCCTCCACCGCCAGGCCATGGTCTGCGGCCAGGCCCTCCAGGTCTGCCTGCAGCTCATCGCCGTTTACGTCCAGGTGGCCGTAGCCATTGCACCGGATCCCCGCAGCCCGGACCTCTTCCTCTGAAAGCTCCTGCTCTCCAGCCGCTGTTTCCTCCGGCCACACCTCCTCGATAGAGATCCCCTCATCCCAGGATCCCTCCTCCGGATATACCGGCTCCGGCTCCAAGTCCGGGACCATATGGCTTATACTGTTCATGACCATCCCGCCGGAGGCCATGATCACAGCTGCCGCGGCTGCGGCCAGGATCCACATCGGGGCCCATCCCCGGCCAGGCCGGGACGCACTTCGGCCGGAGCCGGCGCTCTGGTTCCGGGATACCGGCGCTTCGGAAGCCTTCTTTCCAGGCTTTCCGTTCTTTCCGGCCTTGGCCTTAGGCGCGGCGGCCGCCTTACTTCCCGGCCACCCGGCCTTTTCCACATCCTCATACGAAGCTCTGCGGTCCGGCCCGCCTCCCATTTCCCCGGTATGCAGATCACCGTGGTACTGGCAGCTCTCCTCTGAAGCCGGATGTCTTTCATTTAAATAATAATTCACGTCCACGATCAGAGGCGTTTTCACAAAACGGCGGCATCCCCGGCAGTAGCGGCTTTCCAGCTCCTGATCGCAGTACGGGCAGATTCGTTTTCTCATCTGATCCCCTCCTGCTGTCAGTATACACTACTTCCAGGGATGCGTAAACAAAAAATATCCTATCGGTTTAAAATTTCCATGAACTCTTCGCCGGTAATGGTCTCCTTTTCCAGAAGATACGCCGAAAGCTCATTGAGTTTTCCCGCATGTTCCTTAAGGATCTCCATGGCCTTCCCGTACTGCTCCTTCATGGTCTTAATGACCTCCTCGTCGATGGCCCTGGCCGTTTCCGGCGAGCAGGCTAAGGACGTGTCTCCTCCCAGATACTGGTTGGTCACTGTCTCTAAGGCCACCATTCCGAACTGCTCGCTCATACCGTACCGTGTCACCATGGCCCTGGCCAGCTTTGTGGCCTGCTCGATGTCGTTGGATGCGCCGGTGGTGATGGAATGGAACATGAATTCCTCCGCCGCGCGGCCTCCGGTGAGGGTGGCGATCTTATTTAAGGCTTCTTCCTTACTCATTAAGAACCGTTCCCCGGCCTCCACCTGCATGGTGTAGCCCAGAGCGCCGCTGGTCCTGGGGATAATGGTGATCTTGTGGACCGGAGCCGAGTTGGACTGGCAGGCAGCCACCAGGGCGTGGCCGATCTCATGGTAGGCCACGATCCTCTTCTCGTTCTCAGACACCGCCGCATCCTTTCTCTGGTATCCGGCGATGACTGTCTCCACGCTCTCCTCCAGATCCGCCTGGCAGACGACTCTGCGGCCCAGACGCACGGCCCTTAAAGCCGCCTCGTTGATGATGTTGGCAAGCTCTGCACCGCTGGCGCCGGAGGTTGCCCTGGCAATGGCGTTGAAGTCCACGGTATCATCCATTTTCACACTGCGGCCATGGACCTTAAGGATCGCCTCACGGCCCTTAAGATCCGGCAGCTCCACCGGGATCCGGCGGTCAAAACGGCCCGGTCTTAACAGCGCCTGGTCCAGGGATTCGGGCCGGTTAGTGGCCGCCAGGATCACAACGCCCTTCTTTCCGTCAAAACCGTCCATCTCTGTTAAGAGCTGGTTTAAGGTCTGCTCTCTCTCGTCGTTTCCGCCCATGCCGCTGCCGTCACGCTTTTTGCCGATGGTATCGATCTCGTCGATGAATACGATACAGGGGGCCTTTTCGTTGGCCTGCTTAAACAGGTCGCGGACCTTGGCCGCTCCCATGCCCACGAACATCTCCACGAACTCCGAGCCGGAGATGGAGAAAAACGGCACATGGGCCTCTCCTGCCACAGCCTTTGCCAGAAGCGTCTTACCGGTTCCCGGAGGGCCCACCAGAAGGGCTCCCTTGGGAAGCGTTGCTCCGATGTCTGCATATTTCTTCGGGTCGTGCAGAAAGTCCACGATCTCCTTTAAGGCCTCCTTGGCCTCTTCCTCTCCGGCTACATCGGCAAAGGTCTTTCCCGTTTCATTTTCCGCATAGATCTTGGCGTTGGACTTTCCAAAGGTCATGGCGTTCCCACCCATGCGCCTGGCCATCATCCGGCTGAGCAAATGGCCCATTAAGAACATGAGTCCAAAGGGCAGGATCCAGGTGGTCAGGAAATTCATCAGCGCCGACTCCTTATGGGGGATCACCTTTCCGAAGGTGACGCCTGCCTTATAGAGCCGGTTGGTCAGCGCCTCGTCCTCCCAGAGGCCGGTCTTATAGATCTGCTCCTTTCCCTGGGCGTCCGTGGCCAGGAACATGATCTGATCCGTGTCCTTTTCCACCTGGACCACCTTTCCTGCGTCCACCATGGCCAGGAATTCATTGTAATTGACCTCCATCACCTTTTCTTCCATCACATTGGGGAAGACCAGGGCATTTAACAGCATGGTCACTAAAAATATAGTGAGGAAATAGTAGATCAGTCCCTTGGGGCTCTGCTGTGAGGGCTGTTTTCCAGGCGTTTTTCCGCCGTCTGTTGTTCCCATAAATATTCTCCTTTACTTTTTAACTTTTGTATCCGTATGCTGGTAAAGCATTTTTTCAAAATTCCGTGCAAACAGGACCACAGTGGTAACGATGGCAATGATATCCGCAATGGGTTCTGCGTAGAACAGTCCGTCGGTGCCCATGCCAAGCTTCGGAAGAAGGATGGCCAGGGGGATCAGAAGGATCACCTTTCTTAAGAGCGCCAGGAATACGGAGATCTTCGCCTGTCCCAGAGCCAGGAAGGTCTGCTGGCAGGCCATCTGGGCGCCCATGATCAGGAAGCCGAACATATAGATCCTGGCCGCATAGACACCGATCTCGATCACCTGGACATTATCTGAAAACAGCCGGATGAACACCTGGGGGAATAAAAGCACGGCTCCCGTTCCCACCAGAGTGAATCCTACTCCCGCCGCAAACAGCAGCCGGAAGGCCTTTTTGACCCGTTCATGGTTCCCAGCCCCGTAGTTATAGCTGAGGATGGGCTGGGCTCCCTGGGTCAGGCCGGACAGAGGCAGGAACAACATCTGCATGATGGAAAACAGGATGGTCATGGCTCCTACATAATAGTCATTCCCGTAATGCTGCATCCCGGAGTTATACGTCAGCTGCACCAGGCATTCCGTAGCCTGCATGATGAACGGGGACGCTCCCAGGGCCAGCACCGGGACCAGGACCGCCTTTTTTATCTTCAGATTTTCTTTTCTGACCCTTAAGATACTCTTCTTTCCGCAGAGGAAGGACAGCACCCAGACGGCCGATACGGTCTGGCTTACGATGGTCGCCAGGGCCGCTCCCTGGACGCCCATGTGAAGGCCGAAAATGAAAATAGGATCCAGGATGATATTTAACACAGCGCCGATGAGCACGGTCTTCATTCCCGTCTTTGCAAAGCCCTGGCAGTTGATGAACGTATTTAATCCCAGGGCAATCTGTACCGAAACGGTGCCCAAAAGATAGATCCCCAGATAGCTGTTGGCATAGCCGATGGTCTGTTCACTGGCCCCGAACAGCATCAGCAGCGGTTCCTTCACCACATAAAAGAACACGCTTAAGACCACGGCCAGGATGCACAGGGCCGTAATGCAGTTTCCCAGGATCCGCTCGGCTCCCTTCATATCCTTTTTTCCCATGCAGATAGCCGCCTGGGGCGCGCCTCCTGCGCCCACCAGGGCCGCAAAGGCAGAAATCAGAATAATCACCGGGAAGGTGACTCCCAGCCCGGCCAGGGCCAGATGACCCACCTCCGGGATCCGGCCCACATAGATCCGGTCCACCATATTATAAAGAAGGTTCACAAGCTGGGCAAATACTGTGGGGACCGCCAGCTCTGCCATTAATTTCCCCAACGGGGCTGTTGCCATTTTGTTGTTGTCCTGTACCCTGCTGTCCATCGTTTCTTTCCACCATCGCTTTCCTTGATTGTCTCTTTCCCTCTATTCTTCCTGCATTTGTGGGAAAATATCCATTCCTTTATAGTGACAACTTGTCACCTTTTATACAGTGCATATCCTATCACGCAAACCATGGACCGTCAAGGAAGTTCACAAAAGTTTCGCAATTATTATGTTTTTTTTAGATTTTGATCTTCATCCACCGGCCGCTCTTAAATCTCCAGGTGGTAAGAAGAAGCCGGGAGGTCTGGTCCCCCAGGATCCCCATCCAGATCCCCACCAGTCCCAGCCCGCAGGCATAGCAGAATACATAGGACAGGATAGGACGGACAAAGGTGATGCTGATGGTGGAGGCAATGGTGGTAAATACCACATCACCGGCTCCCCTTAAACAGCCCATGTAGATCACCTGGGCGATCTGGAGAAGGACGATGAAGGTCAGGACACGGGTGATCTCCACCCCCATGGCCACCAGGTGAGGCTCATCGAAAAACAGATGAAAATACCAGGTACCCAGGGTGGTGTAAAGGACCGCCAGCACAATGGAGATCATATTGCCGATCCTCTGGCAGATGGTGCCGTACATCTGGGCCAGATCCGGCCGCTTTTCTCCCAGGCTCCTGCCGCAGAGGGCCACCGCCGCCACCTGCATCCCGTCTCCAAAGGAAAAGGAAAGGCTCATGACGTTCATTCCCACCTGGTGGGCCGCAAAGGCGTCGGTCCCCAGCTTTGCCACCATGATGGAGACCGTAAGGAAGCCGATCCGCATGAAGATCTGCTCCACAAATACACTGGAGGCCACCTTAAACATGTTTTTTGCCGGCTCCAGGGTGACCCGCACCTTTTCCTTAATGATAAAGGGGATGCTGACAAAATTATCCCGTTTCATCACCGAAAGAATGCTCATGAGGCAGGCGATGACCGTTCCAAATACCGTGGCCAAGGCCGCTCCGGTGATCCCAAGCCTGGGAAAGCCCAGATTTCCCTGGATCAGCAGGTAGTTTCCGATCATATTGACCACATTGGAGGTCACATTGGTGCGCATGGCGATCTTTGTGTTTCCTGCTCCTCTCTGGGCCGCGTTAATGGCCATGGAGATAATGTTGAACATCATCCCGCCCATGATGATCTGGAAATACCGGACGGCTCCCGCCTGGGTATCCTCGTTTGCCCCGCAGAGCCGGATGATGGGATCTGCAAAGAACACGCAGGCCATACTGATCAGCGTCCCCACCGCCAGGGTAAAGGCCGCTGCCATTAAAAGCACCTGGTTGGCTCCGTACTGGTCCTTCTCTCCCCGCCGTCTGGCCACCAGGGCTGACACCGAAACGTTGGTGGCGATGAAGATGCACAGCCCGATGAACTTGGGCTGGGTCGTAAGTCCCACGGCAGCCACGGCCTCCGGCCCCATGGAGCTGACCATCAGAGAATCCACCATTCCGGCCAGGGCAATAAAAAAGGACTCCATGACTGCAGGCCACGCCATATGGAATGCAGTCTGGTATCCCTTTTTATTTCCGCCCATGAATTTCTGGATCCTGGTTTTTTGATTTCCTTCCATATTTTATCCTCCCCTGTTTTTCACATACCTTCATTATAAACTTCAGTACGTTAAAAAGCAAGTGCATCAAGAAAGGAGCCCGCCTGCGGGCTTCTCCGCCTGCGGCGGGCCGCTTCTGCAGCATAATTCCCTTCCGCCTGGGCTTACCTCTACTTTCCGGCCAGCCCCAGGCTCCGGGACAGATCCTGCCGGAAGGCCAGCACATATTCCTTAAGCTCCAGGATCCGCTGGTCGGTCATACGGTTGGCCGGGGCCGAAATACTCAGTGCGTATACGGGATCCTTGTGGTAATCCCTGAGACTGGCGGCGATGCAGCGGACGCCCTCCTCGTTTTCTTCATCGTCCACCGCATATCCGTCTTTCCGTACCTGCTCCACCCGTTCCATGAGAACGGGAAGCTCTGTGATGGTCCTGGGCGTCAGCTTCCGGATCCGGGAATTTTTCCAGATCTCTCCGATCTCCCGATCCGTCAGCTCCGCCAGCAGGGCCTTTCCCACGCCGGAACAGTAAAGAGGGATCCGGCTTCCCACCCGGGATACCATACGGATGGAGCTGGCAAAGGATTCCACCTTGTCGATATAGACCGCCTCCGTCCCCTCCCGCTTCACCAGGTGGACTGTTTCACCCGTCTGCTCCGACAGACGCTTTAACGACGGATGGATCAGGGCCGCCATACTGGTCTGTTCCAGGATCCGGCTGCCGATCTCTAAGAATTTCAGGGACAGGGAATATTTTAAGGATTCCTCGTCCTGGCGGATATATCCCATATACTGTAAGGACGCTACCAGCCTGTGTACCGTGCTCTTATGAAATCCCAGGGAAGCGCTGAGCTCCATGATCCCCATAGGGCCGTTTTCTGCCAGAAGCTCGATGACCCGGAACAGCTTCTCCGCCACTTGTATGGGATTCTTTGATTCTTCTTCCATAATACGATCTTCCTCCGGGCAATTAAAAAAGTCTGATTTTCTTTATAACGTCCACGAACTCCCGGTTGGACTTGGTCCGGGCGAACTGATCCAGGACCTTCTCCACCGCGTCGTCGGCCTTCATGGAGCTGGTGGCCTTGCGGATGGAATCCACAGCCTCCGCCTCCTCCGGCGTCAGCAGAAGATCGTCCCGGCGGGTTCCGGATTTTAAGATATCGATGGCCGGGAAGATCCGCTTTTCGGAAAGCTTCCGATCCAGGACCAGCTCCATATTTCCGGTTCCCTTGAACTCCTCGTAGATCACATCGTCCATACGGCTTCCTGTATCCACCAGGGCTGTGGCAAGGATCGTCAGGCTTCCGCCCTCTCTCATATTCCTGGCCGCTCCGAAGAACCGCTTGGGCATATGGAGAGCCGCCGGATCCAGACCGCCGGAAAGCGTCCTTCCGCTGGGCGGGACCACCAGGTTATAGGCCCTGGCAAGGCGGGTCATGCTGTCTAACAGGATCATCACATCCCGGCCATGCTCTACCAGGCGCTTGGCCCGCTCAATGACCATTTCGGAAACCCTTTTATGGCGCTCCGGCAGCTCGTCAAAGGTGGAATAGATCACCTCCACATTGGGGCCGATGACCGATTCCTTAATATCCGTAACTTCCTCGGGACGCTCGTCGATCAGAAGGATGATCAGATGCATATCCGGGTGGTTGGTGGTCACGGCCTTTGCCACCTGCTTTAAAAGAGTTGTCTTGCCGGCTTTGGGCGGAGATACAATCATGCCTCTCTGCCCCTTTCCGATGGGGGCCAGAAGGTCCATGACCCGCATGGCCGTAGTATTCCTTCCGTTCTTCACCTCCAGGCTCAGCCGCCGGTTGGGGAAGATGGGTGTCAGATCCTCAAAGTTTGGACGGCGCTCCACCACATAGGTGGGATATCCGTTGATGGAGGTCACATAAAGAAGGGCCGCAAATTTTTCCGTAGCCGTCTTTACCCGCCTGCTTCCCCGTACCATATCTCCGGTCTTCATATTAAAACGCCGGATCTGGGAGGGGGCCACGTAAACGTCGTTTTCCCCGGGAAGGAAATTCTCACAGCGGATAAAACCGAATCCATCGGGCATCACCTCCAGGATCCCGTATGCCTCAATGCCGCTGTCCAGGTCCTGGAGCTCGCTTCTTGGATCCCCCTTGGATTCCTGGCGTTCTCCATAAACGCGGGCCGGACGGTCATTTCCCTCCGGGCGGTCTCCTGCTGTCCGTTCCTGGACGCCGGAAGCCGCGCTCTCTGTTTTATCGTCTTTTTCCTTTTCTGCCACCTCGCACAGCCTGTCCACCAGCTCAGATTTTCTCAGTCCGCTCACGTATTTAATTCCCTGACTCTTTGCCAGCTCGCGAAGCTGTGACAAAGGCAGTGTCGCTAATTTTTCACGCATAAATTCTCTCCTTAATTTCTGTTTCTGCTGTTTATCATTGGGGATTCACAAGATATTTCAGATATTCGACAGATAAGTATAACAGCCGTCCGGCGATGCCCTCCGGCTCTGGATATGCTTTTATTATAACTCAAACTTCCTATCTTGAAAAGAAAAATTTACGTTTTCTTCCGGAACCAGGCCCCGGGGGAAGGACCGTCAGTCCTTATCCTCCCCCTTCAGCCATTCCATGTGCTCCCGGATCTGCTTTTCATACCCATTTTCTGTGGGCTCGTAAAACACACAGTCTTCCATGCCGTCGGGAAGATACTGCTGCTTCACATAATGTCTGGGATAGTCGTGGGCGTACTTATATCCCAGGCCATGGCCCAGCTTTTCCGCACCCTTATAATGCTTATCTTGAAGATGGGCGGGCACCGGAGGCGTTTTTTCCGACCGGACCGCCTCCATGGCCTTAAAGATCCCCAGGCAGGCCGCGTTGCTCTTGGGAGCCGTCGCCACATAGGCAACCGCCTGGGCCAGGGGGATCTGGCCCTCGGGCAGGCCGATCCGCTCCACCGCCTGGGCGGCGCTCACCGCCACCGTAAGGGCGTTGGGATCAGCGTTCCCCACATCCTCGGCTGCACAGATGATGATCCGTCTGGCGATGAATTTTACATCCTCACCGGCATACAGCATCCGGGCCAGGTAATAAAGGGCCGCGTCCGGATCCGAGCCCCGCATGCTCTTTATGAAGGCGGAGACCGTATCGTAATGATTGTCCCCGTCCTTGTCATACCGGACGGCCCGCTTCTGGATACACTCGGCTGCCACAGGAAGCGTGATATGGACCTTTCCGTCCTCCGACTGCTTCGTGGTAAGGATCCCCAACTCCACAGCGTTTAAGGCCGCCCGGGCGTCCCCGTTGGCCACATCCGCCAGGAAATCCGCCGCCTCACCGGTGATATCCGCCCCGTATGCGCCCATGCCCTTTTTCTCATCATAAACGGCCCGGAGCACCAGTTCTCTGATATCCTGCTTTTCCAGGGGCTTCAGCTCAAAGATCCGGGACCTGGAAAGAAGGGCGTTGTTGACCTCAAAATAGGGATTTTCCGTGGTGGCTCCGATGAGAGTCACCGTACCGTCCTCCACAAAGGGAAGGAGGTAATCCTGCTGGCTCTTATTGAACCGGTGGATCTCATCCACAAACAGGATGGTCTTCTTCCCATACATGCCCAGGGCATCCTTGGCCTCCTTTACAATGTCCTCCATATCCTTTTTTCCGGCCACTGTGGCGTTGATCTGGCAGAACCGGGAACTGGTGGTATTGGCGATCACCTTTGCCAGGGTAGTCTTTCCCGTTCCCGGAGGACCGTAAAAGATCACGGACCCCAGTTTGTCAGCCTTGATGGCCCGGTACAGCAGCTTATCCTTTCCTATTATATGCTGCTGTCCCACCACCTCATCCAGGGTCGCCGGCCGCATCCGTGAAGCCAGGGGCGCCTCCTTTTCCATTGTATTTGTCCGCATGTAATCAAATAAATCCATGGTCTTCCTCTTAATCTATGGTTAATTCGTCTACCGTAACAAAAGTATAGCCCTTTGCCAGAAGGTTGTCAATGATCTCCATGGCCGCCTCCACAGACGTTAGGAATTCATCGTGCATCAGGATGATATCCCCGTCCTCCGTATCCTTTAAGACCCTCCGCACGATCCGGTCTGTATCCTGGAGCTTCCAGTCCAGCGAATCCACACTCCAGAGCACCGTCTCCATGGGAACCGCCTCCTGGAGTCCGCTGCTCCATTTACCAAAGGGCGGCCGTATATACTCCGGCATCCTCCCTGTGACGGCTCCGATCATGGCGGCGGGGTCCATGAGCTGCCGTACTGCCTCTTCCTCCGATTCCCGGGTCAGATCCCTGTGCTCCATACAGTGGACGCCGATGAGATGGCCCTCCTCTGCCATCCGTCTTACAGTATCCTCGTTCCCTTCGATGCACTGGCCCACCAGGAAAAACGATGCCCGGACCTCCCGCTCCTTAAGGCCGTCCAGAAGAGCCTCCGTATATCGGGCATTGGGACCGTCGTCAAAGGTCAGGGCCACGGCTCCGGCCTCCTCCGTTCCCAGCCCGTCCCAGCCGCCGTCCTCCACCACCCGTCCCGTGCCCGGGGCTGCGGCCCCTTCCGCCCTCTGCCGGGCCAGGGAAGCCAGGAGTACAGCCGCCAGGAAAAGATCAGCCGCAGCCGCCAGGAAAAATATGGCCGTCATTTTTTTCAGTCTCTTGTCCATGAAAAAGCCCCCAGGGCCTTCGTCGTATCAGTATATGAAACAGCAGAGGCCCCATATGCACCGGGATCTAGCCGTCGAGCCGGATGGTCTTCGTTGCGATCCTCCGGCAGAAGCCTGCGTCATGCTCCACAAACAGCATGGTGGGCTGGTATTCCAGCAGAAGCGTTTCGATCTGCATCCTGGAAAACACATCGATATAATTGAGAGGCTCGTCCCAGATATAAAGATGGGCCGGCGTTGCCAGGCTGGCTGCCAGAAGGACCTTCTTTTTCTGCCCCTCGGAATAATCCTCCATGTTTTTAAGGAACTGGGTGCGTTCAAAGTCCAGCTGGCGCAGGACCGCCAGAAACAGGCTTTCGTCCAGGCCCCGTTCCCGGCAAAGGTCCCGGACGGACCCCTTAAGGCCTGAGGCCTCCTGTCCCATATAGGAGATCACAAGTCCCGCCGCCGTCCGGCAGACGCCGGCCTCCTCCACATCCAGAAGCCCGCTTCCCTGGCCATTTTTCCCCAGGATCGCCCGGATCAGAGTCGATTTTCCACAGCCGTTTCTTCCGCTGAGAGCCGCCCGGTCTCCTTTTTCTATGGAAAAGCCCAGCCCTTCAAAAACCGGCCTCCCGGCGTCTCTGTACCGTATGCTGTAATCCCTGGCTTCCACAAGCATCGACTTGTGGTGGGACAGCTTTGTGAGCTTCAGATCTGCGGGGACCTCCAGATCCTTCAGCAGTCCCTCCTTCTCCCGGATCTCCCGGCCGATCCGTTTTTCCATCTGCTTTACACGGCTCTGCATCTTCTTCGTTTTGGCTCCGATGTAGCTGCGCGATCCATTCCCCCGGTCATGCTCCTTGATGGGATCGTAGCCGATCTTGGTGCGCTCATTCTTATCTGCCCATCCGGCGGCCCGGGCCGAGGCCTCCCTAAGCTTCCGGATCTCCTTCAGGTGCTTTTCGTTTTCCGATGCGGCAAACTGGTCCTTTCTGGTCTTATTTTCCCACCAGACAGAAAAGCTCCCGTTCATCACCTCAATGGTCTTCCGGTTCAGCACCAGGCAGTGGTCCGTACAGGCGTCCAGAAGTTCTCGGTCGTGGGACACCAGGATAAAGCCCTTTTTTGACGCCAGGTACGTCTGTACCGCTTCCCTGGCCTCCAGGTCCAGATGGTTGGTGGGCTCGTCAATGAGAAAAAAGCCTCCGTTCCCGGCAAACAGGACAGCCAGAAGGATCTTCGCCCGTTCTCCCGGACTTAAGCTGCCGAAGGGCCGGTAAAGGATCTCGTCCGTTTCCCCCAGATCCGCCAGCTCACGGGCCGCCTGCCAGAGCTCACAGCCCTCCTCCAGCTCATCTATAAATTCCCAGGCCTCCATCCCCATCTGGCGTTCTGTGACCAGATATGGAAAATAGCGGAACCCGGAGGGCGCGTCAATGGTGCCCTGGTATCGGTATTTTCCCAGCAGCAGATTTAAAAACGTGGTCTTTCCCTTTCCGTTCCTTCCGATGAATCCCAGTCTCCAGTCCGTATCGATGGAAAAGGAAACATCCTCAAAAATATTGTCAATGCCTCCGTCGTAGCAGAATGTAAGTCCTTTTACCCGGATCTGTGCCATATAAATCCCTCCTTTTTGCGGTCCCCTTACGGCCCGGATCCCATTTCCAGGCATAAAAAAGGAACCGCCCGCTGCCAGACAGTTCCATTATGCACCACAACCCGCCATTGATCTGTAAATTTACGCACGAAAAAAAGGGGTTATGAGAACATAATCCACTTCTGGCGGCATGAAAAAAACGTATGGAGCCTGCGGCCCATACCATTTAAAGGTTTCATGTCATCAAAAGCAGATTATTTTCTCATCCTTTCACCCCTTCCTGTCAGTTACCGCCCATTCTAGCACGCTTTCTCCCGGATGTCAACCAGGATCCCCCGTTCTGGCCCCTGGTCTCTTCAGTGCCGCTCCGCGGCGCGCAGGAAAACACGCGGTCCGGCGGGAGCATCCTCCTTATTCCTGGCAGAAGAACGTAAAATCCCCCTCTGCAAACAGCTTCCCGGAATCCCTTCCATAAACGCCGGAATGGCAGAAGGACACGGTCCGTCCCCTTTTTGTGGCCCTGGCCTCCGCATACAAAGGCTCTGACGGACCAGCAGAGCGCAGGAACCGGAAGGAGGAATCGATGGTCACACACGTCCTCCCATCGTTTCTCACCAGAAGCCCCGCAGCCGCCTCCGCCATCAGAAACATCTGTCCCGCATGGACGCCGCCCATGGAATTCAGGGAGGTCTTTTCCGGATCCATCTCCACCCGCGCCGCCGTCTCTGAAAGCTCCACGGCCCGGACGCCGTTATGGATCATAAACGCATTGTTTTCATTGGCCCGTTTCATCTGTTCCTTATACTCCATGACCTGCCTCCTTAAAAAGCTCATTCACCGCCTCCGTATATTCAGAAAGGTGTGTGGATTTCTTGATCCTCTTTTCAAGCTTCGGGCTGTCGGGAAACTGGACGATCATATGGGCCCACAGCTCCTTCATGCGGAACAGCACGTTCCTGTCCCCGCTCATCAGCTCCCCGTAGGCCTCAAAAAGAGCGTCATGGAACTGCCTTAAGCGGGCCAGATCCGGGCCGTCCTCCGTCCCTTTACAGGTTCCATCCATACCGATTTCTTCCACTTCTATTTTTAAAAGCTTCTCTCCCAGCTCCGGATCCATGATGAGCCCCCGGCCCAGCATGATCCGTTCCACCGACGGAAACTGCTCCCGGAACCGTCTGTAATCTGCCGCGGTAAAAATATCCCCGTTATATACCACTGGATTTTTACTGGCCTCCAGGGCGCTGGAAAACACCTCCAGATCCGGGTGGTTCTTATAAAAGTCCTTCTGGATCCTGGGGTGGATGGTCAGCTCATAAATGGGATACTGGTTATAGATCTCCATGAGCTGCGGCCATTCCTCCGGGGAATTTTTTCCGATCCTGGTCTTTACAGACACCAGGATCTCCCCCGCCACCATGGGATCTGAAAAGATCCTGTCTAAAAGCGCGTCCAGCTCCTCCGGATACATCAAAAGCCCCGAGCCCTTCTTCTTGGCCGTCACCGTCCCCGACGGACAGCCCAGATTCAGATTGATCTCCCGGTATCCCAGATCCCGCAAAAGCCTGGCCCCCTTCAGAAAGCCCTCCGGATGATTGACCAGAAGCTGGGGCACCGGACGGACCTCCTCGTTATTTTCCGGCAGCACATCCTTTAACTCCCTTGTACTCAGGCCGTTTTCCGCACTGGGCGACAAAAACGGGGTGTAATACTTTTCCACCCCGCCGAAGAATCTATGATGCAGATTTCTGTATGTGTAACTGGTGATCCCCTCCATGGGGGCAAAATAAAACTCCATATTCCTCCTGTTTTCAGCCGTCGTTTTCCGGCGGGCCTTCCGCCTTAAACGATCTTGCTTCCATTGGCCGTCATCTTAAACTTGGCTCCCAGCATCTCCGAAGCCCTGCGGCACATGAGCATCCTCTCTAAGAAGATCTCAAAATACTCCAGCATGGAGCAGATATTTTCGTCGATCTGCAGATCCAGTGTGACCAGATTTTTCTCCGGGCACACCGTAAGGCTTGCCTCAGTGACCGCATAATTGACCCGGTCATGGATATCAAAGCTGGCCTTGTCCTTATTCCTTACGCGGTTTCTTCTTACGTCGGTCTTATCCGCAATGATCAGGGCCGCCGAAATGGCGTCCACGGCCCCTCCGGTGGATTCGTCATGGTTTCCAATGGCGGATACCACCGTGACCCGGTCCTCCAGAGGCAGGTCTGTTCTGGATAAGATCTGCTCAGCCAGAAGCGCGCCGTATTCTGCATGGCGGTGCCGGTTGATGGCGTTTCCCATATCGTGCATGAAGCCGGCGATCTTCGCCACCTCCCGGTCATGCTCGCTGTATCCAAATTTTTCAAGGATCATGGCCGCCCGCTCCGCCACCATGGCGCAGTGGGCTCCGGAGTGGTCCGTAAAGCCCATGGTCCCAAGATTATCGTTTCCTTTTTTCAAATATGCGAGAACCTCTCTGTTCTCCCGGATGTCCTTATACGTCAATTCTTTTCTCCTCTTATCTCTTCTTTTTTTCTCTCTTCTCGTCACCTCTCCAACATACAGGATTTTGGGGCCTCCGTCAACCGTATTCTGGTAATGAATTTGTAAATTCCAGGTAAAATCGCAGAAGAAGATTTTATCTGCATAGACAGCCGTTTTCTACAGATTATTTAGTTCATCCTTATAAAAGGATTCGATTCCCTCTTTCATTTTTTGAAACTCCGGGATATACCGCTGCAAAACTGCGTCAACTAAACGTCTGGCCGCCAATGCGTCATAAATATGCGTCATGTCATTTCTCGCTCTCAGCATTTCCAGCCAGACATTTTCGTCGATAAAATCATATATAGTAAATGCTGTTTTTAATATCATTTTAGGTGAGCCGCTGGCGGAAATGCTCTGTCCCTCATAGTTCAGCAGCTCTTTCAGAACCTTCCAGCCAAGCTCGAACTGAATAAAAAATTTATCTATGATCCCGCCAATAATAAACTCATTTGTCAGATCCTCCTGATCCGCCAACGCCAGCACATTCAAATTTGATTTAAAATGATCAAATTTTTTCATACAGCACCCTTCCCTCTCTCTGAATCGATTCCATCAGTTCCTCTTGGATCTTTTCATCCAGATCCACTATATCAAACTTCAAAAGCGTTGATGTATCTTCATTCACATCAATGGAAAACCGGATAAAATCGCCGCCCTCGACTGCCAGATCTATATCACTTTTTTCTCTGAAATCTCCCCGGGCCCTTGAACCGAATAAAATCACTTTTCTCACTTCATATTTTTGGGCCAGGCTCCGTATTTCATCAACCACCTGCTGCCTGATTCCAGTTCCTTCCATATGATCATGCATCCTTTCCACTATTTTCTCTGCTGGAATACATCTTATTGCATCGCCAATATTACGGCATCACTTCTTATATCTATTAGTATAACTGAAATTATATCAAGAAACAAATAAATTTAAAAAAGGATGCCGCCCGATCCCATACCAGTGACCAGGCGGCGCCCTTCTTTTTCTATCTATGCATTATATTTCGTTTCGTCCAGCATCCCTTCTGATTTCGCAACATAGATGCTGGCGGCAGAATCTCCCACCACGTTTAAAGCTGTTAAGAGCATTTCGATGGGCCGGTTGATGGCTAAGATCAGGCTGTACGCCAGAAGCGCGCTGTCATTTACATAACCCAGGCCGGACAGGATCGTGAACAGGATGATGGCTCCCGCTCCCGGTGCAGCCGGGGTCCCCACCGATGCGATCAGCACCAGCAAAGCCACCACCACAAGCTGGCCAAAGGTCACGTCATATCCGGCGCAGCCGGCGACAAACAGAGTCGCAACCACCTGCATGATGGCCGTACCGTTCATGTTGATGGTCATTCCCAGCGGGAGAACGAAAGAGGAGATCTTTTCGTCCACGCCCAGCTCCTCCACCGTAGTCTTCACATTGAGAGGCAGGGTAGCCGCACTGGATGAAGTGGAAAAGCCGAAAACTGCCACCTTTAAGATCTTGCTGGCAAACTTAAACGGATTTAACCTGGTGCTGGCTGCCACAAACAGCGGATAGCCCACAAACAGGAAGGCCAGCAAAAGGATGGTCGTTGCCACCACATACGTCATGGCCGGCTTCAGATGGTGGATGCCATAGATGGCAAAGGTCCTGGACAGCAGGACAAAAATGGCAATGGGACCGAACTTCGTAACCACATAGTTTAAAAATACCACCACAATATCGTTGATCTCTGTGATCAGCTTCTTTAATACGGAGGTCCTTTCCTCTCCCAGGGCATTCATGCACAGTCCCAGGGATACGGCCAGAAATACAATGGCCAATACAGAGGTATTGCTGGAAAAGGTCTGCGCAACGTTGGACGGCACCACGCTTAAGACCACATTTAACGGATTGGCACCGGTGGATCCGGCCTGTCCCTCCAGACCATCCACCTGGATGTTAAAAAGGCCGGCGCTGTAAATCATATATCCGGCTCCGCATGCCAGGACCAGGGCCATTGCCGAGCATACCAGGAATCCGCCGATGGTCTTAAAGGAAATCCTTCCAAGGGCTCTCGTATCAGAGATCTGGCCAATGGCAAGGGTAATGGATGTAAATACCATAGGTACGATCACAAGCTGCAGCGAGCGGATGAACAGCTGGCCCAGGATATAAAAAAGTCCCAGGTCTTTTTCCGCGCCTGCGGCTGTGATATCCTGGAACAGGATACTGTTGATGGTCTTCCAGACGGCCTCCTGGCCGGAGCTGTTCAGGTTCTCTCTTAACATCATCAGCAGAAGACCGGCCGCAAGACCACAGATGAGAGAAATTCCCATTCTTCTGGCAAGTGAATTGGTGGTTTTCTTTTGATTCTCCATGTCGCTTCTCCTCAATCTTATTTTTGCCTAAATCTTCCACATTATACCCGTATTCATTTCATTTAGCAAGGAGAATTTTATATTTTTTTAATGAATTTTTAAGATTTCCCCCGTTTTTTCACCGTGATCCCATCATTTTTCTTCCATGTGACCTCATATTCTTCCGTGGAATACGTAAAACCAGCAATAAAATATCGCCCTTCCTCATTCCGTTTTATCTTCAGGGAATAGCCGGTACAGTCCTCTGTCATTGTTCCCACATAGGGATACAGGACGCTGTCCCGATGATTGGGCGGCGCCAAAAATGCCTCGCTCCAGAACACCGACGCGTCCGAGCCTCCGGCTTCTCCATACTGGGCCTCACATATGGCCAGGGCATTTTTAATCTGCTCCGCCGTTTCATACAGCTCTGCCTCCCTGGCCCGTTCCACATAACCGGAGTAAATTCCGGCGGAGGCCGCCGCCAGCGCCGCCATAATGGCGATGACGGCCATCAGCTCCACCAGAGTGTACCCTTTACAGGATCTTTTCTTTCGTATCTGCGTGCTTTCCATTATTTTTCTTTTAAAAATGCATAAAAAGCCTGCTCCGCAGCCTCATTTTCCTCCGACACGGTCCCAACAGGCGCACAGTAGAAAATATATTCTTCCTTTCCGTCCAGGCCGAACATCTCTGAGGCCGCTGGAGAATCCATGGCCGCAATGGCACAGGTCCCCAGATCTAAGGCGCTGCAGGCCAGATACAGGTTTTCTGTCACATGGCCGGCGTCGATCATCATGACCCTGGGGGCATTAAAGGCGTATCTCCATTCGCCCCGGTAGGGCACGATGCTGTAATAAAAGATCACGCTGGACTTTAAGACCCATTTCTGGCGGCTCACCGACTGGACCACCCGGTCTGCAAAGGCCTCGTCCTTTATGTCCGCAGACTTTAAAAACTCCAGCCTGTGCTCCATGGGAAGGTAATGATAAAGCCCTGGCTCCAAGCCCTCCACATTGAGGATCAGCGGATAGCACTCAAAGGGATGCCTGGAACCGGCGCTGGGCACGGTCCGCAGAGTGGCATAATTGTTCCCGCGGATGCCCCGGATCCCCTGCTGGGCCCACAAAAGAAAGGACAGGGTCAGAAGATCCATGGAGCCGCCGGTAAATACCCGGTTGCTCCTCCGGTCGTGGAGGATCCGTAAAAAGCTCTTGTCCATGGGCAGATCCCCGAAGTTTTTCGGAAGCTCCATGGTATTTTCCGTCATGGGCGCCTTCACCAGAGGCGGCTGGGGCTTTTTTAAGGTCTGATCCGACTGGTATTCCTCCCTGGACCAATCGATCAGTTCCCTGCTTCTTTCAATACGCGCTTTCATTTCCTGTTCTGTCATAGGTGTTTCCTCCCTTTTATATTTCCGGATCGCTCCGGTAAGATCTTCCAGTTCCTCCCACAGGCGCTGCTCTGCTGCTGCCCTCAGCTCCTGTATTCCATGATAAAAGTATACCACAGCCCCGTCCGCTCCGCCACCTAAACCTGTAAGCAGGAACCGGCGCGAAAGGCCGCAGCCCCCGCGCCGGTTTCCTATATTTTCATCTGTTTAGATCCATGCCCCGTCACTTCCGACCGTATAGCCGTCGGGCGTCACCGTATTGGACAGCATGGCTCCCACCGGTCGGATTTTATATAGATCCCAATGCATTCCGGCAGGATCAGTCCTCCGCCGACAAAAGGATCCGGTCGTTATCAAGCTCCTTTCCGGCTCCGATGCGGAACTTCTCCAGAAGATCCGGCACAGTCATGCGGGACCGCTCCTCTCCCTTCACATCGAACACGATCCGGCCATCGTCCATCATCAGCGTCCGGTTTCCCATGGTCAGGGCCTGCTGCATATTGTGGGTGACCATCAGACAGGTGGTATGTTTTTTTGCCACGATCTTTTTCGTCAGCTCCAGCACCTTTTCCGCCGTGGCCGGATCCAGGGCTGCCGTGTGCTCATCCAACAGCAGTAAGAGCGGGGGCACCATGGTGGCCATAAGAAGGGTCAGGGCCTGGCGCTGGCCGCCGGATAAAAGGCCCACCGGCTGCTTCATCCGGTCCTCCAGCCCCATGTCCAGCATGGAAAGCTGCTCTCTGAAAAATTCCTTATCCTTTTTTGAGATCCGGCTGAAGGGGATGCTTCCTCTGGACGCCCGCAGATACGCCAGGGACAGGTTTTCCTCAATGGTCATATGGGGAGCCGTCCCCTTTAAGGGGTCCTGGAAGAGACGGCCGATGACGCGGCTCCTCTGGTACTCGGGCGCAAAGGTAATGTCCTTCCCGTTTAAGGTAATGGAACCGGAATCCGTAATAAAGCTCCCGGCAATGGCTGCGAACATGGTGGACTTGCCTGCGCCGTTGGAGCCGATGACCGTGGCAAAATCCCCCGGCTCCAGGTGGAGGGACAGATCCCGGATGGCCGCCTTTTCGTTGACCGTCCCCGGATTAAAGGTCTTTCTGATATGGTCCAGCTTTAGCATGACTGTCCCCTCCTTTTCTTCGCTTCCGCTTTCTTTTTCTGAAGTCCTGCCCACTCTCTTAAGGACGGGGAGGCAATGGCCAGGGCCACCACCACCGCTGTCACCAGCTTCAGACACTCGATGGGAACGATGGAGGTCTTAAGGATCATGGCATAAAGGAAGCGGTACAGAATGCTCCCGGTCACAGCTGCCGCCACATTTCTTCCCATGGAGCGGCGGCCCAGTACAGTCTCTCCGATGATGAGGCAGGCCAGGCCAATGACCACAATCCCGGCTCCGCTGTTGATATCCGCCGATTTCTGGTACTGTCCCACCACAGCTCCCGAAAGGGCCGTTAAGGCGTTGGAGATACAGAGTCCCACAGTAATGGTAAACACCGGGTTCACCGACGACGCCCGCACCATATCCCGGTTGTCTCCGGTGGCGCGGATGCTTAAGCCCAGCCGGGTGCCCAGAAACCATACCAGGGCGGCTCCGGCAAACATGGTGATGCCGCCCGCCAGGATCAGCTTATAAAATCCGCCTCCGATTCCCAGGTCCCGGAACAGTGTGAACATGGTATCCTGCTTTAAGAGGCTCACATTGGAGCTCCAGCCCATGACCATAAGATTCACGGTGTAGAGCCCCGTATTGGTGATGATCCCGGCCAGGATCGACGGTACGCCCATCCTGGTCTGCAAAAACGCTGTCACATAACCGGCGCAGGCTCCCGCCGCCATGGCTGCAAAAACCGCCAGCACCGGATGGCCGGCCGCCGCGCAGGTCACCGATACGGCTGCTCCCAAAACAAATCCACTGTCTGTGGTCATATCTGCGATATCCAGGATCCGGTAGCTTAAAAACAGGGCCATGGCCACCAGGGCATACATAAATCCCAGCTCCAGGGCTGTCTGAACCACATAAAGCATATCTTTCCCATCCTTCCATACTCTTTATTTTCTGCCTGGGAGCCTGCGCCCATTCTGTACAGGCCCCCGGCAGCCGCTTTCTTTAATCCTCTGTGGTGCCTACCTCCACCAAAGTTCCCATGTCCTTAAATACGGAATAATCGATCCCCAGAGCCTGGGCTGTTTCGGTGTTCACAGTGATGATCCCGCCCTCGGCCAGATAAAAGTCCTCCAGGGAATCCATGCCCTCCGTCATGGCCGTATAAGCCAGGTCCGCCGTCTCATGGCCCAGGTCTGTATAGTTGACGCCGCAGGTGGCAAAGGCGCCGTTCCTTACGAAGGAGTCGGCCCCGGTGTAGTGGGGGATCCCTGCCTCGGCCAGGCTCTCATAGATCGCCAGCTCTGCGGACATGATCACGTTGTCGGTGGGTGTAAAGATGGCGTCCACGTCCTCTGCGATCAGGGCGCTGGCCGCTGTGATCACCTCGTCGTTGGTGTTGGCCGTTTTCTCTGTGTATCCGATCCCCTTTTCCTCCAGATACGCCTTTGCCTCAGCGATGGGCGTTTTGGAGTTATCCTCCGATAAGGAATAAAGGAGTCCGACCTTTTTCACCTCCGGATCCTGGGCCAGCATCATATCCAGGATGAACTTTGTATTCAGGGCGTCGGAGGTTCCGGTCACATAATCAATGTCCGTCATTTCCGCTGCCTCCGGATCGGAGATGGCCGCATAGACCACCGGGGTCTTCGTATCCTCAGCACAGGTGGCCATGACCTGGGCTGCCAGGGTGGCAATGGGGATCACCGCATCCACCTGCTCGGAGATCACCTGGGTCCCGATCTGGGTCAGCACCGACTGGTCTCCCTGGCCGGAATATACCTCATACTGGATGGAGACCCCGTTCTTTTCTGCCAGGGCATCCAGCTCCTCACAGACGGCGGCGGCGATCTCGTCCAGGGACGCATGGTCCATCTGCTTTACAACGGCCACGGTATATTCCCCGCTGTCTGCGTTTCCAGCCTCTGTATTTTCTCCGGCCCCGCCGGTCTTCTCCTCTTTTGTCTCCTTTGAGCCCTGGGCTGTTGTTTCCTCCGCCTTCGCCCCACTGGCCTCTGGGCTGCCTGACGTTTCCTTCCCTCCGCAGCCTCCTAAAAGTGCCGCTGTCACTGCTGCTGCCATCACTGCGCTCATCATTTTTTTCTTCATAGTCTTTCTCCTCCATGCTCTTAAATTTTTTTCGCATTTCAGAAACGGGAAACCAGCGGCGGTACGCGTCTGAGGCAGAATCCTCTTCCACCCCATGACGATCCTCGCGGAACGTTTTTATGTCATGGAACCCATGTTCCTATAACACAAAAACCGCCTCAAGCTTTTTCGCTTGAGACGGTTATAATCGTTTATAATCGCGGTACCACTCAAATTGACATAAATGTCCACTTTCAATGCACTACCATGCATCCCTCATTGATAACGGGTTTGGTTCCCGGCAGCTCCTACTCTTTTCATTTCAGGCCGCCCTCGAAAGTCCATTCAGCGATCCCTTCCATACTGCAATCCCACCGCCTGCAGCTCTCTGTGATATCAGAAGAAAGCTTACTCCTCTTTCTCATCGGTTTCTCTTATTTCTGTGTCTGTATTCTATGCCACTTTAAAGCAAATGTCAACCCTTTTTTTGATTTTTTCCAAATTATCTGGCAGACCGCGCCATGGCGCAGACGTTTTCTATTGCCATGGGCCTCCGGCTGGATTATACTAGGGGCAAAAGGAAGAATTTTTACAGGGAGGGCGGAGCATGCAGCTGACTTATCTTCACATCCACAATTTCAAGTCCATCCGGGACATGGAGATCCGGGACATTGACCGGGCCCTGATCCTGGTGGGAAAAAACAATACAGGGAAGACCTCGATCCTGGACGCGGTCTGCGCCGTCTGCGGCTGCTACCAGGTCCAGGAGGCTGATTTTAATGAAAGGGAGCAGGCCATCCGCATCGACGCCTCCTTTTCCATCAGCAGCGAGGATCTGGCCCTGTTCCACCGTATGGGCATCGTCAGCCAGTACCGGCGGGATGAGGTGGGGGGGCGGGTCTTCGGCGAGCGGCTTCCCTCCTTCTCCCAGGGAGAGCTCTGCTTTACCTTCCATGTAAATAAAGACGGAAAGGTCCGTTACGAGGATATTTCCCGGAAAAATAACCCCTATATCCCCATGATCCTCCCCAGGATCTACCGGATCACTGCCGACCGGGACTTAAGACAGCTCCAGAACGACCTCCTTATGTTCCAGGAAGACCGGCAGCTCAGAAAGCTCCGCTCCGGCTCCTGTATCTTCGATCCTGCCAAGGCCTGCGGCCACTGCTTCCGCTGTATTGGCCTCATCGATCAGAAAAAGCCGGCGGAGCTCTCTGCCGTGGAGACTGCCAGGCTCCTGGAATATAAGATCTATCAGCTGAATTTCAGCAGCTTTTCCAAAAAGCTCAGTGAAAACTTCCTGAAAAACGGTGGCTATGAAGAGATCCGCTGCTCCATAAACTGTGACACGGACCAGATGTTTTCCGTTACGGTCACGGCCTGCAATGAAAAAAGGGGGACAGAGACTCCGGTGGAATACCTGGGCAAAGGCATGCGGAGCATCTACATGCTGTCTCTCCTGGAAACGTATGTGGCCGAGCCGGACCGGATCCCCAGCATCATCCTGGTGGAGGACCCGGAGATCTTTCTCCATCCCCAGCTCCAGAAAATGTGCTGTGAGATCCTGTACCGCCTTTCCTTAAAAAACCAGGTGATCTTCCAGACCCATTCGCCGGATCTTCTGTTCAATTTCACGGCCCGCCAGATCCGCCAGGTGGTCTTAGACGACGACATGTATTCCGTGATCCGGGAAAAGACCGATCTGGGCCGGATCCTGGACGATCTGGGCTACGGGGCCAGCGATCTGATGAACGTGAGCTTCGTTTTTATTGTGGAAGGAAAGCAGGATAAGTCCCGGCTTCCCCTGCTGCTGGAAAACTACTACTCTGAGATCCGGGACCAGGAGGGACGGCTCTCCCGCATTTCCATCATCACCACCAACAGCTGTACCAACATCAAGACCTACGCCAATTTAAAATATATGAACCAGGTCTATATCCGGGACCAGTTCCTGATGATCCGGGACGGGGATGGAAAGGATCCGGAGGAGCTGGCGGGGCAGCTCTGCCGGTATTATGACGCGCGGAATGCCGAGGACGTGGACCGGCTCCCTAGAGTCACCAGAAGGAACGTGCTGATCCTGAAATATTATTCCTTTGAAAACTACTTCTTTGACCCGGAGATCATGGCACAGCTGGGCATTGTGGAAAGCGAGGAAGCCTTTTACGAGACCCTGTACAAAAAATGGCGTGAATATCTCCACCGGCTCACCAGCGGCCAGAAGCTCATAAAGGCCCTGGGCCGGGACTTCACTTCCCCGGAGGATATGAAGGACCATATGGAGGAGATCCGCATCCACCTGCGGGGCCACAACCTGTACGATATCTTTTACGGCCCCTTCCGCTCCCGGGAGCAGGAGATCTTAAAGGCCTACATCCGCCTGGCTCCCAGGGATGATTTTAAGGATATCTTAGACGCCATCGACAGCGTTCCATACTTTGACAGCAGAAAGAGCGGGAAACAGCACTGACTGTTCCCCGCCCTTCTTTTATAAAAGCCTCACTTCCAGATCCTCCACCCGCTTCTCATAAAACCGCATCCGCCATTCCACCGGCTTTCCCGGTTCAAAATACAGGGAGGAAAAGGTGCAACGCGGCTCTCCCTTCCCCGCCATGAAAATGGCCGTGGGCCCGTCGGCTCCGCCGATGATCCCGATGGCGCTGGCTCCTGCCATGACACACACATCATTCTTCGCCTCCGGAAGGAACTGGTCCTCCGTCTCCCTGGGCAGGATCCTCCGGGGACGGTCGCCGCCGCAGTCCCGGATCTGCAGCTCTCTCCTGGAAATCTCTGGGCTTACGGCGTAGGTCATGGCCGCCAGGTGGGTGGGATACTCCCACTCCCCCATACGCCGGAGAAGCCTCCGTCTCTCTTCCTGTTCCATATCCTCCGGCGCTTCAAAGGCCTTCCGGTCCATCTCCTCCTCCTGGTATTCCAGGACCGTCAGCACATGACGCTCTCCTGTGGAGGGATGGATAAAGGAGATCTGGTCTCCCGGCCCCCGGACTGTAAAGCGGATGCCCGGAACACAGACCCGGTCCCGCTTCATGGTAAGGCTCAGGGACCGGAGCTTTGGCGGCCGCTTTGTAGCCCAGGAAAAGCTCCAGCGGTTCATGGACCAGGCCTTCGCCAGATCCAGTCCGTAATGCTCCAGGAGCCTCCGCTCCTCTTCATACGGGTCTGCCGCCGGGTACTCCTCCGCTGCCGGATCCTCCACTGGATCCCCGTCATTATCCAGTTCCGGATATTCTTCTGCCGGCCCATCGTTCAGAGCCCCGGCATCCATTTCCCGGCAGGATTCCGGGAGCCAGCAGAGCCCGTTTCCCTCCACTCCCCGAAGCTTCCTTCCGTTCAGTACGATCTCCGGCTGGAAGCCCGTTTCCAGAGGACTTTCCTGCTGGATCCGCTCCTGCTCCTCCTCCGTCAGCCTGTCCTCCTCCAGATCCCGGTACCGTTCTAAAAAGGCCTTCACCCGTTCCGGGTCGATCTCCGCAAAGATATCTGCCACCAGCCCCTTTCCGCACTGGTACACCGCCGGAACATGCCAGATCTCCTTCCCCCAGGAAAACGTCTTTCCCACCGGGATCTCGATCCCCCGGCGGCCCCTCTGGCCGTAAAAGCCCCCTTCAAAGGTCACCTTCCAGTCTCTGTCCCCGGTCTGCTCTTTTCCACACGCCTTCCGGTCATCCTTCTGTATATCCACAGGCTCCCCTCCTTTTTCTGACTGCCGCAGCTGTTTCCATGGATCCTATTTTATCATATCTATCCCCAAAAATATATAGGAAAAACCGGCAGCCAGTCCAGGATGGGCCAGCTGCCGGATACGCACAATACAAGTTATTTTATTTCCAGTTAAGCGTTTGTTTTTTCTCTCTTCTTGATCTCCGGAAGGATCAGTCCCAGAGCAGTAAGAACGAAGGGAGTGATCACGTTTAAGGCTGTGGAGGCCATATCGCCTTCCACATACATACCAAGGAGACAGCATGCAGCCGTTACGAAGAAGCACCATACGCCTGCGGTCAGAGCGATGCCCTGGTTCTTCACGAAGCGGTACTCCGGATGGAACTTGCCGGCAGCCTTTCTTAAGGCAATGTAAGCGGCAAATACCCACAGGTAACGGAGCGGCATGGTTACGGAGTTCAGCTTATTTAACTGTGTTAATACAGCAGCTGCGCCCGGTACGAAGGACTGGATCAGGATGATACTTCCGGAAAGAGCCACAACCATCCAGATACCGTTGATGTATGCGCCCTTGTCGTTCTTCTTTAACAGCTTGGTGGGAACGAACTGTCTTGCATCCTCATTGTCAAGAAGCATACGAAGCGGAGCGTCGATACTTAAAACAAGAGTGGAGAACTGTCCGATGGCGTTGCAGGCTGCGTAGATGATCAGCAGAGCGTTGCCTACGCCGTAGTACTCACCTAACTTCTGGAATGCCCAGTAGGAGCCGTTGGAAACGTAGGAGTTGAAGCTTTCCTTGCTCTCGTTGATGATGGTCGGATCGAACATCTTGCCCATGGCGATGGTTCCCAGGATCGCACATACCATGACCATAACGGCCAGAGCGATCATACCCTTCGGGAATCCCTTGGACGGATCTTTTACCTTATTTACATACGGGGAGATCTTCTCACATCCGCCCACTGCGAATACCAGGATGGACAGGGAAGTGAAGTAACCCACGTTGAACTTCGGGATCAGTGCCTCTTTGGTGAATTCCATTGTCACATACTCTGCGTTGGGATTGATCACCGGAGCGGCAAACATCATAAGGATGTACAGGATGGACATTACGAACATACTGGTTCCGGCAATGGTAGCCAGCTTCTTAAGCGGGTTTAAGCCGCGGCTTGCTACCCAGCTGAAGAACAGGAGAACTGCCAGAGTCGCTAACTGTACAGCGATGGTCGGGAATGTATCGTAGGTAGTTCCGTTCTGGAATACCATCCAGCTTAAAGCCTTTAATCCGCCGCTGCCCTTACTTGCGATGTAAGTAACGTGGCATGCCCAGTAGGTCCAGCCGGCATAATATGCAAATTTCGGGCTGATGGTTTCGTGGATCCAGGAGCTTACGCCGCCGCCGGAGTTCTTGAAAGCGGAGCCCAGCTCACCAACCATGAGCGCGTAGGGAACAAAGTAAAGGGCAAACATCATTACCCAGCTGAAGATAACCTGGATACCATTGAAGTATACGAAGCCGTTCAGAACGTTTCCGAATCCCCAGACTGTGGAAAACGCCATAAAGGCTAAGGTATACCAGGTCATTTTCTTAGAATTTTCCATTGTGTAACCTTCCTTTTCTTTTTTGTATTTGTGCAACGAAATGCATTATAGCACAGTTCTTGTTAAATTCCAAACGAATTTGTTAAAATTTTATATACTTGAATATTATGCACAAAAAGCCAAAAATTATTCTATGATTTATATGGATTCTGCAGACTGGTTTTTTCTTTTGTTATTACTATTCCTTTTGGTTATGTCTAGTATATTTATACATTATATCTTTTTTATAAACATTATTAAATTTATATAAATTTCCAACTGTTTTTCATCATTTTACCATAAAAACGACGATTTTCTCATGTTCTTCACCAGATTTATTGACTTTATCTCTTTACAGGATTATAGTATTTACTTATAAATACTAACAAGGAGAGAATAATTATGAACACACTTGTAATCGTCCTCATCTCCGCGATCTGCCTGGCCTCCGCCTATGTGCTGTATGGCCGCTTTCTTGCAAAGAAATGGGGCATCGACCCGAAAGCCAAAACACCGGCAGTCGTTCACGCAGACGGACAGGACTACGTCCCCACAGACGGCTGGACCGTTTTCAGCCATCAGTTTTCCTCCATCGCCGGAGCCGGCCCTGTGACCGGAGCCATCCAGGCGGCCGTTTTCGGATGGGTCCCCGTTCTTTTATGGATCCTCATCGGCGGCGTCTTCTTTGGAGCCGTCACAGACTTCGGTGCTCTTTATGTGAGCGTAAAAAATGATGGTAAGTCCATGGGACTTCTGATTGAAAAATACATCGGCAGGCTGGGCCGGAAGCTGTTCCTGGTATTCTGCTGGCTCTTCACCTGGCTGGTGATCGCGGCCTTTGCCGACATGGTGGCCGGGACCTTCAACGCCTACCAGACCGTGGACGGCGTGACCAGCCTGTCCGAAGCGGCAAAGACCAACGGCGCAGCCGGGACCATTTCCTTATTATTCATTGTTTTTGCCATGCTTTTTGGCGTATTGCAGACACGCCTCCATTTTACCGGCTGGAAGGAGACGATCCTGGGCCTTGCCTGCACCGTAGCTGCCCTGGCTCTTGGAATGATGGCCCCCATCACCGCCGGAAAAGAGGCCTGGACCTACATTACCTTTATTTATATCTTTTTTGCAGCAGTCCTTCCCATGTGGCTTTTAAAGCAGCCCCGTGACATCATGACCACCTATATGTTCATCGGCATGATAGCCGGAGCTGTGCTGGGACTTTTTGTGGCCCACCCGACCATGAACCTGCCCATGTACACCGGCTTCCATAATGAAAAGCTGGGAGACATGTTCCCGATCCTGTTCGTCACCGTTGCGTGCGGAGCTGTTTCCGGCTTCCACAGCCTGGTGTCCTCCGGTACGTCCTCAAAGACCGTGGCCAACGAAAAGGATATGTTAAAGGTAGGCTACGGAGCCATGGTCCTGGAAAGCCTTTTAGCCGTACTGGCCCTCTGCGTGGCAGGCGCTGCCGCCGGAGCCGACGGAACTCCCGCTGCCGGAACTCCGTTCCAGATCTTCTCAAGCGGCGTGGCAGGCTTCTTCCAGATGTTCGGCGTTCCCATGTACATTGCCCAGTGCTTCATGACCATGTGCGTTTCCGCCCTGGCCCTCACAAGCCTGGACGCCGTTGCCAGGATCGGCCGTATGAGCTTACAGGAGCTGTTCTCTGTGGATGACATGGAGCACGCCGAAGGCTGGAGAAAGTTCATCTGCAACAAATACGTTTCCACCCTGCTGACCCTGTTCTTCGGCTTTGTCCTGACCCGGATCGGATATTCCAACATCTGGCCGCTGTTCGGATCTGCCAACCAGTTATTATCTGCCCTGGTCCTGGTGACCCTGTGCGTATTCATGAAGGTCACCGGCCGCAGCAACAAGATGCTGTTCCCGCCGCTGGCCATCATGCTCTGCGTCACCACCACTGCCCTGGTACAGAGGACCAAAGCGCTGGTAACTGCCTTTGCCTCCGGCTCCGCCACCTTCATGGTAGAGGGACTTCAGCTGATCATCGCCATCCTTTTAATGCTCTTAGGCCTGATCATCGTCGTAAACTCCCTGCGGGCCTACTTCGCCTCCAGGCATAATTCCGAAAAGACAGCTCCGGCTGCCGCTTCATAATCAACATATTTGCGACGAAAAAGGCCGGTTCCGGCTCTGGAAACCACAGATCAGGGTTTCCGGACCGGGACCGGCCTTTTTCATTTCGCTTATGATCTTGCCATTCCGTCCACACTTAAGACCACGCCTGTGATGTAGGACGCTTCCTCTGAAGCCAGGAACACAAAGGCGTTGGCAATGTCCTCGGGCTTTCCCAGACGGCGCAGGGGGATCTGCCGCACCAGCGGATCCATCACCTCTTTTGGCACCGCCTTCATCATATCCGTCTCCGTGATCCCCGGAGCCACCGCGTTGACGCGGATCCCCCTGGGGCCCAGCTCCCGGGCCAGGGATACGGTAAGTCCGTTGACGGCAAACTTAGAGGTGGGGTATGCCAGACCGCTGGCCTGGCCGGAAATACTGACCATGGACGAGGTGGAAAGGATCACTCCGCTTCCCTTGGCGATCATACATTCGCTGGCCGCCCGGGTGGCTGTGAAGATCCCCTTCACGTTCAGATCCATGACACGGTCGTATGTCTCTTCCGTGTATTCCGTAAAGGGCGTGCTTTCGGAGACTCCTGCATTGTTCACCAGGATATCCACGCAGCCGTATTTTTCTGTTACCTTCTTAAATTCCTTCCGTACCGATTCCAGGCTGGAAAGGTTGGGACTGATCCCGTCCACCACGGAATCCGGATACAGCTCCTTTAAGCGGGCTGCGCTTTTCTTCGCATTCTCCTCGGAGCTGGCTGTGATAATGACCTTGGCGCCCTCCTGTAAAAATCTTTCTGCTGTGGCAAAGCCGATCCCGCGGCTTCCGCCGGTGATGATAGCAACCTTATCCTTTAATCTCATATATCCGCCCTCCCTGGGTTGATGTTTTTCTTTATGTTCTTATCATAACCGTTTTTCCGGAAATTTTCCGTGATCTTGTCACAAAGCTGAAATTTTTCCAGGCACTCTCCCTTAGCCGTCCATTCCGGAAGCTTCCAGTCTTCCATTCCTCAGACCTTGGGCTTTTTTACACAATTTGGAGTAGATCCGTTCCACAAACCATTTTTCCGTGGATCTTCTTTGGATTTCCTCCACACCGATCCACCCGATCTCACTGTTTTCGTCCTCCTTGATCCGCAGCGGAAGCTCTGGGTCCGCCTCCAGCAGATAGGTCACGTTCAGATGCAGATGCGACGGCACATAGCTTCCCCGTTTTTCGTGGCCGTCAACCGTAAGGATCTCCAGGGAGAAAATATCCTCTGTCACGAACCGGACGGATTCCAGCCCGCTTTCCTCCCGGATCTCCTTCAGCGCCACCGCCTTCAGATCGGCGTCCCCGTCTGCATGGCCCCCAAGCCATGCCCACGACTGGTAAAGATTGTGGTATGCCATCAGGACCTTTTTCCGGTCCCTGTCCATGATCCATGCAGAGACCGTGATATGGGCGTTCCGGTTGTCCCTGGTCAGGATATGGTCTGCCTGTTCCATCTGCCGCAGGATCTCCTTCTTATCCTCCCGTTCCTGTTCATTGAAGGGCTCATAACTACGGATCTCCTCTCTCAGCTCCATTTCGGTCATCGCCCCACCTCCTTATCTTTTCCCCAGCTCCCAGAAGGCCACAGCTGACGCCGCCGCCACATTGAGAGAATCCACCCCGTGGGCCATGGGTATCATCACCGTATAGTCGCAGTCTGCAATGGTCTCCGCCGCCAGACCGTCTCCCTCGGTCCCCAGCACCACCGCCAGCCGCTCCTCTGCCAGGAGGGCCGGATCGCCGATGCTCACCGAATCCTTTTTTAAGGCCATGGCAGCTGTCTTAAACCCCAGCTCCCTTAAGACCTCCATCCCCCTCTCCGGCCAAGGACACTGCTGCCGGTCAAAAAAAGTCCAGGGCACCTGGAACACTGTGCCCATGCTGACCCGTGCGGCCCGCCGGTACAGAGGATCGCTGCATCCCGGCGTCAGGAGCACCGCGTCCATGCCCAGGGCGGCCGCAGACCGGAAAATGGCCCCCACATTGGTGGGATTCATGACGTTTTCCAGGACCGCCACCCGTCTGGCCCCGGCGCAGAGGGAAGCCGCATCCGGCAGCCTCCGCCGCCGCATGGCGCAAAGGACGCCCCTGGTCAGCTGAAAGCCCGTAAGCTCCGTAAGGATCCTGGCCTCTGCCGTATAGACGGGGATACCGCCGCACCGGGAGACCACCTCTCTGGCTTCTCCCTCCACATGCTCCGGCTCCATTAAAAGGGACACCGGCTCATATCCGGCATCCAGGGCCCGGCTGATGACCTTGGGGCTTTCAGCAATAAAAAGGCCCGTATCCGGTTCATAATAGTGAAGCAGCTGGCCCTCGGAGAGCCTGGCATAAATGTCCAGCTCCGGAGCCGACAGATCTGTGATCTCTCTTATATCTGGCATAATCGGTCCTCCTCTTTTCTTATGGAAATATTATACGGTCCCGGAAGCGGGATGTCAAATGCCGGAAGGATCACGGGCCGTCATGGCCAGCTGACTTCATACTTTTTTCACAAAATAATTAGCACTCACCTATTGACAGTGCTAATAATCCGTGCTATATTACAGATAGAACAAAAGAGGAGGGCAAAACAGAAAAAGGACTTCAAACGTCCGGCCTGGTTCCTGCCGCCTCCGGTTCCAGAAACTTATCTGTGACCAGCAGTAAATTGACATATAGAATGGAGGAATGATTTATGCTGATGCCCAGTATCTTTGGTGAAAACTTATTTGATGAAATGATGGATTCCTTTAACGATGAATTCTTTGGAAAACGCAATCCGCTGTACGGAAAGAACGCCTCCAGAGTCATGAAGACCGATATTAAAGAAGTGGATGGCCGGTATGTGATCGACATTGATCTTCCGGGCTTTAAGAAGGATGAGATCCATGCCGAGTTAAAGGACGGCTGTCTGACCATAAGCGCCTCCAAGGGCCTGGATAAGGACGAAAAGGATAAGGAAGGCCGCTACATCCGCCGTGAACGGTACGCCGGAGCCATGAGCCGGAGCTTTTATGTGGGCGAGAACGTAAAGCAGGAGGATATAACAGCCAGATTTGAAAACGGGATCCTTTCCCTGTCTGTTCCCAAAGAGGAGGAGCAGAAGAAGGTGGAAACACCCAATTACATCGCCATTGAAGGATGATGAAGGTCGGAAAGCCCAGAGGGCCGCTGCAGACTGGCAGTGGCCCTCTTTCTATATGACCAGGAGCCGGAAAAGGCTGTTCCCAGCGGTTTTCCCGGCCCTCTGCCTGTTTAGAAGTTGGTGGGAGTCATGACCTTCCCGGCCAGGACCTCCTCATAGTCCTTCAGGTTCCTCTGTAAAAGCTCCGGCGTGTTGAGGCCGTAAGGACATTTACTCATGCACTGGTTACAGTGGAGGCAGTCCTTGATCTTCATCATCTTTGCCTGGCCCTCGGGGGACAGATGGCCTTCGGACGGAGAACGGCGCAGCAGCAGGGACATCCGGGCGCAGTTATTGATCTCGATCCCCACCGGACACGGCATACAGTAGCCGCAGCCCCGGCAGAAGCTTCCGTACTGCTGTTTTCTGTCCGCCTCGATGAGAGCCCGGATCTCGTCGTTCATCACCGGCGGATGTTCCATATAGCTTAAAAATTCATCCAGTTCATTCTCCCTCTGGACGCCCCAGATGGGAAGCACGTTGTCGTACTGGTCCTCAAAGGCGTAGGCGGCGGCAGAGTTGATGATCAGTCCGCCGGACAGGGCCTTCATGGCGATGAAGCCGATGTTGTTCTTCTTACAGTCCTCCACCAGCTCCACATCCTTTTCGCTGCACAGATAGCAGAACGGGAACTGGAGGGTATCATAAAGGCCGCTGTCAATGGCCTCATGAGCCACAGCCAGCCGGTGGTTGGTGATGCCGATGAAGCGGATCTTTCCCTGCTCCCTGGCCTTTAAGGCCGCCTCATAAAGGCCGCTTTCATCCCCCGGCTTCGGGCAGAAGGACGGGTTATGGAACTGGTACACGTCCACATGATCCGTTTTAAGGAGCGTCAGGCTGGTCTCCAGGTCCTTCCAGAATTCCTCTGCGTTCTGGGCTGCGGTCTTGGTGGTGATGTAGATGTGGTTCCGGATATCACTCATGGCATAGCCGATCTTCTCCTCACTGTCAGAGTAAGCCCTGGCTGTATCAAACAGCGTGATGCCGCCGTCATATGCCTTTCTTAAGAGCTTTGCGGCCTCATCCCTTGTGATCCTCTGGATCGGCAGCGCACCGAACCCGTTCTTGCTGACTGTGATCCCTGTTCTTCCCAGTGTTACTGTCTTCATTTTCCCATACCCCTTTCTTTTCCTTTGCCTGCGGACTAAGACTGGCAGCGCTCCTGGTCCAGCATGGCCTTTAAGGCCTCGTCGCTGTCGTCGATCCAGACGTCTTCTTCGTCTGCGCTAAGCCCCAGAAACTGTGCCAGCGTCCGCTCGTCGTCGCTGTTGTTCCATATCTCAATGTAATCGTCGATCTCCTCAAACCGGATTTCTCCGGCCAGATACTTTTCTTTGAACGTCATTTTCCTGCTCCTTCAGGTTCTTCAGGATGGTGATCTCCTGATTATCAATATGCTCCCGGATCGCGATCTTCGCCTCGTGGACATGGCGCAGGCTCAGGGCCTTTAAGATCTGGTCATGCTCCACCAGGAGAATATGCCGCTTGTCCTCATCCTTGATATATTCCAGGCGGTAGCGGTACATCTGCTCCCGCAGGTTGTTTAAGATCTGCACCAGCTTTTCATTTTTTGTACTGCCGTAAATGATCTCATGATATCTTTCATCGGTCTGGGCGATCCGCATGGCGTCTCCCTCCCGGATGGCCTGGGCAAACAATTCCTGTGTTTTTTTCAGCTCCTCCAGCTCGTCCTCCGTCATCCTCTGGCAGGCCAGGTCCACCGCCAGCTCCTCCAGGGTCCGGCGCACCTCAAGCACGTCCCGCAGATTGTTTTCAGAGATCCTGGCCACCTCGGCTCCCTTCCGGGGGATCATAAGGACCAGGCCCTCCAGCTCCAGCTTCCGGATCGCCTCCCGGATCGGAGTCCTGCTGACGCCTAAGCGCTCCGCCAGCTGGATCTCCATGAGCCGCTCTCCCGGCTCCAGCTCTCCCTTTAGGATCGCCTGGCGCAGCGTCTTGAACACCACATCCCGCAGGGGCAGATATTCATCCATCTTCACATCAAAGTTGTTCGTCATTGGCCTTCTCCTTCTATCTGGCTGGTTTTTTGTTAAAAAATCTGGTCAAATAGACCTGTCGGGTCAACCGTCCGTTGTCTGTCTCTCTGAGGATCCCGCAGACCGCGTCTGCCTCTTCCCTGTCCTTAAAGATCCCAAATACCGTGGGGCCGCTGCCGCTCATGAGCGCCCCCTCCGCCCCATGCTCCAGCATGATCCGCTTAATGGCGCCGATCTCCGGATGATCCGGGATCGTGACCGTTTCCAGCACATTTCCCAGACGGGCTGTAACGCCGTCCAGGCTGCCTGCCAGTCATCGCTGCCGGGCGTCAGCGTCAGCCGTCGGGAAGTGCCGCTTGCTTCGTCAAC
>ENA-ORRW01000382-ORRW01000382.1-human-gut-metagenome-genome-assembly--contig:-NODE-382-length-52909-cov-5.099065_pt1 | contig 52909 bp, 48 predicted proteins | sample MGYA00242183_ERZ509150 | MGnify/ENA primary metagenome ERZ509150 (study PRJEB26280, sample SAMEA2338639) | human gut metagenome | biome: human gut; feature: human-associated habitat; material: faeces... | reverse complement strand
AGACTTTCATTACTATTTGTGCCGCCGACTTGGCGGCGGAATGGAGATTAGTATGAAGTGGATGCTATTGCCGGCAGGCATTTTTACGGCGGATTATATTATGAAGAAGAGAGCGGAAAGCTGGAATGAGGAGGAGGCGCCAGAAAAAATGCTCGGAGGGCATATCATCCTTCAGAAGCTGCATAACCGGGGAGCTGCACTGAGCTTCATGGAGAAAACTCCAAAACTGCTCACAGGTGTTACAACAGTTGTTACAGCAGGAATGACGGCGTTTTACGTTTATCTTATAAAGAAACCAAAACAGCTGTTTTTGAAGACAGGTGTTGGGATGATCCTTGGAGGAGCATGGAGTAACGTTTGGGATCGTATCACACGAAAATATGTGGTTGACTATTTCAGCTTCCACACAAAGTGCAGAAAACTGGAACGTGTAGTGTTTAATCTGGCAGATATGTTTATCTTTTTAGGAGGATTTCTTGTGATTTTCTGGAATATGCTCCGGAAAAGTTGACAGAAGATGTCAAAAATGGTATCTTATTAAATGCAGCAAAATGAGTTGCCAGAAGGCAAGAGCATTAGGAGAAATTGTAGTATGGATGAATTACAGCAGGAACAGTTTACAAAAGCATTGCTTGGACTTGTAGATTTAGCAAAGACAAAGAAAAATGTCTTACAGTACGGTGAGATTAATGATGCCTTTAAAGGACTGGAACTTACCGAAGATAAGATGGATCTGGTACTGGAGTATCTGGAAAAGCAGAAAATTGATATTGTAAATGCCGAAGTTGGCGTGGACAATGCAGAAGATCTGATCCTCGACAATGATGATATCATTCTGGATGACGAGGACGAGGTTGAGATCATCGATGATGTGGATGTGCTGGAAGGTGTCAGCACAGAAGATCCGGTGCGTATGTATCTGAAAGAGATCGGAAACGTGCCGCTGCTGACCACCGAGCAGGAGGTAGAGCTTGCAAAGCGTGTGGAAGCAGGAGATGAAGAAGCAAAGAAACAGCTGACGGAAGCCAATCTTCGTCTGGTAGTCAGCATTGCCAAAAAATATGTCGGTCGTGGAATGCCGTTTCTGGATCTGATCCAGGAAGGAAATATGGGACTGATGAAAGCCGTTGACAAGTTTGACTATACCAAAGGTTATAAGTTCAGTACCTATGCGACATGGTGGATCCGTCAGGCGATCACCAGAGGTATTGCAGATACCGGAAGAACGATCCGTGTGCCGGTACATATGGTAGAGACCATCAACAAGACACTTCGTATGACCAGAACACTGCTTCAGGAGCTTGGCCGTGAACCGACCCCGGAAGAAGTTGCAGAGAGACTGAATGTCTCCGTGTCACGTGTAAGAGAAGTTCTCAAGATCTCCAGAGATCCGGTATCACTGGATACTCCGATCGGAGAAGAGGATGACAGCCATCTGGGAGACTTTATCGAGGATGATTCCGCACTTTCACCGGCAGATTCCGCAGCATTTTCCATGCTCAGAGCAGAGCTTGCAACAGCACTGGAGTCTCTGACAGACAGAGAGCGTCAGGTTGTCAAACTGAGATTTGGTCTGGAAGACGGAAGAGCAAGGACACTCGAAGAAGTCGGAAAAGAGTTCAACGTAACACGTGAGCGTATCCGCCAGATCGAAGCCAAGGCTTTGCGGAAACTGCGTCACCCGTCCAGAAGTAAGCGATTAAAAGATTTTCTGATCTGAGATTGGAAGTCCGGCAAACCGCAGACAAGGAAATAAAAGAGGGCACAGGATTTTACTCCTGTGCCTTTTTCAGTTAACCATCAATACGTTTTTTGAAAGCAGGCAGCTGCTCACGGCGAAGCGGCAGGGCAGTACTGGTCGGATTTAACAAAAAACCTTTTGCATCTTTCACTAGGAATTTCTCCAGATCATCAAATTTCACGACAACCGGACGAAGTCTTTTCTTCGGATCAAACCTCTGAAGCTCGTATCCGTCTGTGAAGATAGCCTGATACATCTCGCCGTTCTGATTGTTGACATACGGAACACGGATGTTATTTTTTTTCTTTTTCTTTGGCTGTTCTTCTTCTGTTTCCGATTCTTTAGATTCTTCGATTTTTCCATCTTCGGCATTTTTGCTTTCAACATCACTCTCAAAATCTTCTACTTTTTCATTTTCCGTGTTGCCGTCAGAATTTTCGACTTCTTCCGTATTTTCTTCGGCATCTTCTTCGCTTTCGTCTACGATAATACCGCTTAAGAAACGACCGCGTACCAGATTGGCAACCAGCTCTTCGTCCATTGCACGCAGATCCGCTTTTTCTTTTTCTTCCTCGCTGACCGGACGACGCATCTCCTGCAGGAAATACAGGGAAGTGAGCATCAGCTCCGGATTGATGACCGGACGCTGTTTTTCCGGAAGTTCGTCCGGATTATGTCTTCTGTGAACGATCGCTTCAAGAGCGAGAGAGGTTTCCGTATCATTGTCATGCAGTACCACGCCGTTGACACCGAGAGCGTAGAGTGTACCATAGAAATAAAGGAACTGCTCTGCTGCTACTCTTACGGATACCACCGGGATTTTTTCCTGCTCATTTTTTGCAACAACATAAGCATGTGCTGCCTCAGCGTCTGAGAAGATATGTATCTGGTCATCGAAAGATTCTTCGTTACAGGTTACATAAGGATGCTTGGTGGACTGGGAGAAAATAACGAACATCTCTGGAAGTCCCTGAAGTTTTTTGATGATAAAGCTGTGATCTATTGCCATTTGTGTACACCTCATATTCTTTCTGTTATAGTGATTTTGGGATGTGAAAGATGCCGGTATTTATGCAACTTTCACAATTATTGAGACCCTACTGACAGTCATTGTACCATATTTCCCAATAAAAGAAAATATAAAAATTTATGATATTTCGTTGAAAAACATAAAGAAATCCGCCATTGACTTTCGAAAAAGAAAAGAATATGATGAAAGCTAATGAAATAAGGAAGGAATTGTAAAAATGAAAAAAGGAAATCTGAGAAGTTCCGCATTGCTTTTACTGACGGCATGCATCTGGGGCGTGGCGTTTGTTGCCCAGAGCGTGGGGATGGAGTATGTCGGACCGTTTACCTTCAACTTTGTGAGAAGTATTCTGGGAGGACTGGTGCTGATCCCGTGTATTTTTTTCCTGAAGCGGGAAAAAAAGGCAAAGGCAGAAAAAGTCAGCGAAGAGGAAAAAAAAGCACAGCGAAAAACACTGCTGGCCGGCGGGATCTGCTGTGGTGTTGCCCTGTGCCTGGCAAGCAATTTCCAGCAGATCGGCATCCAATATACAACCGTCGGAAAAGCCGGTTTCATTACAGCGTGTTATATTGTGATCGTTCCGGTGATCGGACTTTTTATGAAGAAGAAATGCAGTCCGATGATCTGGCTGTCGGTGCTTCTGGCAGTTGTGGGTTTGTATCTGCTTTGCATAAACGAACAGTTTTCAATTGGATACGGAGATATTCTGGTATTTGTCTGTGCGATTCTGTTTTCAGTACATATCCTGATCGTGGATTATTTTTCGCCGAAGGTGGACGGTGTGAAGATGTCCTGCATCCAGTTTCTGGTGTGCGGTCTGTTATCCGGCATTGCGATGCTCTTTGCGGAACAGCCGCAGTTATCCGCAGTGCTTCTGGCGTGGAAACCGATCGCTTATGCCGGTATCATGTCCTGCGGTGTCGGTTATACCCTTCAGATCGTCGGTCAGAAAGGGATGGATCCGACCATTGCATCGCTGATCCTCAGCCTAGAGTCCTGTATTTCTGTGCTGGCTGGCTGGCTGCTGCTTGGCCAGACCTTAAGTATACGGGAAGGACTTGGCTGTGTTGCCATGTTTGCGGCGATCATTCTGGCTCAGCTTCCGGCGAAGGAGTCTTGAGTGCATTTTTGCGATACTCCCGCGGTGTGCATCCCATTTCGGATTTGAAAATTTTAGAAAAATAGCAGGGACTGGAAAAGCCTGTCAGCAGTGAAATATCAGTGATACTTTTGTTGGTGTTTTGCAGAAGCGGCAGGCTTTTCTGTATGCGGTAATGCAGCAGGTAGTCAAAAAGCGATTCGTTCATATGACTTTTGAAAAAGCGGCAGCATTCGCTTTTACAGATATTGATCTGAGCGGCAACCTGTTCGAGCAGGATTTTTTCCTGATAATGGTCGTGCAGGTAGGAGAGCAGCACCAGCAGACGTTCCCGGTCACGCTGTACCGCAGGAAGCGTTTCAGTCTGTGGCTCAGTATTCTGATACAGGATCAGCCAGATCCTGGAGAGCAGGATTTGGATCTGAAAATCCCAGCACGGAGCCTTGAAAGAAGAAATTTCCCAGATTTTTGTCAGGTTTGCAAGGATTTCTGCCTGCCATGCGACATCCGGGGAAAATTTGATGGAAGAAAAACGGTCGTCCAGTGTCAGCGGTGTGACATAGGCTGTCTGAATGCGGCTGGATTCGAAGCCATAAATGATACGTGGGTCAAAGGTCGTGGAAATATAAACACAGTCTTCCTTATTATACATGTGTCCGGTGTGCGGCATGTTGGCATTGCAGAAAAGTCCCTCGCCGGTGGTGAGATGATAAGTTTTGTCATTTACCTGATAATTGATGTCTCCGGATACGATCAAAGTCAGCTCAATCTCCGGATGCCAGTGCCAGAAAAAGGAACTTCGCTCATAAGAAAACAGGTTTTCATGGCTTACATTTACCGGAAAAGCAAACGTTCCGTGGTCTTTTAGTTCACGTTGTTTCTGATTGGTCTGGATTTGCATAGAATACCTCAATATAATTATAGTTTTTATTATGATACTTGTTGATTTTTTCTGTAAGTCTCATTATACTTATATTAGCGTGAACGTCAAGGACACAGAGCCGGACGTAACCGGGAATGTTTTTGAGCTGCGATTTTTACAGAAGAAGCAGTTCGTGACAGTATACATTTAATGATGCCAGGGTCAAAAGCCTGAAACCACGATGTGCTTGCACAAGAGTGGTTTTATGGCTTAATGACCCGCCCCGATATGAGCATAAAAGTGGAGCGTAAGCTTCACGATATGCGAATATTGGGTAGAATTGTGGAAGTACGAAGTACGGAACAATTCGTATGGTATCTTTTGACACCCACATCATTTAATAAGAAAAAGGAGAAGTGACATGAAAGCAAAACTGATTGAAAAATTTGTATCCATCTATGGGGAAGGTGGAGAAATCCGTTCATTCTTTTCACCGGGACGTGTAAACCTGATCGGAGAGCATACAGACTACAACGGAGGACACGTTTTCCCATGTGCACTGAGCATCGGAACTTACATGATCGTCCGCAAACGTGAAGACCGTACGATCCGTTTCTATTCTGAAAACTTCAGCAAACTGGGCGTGATCGAGACAAGCCTGGATGATCTGGTATATTCTGAAAAAGCAGGATGGACCAACTATCCGAAGGGAGTTATGTGGGCAATAGAAGGCAGAGGATACAAGATCCCGACCGGTATGGATATCCTGATCTACGGCACGATCCCGAACGGTTCCGGACTTTCTTCTTCCGCATCTCTGGAAGTACTGACAGGACTTGCAGTACGTGATCTGTTTGGATTCGAAGGAATCAGCATGATCGATCTGGCACTGATCGGACAGTATTCTGAGAACAACTTCAACGGATGCAACTGCGGTATCATGGATCAGTTCGCAGTGGCAATGGGCAAAAAAGACCATGCGATCTTCCTGGATACCAGCGATCTTAGCTATGAATATGCAAGTGTAAAACTGGAAAATGCAAAGATCGTTATCACAAACAGTAAAGTAAAACACAGCCTGGTAGATTCTGCTTACAATGACAGAAGAAACGAATGCGAAACAGCATTAAAAGAGCTGCAGACAGTTGTAGATATCAAAGGACTTGGCGATTTAAGCGAAGAAGAATTCGAAAAATATAAAGATGCCATCAAAGATCCGGTTCGCCAGAAGAGAGCACATCATGCCGTATACGAAAACCAGAGAACTATCCAGGCTGTAGCAGCACTGAATGCAGGTGACGTAGAGAAATTCGGTAAACTGATGAATGCTTCACATGTATCTCTGAGAGATGACTATGAAGTATCCTGCGAAGAGATCGACGTACTGGTAGATCTGGCATGGGAGACCGAAGGCGTGATCGGTTCCCGTATCACAGGCGGCGGATTCGGCGGCTGCACCGTAAGTATCGTAAAGAATGATGCAGTAGATCACTTCATCGACAAACTGGGCAAAGCTTACAAAGAAAAGACAGGACATGAAGCTGAATTCTATGTAGTGGAAATCGGAGACGGAGCAAAAGAAATTTAAGCAGGAGGAAACGTCATGACATTTGATGAAAATGTAAAACGTCTGGTACAGTATGGCATAGAGAGCGGACTGGTACCGGAAGAAGAACGTATTTATACCACCAACCAGCTGCTGGAGCTGTTTGGGGAAGAAGAATATACCGAGCCGGAGACAGAGTTCAAAGATGTGGATCTGGAAGAAGTTCTGGAAGAGCTGCTGGACTATGCAGTTGAAAAAGGCGTATTAAAAGAGAACAGTGTTGTTTACCGTGACCTGTTTGACACAAAGATCATGAACTGCCTGGTTCCGCGTCCGGCACAGGTGATCGGAACGTTCAAAGAGCTGTACAAAGAGTCACCGGTAAAAGCAACAGACTACTATTATAAATTAAGCCAGGACACCAACTACATCCGCCGTTATCGTATCAAAAAGGATATTCGCTGGAAAGTGCCAAGTCAGTACGGAGACATTGATATTTCCATCAACTTATCCAAACCGGAAAAAGATCCGAAAGCGATCGCAGCAGCAAAACTGGCAAAACAGAGCGGTTATCCAAAATGTCTGCTCTGCCGTCAGAACGAAGGTTATGCAGGACGTGTCAACCATCCGGCAAGACAGAACCACAGGATCATCCCGATCACAGTGAACGGAACACAGTGGGGATTCCAGTATTCACCGTATGTATATTATAATGAGCACTGTATCGTATTCAACGGAGAGCATATCCCGATGAAGATCGAGAAAGCAACGTTCGTGAAACTGTTTGACTTTATCAAACTGTTCCCACACTACTTCCTCGGATCCAATGCAGACCTGCCGATCGTAGGAGGCTCTATCTTAAGCCATGACCACTATCAGGGCGGCAATTACCAGTTTGCAATGGCAAAAGCACCGATCGAGAAACACGTTGAGATCCCGGGATACGAGGATGTGGAAGCCGGCATCGTAAAATGGCCGCTGTCCGTACTGCGTATTCGCTGCAAAGACGAGAAACGTCTGATCGATCTGGCTGACCATGTACTTGGTGCATGGAGAGGCTATACCGACGCCGATGCAAACATCTTTGCTGAGACAGATGGAGAGCCACATAACACGATCACACCGATCGCAAGAAAAGTCGGCGATATGTTTGAACTGGATCTGGCTCTGAGAAACAACCTGACGACAGATGAGTATCCGCTTGGCGTATATCATCCGCATGCAGAGAAACATAACATCAAAAAAGAAAACATCGGTCTGATCGAAGTTATGGGTCTGGCAATCTTGCCGGCACGACTGAAAACAGAGCTTCAGGATCTGGCAGATTATATCATCGAGAAGAAAGACATCCGTTCCAACGAAGCTCTGGAAAAACATGCAGACTGGGTAGAATCCTTCCTGCCGAAACATCCGGAACTGAACAAAGATAATGTGATGGATATCCTCAAAGAAGAAGTTGGACATGTATTTGTAGGCGTTCTGGAAGATGCCGGTGTATACAAATGCACACCGGAAGGAAGGGAAGCCTTCATGAGATTTATCGCAACACTGTAAAACGGTGATGACAGAATTGTGAGAGTACGAAGTACGGAACAATTCGTATGGCATCGTTTAACCTTGTTATCACGAAAATATAAATATAAAGAAACTATTTATCAAATTGATTAGGAGGTAAATACTATGAGAATTTTGGTAACCGGCGGAGCTGGATATATTGGAAGCCACACCTGTGTGGAACTGCTGAACGAAGGCTATGAAGTAGTCATCGTAGACAATCTGTACAATGCAAATAAAAAAGCAGTAGATCGTGTAGAAGAGATCACAGGCAAAAAAGTAACATTCTACGAAGCAGACATCTGCGACAAAGAAGCAATGGATGCTATCTTTGATAAAGAAGATGTACAGGCAGTCATTCATTTCGCAGGACTGAAAGCAGTAGGAGAATCTACCGTAAAACCTCTGGAATATTACCAGAACAACATCGCAGGTACACTGACACTGTGCGATGTCATGAGAAATCATGGCGTAAAGAACATCATCTTCAGTTCATCCGCAACCGTATACGGTGATCCGGCAATGATCCCGATCACAGAAGAATGCCCGAAGGGCACCTGCACCAACCCATACGGCTGGACAAAATGGATGCTGGAACAGATCCTGACCGATATCCAGAAAGCAGATCCGGAATGGAACGTGATCCTGCTTCGTTACTTCAACCCGATCGGCGCACACAAGAGCGGCATGATCGGAGAAGATCCGAAAGGTATCCCGAACAACCTGCTTCCGTATGTTGCACAGGTAGCGATCGGCAAACTGGAGTGCCTCGGTGTATTCGGCGATGACTACGATACACCGGACGGAACAGGCGTACGTGACTACATCCACGTGGTAGACCTGGCACGCGGCCATGTAAAAGCAATCCAGAAACTGGCTGACAAAGAAGGCGTAAGCATCTACAACTTAGGTACTGGAAACGGATACAGCGTTCTGCAGGTTGTACATGCATTTGAAAAAGCATGCGGACATCCGATCAAATACCAGATCAAACCGAGAAGACCTGGCGATATCGCAAAATGCTACTGTGCACCGGAAAAAGCAAAGAAAGAGCTTGGCTGGGAAGCAGAATACGGCATCGAAGATATGTGTGCAGATTCCTGGAGATGGCAGAGCCAGAATCCAAACGGATACAACGACTAATCACAGATTGAACGTAGAGAACCATTCCCCGCTTCAAGTGTGCAGAGCACTAAGCGGTGGGTGAGGGGGATGCTTATGTCAGTGGGAGTTGAAAAATCATATCGCATCCAATACATAGTATATCAGAAAGATCAGGCAGAAACCAAGAGGTGGAAGCCTGGTCTTTTTTTGGCAGGAGGTCGATCGTCTGCTATCAGCAAAAATAAGGGAAAGTGTTCACATAGAAGAAGCATTAATTATGATAAAAGCAGTAAAAAGCATCAATGTGTAATAGAAAAATAGGAGAGCAATGAAAGGTCATCTGTGAAAATTCTGTGTCACTACTTGAAAATTCATCCAAAAACTTCTATAATTAAAAATTATAATGCCAGGGGTAAAAGGTGTTCAGGTTATAGAAGAAAGGCAAGATGAATGAAAAACAGATATTTATATAAATTAGGCTGCATGATGCTGGCTGGGAGTATGCTGATGAGTACAGCACCGGTGGCTTATGCATCGAGTTTGCAGACGGAGCTTCAGAAAGAGGCGGAGAGTAACACGGAAGGCTCTCAGACAGAAACCAGTCAGCCGGAGACGAGTCAGAGCGAGACACCGGCAACGGAGACTGAGACCAGTCAGCCGGAGACGAAGCCGGAACTGGAAACGCGGCAGACTGAGACGGCGGCAGCCGAAACAGAAACAAATGCATCTCAGACAGGGGATACGGATGCATCCAAAGAGGATGGGACATCGGACAGCGATAAAAAAGACGATGGTTCGGATAAAAAAGACGGCGATAAGAAGTCAGAGGGTGACAGCAAGGACGATAAGAATAAAAAAGACGATGCGGATGACAAGGACAGTCAGAAAGGTGACATTCAGAAACCGGATGATGAGAGCGAACAGGTGGATCATTCTGATGCGGCAGCCGATTATGCTTCCAATATCATTGCCGGAAACAGTGTTTATTTAAGTGAACTTTCCAGTGAGTATGGTATTTCGTTTGATGAAGAGTTCGAAAAGACAATGGACAAGATCGAAGCAGATTATAAAGAGTTTCTGGACAAACCGGAAGATTTTCTGGCAGAAAACTGGCAGGATGTGCTGGCTGTTTATGTAATGAAGTACGGACAGGACGCCGGCATAAAGATGGACAAGTCCTGCAGGGATGATCTGGAGCAGATTTTTTTCCTGATGAATGTCAGAAGCAATTCTGCAATTTTACGCAAACTGGAGAAAATCCAGAAAGAGGAAGTCTCTGAAACCGAAGGCAGATCAGCCGAAACAGAAAAGGCGGCAGAAGCAGAAGAATCAGCCGAAACAGAAAAGGCGGCAGAAGCAGAAGAATCAACAGAAACAGAAAAGGCAGCCGATGCGGAAGAATCAACAGAAACAAAAAAAGTGGCAGAAACAGATGCAAAAGAATACCGTGCACTGTCGGTTCAGGATTACATAGCACTTTACGGTGCAGATGAAGAGCAGACAGCTATACTGGAGAAATACACGTCCACAAAATGCAGACAGCTCTGTGCAATCGTTACGGCATCCAAAGGATTTGTGCGTTCCGAGGCAGGCAGCGATGTCAGTGAAGAACGTGTTTCCATCGTGGCAGCAGCGTGCAGCCTGATCGGAAAAGTCGGCTATTTCTGGGGCGGCAAGTCCTATGCAATCGGCTGGGATGACAGCTGGGGAAGTCCGATGACCGTGTCCGCAGAGGGCAGCAAGAGCAGTGGAACGGTGCGTTCCTATGGTCTGGACTGTAGTGGATTTGTTGCATGGTCTTACTATAACGGACTTGGCGGCAAGGATGCCGGTATCGGCAATCATACCACAACACAGTGGAATGCAAGCGAGATGGTGGACAGCCAGAGTGCCAGACCTGGTGATCTTGTCTTTTATCATCCGGCAAGTGCAGGAGACGACAACCACGTCGGCATCGTAGTCGGAGTCAATGACAACGGAAGCCTGCTGGTCGTACACTGCTCCTCAAGCCAGAACGGAGTTATGACAGGAGAAGCATGGTCAGCCGGATTCCAGTATGTGAGAAGTCCGCTGGGGCTGGAATGATAAAAAATGAAAACCGTGCGGTTGACAAATAAAGGCGGCACTGCTATCATATAAAAGAAAGGCTTTTATGAAAAAGCAGAGCACTTGTGACTTCGTCATGAGCGGATGCTGAAAATGCAAACTAATTTGACTGGAACAAGGGTGTTCTGATTTATTCAGTGCACCCTTCTTTTCTATTTACAGGGAATCGGGTTTTTTCTAATGGGAATCATAAAAGGAGAATATATGAAGTATACAAAACAGGATGTCCTGCGTCTTGTGCAGGAGGAAGATGTAGAATTTATACGCCTTCAGTTTACGGATATTTTCGGAACGATGAAGAATGTGGCGATCACTTCCAGCCAGCTGGAAAAGGCACTGGATAACAACTGTATGTTTGACGGATCTTCGATTGAAGGTTTTGTGCGGATCGAGGAGTCAGACATGTATCTTTATCCGGATCTGGATACGTTAAATGTTTTTCCGTGGCGGCCGCAGCAGGGAAAGGTGGCACGACTGATCTGTGATGTGTACCGTCCGAATCGGGAGCCGTTTGAGGGGGATCCGAGATATATTCTGAAAAAAGTGGTAAAGCAGGCGGCAGAGCTTGGTTATCAGTTTGATGTCGGACCGGAATGTGAGTTTTTCTTGTATCATACGGATGACAATGGACAGCCGACGACGATCACACATGAACGTGCAGGCTATTTTGACTTAGGTCCGATGGATCTTGGTGAGAATGCAAGGCGTGATATGGTTCTGACGCTGGAAGATATGGGATTTGAGATCGAGGCATCTCATCACGAGATGGCACCGGCACAGCACGAGATCGATTTTCGTTATGACGAGGCACTGACGACGGCAGACAATATCATGACATTCAAGCTGGCAGTCAAGACGATCGCCAAACGCCATGGACTGCATGCAAGCTTTATGCCAAAGCCAAAGACCGGTATCAATGGCTCCGGCATGCACATCAATATGTCCCTGTCAAAGGATGGAAAAAATATTTTTGCGGATGACTGTGATCCAAATGGCCTGAGTCAGGAAGCATACTATTTTATTGGCGGTCTGATGCGGCATGTCAAGGGAATGTGTGCGATCACCAATCCGCTGGTCAATTCTTACAAACGTTTGGTTCCGGGATTTGAGGCACCGGTTTACATTGCCTGGTCAGGCACAAACCGCAGCCCGCTGATCCGCATTCCGGCAGAACGTGGGGAGGGCACGAGAATAGAACTGCGTTGTCCGGATCCGTCGGCAAATCCATACCTGGTGCTGGCAGTCTGCCTGGCAGCAGGACTAGACGGCATTCAGAAGCAGATCATGCCTCCGGCAGCTGTTGATAGAAATATTTTCAATATGACAGAAGAAGAGATCCTGGAAGAGGGGATTGATGTCTTGCCGAACAATCTTCTGGAAGCAGTCTATGAAATGGAAAAGGACGAGCTGGTAAAAGAGGTGCTTGGAACACACACCAGCCGGCGTTATATCAAGGCGAAAAAGAAAGAATGGGCAGAATATTCCCGCCAGGTTTCCGGATGGGAACTGGATCAGTATCTTTACCGCATATAAATTTTCCTCCCGAGATGGATCTTGATTTTTAAGATTGTACAAGAGGAGGAGGGTTACAGTGGTAAACATAATAGTTGTATTTCCAAAGCTGGAAGATGCGAAAAATATCCGTAACCTTCTGGCGAGAAATGGATACAGCGTGATCGGTGTATGCTGCACCGGTGCACAGGTATTGCAGATTACAGACAATCTGGAAGACGGCATTGTGATCTGCGGATACCGTTTTAACGATATGATGTATGCGGATTTGAGGGAAAGTCTGGCATCTTCGTTCCAGATGCTTTTGGTAGCATCTATGCATATTTTGGAGTCCTGCGACCGCAGGGATATTGTATCTCTGCCGCTGCCGCTGCGTATCGGAGATCTTGCCAATACGCTGGAGATGATGGCGGCCGGAATGTATCGACGCAGGCGGAGACAAAAGTCACAGCCGAAGGAACGTTCCGAAGCAGAGAAAAAAGTGATTCTGGATGCGAAAAAGTTACTGATGGAGCGAAACCATATGTCAGAAGAAGAAGCACATCGTTATATGCAGAAATGTAGTATGGATAGTGGAAACAATATGGTAGAGACAGCAAAAATGATTTTTGCCCTGATGAAGTATTAAACGGTCATCAGGCAGACCAGGAAAGGATGGCGAACAGATGAAATTTACAAAAATGCAGGGCATAGGAAATGACTATGTCTATGTCAACTGTCTGGAAGAGACGGTTGAAAATCCGGGAGAAGTTGCCAGAAAGGTCAGCGACCGCCACTTTGGGATCGGCTCGGACGGACTGATCCTGATCAAACCTTCGCTGGAAGCAGACTTTGAGATGGATATGTATAATTCCGACGGTTCTCAGGGAGCGATGTGCGGAAATGGGATCCGCTGCGTGGCAAAGTATGTTTATGACTATGGACTTACAGATAAAGATGAAATCAGCATTGCGACAAAGAGCGGCATCAAATACGTGAAACTGCAGGTGGAAAACGGAAAAGTGAAGACGGTCCGTGTGGATATGGGGGCACCGATCTTAAATGCAGGCCTGATCCCGATCGTATCGGAGAATCCGCAGGTCATCAATGAAGCGATCACGGCAGGCGGCAGGGAATATCGCATGACCGGTGTTTCTATGGGAAATCCGCATGCAGTTGTTTATATAGACGATGTAAAAGGTCTGGATATTGAAAAAATCGGACCGCTTTTTGAGACGCATCCATGTTTTCCGGATCGTGTCAACACAGAATTTTCCAGAGTGCTGGACGATCATACTGTTGAAATGCGTGTATGGGAACGCGGAGCCGGTGAGACACTTGCCTGCGGAACCGGTGCATGTGCGGTGGCAGTGGCATCCATTCTGAATGGCTATGTGGCAAAAGATCAGCCGGTGACTATAAAACTGCTTGGCGGAGATCTGGAGATTTTCTGGGATCAGCAGAAGAATACTGTCTTTATGACGGGCCCTGCGGAAGTCGTCTTCGACGGCGAAATTAAATTGTAACGATACAGGGCAGATGCAAAAGACTGCCATGAGTAAAAGCAAAAGCGGGAGATGAAGATCCACTTTATAAAAATGCCGGAACTGCCGGCAGAAATGAGAATCACAGGAGGCACATATGTTTAAAGTAAATGATAATTATCTGAAGTTACCGGGAAGCTATCTTTTTTCTACAATCGCGAAAAAAGTCAATGCATTTACAGCGGCTAATCCACAGGCAGAGATCATCCGTCTGGGTATCGGTGATGTGACACAGCCGATCGCACCGGCCGTGATCGAAGCACTGCACAAAGCAGTTGATGAGCAGAGCACGACAGAGGGATTCAAAGGTTATGCACCGGATCTTGGCTATGCATTTCTGCGTGAGACGATCGCAAAGAATGATTACGAAGCTTACGGATGTGACATCGCAGCGGATGAAATTTTTGTATCCGACGGTGCAAAGAGCGATTCTGCAAATATTCAGGAGATTTTCTCTCTGGACAATAAAATTGCGGTATGTGATCCGGTTTACCCGGTTTATGTGGATTCCAACGTTATGGCAGGCAGAACCGGCACTTACGATCCGAAAAGTGAGACCTGGAGTGATGTGATCTACATGCCTTGTACCGCAGAAAACAATTTCTGCCCGGAACTGCCGAAAGAGACTCCGGATATTATCTATCTGTGCTTCCCGAACAACCCGACCGGCGAGGCGATCACAAAAGAACAGCTTCAGGTATGGGTAGATTATGCCAATAAAGCAGGTGCAGTCATCATCTACGATGCTGCTTACAAAGCTTATATCACAGAAAAAGATATCCCGGTGTCTATTTATCAGTGTGAAGGTGCAAAAACCTGTGCCATTGAGCTTTGCAGCTTTTCCAAGACAGCCGGATTTACCGGACTGCGTCTTGCATACACGGTTATCCCGAAAGAGCTCAAATGCGGCGATGTACAGCTGCATGCACTCTGGGCAAGAAGACACGGCACAAAATACAACGGTGCACCTTACATCATCCAGAGAGCCGGAGAAGCGGTATATTCCGAGGCTGGAAAGGCTCAGATCGCAGAACAGATCGCATATTATCACAAGAATGCATCTTATATCTTCAACGGACTCAAAGAAGCCGGCTATACCGTTGCGGGCGGCGTGAACTCCCCGTATGTATGGCTGAAGACGCCGAAGCAGATGAATTCCTGGGAATTCTTTGATTATCTGCTGGAAAAAGCAAACGTGGTCGGAACACCGGGTTCCGGATTTGGACCAAGCGGAGAAGGTTATTTCCGTCTGACTGCATTCGGTACTTACGAGAATACTGTAAAAGCAATCGATCGGATTAAAAAACTTTAAAAACTATTGCGTTTGTTAAAAAATACACGATATTTTTTATAAAAAATACTTGCAAACAGAAAAAACTTGTGCTATGATTTTGAATCATAAAAATGATAAAACGATTAAGAGATGCCATAAAACCACTCTTGTGCGAGCACATCGTGGTTTCAGGCTTTTGCCCCTGGCATCATGCAAATGCTGAGATGAAGACTCATGATCGTGAAAGCCGACAGGAATAAAGTGTCACCGACTGAGAGCACTTTTTGGCGGAAGCGGCAAGATGGGAACACTTCGGAGCAGACCGTTCGAAGGAGATACAGGTAGGGCGGTACGTGAGCGTGCGTTAAACGTCAAGAGAGGCAGATGATTCATCTGCAAGGCGGGTGGTACCGCGGATAAAGTTTATCCGTCCCGAAACAGTTCAGTGCTGTTTCGGGACTTTTTTATTTCATTCTTTTCCCGGACAGCGAAAAGTTGAAAGGAGACGAAAGACTATGATGGAGTATTTAGAAGGCGTAAAAAAAGCAAAAACATTGGAGATTGGTGAGTTACTGGTGCAGGCAGAAGGCACAGAGGTAAAAGTAAACGGAGCCGTGCATACGATCCGTGATATGGGAAATGTGGCATTTGTGATCCTGCGTAAGCGTGACGGTCTGGTGCAGTGCGTGTTTGAAGAAGGTGTGACAGCCTTTGACTTAAAAGAACTCAAAGAGGCATCTGCGGTGGAAGTACTCGGTACGATCCGCAAAGAAGAACGTGCCGCACACGGCATTGAGATTCGATTGAAAGAGATCAAAGTGCTCAGCGAGCCGGATGAACCGCTGCCGCTGCCGATTTCCAAATGGAAGCTGAATACTTCACTGGAAGCGAAACTGAACATGCGTCCGATCTCTCTTCGAAATGTCAGAGAACGTGCGAAATTCAAAATCCAGGAAGGTCTGGTCCGCGGTTTCCGCGATTTCCTCTATGAGCAGGGATTTACGGAGATCCACACACCGAAGCTTGGGGCCAAAAGTGCAGAGGGCGGTGCAAACCTCTTCAAACTGGAGTATTTCCACAGACCGGCGATCCTGCAGCAGAGCCCGCAGCTTTATAAACAGATGATGGTTGGTGTGTTTGACCGGGTATTTGAGACAGGACCGGTGTTCCGTGCAGAGAAACACAACACAAAACGTCACCTGAACGAGTATACATCTCTTGATTTTGAGATGGGATACATTGACGGATTTGAAGATATCATGGCGATGGAGACCGGATTTTTACAGTACACGATGAAACTTCTGGCAAAGGATTATCAGAAAGAGCTGGATATGCTTGGCATCACACTTCCGGATGTATCGAAAATTCCGGCGGTTCGTTTTGACAAAGCAAAAGAGATGGTTGCAGAGAAATACAACCGTACGATCCGCAATCCATACGACTTGGAGCCGGAAGAAGAGCATCTGATCGGGGAGCTGTTCAAAGAAGATTATGGTGCAGATTTTGTGTTTATCACACATTATCCGAGCAAAAAGCGTCCGTTCTATGCGATGGATGATCCGCAGGATGCAAGATTTACCTTAAGTTTTGACCTTCTGTTTCGCGGACTGGAGATCACAACCGGAGGACAGCGTATCCACAGTTATCAGCAGCTGCTTGACAAGATCGAAGCGAAGAAAATGACAACGGAAGGACTGGAGCAGTATCTTGATACGTTCCGTCATGGCATGCCGCCTCACGGAGGACTTGGTATCGGGCTGGAGCGACTGACCATGCAGCTGATCAGCGAGGACAACGTAAGAGAGACAACTCTCTTCCCGAGAGACTTGAGCAGACTGGAGCCATAGAAAAACAAAAATAAGACAGATAATAGAATAAGAATTGCAAAGAAAAGATATTTTATATGGCGGCAAAGAGAGGAGAAAGAACATGGCAAATGTGATCTCAGATGAGACAATGGAGTATGTGGGCATTCTGGCAAAGCTGGAACTTTCAAAAGAAGAGCAGAAAGCAGCCAGGAAAGATATGGAACGCATGCTGGATTATATTGATAAATTAAATGAACTGGATACAGCAGGTGTAGAGCCGATGTCCCATATTTTCCCGGTGTACAATGTATTTCGTGAGGATGTGGTCACAAACGGCGATGACAGAGACAATATGCTGAAAAATGCACCGGCAGAAAAAGACGGAACATATAAAGTACCGCGAACGGTAGAATAGGAGGCACACAGTGAAGATAACAGAATTGACAGCAGTGACGCTTGGCAAAAAGATCAAAGCGAAAGAGATTACAGTTGCAGAAGCTGTAAGTGCCGTACTCGAACAGATTGAGGCAGTGGAAGGAGACGTTCACGCCTATGTGACACTGAAAGACAAAGAAAAAGTCCTGAAAAAAGCAGAAGAGATCCAGGCAAAGATCGATGCAGGAGAGCTTGACGGTCCGCTGGCAGGTGTTCCGGTAGCTGTCAAAGACAATATGTGTACAGAGGGAGTTTTAACTACCTGCAGTTCGAAAATCCTTTCAAACTTCAAACCGACTTACACAGCGGAGGCAGTCAAAAATCTGGAAAAAGCCGGAGCGGTAATCATCGGAAAGACCAACATGGATGAATTTGCGATGGGAAGTACGACTGAGACATCAGCCTATGGTGTGACCAGAAATCCATGGGATCTGGAACACGTACCGGGCGGCTCTTCCGGCGGTTCCTGTGCAGCTGTGGCAGCAGGTGAATGTCTCTTTGCACTTGGAAGCGATACCGGAGGATCGATCCGTCAGCCGAGTTCTTTCTGCGGTGTGACAGGATTAAAACCGACTTACGGAACCGTTTCCCGTTACGGATTGATCGCTTATGGTTCTTCCTTAGATCAGATCGGACCGGTGGCAAAAGATGTGACAGACTGTGCGACAATCCTGGAGGCGATCGCATCTTACGATAAAAAGGACAGCACTTCCGTAAAACGGGAAGATTATGATTTCACTTCTGCTCTTGTGGATGATGTGAAGGGCATGCGGATCGGCATTCCGAGAGATTATTTCGGAGAAGGACTGGATCCAGAAGTCAAAGAGGCAATTCTGGCTGCGGCAAAAGTGCTGGAAGAAAAGGGAGCTATTGTGGAAGAGTTTGATTTAAGCCTTGTAGAATATGCAATCCCGGCTTACTATGTCATCGCCTGTGCGGAGGCCAGCTCCAACCTGGCAAGATTTGACGGCGTGAAATATGGCTATCGTGCAAAAGATTACGAAGGACTGCACAACATGTACAAAAAGACACGTTCTGAGGGCTTCGGAGCGGAAGTAAAACGTCGTATTATGCTTGGCTCCTTTGTACTGAGTTCCGGATATTACGATGCATATTATCTGAAGGCACTTCGCACAAAAGCTTTGATCAAAAAAGCATTTGACAAAGCATTTGAAAAATATGATGTGATCTTAGGACCGGCGGCTCCGAATACCGCACCGAAGATCGGAGATTCTTTAAGTGATCCGCTGAAAATGTATCTCGGTGATATTTATACGATTTCTGTTAATCTGGCAGGACTTCCGGGCATGAGTGTTCCGTGCGGAAGAGATGCAAAAGGGCTGCCGATCGGTCTGCAGCTGATCGGGGACTGCTTCAAAGAAAAGAATATCATCCGTGCGGCGTATGCTTATGAACAGACGAGGAAATACGAAGCACCAAAGCTTGCAAAAACAGCAGAAGGGGAGGCAAAATAAGATGAGTAAACAGTATGAAACCGTGATCGGTCTGGAAGTCCATGTAGAGCTTGCGACCAAAACAAAAATATTCTGTGCCTGCTCCACTGCTTTCGGAGGAGCACCAAATACCCATACCTGCCCGGTCTGCACCGGTATGCCGGGTTCCCTTCCGGTACTGAACAAACAGGTGGTTGAGTATGCCCTTGCGGTGGGACTTGCAACAAACTGCCAGATCCATCAGTACTGTAAGTTCGACCGTAAAAATTATTTCTATCCGGATAACCCGCAGAACTATCAGATCTCACAGCTGTATCTGCCGATCTGTCATGACGGCGGTGTGGAGATCGAGACAGCCGGCGGCAAAAAGATCATCGGGATTCACGAAATCCATATGGAAGAGGATGCCGGAAAACTGGTGCACGATGAGTGGGAAGACTGCTCCCTGGTAGACTACAACCGAAGCGGTGTGCCGCTGATCGAGATCGTGTCCGAGCCGGATATGCGAAGTGCAGAAGAAGTCATTGCCTATCTGGAAAAACTTCGTCAGATCATCCAGTATCTCGGAGCATCAGACTGCAAACTGCAGGAAGGCTCGATGCGTGCCGATGTCAACTTATCCGTGCGCGAAGTCGGAGCAGAAAAGTTTGGCACCAGAACCGAGATGAAAAACCTGAACTCTTTCAAAGCCATTGCACATGCGATCGAAGGCGAAAGAGAGCGTCAGATCGAGCTGATCGAGGCGGGCAGAAAGGTCATTCAGGAGACCAGAAGATGGGATGACAACAAAGAAAGTTCCTTTACCATGCGTTCCAAGGAAGATGCCCAGGATTACCGTTATTTCCCGGACCCGGATCTGACACCGGTTGTGATCAGTGACGAATGGATCGCAGAGGTGAAGGCACGCCAGCCGGAACTTCGCAGCGAGAAACTGGAACGTTATAAAAAAGAATTTGATATTCCGGATTATGATGCACAGATCATCACAAACTCCAAACATATGGCGGATCTGTTTGAGGCGGCAACTGCAATCTGCAAAAAGCCGAAAAAAGTATCCAACTGGCTGATGGGTGAGACCCTGCGACTGTTAAAAGAAAACAACATGGATCCGGAAGATCTTTCTTTTGCACCGGAAAATCTGGCAAAACTGGTAGATCTTGCAGATGCCGGAACGGTCAACAGTTCGGTGGCGAAAGAAGTCTTTGAGCAGATTTTCAAAGAGAATGTTGATCCGGAAGTTTATATCGAAGAACATGGACTGAAAACGGTGAACGATGAAGGTGCACTTAAGGCCACTATCGAGCAGATTGTTTCTGAGAATCCACAGTCGGTAGCCGATTACAAAGGCGGCAAGAAAAAAGCGATCGGATTTCTGGTGGGACAGACCATGAAAGCCATGAAAGGAAAAGCAGATCCGGCGAGTGTTAACAAAATTCTGAAAGAAATTCTGGATCAGGAATAACATATCTTTGCAAGATATTATAGACAAAAGATGTCATACGAATTGTTCCGTACTTCGTACTCTCACAATTCTGTCCGACATTCGCATATCGTGAAGCTTACGCTCCACTTTTATGCTCATGTCGGGGCGGGGCATTAAGTCGTAAACCACTCCTGTGCAAGCACATCGTGGTTTCAGGCTTATGACCCTGGCATCTTTGCAATTTACGGACAAAAAAAGACAATTTACGGACAAAAGCGTACAAAATAGACAAAAAACCATATAATCATCTCAGGTAGGTGGGCTTTTAGAATATGGGATTGAAGTGTGAGTCAGTAAACGAGTGTGAGTTGTATCCGCCTAGCTTATGCACAGGGAGCTCTGAAGAAGAGCTCCCTGTTTTCGACTGAGGCACAAAAGTAATTGATTTTTTCTGATAATTCCTATATATTCTATAAGGAGAATGTACTTAAAAATACAGGAGAATTGGTTATGTACCGAATAGCGATTGTAGATGATGACTATATGGTCAGAGAAAGCACGAAGGAAGTGATAGAACGGAATTTCAAAGAGGAAAATTTTCAAGTTGAGTGTTTTTCTACATTCAGTCAGCTGCAAAGTGAGCTGTCGCAGGAATTGTTCACGGTTTATATTCTGGATATTGAACTTCCGGACGGGAATGGACTGGAGCTTGCAAAAGAGATCAGAAAAATACAGGAGAGGGCATACATCGTGTTCCTGACTGCATACGAAAAATATGCACTTTCCGGGTACGAAGTCCGGGCATTTCATTATATTATCAAAGAAAATATGGAAAAGAAACTGGTACAGACGATGCGGCAGATCTGCCGGGAGATCGGCATACATGTCAAAGGACAGTATCTGGTAAAAAGAGCAGGCGTGTTCGAAAAAGTAGCACTGCGTGAGATCTGTTATATTTATAAAGAACAGAAGAATTCCATTTTTGTGACACTTCAGGGAAAAAAGGCAAACAGAGAATCTTTAAAAGAGGTTGCCGGAAAACTCCCGAAAGAGCAGTTTGTCATGGCAGAGAGGGGATATATTGTGAATCTGCTTCATGTGGAACGCTTGGAAAAGGGAATGCTTACGATGGACAATGGGGATTTGATCAAGGTAGGAAGAGGACATAACAGAGAGATCATGCAGAAAATGAGTGAATATATGGAAAGAGGATGGAGATGACCGGTTTTGCAATTGCAGAGTATCTGATCGTGGTTTTGGAAGTGTTTCTGATATGTGATGTGTCTGCCAGAGGTCTGAAGCCGGAAATGGTAGAGCGAAAAGAAAGCCTGATCTATCTGTGTGCTTCGGTGGGGATGAATGTCTTTTTCAGATGCCTGGGTAAAGCAGGTGTTTCGGCAGCTGAGATTTTTATATTCAAAAGCGGCATTCTGGCATTGTTTCTGTGGGCAGTAAGAAGAGTTTCCATCTGGCAGGCATTTCTGGTGTTTGGCTGTTTTCAGGTACTGGAGGAACTGGGTCGCACCTGGATTGTACTGCTGTTCTGCATCGGAGCAGAGTATGCAGACGTTGGGATGGTCAGCATACTGGCATTGAATATCAGCAGGATCATGGTCTGTATTCTGGTATTGAGGATCTGTGAATGGCAGAAAAGCCATGAGATCGAAGTCAACTGGATGCTCGTTTCGCTGCTGTTTCTGATCGGATCTTCTGCCGTATTCTATTTCCAGAATGTTCTGCTCGGGAGCAGTAGTAAGATCGTGTTCAAGAGCAGTATCTGGGCAATGGTTGTATTTCTGGGGATTCTGTGCATGATTTATCTGATCTACCACGATATGAAACAAAAAGAAGAGATTTTGCAGATGCGGGTGGATATGGCAGAGCATCAGTATGAAGAGCTGGCGATGGAATACGAAAAAAACCGCCGTTTATATCATGATATGAACAATCACAACCTGGTGATGTGGAAGCTGGCAGAAAAAGGAGAGTATGAGCGTCTCCATGAATATATCGGAAAACTGCGGCCGCTGGAAAAAGACCGGCACAGGCAGTGGACGCAGAATCTGATCCTTGACATGATCCTGGAATATAAGCTGCTTGCCATGGAAAAAAAGAAAATTTTATATGAAATTAAGACAGATATGATTGGAGAGATCGCTCTTGCAGATAAAGAACTGTGCATTCTGCTTGGAAATCTTCTGGACAATGCAATAGAGGCATGTGAAAAGCTGGAAGAAGAAAAACGCATGGTAAAGATTGAAGTACGAAAACATCATTCGATGTTTATGCTGATCGTGGAGAACAGCTGCGAAGCACATGCACAGGTAAGAAAGGGAATCTTCCGGACGACCAAAAAAGACGACAGAATGCATGGATATGGGATTCACAATGTAAGAAAAACAGTCAAAAACCGTGGCGGTCAGTTTCAATACGGCTCAAGAGGGGAGAATTTCTATGTGAAAATCCTGATACCTCTTGTAATTTGAGCGAAAGTAGTGTAAAATTGCAATATTATTCGGCGTGAGAAACGTGGTTTTACAATGGAGGAATCAAAATGAGCAGCAGAGTAGAAAAAGCGCTGGAGAATCATGGGAAGGGTTACAACTGCTGTCAGGCAGTGGCATGTGCCTATGCAGATCTGGTGGGAGTGGATGAAAATCTTATTTTTGCGGCAGGAGAAGGATTCGGAGCCGGTATGGGCGGTATGCAGTGTCCCTGCGGAGCCGTTTCGGGAGCCTGTATGGTGGCAGGACTTTTAAAGAGCAGCCGCAATACAAAAGAACCGGTCACAAAAGGTGCGACATATCGTGTCAGCAGAGAGATCGTTCAGAAATTTGGAGAGAAGAACGGTTCCGTGGTCTGCAAGGATCTGAAAGGGATCGGGACAGGCAAGGTTCTGCGGTCCTGTGACGGATGTATCAAAGACGCAGCACAGATCTTGGAACAGGTTATGGATATAAAAACAACAGAAGAATAAAGGGAATTTCCGACGGAAGATGCGGCCATAGAGCAGATACAAAGCTCAGTGGCCGTTTTCGGCTTACCTGTATTTGGACAGAGAAAGGAAATCGAAAAACAGAAAATTCAAGGTGAGGAAAAAGAAATGAAGATCATTATCGTGGGCTGCGGAAAAGTAGGAGCAACCTTGGCAGAACAGTTGAGTAATGAAGGAAACGATATTGTTATTGTAGATAAAGATGCCGAAAAAGTGCAGGATATATCAAATGCGTGTGATATTATGGGCGTGGTAGGAAGCGGAAGCAGCCATAATGTCCAGCTGGAGGCAGGCATCCGGGAGGCAAATCTGCTGATCGCCGTGACTGGTTCAGATGAGCTGAACCTGCTGTGCTGTCTGATCGCCAAAAAAGCCGGAAACGGCTGTCAGACGATCGCCCGCGTGCGGAATCCGGAGTACAGTCAGGAAGTCCGCTTTATCCGGGAAGAGCTTGGTATGGCGATGGTCATCAATCCGGAACAGGCGGCAGCTTCCGAGATGGCAAGGATCTTACGTTTCCCATCTGCCATCAAGATCGAGACTTTTGCAAACGGACACATTGAGCTTTTGCAGTTCCGTATCGGGGCAAACTCTGTTTTGAATAACATGCGGATCGCAGATATGGGGGCAAAGCTTCACTGCGAAGTGCTGGTATGCACCGTTGTCCGCGGAGATCAGGTTATCATTCCGGATGGAAATGTCGTGTTGCAGGAGCGTGATATTGTGTCGATCGTGGCACCGCCGAAAATGGCGAGCCAGTTCTTTAAAAAGATCAAAGTCCAGACGGATCAGGTTCGTGATACCCTGATCATAGGCGGCAGTACAACAGCCTATTATCTGGCAAAACAGCTTCTGACCATGGGCATTGATGTCAAGATCATCGACAAAAACCGTGAGCGATGCGAAGAATTAAGCGATCTTCTGCCGAAGGCGACGATCATCTGCGGTGAGGGAACGGATCAGGATGTCCTCATGGAAGAAGGCGTGAACTGGATGGACTCCTTTGTGACGCTGACGGATGTGGACGAAGAAAATATCCTGCTCTCACTCTTTGCAAAAGAGCATGCACCGAAGATCAAGAGTATCACAAAAGTAAACAATACCACGTTCGATGAAGTCATCAACAAACTGGATCTTGACAGTATCATTTATCCGAAGTATGTGACGGCAGAATACATCGTGCGTTATGTACGTGCCATGAAAAATACCATCGGCAGTAATGTAGAGACACTTTACCGCCTGGTAAACAACCGTGTGGAAGCACTGGAATTTGTGATCCGGCAGTCGTCTCCGATCCTTGACATTCCGCTTGAGAAACTGTCTCTGAAAAAAAATCTGCTGATCGCATCGATTTACCGTGACGGTGTGCTGATCATGCCGAACGGTCAGGACGTGATGAGCATCGGGGATAAGGTGATCGTTGTCACGACCAATCAGGGACTGGATGATATATCCGATATTGTGAAAGAACGGTAAGGGTGAAAACATGAATTATGGAATGATTTTTTACATACTTGGCATGGCGAGCGGGTTCGAAGCACTCTTTCTGCTGCTTCCGATCCTGGTTTCGCTGATCTACGGGGAAAGTGTTCTCTCTTCTTATCTGATCTCCTGCGGGATCTGTGCATTATTCTGCGGGGTCAGCACACTTCGCAAGCCGAAAAAGATTACTCTGTATACCAAAGAAGGTCTGGTAGCAGTTGCACTTGTATGGATCTGGTTTTCTGTATTTGGGGCAGTCCCGTTTATGCTGACAGGAGAAATCCCGAATTTTTTCGATGCATTTTTTGAGGTGAGCTCCGGTTTTACAACTACAGGAGCCAGTATTCTGACCAATGTAGAGGCACTTTCACGTGCCAGTCTGTTCTGGAGAAGTTTTACCCACTGGGTAGGAGGTATGGGAATTCTGGTCTTTATCCTTGCTTTTATTCCAAATAAAGGAAATGGAACAATCGTACACCTGATGAAAGCAGAAAGTCCGGGACCGAACGTGAGCAAACTCGTGCCGAAGATCCGCTATACGGCAGCAATTCTTTATGCTATTTATTTTGGTATGACGCTGATTCAGATCATTTTGCTGTTGATCAGCAAAATGCCGCTGTTTGATACCCTCTGCATTACATTCGGTACGGCCGGTACCGGTGGATTTTCGATAAAAAGTGATGGGTGTGCAGGCTATACGATGCTGCAGCAGGGCATCATCACTACGTTTATGATCCTGTTTGGTGTCAACTTTACCTTCTACTTCTGCATTTTGAAGAAAAAGATCAAGCAGGTTTCCAGTATGACGGAAGTCTTGGCATATCTGGCGATCATAGCGGCTTCCATCCTGGCGATCACCTTCAATATTTCCGGGGGATTTTCGAGTCTGTTTCAGGCATTTCACCATGCAGCATTTCAGGTTGGATCGATCATCACGACCACCGGATTCAGTACGGTGGATTTCAACCAGTGGCCGGGTTTTTCCAGAACGATCCTGGTGACACTGATGTTTGTCGGAGCCTGTGCGGGAAGTACCGGAGGCGGTATCAAAGTGTCACGTATCCTGCTTTTGTTAAAAGGCATCGGACGTGAGATTTCACTGGCACTGCATCCAAGAAGCGTCAAGCGTGTGCGTATGGAAGGAAGAACGGTGGAGACCGAAGTTATCCGTTCCGTAAATGCATATCTTGCATTATACATGATTATTTTTGTGGCATCGGTTCTGATCGTTTCACTGGATGAGAAAGACCTGGTTACCAACTTTACGGCCGTGGCAGCGACTTTGAACAACGTCGGACCGGGACTTGGACTGGTCGGACCGGCCGGCAATTTCTCAGGATTTTCCAATTTGTCCAAACTGGTTTTAAGCTTTGATATGCTGGCCGGAAGACTGGAGCTGATCCCGATGCTGATGATTTTTGTACCGTCCGTATGGAGTGTGAAGAGAAAGAAAAAATAAGATGCATGTAATGAGGTGAACCGAATGTTTGGAGAATGTCATGCTCACATCTTTCTAAATGGCAGAAATTATAAAGAAGCAGTGGCACTGCATAAAAATCATGTCAGCGAAGAGGCGATCCGGCAGGCATTTGCAGAGTATCGGAAACGTGGGATTACATTTGTAAGAGATGGCGGAGATGCCCTGCATGTGTCCGAATATGCGTCAAAGATCGCACCACAGTATGGGATCGATTACCGCAGCCCGATGTTTGCCATTCATCGCAAAGGGCATTACGGCAGGATCGTCGGATGTGCCTGGGAAGATCTGGAAGAATACCGAGATCTGGTAAAGAAAGTAAAAGATCTCGGCGGAGATTTTATCAAGATCATGATCTCCGGGATCATGGTTTATGAACAGTTCGGTCAGATGTCAGAAGAGCCGCTTGCACCGGAAGAAATCCGAGAACTGATCCACATTGCCCACGAAGAGGGGATGGCGGTCATGGCTCATGTCAATGGGGCGGATGCCGTACGTGCCGCAGCTCTTGCGGGGGCTGACAGCATAGAACATGGCAATTATATCGACCGGGACTGCATCGATGCCATGAAAGAGAAGGGGACGGTCTGGGTACCGACGCTTGTGACGACCGGCAACCTGCTTGGCTGTGGAAGATATCCTCAGGAAGAACTGGAAAAGATTTTTGATTCTGCCAGGGCGAATGTAAGCTGTGCCTGGGAAAAGGGCGTGCTGCTTGCAGCCGGAAGCGATGCCGGAGCCTACAGGGTGCTGCACGGTCAGGGGCTGGTGGATGAATATCAGATATTTTGCGATTTATTTGGTGAGACAGAGGAACTGAAAAACCGTCTTAAAGAAGGCGAATCTGTGATCCACCGGAAATTTCAGGCGGAAAAAGTTTGGAAGTTAACTTCCAAATCTACCATTATTGACGCAGCAAGTGCGTCATGAAGGAGGAAAATATGATAGCACAGAAATTGATCACAGTTGGAGAGAATGAAAATACCGTGTTCAGAAGCTGCAAGGATGGAATCCATACAAATGTGTTTGAGACAATCTGTGCATTTCTGAATACCAGAGGAGGAACACTTCTGCTGGGAGTAGATGAAAGCGGTGAAGTATATGGATTTAAAGAACGGGCAATCCCGGATATCATCCAGGCACTGAAGATGGCAACTCAGAATGCAGACACCTTCCAGCCGCCGTTTGAGATGGAACCGGTGCGTGAGATCGTGGACGGCAAATATGTCCTGGTGTTGAATGTTCCGGAAAGTGCGAATGTCCATGCTCTTCGCGGAAAGGTTTTTGTAAGAAGAGGAACAGAAAATATCCGTGTGGAACGAAAAGAAGAGCTGACAAGACTTTATGTGCAGAAACAGGAGATTTACACAGAACGCAAAATCTATCCGTTTATGCGGGAAAACGATCTTTCAGACAGTCTGATCGAGAGGGCAAAAGCACTGCTGCTGATGAAAAACGAAGAGCATCCGTTTGGCAGGCTGGAAAATCATGCCATTTTAAAAGAAATGAATCTTTCTGGTATCAATTATGAGACGGGAGAACGTGGTCTTCGCCTTCTGGCAGGCCTTCTGTTCGGAAAAGATATGACGCTTCGCAATCTTTTCGCCAATACGGCAGTTACCTGTGAGCGGCAGGTGGATGGAGAAACGCAGCGTCTGAATATGGAGACGAATCTTCTGGATGAGGCAGAAAAACTGATCCGTTTTCTGCAGCCGGCAGTCGGAGAAGAGACGGCGAAAGCATTTGTCAGTGAATTTCTCTTGTCCAGAGAATATACGAGTGCGTATCCGGCAAAAATCACGGCATCATCGCAGAAGCTTACCGCAGAGTTTGCAGTCAGCATGGGACGTTTCGGAAATCCGATGCTGAAGAAATATTTCTGTGAGTTTTGCATTGCATCAGAAGAGGACAGCTATGGACTGACAAAAGAAGAACACGACGGCATCTGCCGGATGACCTGGCAGAAAGAAAAATCCGGCAAAACAAGACAGGAACCGGTAAAAGAAGCTGTGGTAAAGACACCTTTGGCAGCGGAAAACAGAGCATTTTCAAAAACGGATGTAAGTGATCCGCAGGAAAAAGAAAGTGCTGACGGTGAACGTTTCACGCCGCAGGAGCGTCAGATGCAGATCCTGAAAATGATGGCAGAGAACGAACGCATCACGATCAGTGCTATGGTGCAGGAGCTTCAGGTCACAAAGCGTACCATTCTGCGTGATATCGACAAAATGAAAAAGCAGGGCTGGCTTAAAAGAGAAGGATCAGAGAAGAACGGAAGATGGATTCTTCTTGGGGAAACAAAAGAACAGGTAAAGCAGGATTAACTGACTTGGAAGATAGAAAAGCCAGATCAGCTTTCCGGCGATGTGCGTGCAGTAAAAAGCAAGAGAATGCGGAAGATCACCACAGAAGCGGGGCAGATTGAAAAATCCGACATTCAGATCGCAGGCAAGAAGCATGACAAGGCAGATTCGCAGCAGAGTGGGCGTATTTTGTCGTTTCACCGTAAAAGAACTGCACAGATTCCAGGTCAGCAGTGCGATATAGAAAAAGGCGGCCGCCGTAAGGAGGCTGCTTTTTATATGCCAGAAATAAGAGAGCAAAAGCAGGAAGAACATGCCAGAAAAGCCGCCGGCGGTAAAAGAGAGCAAAGAACCGTTTTGCAGACGGCGATGGCAGTACTGCACTGCGATAAAAAACAAGATTGCCGTAAGTTCAAAGGGAGTCTTCAGAAAAAGAACATCGGCTGTGAAGGAAAAAATCAGGGATAATAAAAGAAATTCTGTTTTCACGGGCTTGCTCCTTTCAAAAACAGGTTATGCGATGCATGATGTACACCTCGCAGCAAGAATGCCAGAGACATTTCTGAATTCAGTATGTACAGAAAAATGACAGATATACTTGCGGGATGAAAAGTTTTGAGCTATACTCTCAACTTAGAAACCGATGAGGAGGCGAAAGAAATGCAGAAGGCAGCATTGATCCTTGAGGGAGGAGCAAAAAGAGGGGTTTTCACATCCGGCGTGCTGGATTATCTGATGGAGCAGGAGTACTATATTCCGCATGTGATCGGAGTTTCTGCCGGTTCCTGCAATGCAGTGGACTATGTTTCAAGGCAGCCCGGGAGGACAAAGGCATGTATGATCCGTTCCGGCGAGGACGGGAAAATAATCAATTTTCACAACTTTTTCCAGACGAAAAGTCTGCTGGACATGGATCTGATCTTTGAGCGAGATCCGAAAGAACTGCATCCTTTTGATTTTGATACTTACTTTGCATCCGATATGACCTGTGAGATCGTGGTGACAAACTGCGAGAGCGGTCAGGCAGAATATTACAGCGAAAAAGAAGACGGAGACCGGCTGATGCAGCTTTGCAGAGCCTCAAGCAGTATGCCGCTTGTAACACCGATGGTAGAGATCGACGGGGTGCCGTACCTGGATGGAGGCATTGCAGATTCTATTCCGCTGATCCACAGCATGCGAAGCGGTTATCGCAAAAACGTTCTGATCCTGACCAGAAGCAAAGGATACCGCAAGACCATATCCAAACGGGATATTCTGATGTATCAGACGGTTTTTAAGGATTATCCGAATCTGGCAAGGGCACTTTGCCGCCGGGCACGTCAGTACAATGAAGTCATGGAACTGGTGGAACGCTGGGAGGAAGAAGGAAGGATTTTTGTGATCCGGCCGCAGGGCAAGACCGTCTCAAGACTGGAATCCAAACCGGAAGTTCTGGAAGATTTCTATCAGCACGGTATAGAGCAGATGAAAGAACATTTCGGGGCAATGCAGGATTTCCTGGAAAAATAACAGAGAAAATGGAACGATTCTTACAGGTTCAGGCATGTATTGCAAAGACTGTAAGAACATGGGAGAATTTATGTTAGTGGAACGTTTTTATCCGGATGAATATCTGGACTCAACATACAGCATTGATTTTGCTGAACTGGCAAAGAAAGGCTATCGGGGAGTACTCTTTGATATCGACAATACACTGGTTCCGCACGGAGCACCGGCAGATCAGAAAGCAAAAGCCCTGTTTGCACATTTGAGGGAGCTTGGCATGGATTACTGTCTGATTTCCAACAATCAGCTTCCGCGTGTGAAACCGTTTGCGGATGCCATCGGAGGGAAATACATCGAAGATGCCCACAAACCATCCACGAAAAATTATCGGAAAGCAATGCAGATGATGGGTTGCACCGAAAAAGACAGCCTGTTTGTGGGGGATCAGCTCTTTACCGATGTCTGGGGTGCCAAAAGAGCAGGGATGCACACCATTCTGGTTAAGCCGATCCATCCAAAAGAAGAGATTCAGATCGTGCTCAAACGTTATCTGGAGAAGATTGTTCTGTATTTTTATAAGAAAGACAGGGAAAAAGAATGACAGAAAAAGTGACAGAGCTGTTAAAAAAGAAAAATCTGGATGCGATTCTGATATCCGATGGATATAATATGCGATATTTAAGTGGTTTTGGCGGTGCGACCGGTTATCTATATATATCTGCCGATCAGAAAGTGCTGATGACCGATTCGCGTTATACCACGCAGGCAAAACAGGAGGCACCGAAGTTTGCCGTTGTGGAAGTTAGCACTGAGAAGGGTTACCGGGAGCTGATCACAGAATGTATCCGAAAAGATCAGGCAAAAACGATCGGTTTTGAAGATCAGCAGATGATCTGTGCAGACTTTAAAAAGATCAGCAGTCCGACAAAAGACGAAGCAACGTGGATGGAGCTTGGCGAAGAAGTCAATCTTCTTCGCTGCATCAAGACAGAAGAAGAGCTTGAAAAAGTCGCAAAAGCAGAGGCGATCGGAGATCAGGCATTTCAGAAAATCTTAGGAGACATCAAACCGGGTGTGACCGAACTTACGATCGCGGCAAAGCTGGATTATTATATGCGGGAACTTGGGGCTGAAGGCAACAGTTTTGATACGATCGTGGCATCCGGACTTCATTCTGCCATGCCGCATGCCGTACCGACCGCAAAAAAACTGGAAAAGGGTGATTTTATCACCATGGATTTCGGATGCCGATATGACGGCTATTGTTCGGATATGACACGTACCGTAGTGCTTGGAGAAGCCTCTTCAAAACAGAAGGAAATCTACGGGATCGTTCTGAAAGCCCAGATGGCGGCACTGGAGCAGATCTGTGCCGGAAAGACGGGATCGGAAGTCGATCAGGTGGCAAGAGGGCTCATTGCAGAAGCAGGTTATGGCGAGTATTTCGGACATGGACTTGGGCACAGCGTCGGACTTTTTATCCATGAAGAACCGAGACTGTCACCAAAATGCCACAGTGTATTGCAGAAAAATATGACGATGACAGTAGAACCGGGCATCTATATCCCGGAATTTGGCGGTGTCAGGATCGAAGATCTGGTCGTGATCACAGAAAAGGGGTGCCGAAATCTTGCACATTCACCAAAAGAACTGATAGAACTGTAAAAAACAGTTGAAAAAGTGCAGGTTTTATTATAAAATAAGATGAGACTATGCGGACAGCCGATAACAGAAGTGCTATAAGCGGATTGCGATGTCCGTTTCGAAAATAAGGAGGAAGATCAGATGGTATCAGCAGGAGATTTTAAAAATGGTATTACACTGGAAATTGATGGAACCGTATATCAGATTCTGGAGTTCCAGCATGTTAAACCAGGTAAGGGAGCAGCTTTTGTCCGCACAAAGCTGAAAAACATTGTCAACGGAGGTGTAGTAGAAAAAACATTCCGTCCGACAGAAAAATTCCCACAGGCACGTATCGACAGAGTAGATATGCAGTATCTGTACAATGACGGAGATCTGTTCTATTTCATGAACGTTGAGACATATGACCAGGTTGCACTGAACGAAGACACGATCGGTGATGCACTGAAATTTGTTAAAGACAACGAAATGGTAAAAGTATGTTCCATCAACGGTGATGTATTTGCAGTAGAACCGCCACTGTTTGTAGAACTGGAAATCACAGAGACAGAACCTGGATTCAAAGGTGATACAGCTCAGGGAGCAACAAAACCGGCAACGGTTGAGACAGGTGCTAACGTAAACGTACCGCTGTTCGTAGAACGTGGCGACAAGATCAAAATTGACACAAGAACAGGCGAATATCTGTCCAGAGTATAAGGCTGTTTTAGCTGAAGTGTGTTTGGATTGAACCGGCTGCTGCAGTGTATCGAAAGATATGCTGCGGCAGCTTTTTTTATTGTGCGGGGCTTTGAAATATGATATGATGAAAACACCAAAATTGCCTTGCGATGAAGTGTTTCGCAGGCAAAAAAGGGAAAAGAGAAAAAACAGGCGGAAAGGAGAAAAAGGAATGAAAGAGCGTAAAAAAGGAGAACATGCAATGGTGCGTAAGCTGTTTATGCTGATGGCAGCTTTTGTACTGATCCTGTGTATGAAAACAACGACGTATGCAGCATCAACAAAAACCGTCAATATGGAAAGTGTCGGCTCCGGTATGTATATCCATATCGGCACTATGAAACGTGGAAAAGGAACTGTTTACCACAGGGTAAAAGTAAAGAAAAAAGGCATCCTGATCGTTGCAGGGGCAGCAATCGCAGAAGACGGAACGCCGTATGGTATGGCAGTTCGCCTGTGTGACAGTAAGAAACGGTCTCTCGAGCCATATAAAAGAAGCTATGTCAGCACGGAAGAGTTTATCGTTTACGGAGTGGATCCGGGCACTTATTATATTGAGGTAAAGAATCAGAGTTATTATTCTCTTTCGGCAGGAGTAAAGAAAGTAAAAGACCTTGGAGGAGACAGTAAAAAGACAGCGTATCAGATTGCTCATAAGAAAAGAGTATCCGGACTTGTGACAGCAGGCGAAAAAGCAGGAAGTGCAGACTGGTTCAAGTTCAAGCTTGCAAAAAACAGAAAAGTCAAGATCGAGCTGGCAGCAATCGGTACCGATGCATTTCGATTCTATCTTTACGGACCGGGTTGCAGAAATGGAATATGCATGGCTTCCCTGAAAAATGACGCAAAAGATTTTCAGAAAAAGGTTGCTTTGAAGAAAGGGACTTACTATATCAAAGTGGTGCGTGCGTCAAAGAAAAGCAATGCATCCGGATTTTATGATGTGCGATGGAGTATGCAGTAGCAGCCACATAGAAAAATGTCGGTCTTTCTTTTTTAATGAAAATAAAAAGACTGGATTATGAAATAGTATAGAGTGCTGGCCAATAAAAAGGCAGGGCACGTGACACGCATCGTTTCCTGTTCGATTTGTGCCGTCTATGATCCGCCGTTTGCTGGAACTCGCAGCTTCGCTGCTCAGACACCGCTCGGCGGCGGAAACTAGACACAAATCTCACGACGGAAACTTGCTACCGTCACTGTGCCTCTGCCTTTTTGCTGTCCAGCACCTTTACATTTCGCATCCGGTTGTTTTGTTTTTATATGAAAATGTTCGAATGTGACATTCATTTTGCACATTGCCCAAAGTTTCTGGCTGGACAGGGGTATCTATGCAGAAAGATATTTCCGGCCGGAATCCGATGAACAGAGCATGTGAAACAGCACAGCCATAACGATACGAAAACAAATCGCACTGACGGTAGCAAGGCTTCCGTCGTGAGGTTTGCGATGCTGCCGCCCCGAAGAGCCGTTGTTTGAGCAGCGAAGCTGCGAGTTTAGGCGGAAGGGCGGTTAACCGGCGAGCGAACCGAACAGGAAACGCAGCGTGTCAGCAGATTGTTTTCGTATTGTTATGGCGTTCTGTTTTCTATGTACTGCTTTTTCTATTTTGCACGGTATTTTTTTATTTTACATAGTGCGTTCTGATTAGTCATATTTTTTATGTATCAAAAAAATATTTAAAACTAACTTGCAATATGATAAAAATTATGCTAATATGTAACGGTAAATTTACAAAGAAAAATCCATTCAACCGGGCTTTTCTGCATGGCAGGAAAGGACTGTGTATGAGTTACAAAGAATTTATCGAAAATCTTCAAAAGGAAATAGAAAGCCGCATTGGGGAAGCGACGATTCTGTTTCATAAAGTTACGAAAAATAATGGAGTTACCAAAGACTGTTTTCTGATCCGGGAGAACGATTATGATGTATCCCCTTCTGTTTATCTTGAAGATTACTATCATGCGTTCAGAGATGGTGCGACGATTCCGGAGCTTGCGGAGAAAGTTCAGCATATCTATCAGGAGTGCAGAAACAATACATCGCTGGATGCAGGACATTTTCTGAAATTTGATAATATAAAGAACGAGATCTTCTGCAAAATTATCGGCAGAGGGCGAAACGAAAAACTGCTTGCGGAAGTACCGTATATTCCTTATCTGGATCTTGCGGTTGTCTTTTATTACGTGCTTGAGAATGAGATGTTTGGCAGCGGAAGTATCCTGATCCGTCAGGAGCATCTGGATTTCTGGGAGGTCACAAAAGAAGAACTGTGGGAATATGCCAGGGAAAACACCAGAGAAAAGCAGCCGATGCATGTATATAAAATGTCAGAGCTGATCAGGGAGATGCTTCCGGAAGGGGAAAAACTGGATTTTCTGAAGGAAGAGATTCCGATGTACGTGATGACGAATGAGAAACGCTGTCTTGGGGCATGCGGCATTTTGTATGACCATATTCTTCAGGAAGCAGCCAGACTGTTAGAGGGATCGTTCTATGTGCTGCCAAGCAGCGTTCACGAGTGCATTCTGGTTCCGGAAGAAGCAGCACCGGAGGCCGCAGAGTTGCTTTCCATGGTGCGTGAGATCAATCTCACACAGGTGCCTTTGGAAGAGGTTTTATCAGATCAGGTCTACCACTACGATGCCAAAACGCATCATTTAACGATGGCTTTCCCCCACTGATTACTGAAAAATCTCCATTTTGCTTTACTTTTTGAAAAAAACATGTTATAGTAAAAAAGAATTTTTCCAAAAGAAAGATTTTACATGAGTATGTGCGGAAGCATTCATGTATAAAATGTGCACCTGTAGCTCAGGGGATAGAGCAATGGTTTCCGGTACCATGTGGCGGGGGTTCGAATCCCTCCAGGTGCGTTTTTTATATTTGAAAAAACCGCAACAGCAAATGGAGGTAGAAATTTGGGTGGTTTAAAAGAATGGCTGTCAGATAACCTCAGATATATCCTGATCGGACTGGCAATCGTACTGGCCGGTATCGTCATTGTGTTTGCAGTGAAGCTGACCGGTGGTTCCGGAAAGAAAACATCAGATTCTGAGACAGGAAGCCAGACGATTGAGACCGGCACAGAGACACAGGCTCAGACAGAGACGGAAGAGGCTTTGACAGAAAATGATCTGACCGTTCTTGAGACTGTGCAGAAATATTATACAGCAATGGGCAACAAAGACCTGGATACGCTGTCAGGCATGACAGAGTCCTTAAGTGACAGCGATAAGCAGAAAATTGAGAGTTCTATCATACAGAGCTATAATAATATTGCTGTGTATTCCAAGAAAGGTCCGGTGGACAATTCCTATGTTGTATTTGCTTATTATGAAGCAAAAGTAGGCGATGTCGAGGAACTGGTTCCGAGTGTGGTCTGTCTGTATCTGAAACCAGATGAGAACGGCGGATTGTGTGTTGCTGACTGGAAGTCTGATCAGGACACCAACGATTATATCGAGAAAGTAATCCAGAATTCCGATGTACAGGCTCTTATCAAAGATGTAAATGACAAGTATCAGGAGATCGTTTCCGGCAACGATGAGCTTCAGAAGATTGTCCAGGAGATGGATCAGCCGGAGACAGAGATTACGATTCCGGATGCAGAAGATAGCGGTGTGGAAGCCAATAAAGTCATGAAAGCAAAAGATGTGCTGAATGTCCGTGCAGATTCTTCCGAAGATGCAGAGATTATTGGTATGCTCGACAAAGGTGACAAAGTGACCAGAGTCAGAGTCCTGGATAATGGATGGGCAGAAATCAAATATGGCGAAGCGACCGGCTATGTATTAAACAAATATCTGAAAGATGTGAAGTAAAGAAACATCCTTCCTGTGGGGAGGATGTTTTTTTGAACGCAGAGAAGCGGATTGTGAATGTACGCTTTACTATGAGAGAATACAGCATGCTCAAATTCAATGAGTGCAGTATGAAAAGCTGAAGTATAGAAAAAAAGAAAGTGCATATCCTAAATCAGCAAAACGGCAGAGAGATGATGCAAGGAGGCAGGATATGATTTCTTATGCGGAACAGGAGTTATTGGAAACCATTGTGAAAAATACGAGCAGGTCGCTTCAGGATATTTATACTGTGTTGGGAAAGGTCTATGACGATGAGCTGGCACTGGATCTGAACATACAGGCGGCAGGCTATTCCGGGATCAAAGAAAAGGCGGCAAACTGTCTGTTTGAGACGGGAAATGTTCCGCCGCTGCTTGGTGTGATGGAGCGGGCGAAGCGGTGGGGAATGCTGCAGGCGAAGACGGCATTAAATGTAAATACCGGATATATGGCGAATATGCTGGCAAAAGAAGAACGGCTTCGCAGAAGTGATATGCAGAAAGCAACGCAGAAGCTGGAAATTTGCGGAAAAGAGTCTGAAACGATTGCCCGGGAATTTTTAAATCTTGAAGAAAAGAATATTCGGATTTTGCAGAACTATTGTCGGAAAAAAGAAAAAAAGAGTGCAAAAAACGGATAAAAGAGAGTGTTTGACGGCAGTTGTACAACGTGTTATACTGTACTATACTTTTAAAAGAGCGGGAGAGAAGAACATGCCGGCAAAAAAAGAAAATCGCATGAGAAAAGAGTTCGAAGAAAAAGATATACACCAGGAAGTGCGGCTGAACAAATATTTAAGTGAGGCGGGCGTCTGCTCAAGGCGTGAAGCAGACCGCCTGATCGAAGAAGGAAAAGTATTTGTGGACGGCGTGCGTGCAGAAAATGGCAGGAAGGTAACGGACGAGATGGAGATCACCGTCAACGGAAAACGATGCAGCAGAGGGCAGAAAATGGTTCTGCTGGCGTTTCACAAACCAGAGGGCGTAGTCTGCACGACGGACAGACGCTGGAACGATGTGACCGTGGAGGATGTGCTTCAGTATCCGACACGCGTTTTTTCGGTTGGAAGGCTGGATAAAGATTCCGAAGGACTGCTTTTGGTGACAAACAACGGAGATATCATCAATCAGATCATGCGTGCCGGTAATTATCACGAAAAAGAATATCTGGTGACGGTGGATAAACCAGTCACAGAAGAATTTGTCGAGCAGATGAGCCGGGGTGGGATCCCGGTTCTGGATGCCAGAACCAGACCGTGCAAGGTGGAAAAGATCGGAAAATACCGCTTCCGTATCATTCTGACGCAGGGACTGAACCGACAGATCCGCCGTATGTGCGAGTATTGTGGCTGTCGTGTGAAGAAACTGGTGCGGGTGAGGGTTATGAACATTGAGCTTGGTAATCTGCCAAAAGGACAGTACCGGGATGTGACGGAAGCAGAAATGCAGGAACTTTACCGGCAGTTACGGGCAGGAAATAAAAAAGCGGGAAAGAGCAGGAGGGGAACATGGACAAAAAACGCGAGAGAATGAAAGAGCTGACAGAGCTTCTGACAAAAGCAGGGAAAGCCTATTATCAGGAAAGCCGTGAGATCATGAGCAATTTTGAGTATGACCGGCTGTATGACGAGCTCCAGAAACTGGAAGAAGAGACCGGGATCGTCCTGGCAGGAAGTCCGACCAGACAGGTCGGTTATGAAGTGCTCGAAGAGCTTCCGAAAGAGCGACACGAGCAGCCGATGCTTTCTCTTGACAAGACAAAAGAAGTCGAAGTGCTGAAAGATTTTGTCGGTGCCCATAAAGTGCTGCTCTCCTGGAAAATGGATGGCCTGACCGTCGTACTGACATACCGTGAAGGTACGCTTTTTAAGGCAGTCACACGCGGAAACGGTGAGATCGGGGAAGTTATCACAAATAATGCCAGAGTTTTTGAAAATGTTCCGCTTACAATACCATATAAGGGCGAGCTGGTCCTTCGCGGAGAGGCGGTTATTTCTTATAAAAATTTTGAGAAGATCAATGAAGAGATTGCAGATGTGGATGCAAAATACAAAAATCCGCGAAATCTGTGCAGTGGGTCTGTGCGTCAGCTGAACAATGAGATCACTGCCAGACGCCATGTACAGTTTTTTGCATTCTTCCTGGTGCGTGCGGACGGCGTGGATTTTGAAAATTCCAGAGAAAAGCAGTTTACATGGCTTTCGGAGCAGGGATTCGATGTGGTAGAGCACAAAATGGTGACAAGGGAGACTGTGGAAGAAACCGTTGCCTGGTTTGCAGAAGAAATCGAGAACAATCCGATTCCGTCGGATGGACTGGTAGCCATCTATGATGACATCGCATATGGCATTTCCCTTGGACGGACGGCAAAGTTTCCAAGAGATGCCTTTGCATTTAAATGGGCAGATGAGATAAAGGAAACGCATCTGCTCTCGATCGAATGGAGTCCGTCAAGAACCGGGCTGATCAATCCGGTTGCGATTTTTGAACCGGTGGAGCTGGAAGGAACAACAGTGAGCCGTGCCAGTGTACATAATCTTAGCATTATGAAGGCACTGCAGCTTGGCATCGGTGATACCATTCAGGTTTATAAGGCCAATATGATCATTCCGCAGATCGCCGAAAACCTGACCAGGAGCGGAAACATAGAGATTCCGCAGAACTGTCCGGTGTGCGGCGGCGTAACCAGGATACAGAGGACGGCAGATGTGGAGACCTTATACTGCACCAATCCGGAGTGTCAGGCAAAGAAGATCAAATCTTTTGCACTGTTTGTCAGCAGAGATGCGATGAATATGGAAGGAATGTCGGAAGCGACTCTGGAAAAATTTATCGGAAGCGGATTTATCCATGAATTTGCAGATATTTTCCGGCTTTCCCGATATAAAGATGCGATCGTTGAGATGGAAGGATTTGGCGAAAAATCCTACGAAAAACTGATGACGGGAATCGGGCAGGCAAGAAATACGACACTGCCGCGGCTGATCTACAGCCTTGGAATCCCGAACATCGGCGTTGCAAATGCGAAGATGATCTGTAAGGCGTTTGATTATGACCTGGAAAAGATTCGCACTGCAGATGCCGAGACGATGGCGGGGATAGATGGCATTGGAGAGGTGATCGGAGCAGCGGTTGCCGATTATTTCCGGGATGCGAAAAAGGCAGAGCAGCTGGATGATCTGCTTGAGGAGATCCATCTGGAAAAATATGTGCCAAATGAAACAGAACAGATCTTTGCAGGCAAGAATTTTGTGATCACAGGCTCACTGATTCATTTTGCAAACCGCAATGAGCTGAAAGCAAAAATTGAAGAAAAAGGCGGGAAAGTCACAGGTTCTGTCACTTCAAAAACGGATTATCTGATCAACAATGACACACAGTCATCTACTTCAAAAAACAAGAAAGCAAAAGAATTAGAGATACCTGTCATTTCAGAAGAAGATTTCCTTGGTATGCTGGAACAGAGGTGAGAATAGCATGGCAGAGAAAGAAAAAAAGCAGTCGGTACAGACGATTCAGACAAAGACGAGGGTGGAAAAAGGAAAAAGCAGTATTGCCAGTGTGATTTTCGGCAGGACCGGGATTATCATACTGCTGATCCTGTTGCAGTTTGGCTTTCTGATCGCGGGATACACGTATCTGCAGGGCAAGATGTATTTCATCGATTCTGTCGTGAAGGCGGGAGCAGTTATTCTTGTTATTTACTTAACAAATAATCGGAGCAATCCGGCTTTTAAGATGGTATGGATGACGATCATGCTGGTGGCACCGGTGTTTGGTGTGCTGCTCTATATTTTTGTGGAGTTTCAGGTCGGAGTGCGGTGGCTCAATGCAAGACTGGAGCACATGCACGAAACGACGAAGAAACACTGGACACAGGATGAAACTGTGCAGGAGCAGCTCAAAGAAGAAGATTCTGAGGTCGCATCGCTGGCACATTATGTCTGTGAATACGGCGGATTTCCGGCATATGAAAACACCGGCGTCAAATACTTCAGCTGTGGGGAAGATAAGATTGAAGAACTGATCCGTCAGCTGGAAAAAGCAGAGAAATTTATTTTCATGGAGTATTTTATTGTGGCGAAAGGCTACGTGTGGGATCGGGTGCTGGAAGTGCTCAAACGAAAGGCAGCCGAGGGCGTTGAAGTACGTTTCATGTATGACGGTACCTGTACGGTATCGCTTTTGCCGCCGAATTACCCGAAAAAACTCGAACAGGAAGGGATTGCCTGCCGTGTGTTTTCACCAATCCGGCCGGCTCTGTCCACACATCAGAACAACCGCGATCACCGAAAAATCGTGGTGATCGACGGCAAAGTGGCATTTACCGGCGGCATCAACCTGGCGGATGAATATGTGAACCGCAAGATCCGTTTTGGGCACTGGAAAGATACGGCGATCATGCTGGAAGGAGACGCAGTGCGAAGCTTTACGCTGATGTTCCTGGAGATGTGGAACGTGGCCAAAAGCGAAAAAGTAGAAGAGTTTGATCCGTATCTGGATGTCATATACGAAAGAGAAAAACATTCCGGCGAAGGTTTTGTGATTCCTTACGGCGACAGTCCGATTGACGGAGAACACGTAGGAAAAATGGTGTATATGGATATTCTGAATACCTCAAAACGGTATGTACATATCATGACACCTTACCTGATACTGGATAATGAGATGATGACAGCTTTGAAATTTGCGGCAAAACGCGGGGTGGAAGTGATCATTATTATGCCGCACGTGCCAGATAAATGGTATGCTTTCGTTCTGGCGAAAACGTACTACAATGAACTGCTCGATGCCGGTGTGCAGATTTATGAATATACACCGGGCTTTGTGCATGCAAAAGTATTTACAAGCGATGACCGCAAGGCCGTGGTCGGAACCATCAACATGGACTACCGCAGCCTGTATCTTCATTTTGAATGTGCAGCTTTTTTATATGAGAACAGTGAAATCCCGGCGGTTGAGAACGATTTCCAGGAAACACTGAAAAAATGTCAGAAGATCACACAGGAAGATTACAAAAAGCAAAAGAGCTTTGACAAGATCGCAGGAAGTATCCTGCGTGTATTTGCACCGCTTATGTAGAAATAGGACGACGGTGCCACAGAAAACGAAACACTGAAGGAGGACAATTATCATGCCGATCAAGGTTCAGGGCGATCTGCCCGCAAAAGAAATACTGGAAAGAGAAAATATATTTGTGATGGATGAGAATCGGGCGATGCATCAGGATATCCGTCCGATCCAGATCCTGATCGTGAATCTGATGCCGCTCAAAGAAGAGACTGAGCTGCAGCTTCTGCGATCCCTTTCCAATACGCCGCTCCAGATCGATGTGACCTTTTTAACGATGAACAGTCACGAATCCAAGAATACCTCTACCAGCCATCTGAATAAATTCTATCTGCATTTTCAGGATGTGAAAGAAAATAAATACGATGGCATGATTGTCACCGGTGCACCGGTCGAGAATATGGAGTTTGAAGAGGTGGATTATTGGAAAGAGATCACGGAGATCATGGACTGGAGTGAGACGCATGTAACCTCTACCATCTTTTTGTGCTGGGCGGCACAGGCATCTCTCTATCATTTTTACGGTCTGAAGAAAAGACAGCTTCCGCAGAAAATGTTCGGTCTGTTCTGGCATCGCGTGCTGAACCGCAAGATCCCGCTGGTGCGTGGCTTTGATGATGTCTTTCTTGCACCACATTCCAGACATACTGAAGTTTCCATCGATGACATCCGTGCGACAAAGGAGATCACGATTCTTGCAGAGTCCGATGAGGCAGGATTTTTCCTCGGTATGGCAGACGGCGGAAGAAAGATTTTTATCATGGGACATCCGGAATACGACCGTGTGACTCTGGATGGAGAATATAAGAGGGATCTTGGAAAAGGAATGGATATCCAGATGCCGAAAAATTATTATGAAAATAACGACTGCAAAAACAAACCGCTGCTTCTGTGGAGAGCACATGCAAACAATCTGTATACAAACTGGTTGAATTATTATGTATACCAGAGCACCCCGTTTGACCTGATTGGAACACCGGATTTTTCCAGCATCTCCATGGATTAAAACTTTATGAGACATTATTTTTAGATGCATAAGAAAAGAACACGCCCACTTTACCGGATCTTCCGGCGAAGCGAACGTGTTCTTTTTTGCCCTAATCTTTCAGGGATTTGTCGGACAATCCCTGCGCATAGGCGACAAGCCTTGCTTTGTCAACCGTATCCAGATCGTGAAAACAATCAAGCAGTGCAATGTCTTCGTTGGGAAGAGGACTTGTTGCGGATGGTTTTCTTACATCAGAGCGTCCGATCAGATAATCGGTGCTGACATGGAAAATATCTGCCATTTTGATCAGAGATTTCAGACTTGGCAGATGCTTTCCGTTTTCGTACGCACTGACGGTTTCCTGAGATACTTCCAGCTCCAGACTGAGGCGAAGTTGTGTGATATTCTTTTCGGCACGTAATTCACGAATGCGATTTTTCATTTGTAACCTCTCCTTCTCCAATATCATACAATTTATACTTGTATCGCTCAGAGGCAGCTGTTATAATAAAAACAAGTACAACCTGTAAAATATATGGGGAGAACAGGTAAAGATGCCAAAACTTCGAAAATCAGTCGAAAGACAGAAGAGAAGCGGGAGAAACGTTCAGAACGTCTGCAATCGTAAACAGCTTTTCAAGGGAGATCGAAGTGATCTTTCCCGGAGCTTCCAGATTGCTCAGATGTGTCCGGCTCATCGATATCAGGGCGGCAAGTTCCTCCTGTGTGAGTCCGCGCAGTTTGCGGTAACGGGCGATATTCAGCCCAAGCTGCTGCAGTTGTCTGGGATAATTTGTGTTTGACATGAGTTGATACCTCCGCCAAAACTTTATATGGGGAAAATGAGAATAAAAAGGCTCAGCAGGTTCATTTTGCAAAGCCACATATTGCAAAACAAGAGAAAAGATATTATAATAACAAAAGATTATAAAAGAAATGGCTCAGTGTTTTTCCATCTGTTTTCTGTAACAGGCATAAGATAAGACTTCGTTCAGTGCCGGGGAGGCCATATCCTGGCAGGTTGCAAAGAGGAGATACATTTCGGCACTGGCAAAGGGGTATTTCTCCGGACAGTCGGTCATGCCGACCAGATAGTCAAGTGAGGTATCATAAAATTCTGCCAGAAGCTTCAGTATATCCAGAGGTGGCACACGCAGGCCGTTTTCGTAGTTGCTGTAGGAAGAACGGCTGAGATGGATTTTTGAGCAGACATAGGACTGTGTGTAGTTTGCTTTTGCACGGAGAAATTTCAGACGGTTTGCAAGATCGTTTGTGTTCATGAAGAACCTCCCATATAGTATATTTTTATCTTAGTCGGAGAAGACTCCAACTTCTATAAGTGGCGAGCAACAAATTTGTCTTAGTGGGAGTGCAATCTCCGACTAAGATAAACGCTCCGCGAGGATGCACAGCGATTCTGTTAGGTAAATGTCAGCAAAGCTGACCAGAATCGCGTGCCAAGTCTCACGTGTGTTCGACTTGAATGATGATGCAGTGAAAAATGCCATTAAGCCATAAAACGGCTCCTGTGCAGACATATCGTGGTTTTGGACGTTTGCCCCTGACATCTTCACAGTTGAGTATAACATAAAAGCCTTGGGTTTGGGGAAAATAACAGAGTTTGAGGAAGAGAAGTGGGAATTGACAGAATGAAATGGAAATATTTGCGTTATGTAATGAAAAACAAAAACAGTAAAAATCCGTGGAAACGGATGATTGTAAGATGGTACACGATGTTCTTAAGGCGAGGATGCCGCAGAGAACGGCGGTATCTGGCAAAAAGGTATATTCGCGTCGCACCGCCGAAATACACGGCAAAAGATATTCTGCAAAAAGCAGGAAAGTAAACAGATTCAGCGGCTTAAATAGCTGTTGTGGTAACGCCCGTTAAATGTGACATCTTCCCCGAACCAGGCGGGCGGACAGAAAGAATTGGCACTTGCTTCGTCCGGGAATTCGACTTCGGCAAGAAGCAGGCCTTTGCAGGGTTCATAAAATACATCCAGTTCGATGGTAAGACCATTCTCCATAGGGATCAGATAACGTCTCTTGGAGATCAGTTTGCCGTCGATTTTTTCTTTCAGATGGGCATAACCTTCTGCACCGAGCGGCAGGTTGTATTCTTCCCGTGCCATCAGGCCGCCGGATTTGTAGGTGAGGATATAGTCGTCGTCCTGACGGCGGATGCGGACGACCGGTTTGCGGCAGAGATAGCCCTGCTCGATCAGAACACTGCGGCAGGATTCAAGATCCGCAGGAAGATTTTTTTCATCGATCAGATATTTTCGTTCAATTTCCATAAATCAGTACCTCCTGAAAAAAGAATATCGCAGAAAACAAAAAAGTGCAAGTACAAGTAGATTGGGACTGGAAAGAAGCGTCTGTTTTTGGTAGAATGTCAGATAGATCAACAGGAAATAACAGGGTATGCAGATACCGGAACGGAGGATAAAATGAGTAGAGTTGGGATTTTTCTTGCAGATGGATTTGAAGAGATCGAAGGGCTGACGGTGGTTGACATCTTAAGAAGAGCCGGGATCGATATTTCCATGATCAGCATCAATGGGAAAAAGAAAGTGACGGGAGCACATGGGATCGCTTTAGATACGGACGAAGATATCGTACAGTGCGATCCGGGTAAACTGGATATGCTGGTGCTGCCGGGCGGTATGCCGGGCACGACGAATCTTGCGGCATGTGAAAAGCTGACGGAGGCACTGAAAAAGGCAGACCAGGAAAAACGCGGGATTGCGGCGATCTGTGCGGCACCGAGCGTGCTTGGTGACCTCGGATTTCTGAAAGGGAAAAAAGCCGTCTGCTATCCGGGATTTGAAAGCCGTCTGACCGGAGCCGAAGTGCTTGCAGTTCCGGTCGTAACAGACGGGCACATTACCACGAGCCGCGGCATGGGAACGGCGATCGCATTTGCACTGGAACTGACGAAAAGACTGAAGGATGAAGAGACGGCGAAGCAGGTTGGCCGTTCGATCATTTATAACGTATGATATGGACGATACGTGATCTTAAGAAAAAAGCACGGAAACTTCTGAAAAACTGTTACTGGCCGGCGGTTGCAGTCTGTCTTCTGACGACGATGCTGACCGGATGGATCGGCAGTGCGGGCATCGGTATCGGCAGGATCCAGGCAGAAAATGCATCCGGGCTTGAGATGTCAGAGCAGCGGATGCGAGAACTGAAAGATGATCTGAAAGACCGCAATCCGATCGCAGAATATAAGATCAGCATTGTACAGAAACAGCTGAATCTGCTGGTCTTTGTCTTTGCGGTCACAGCATCGATCGTGATCGTGGTGCTTGGTCTGCTGGTCATCTTCTGTATCGGTAATCCGGTGAAGGTAAGTTCCAAACGTTTTTTTATGTGCAACCGGAAAAGGACAGCCAACATCGGCATGATTCTGTATGTGTTTCGGAATCACTATACGATGCATGTGACAGCGGCGATGTTTTACCGTACAGTCAGTATCATAGGGCATGGTTTGTTGCTTGTCGTACCGGGCATTATAAAGCATTATGAGTACAGCCTGATTCCGTATATTCTTGCGGAAAATCCGACCATGCAGTATAAAAGGGCGGCACAGCTCAGTACAAAAATGTCAGAAGGGCAGAAGATGGCGATGCTGAAAATGGATCTGTCCTTTCTTTTCTGGGAGATCGCGGGGGTTTTTTCACTGGGTCTGGTTTCGGTGTTTTACACCATGCCGTACCGGGAGTTTGCAAAGGCCGGGCTTTATGAAGTGCTGCGGCAGAATGCCCTTGCGGACGGGGTTTGTGACAGTACGGAACTGCCCGGTTTTGAGACGGATCTGGGCGTATAAGTGCCGGATTTATGAAATTTTTAGAAAAAAGTTATGGTTTTGTTGAAAAAAACAGTGGCATTTTGAAAGGTGCTGTGTTATACTTCTAGAATGACTGCAAGTATGTAAAGAAATCTACAGACCGCTGATGCGGCGTAGGGTTATGGGCAAGATGATAACGGATTGCACATATCCGCTTGACTTATAGAATTAAGGAGGACATAGGAAATCATGAGTTTACAGGTGGAAAAGTTAGAGAAGAACATGGCGAAGCTGACAATCGAGGCTTCCGCAGAAGAGTTTGAGGCTGCTGTTGAGAAAGCATATCAGAAAGCAAAGAAAAGTATCTCTCTTCCAGGATTCCGCAAGGGCAAAGCACCGCGAAGAATGATCGAGAAAATGTATGGTACAGGTGTTTTCTATGAAGATGCAGCAAACGAGCTGATCCCGGATGCATACAGCAAAGCACTGAGCGAGTGCGAGGAGCAGATCGTATCTCAGCCGAAGATTGATGTGGTTCAGATCGAGTCCGGCAAACCATTTATTTTTACTGCTGAAGTAGCTCTGAAACCTGAAGTAACTCTGGGTGAGTATAAAGGAGTAGAAGTTGAAAAAGCACCGGTTGAAGTAACGGATGCTGAGATCGATGCAGAAGTTGACAAACAGAGAGAGCAGAATGCAAGAACCATCGATATCGATGACAGAGCAGTTGAAAAGGGCGATATGATCAAATTAGATTTTGACGGTTCTGTTGACGGCGTTCCGTTCGACGGTGGCAAAGCAGAAAACTATGATCTGACTGTTGGTTCCGGAAGCTTTATCCCGGGATTTGAAGATCAGCTGGTAGGTGTCAAGATTGGTGAAGAGGTAGACGTTAAGGTTACTTTCCCGGAAGATTACCATGCAAAAGATCTGGCAGGAAAAGATGCAGTTTTCAAATGCAAAGTAAATGAAATCCACGTAAAAGAAGTTCCGGAAGCAGATGATGATTTCGCACAGGATATTTCTGAATTTGATACACTGGCTGAGTACAAAGAAGACATCAAGAAAAATCTGATGGAGCAGAAAGAAAAAGAAGCAAAAGCTGCAAAAGAGGCAGCTGTTGTTGCTAAAGTTGTTGAAAATGCAACCATGGAAATTCCGGATGCAATGGTAGATACACAGGTTCGCAACATGGCAGACGATTTCGCAAGAAGAATCCAGTCACAGGGACTGACCGTTGACCAGTACTTCCAGTTCACAGGCATGACAGCAGAAAAACTGTTCGAGCAGATGAGACCGGATGCACTGAAGAGAATCCAGAACAGCCTGGTTCTTGAAGCAGTAGCAAAAGCAGAGAATATCGAAATTTCTGATGAAAGAGTAGAAGAAGAACTGCAGAAAATGGCAGACGCTTACAAGATGGAGCTGGACAAAGTGAAATCTCTGATGGACGATGCAGCAATCGACCAGATGAAAGATGACCTGGCAATCCAGGCAGCAGTAGATCTGGTAAGAGATGCAGCAAAAGAAGTAGAAGCAAAAAAAGAAGAGAAAAGCGAAGAAGCATAAGTCGATTGACAGACAATGATGGCAAGTGGAAGGAGTGTTGACATGAGTTTAGTACCTTATGTCCTGGAACAGACCAGCCGCGGTGAGAGAACTTATGACATTTATTCAAGACTTCTGAAAGACCGTATCATCTTTCTTGGAGAAGAAGTAAATGATGTAAGTGCCAATCTGATCGTTGCACAGCTTTTATTCCTGGAATCTGAAGATCCGGGAAAGGATATTCATCTGTATATTAACAGCCCGGGCGGTTCCGTGAGTGCAGGATGGGCAATTTATGATACCATGCATTATGTGAAATGTGATGTTTCCACAATCTGCATGGGCATGGCAGCAAGTATGGGTGCATTCTTACTGGCAGGCGGTGCAAAAGGCAAACGTTTTGCACTTCCAAACGCAGAAATTATGATCCATCAGCCATCTGGCGGAGCACAGGGACAGGCATCTGATATCAAGATCGTAGCAGATAAGATCATTGATACCAGAAGAAAGCTGAATGAGCATCTGGCAGCAAATACTGGTCAGCCGCTCAGCGTGATTGAGGTAGACACAGAAAGAGATCATTACATGAGTGCCGAAGAGGCAAAGGCATATGGCCTGATCGACGATGTGATCAGCAATCACTAGATACAAAGGAAGGGGTGTTGCCATTATGCAACGCCCCTTTTTCGATTGAAACAGAATGATGTTGATATTGTTATTTGGAGGTTTGAAATGGCAGGAAAAATAGGAGAACAGAAAGTAAGATGTTCCTTTTGCAATAAATCAGAAGATCAGGTGCGCAAGCTGATCGCAGGACCGGATGGGGTTTATATTTGTGATGAATGTATCGAAATCTGTGACGAAATCCTGGAAGAAGAATTAGAAGATGAATTTAACATGACGGTGGATGAGGAGATCAATCTTCTGAAACCGGAGGAGATTAAGGCATTCCTGGATGATTATGTGATCGGACAGGATGAGGCCAAAAAAGCACTTTCTGTTGCTGTTTACAATCATTACAAGAGAATCCTTGCAGGAAAAGATCTGGATGTAGAACTGCAGAAAAGTAATATCCTGATGCTTGGTCCGACCGGTTCCGGTAAAACACTGCTCGCACAGACACTGGCGAAGCTTTTGAATGTACCGTTTGCGATCGCAGATGCGACAGCACTGACGGAAGCGGGATATGTCGGCGAGGACGTGGAGAATATTCTGCTGAAGATTATTCAGGCAGCAGATTATGATATCAAGAAAGCAGAGCATGGTATCATTTATATTGATGAGATCGACAAGATCACAAGAAAATCGGAGAATGCATCGATCACCCGAGATGTGTCCGGTGAAGGTGTGCAACAGGCACTGCTGAAAATCCTGGAGGGTACGGTTGCTTCTGTTCCGCCTCAGGGAGGAAGAAAGCATCCGCATCAGGAACTGCTTCAGATCGATACCACAAACATCCTCTTTATCTGCGGCGGAGCATTTGAAGGACTGGAAAAGATCATCGAGAACCGTACCGACACTAAGGCGATCGGCTTTAATTCGGCACTTCAGGAGAAAAAGACGGAGGATGTCGGAGCTGTACTCAAACAAGTACTTCCGCAGGATTTCATTAAATTCGGTATGATTCCGGAGCTGATGGGTCGTGTGCCGGTCATCGTTTCTCTGAATCCGCTGGATCGTGACACCCTGATTCGTATTTTGCAGGAGCCGAAGAATTCCATCGTAAAACAGTACAAAAAACTGTTTGAGCTGGATGGCGTGGATCTGGAGTTTGATGATGGTGCGATCGAGGCCATTGCAGACAAGACACTGGAGAGAAAGACAGGTGCCAGAGGTCTGCGTGCGATCATGGAACAGGCTATGATGGATCTGATGTACCGCATACCGTCCGATGATACGATCGCTTCCTGCGGTGTGACAAAAGAAGTGATCGAAGGCACAGGAGAACCAATCCTCACACATAAAGAAAAAACAGCCGCAAAACCACGCGGCAGACGCTTTAAAAATGGAGTTGAAGAAACAGCATAATGAGTGAAGAAATAACACGTATGCCGGCAGTTGCACTGCGAGGGATGACGATCCTGCCATCGATGATCGTGCATTTTGATGTAAGCCGGGATAAATCGATAAAGGCGATCGAACAGGCGATGACAGCGGACCAGAAACTGTTTGTGGTAACACAGAGAGATCCGGAAGCTTCAGATCCGGGGATCGATGATCTGTATCACATCGGTACCGTTGTGGAGATCAAACAGCTTGTGAAATTACCGAAAAATATTATACGCGTACTGGTAGAAGGCCTGGAGCGTGCGGAATTGCTGGAAATGGAAGCATCTGCCGGATATCTGGACGCCAAAGTTGCAACGTTCCCGGATGTCAAAGATCAGGATTATCCGGGAAAAGGCGATGAAGTCGGACAGCAGGCGATGATCCGCAATCTGAAAGAACTGTTTCAGAAGTACGCACAGGCAAACGGCAAGATCAGCCAGGAGCTGGTGCGTCAGATCATGGAGATTGAAGATCTGGAGCATCTGACAGATCAGATCGCGATCCATATTCCACTGTACTATGAAGAAAAACAGAGGATTCTGGAAGCTGTTTTTCTGTATGACCGCTATGAAGAGCTCTGTGTGATTCTTGCAAACGAAGAGAATATCATGCGGATCAAAGTGCAGCTTCAGGAAAAGGTAAAGGCACGTATCGACAAAAATCAGAAAGAATATATTTTAAGAGAACAGCTGAAATTAATAAGAGAAGAACTGGGCGATGACACAACGTTGGATGATGCACAGCATTTTCTGGAAGAAACGGAAAAGCTGACGGCAGGCGAAGAAGTCAAAGAGAAGATACGAAAAGAGATCAAACGCTTTTCTAATTCGGCAGGCAATACTTCTGAAGCAGGAGTGATCCGTGGCTATATCGAGACACTGCTGGAAATGCCGTGGGATAAAATGTCTGAGGATAACGAAGATATTTCCGCAGCGAGAAAGCAGCTGGATCAGGATCACTACGGACTTGAGAAAGTAAAAGAGCGTGTATTAGAATTTCTGGCAGTCCGGACGCTGACCAAGAAAGGGGACAGTCCGATCCTCTGTCTGGTTGGCCCGCCGGGAACCGGTAAGACTTCCATTGCAAAATCCATTGCGGAAGCACTGAACAAACAATATGTCCGCATCTGTCTTGGCGGTGTGCGGGATGAAGCCGAGATTCGCGGCCACAGAAGAACATACGTCGGAGCGATGCCCGGGCGTATTGCGAACGGACTGAAAATGGGAGGCGTCAAAAATCCACTGATGCTGCTGGATGAAGTAGACAAGGTGAGCAGCGATTACAAAGGCGATACTTCATCTGCTCTGCTGGAAGTCCTTGATCCGGAGCAGAATGTCAGATTCCGTGATCATTATATTGAGATCCCGGTGGATCTTTCAGAAGTTTTGTTTATCGCAACGGCAAACGATGTGCAGGGGATCCCGCGTCCGCTTCTTGACCGTATGGAACTGATCGAGATCTCCAGCTATACGGAGAATGAGAAACTGCATATCGCAAAGGAACATCTTCTGAAAAAGCAGATCCGAAAACATGGATTGGAAAATTATACCTTTACCGTTTCGGACGGTGCTCTGAAAAAGATGATTACATCTTATACAAGAGAGGCCGGAGTGCGGGGACTGGAGCGTCGCATCGGCGAGATCTGCAGGAAAACGGCAAAAGAGATCCTCGAAGAGAAAAAAACGGCAGTCCGCATCACAGAGAGCAACCTGAGCCGTTATCTCGGAAAAGAACGTTACCACGTAGAAAAAGCCAATGAAAAAGATGAGGTTGGCATCGTACGCGGTCTGGCATGGACCAGTGTCGGCGGTGTAACCTTGCAGGTGGAAGTAAACTGCATGCCGGGCAAAGGCGATTTCAAGCTAACTGGTCAGATCGGGGATGTGATGAAAGAGTCCGCACAGACAGCAATCAGCTACATCCGATCTGTCGGGGATAAGTGGAACATCGACCGGGGGTTCTTCCGGGAACACGATATACATATCCACATTCCGGAGGGGGCGGTTCCAAAAGACGGACCTTCCGCAGGTATTACGATGGCAACAGCGATCCTGTCGGCGATCACGGAGATCCCGGTCCGTGCAGATGTTGCCATGACAGGTGAGATCACATTGCGGGGCAGAGTGCTGCCAATCGGCGGACTTAAAGAAAAGCTGCTGGCAGCGAAAAATGCAGGTATGCACAGGGTGCTTGTGCCGGAGAAAAACCGTGTGGATGTGCAGGAGATATCCGGCGAAATCAAAAAAGGACTGGATATCCGTTTTATGGAAAATATGGATGAAGTGCTGGAACTGGCACTTTGCAGTCAGAAATAGAACAAAAGGAAAACAGGAGGAAACGAGATGATCGTAAAGAATGCAGAACTGGAAACTGTCTGTGGCATTACCAGTAAATTGCCGGAAAACGGGCAAATAGAAGTGGCATTTGCAGGAAAGTCAAATGTAGGGAAATCTTCTTTGATCAATGGGCTGATGAACCGAAAGTCTCTTGCACGTACCAGCTCGGCACCGGGAAAGACGCAGACCATCAATTTCTATGCCGTGACCGGACGCAGAGAGACAAAAAAAGAAGCACAGGGCATGGTGTCTGCGGATGAGAAGGTTTATCTCGTGGACCTTCCGGGCTATGGTTATGCCAAAGTTTCGCAGAACGAAAAGCAGAAATGGGGCAAGATGATCGAAGATTATCTGCATAAATCCTCACAGTTAAAAGCAGTCTTTCTGCTGATCGATATCCGCCATGATCCGTCCGCAAACGATAAGCAGATGTATGACTGGGTTCTGCATAATGGATTCTCACCGATTATTATCGCTACCAAGTTAGATAAGATCAAGAGAAGCCAGGTGCAGAAGCAGGTCAAAGCCATCAAACAGGGATTGCAGGTAGAAAAAGGGACACTGGTGATTCCGTTTTCCGCAGAGACAAAGCAAGGAAGAGAAGAAATCTGGAGTGTGATCGAAGGATTTCTGGATGCGGAATAAAAATTTATCGTTGATTTCCTGGCAGGTGTAAAGAACTGAAATGCCGCACATTTT
>ENA-ORRW01000369-ORRW01000369.1-human-gut-metagenome-genome-assembly--contig:-NODE-369-length-53720-cov-20.822529_pt1 | contig 53720 bp, 40 predicted proteins | sample MGYA00242183_ERZ509150 | MGnify/ENA primary metagenome ERZ509150 (study PRJEB26280, sample SAMEA2338639) | human gut metagenome | biome: human gut; feature: human-associated habitat; material: faeces... | reverse complement strand
CTAGATATACTGGACCAAAATCAAGAATAGCCCGTAAATTCGGTGAAGGTATCTTCGGAGCAGATAAAGTATTGTCAAAGAAGAACTATCCTCCCGGACAACACGGTAATTCCAGAAAAAGAAAAACTTCTGAGTATGGTGTTCAACTTCGTGAGAAACAGAAGGCCAAATACACCTATGGAGTTTTAGAGAAACAATTCCGCAACCTATTTGAAAAGGCAGAAACAGCTAAAGGTATTACCGGTGAAATTCTGCTTCAGTTGCTCGAAGGTCGTCTTGATAACATTGTATTCCGTTTAGGTATTGCTCCTACTCGTGCAGCTGCTCGTCAGTTGGTGGGTCACAAGCATATTACTGTGGATGGTGAAGTGGTAAATATACCTTCATTTGCAGTAAAACCGGGTCAGGTAATTGGTGTTCGTGAAAGATCTAAGTCTTTGGAAGTAATTGCTAATTCACTGGCTGGCTTTAACCACAGCAAATATCCTTGGTTGGAATGGGATGATAACTCTAAGGTTGGTAAATTGTTGCATGTACCTGAAAGAGCAGACATTCCTGAAAACATTAAAGAGCATTTGATCGTAGAATTGTATTCTAAATAAAATAATTAATTTCATGGCGATATTAGCATTTCAAAAACCTGATAAAGTATTAATGTTGGAAGCGGATTCTAGATTCGGTAAATTCGAATTTCGTCCGTTGGAGCCCGGTTTTGGTATTACCGTTGGTAATGCACTACGCCGCATCCTGCTTTCGTCATTAGAGGGTTTTGCTATCACTACTATCAAAATAGATGGTGTTGAGCATGAGTTCTCTAGCGTACCGGGAGTTAAAGAGGATGTTACTAACATTATCTTGAATCTGAAACAGGTGAGATTCAAGCAAGTAGTTGAAGAATTCGAAAGTGAGAAAGTAAGTATTACAATCGAAAATTCTAGTGAATTTAAAGCAGGTGACATAGGTAAGTATTTGACTGGATTTGAAGTGTTAAATCCTGAATTAGTTATTTGTCATTTAGATTCTAAAGCAACTATGCAAATCGATATTACGATTAACAAAGGTCGTGGATATGTTCCGGCTGATGAAAACCGCGAATATTGCACGGATGTTAACGTAATTCCTATCGATTCCATTTATACACCGATACGTAATGTGAAGTATCAGATTGAACCGTTCCGTGTTGAACAAAAGACGGACTACGACAAATTGGTACTTGAGATTACTACCGACGGTTCTATTCATCCGAAGGAAGCGCTGAAAGAAGCTGCAAAGATTCTGATTTATCACTTCATGCTCTTCTCTGATGAGAAGATTACATTGGAAAGCAATGATGTGGATGGTAATGAAGAATTTGATGAAGAAGTATTGCACATGCGTCAATTGTTGAAGACTAAACTTGTTGATATGGACTTATCGGTTCGTGCCCTCAACTGCTTGAAGGCTGCCGATGTAGAAACATTGGGTGATTTGGTACAATTCAATAAGACGGATTTGCTGAAATTCAGAAACTTCGGAAAGAAATCGCTTACTGAGCTTGATGATTTGCTGGAAAGTCTGAATCTTTCGTTTGGAACCGATATTTCTAAATATAAATTAGATAAAGAATAAAAAATGAGACATAATAAGAAATTCAATCATTTAGGTCGTACTGCTTCTCACAGAAACGCGATGTTATCTAACATGGCATGTTCTTTGATTAAGCACAAAAGAATCACTACGACTGTTGCAAAGGCTAAAGCTCTGAAGAAGTTTGTTGAGCCTTTGATTACAAAGTCAAAGGATGACACGACTAACTCTCGTCGTGTTGTATTCAGCAATCTGCAAGACAAGCAAGTTGTAACGGAACTGTTCAAGGAAATCTCTGTGAAGATTGCTGACCGTCCGGGTGGTTATACTCGTATCATCAAGACAGGACACCGTCTAGGTGACAACGCTGAAATGTGCTTTATTGAACTCGTTGATTACAACGAAAACATGGCTAAGGAAAAGGTTGCTAAGAAAGCTACTCGTACCCGCCGTTCTAAGAAAGCTACTACTGAAGCTGCTGCTCCGGCAGAAGCTCCGGTTGCTGAAGCACCAGCAGTTGAAGAGGTAAAAGCGGAAGAAGCTAAAGCTGAATAAATCGACTATTCTTTTCAATATAAAAGCCGTCTCTTGTGAAAGGGGCGGCTTTTTTACTTTGCATTCGGATATTTTGGGAGGAAAGAAGATATATCTTTCCTAAACATTCATTAAAAGGTTCTACTATTAAACAATTAAATGAAACAAACTGTTATCTTTGCAGATAGATATGGCAAAGTTTCTGAAGGTGATATTATTCCTGGTCCTTGCTACTGCCTTTTGTGGAAGTGCGAGTGATGCATTTACCGTACAGACGGTAGATGAAATGGTTATTGCCGCTCAAGTTAGTTTGGGAGAAGAGGGGGATACACAGAGAAATGATGTTCGGCAAGGAAGTTATATTCCGGCTCCAAAATTGCCATATTTGTCAGATGCAGAACTTGCAGGTTCCGCTGGAACTACTCAGTTGCTCACCTTTTCACGTGCGCAACGTTCGTATACAACAGAATATATCCTTTCGTTAAAAGACATGATAGAGCGGCTGGCTCATCGTGACGATGTACTGTCATTGCATCGCTCGAAGTTATTTGATACCAGCACCTCTTATCGCTGCCACCCTGCGTGTGAATATTATGTATTTACGCTCAGGCGAATTATCATTTAGACGTTTGAATGAATTCAGATTTATTTGCCTTATGTGGTCATAGACTGTACGAGGTGATTATTGGTATGTTTTATCAGTTAAACTTTTATTCATTTTAAACGATTTAAATTATGGCAACTCAAGCAATTGACGCAACTATTTTTGCGTCTACACACCCCGATATCGCAAAACGCACAAGTGTCTCCGGACTAATTTTTTCAGTGGCAATGCTGCTGTTAGGTATCCTTATATTCGCATCAACTTTTGAAGTAACTGACCGCTCATCTACGCTTAGTATGTTGTTGATGGTGTTAGGTACGGCATTTTTCCTCTTAGGAATATTCCGTTTGTTCTGGAAATCTAAAGAAGTGGTATATATTCCGACAGGAAGTATTACTAAGGAACGCAGTGTGTTCTTCGATTTGAAACACATGGGCAAGTTGAAAGAGATGATTGAAAAAGGTCAGCTTTCTATTGAAGAAGGTGTAAAGAGTGAAGGAAGCGGTAATGTACGTTTGGATGTTATACTTTCTCAAGATAATAAATTTGCAGCCGTTCAGTTGTTCCAGTTTGTGCCTTATACATATACTCCGGTAACCTCTGTACATTATTATACAGGGAATGATGCAGCAACCATATCGGCTTTCTTGGCGAAGTGTAAAGTGAACTAACCCTCAGGGTTTCTGGACTTAACTTTGAAGTTATGGGGATCAGTCGGTGACGGCTATCCCCATTTTTTTCATCAGGAAACAGGCATTCATATTCTGAGCTACTCCTTCGCGCAGACGATAAGAAAAAGTCAGTTCATTACCTGTAATGTCGGCTTCGAATCGGTAATTACGGATGTCATCAGGATAAATGTCGGCAAGTGTGCCGAGCATTAGGTCGTGAGTAGCGATGATGCCATTTGCCTGTAAAGTCATGAATTGCTTGATAAGGGCGAGCGAACCTTTCTGCTTATCCATGGAGTTGGTTCCTTTTAGAATTTCGTCGAGGATGATGAAAAGCTCTTCACCGGCTTGCAGTTTGTCAATGATGAGTTTCAGGCGTTTCAGTTCTGCAAAGAAGTAGGATTCGTTATCATTCAGGGAGTCGCTGGTGCGCAGACTGGTGATGAGCTGTACAGGATACAGTTCCATACTCCGGGCGCAAACGGGGGTGCCGATGCAAGCCAGCAGATAGTTGATACCTACCGTACGAAGATACGTACTTTTGCCTGCCATATTTGCTCCGGTGATAATAATGAAGAAAGGACGCTTTTCTATATCAATGTCGTTGCGTACACATTTGTCGCGGTTCATCAGCGGATGTCCCATAGATGCGGCTCGGAGACTGAAAGACCGGGTGCTAATAGTAGGGTAGGAGTAATCCGGATGATTATAAGCGAATGTGGCCAGCGAACACAGAGCATCCATGTGGGCGATAGCTGTCAGCCAGCGTGGCAGTTCAGAAGCATATTGTTCTTTCCATCTTTCAATCTGTATGATTTTGCGGATTTCCCAAAAGAATAATCCGTTGAGGGTGGCATATATGTAGGCGTTGTTTCGCTGATCGAGTTCGTTCATAAGCTTACTTAGACGCTGGATGGAGTGAGAAGCCGTTTGTTTTTCATCACCGATCCACTCTCTCACTTCCTTCAATATCGGACTTTTCATGGGTTGGTTCTCAATAAGTCGGAGCAGATTGGCATACGTTGCTAATATCTGTAACTTCTTTCCGTAGACAGCTTGCATTTTAGTGATTTTACTAGTGAAACAAAAGCTGGCAAACACAAAGCATAACCATAGAATACCGAAAACAGTGAGCGGAATAATGCCTGCAATTGCCAATGCTATACATAAGATATTTATTCCACCCGCCAATAGCGGTAGCATGCGAAAGAAAACATTTTTCCGGAAGACACTGGGACTCTTAGCCCATGCCTTTAATTCATCTTCATCAGCAGCTTTTCCTTTATAGAGCAATCCCAGAATACGGAATTCTTGTCGAAAGTTCAATTCCGATGTCAGTTCGCGAATGGCTTCCTGTCGGGATTCTATCTCTTTCTTATTTACCAGATGCGTGCCCAGCCAATTGGCTAACAAGCTTTTTCCAAGTTGCGTACAGGTACGGTTTATATACTGAAAAAGAGAATGTGGGCCAAACACATCCAGGTCATAACTGTACAGGTGTGCCGGATTGATAAATTCTGCTCCGTCTTCAAAAGAAGATGTGTCATAGTTCAGCGCCGAAAGTTCTTGCTCATTGATTGCAATCTTTTTTTCCAGATAGTCTTTCCGGTGAAACAGCCGGTTGTGATACTTTATCAATAGGATAAAAGGCAGAAGTGTAACGGCAATGATCCCCGTTAATACTATCCAGCCTGATGACCAGAAATATATAATTCCCGCAATTCCTGCAACAAATAACAATAATCGCAGTGAGCCTATGCGGTAAATCTTGTTTTGTACTTTATTTAATTCCGAACGTCCTTCTTCAGCGATGCGCTGATAAGTGGCGGTTATTTCATTGATTGTGTTCATTCTATTGTTTCTTTGCCGCAAAGGTAAAATAAGCCTGCTTTATAACCAAATGCTTCATCTGCTTTCTCTTGCTCTAATGAAGAACTTAGCATCCATATCTATGTTTCCTTTAAGAGAAGCGTTTGTTTCTCAGTGTGAAACTGTCTGTTTCTCGGTGTGAAACTGCTTGTTTCAAAGCATGAAACTGCTTGTTTCAAGGCATGAAACTTGCAGTTCCAAGTGATGAAACTATTCTTATCCATCAAGGTAGTAAGTTTTCGCCTTAGATATCCCTTTGATGAGTATTGCTTATTTTTCCAGTTACTCGTAGCTTTGAAGCGTATTATGCAGTACAGAGATACGCCCAAGTATAAATATGCATGAACATAAATCTGCCGAAATTGCATTTTTCTTTTCAATAATTTGCTCTTCTTGGATAAATAATGTAACTTTCGCTCAGATAAAACTGTTTTAGAAAGAAAAGCTTGGGGTATGAAAAGGTGGTGGTTATTAGGCATATTCGGATTATTGGTTGCTTTGCATGGGAGCGCCCAGCAAGTGATATATGCCAATTTGAAGGAACTGGTGGAAGATCGTGGCGACACACTCTCCACATTGAAGATAGAGAAGCGCTCCAAGAATCAGATTTTACTGATGGGAGGTGCTGACTATCGCGTCTCGGTAGATGACAATCCCGGTCTCTGCCGATATTTGAAATCCCGTTGTTATGCGGTGAGGGCTGACTCGGCGTTATACGTTAACTGTAAGAAAGTGCGTTATAAACGTTTCCGTTTCGGCGGTTGGTATGCCCCTGCCACTTGGATACAGGGGAAAATTTATTTCTACGCACAGCCTGTAGGTTCTGTGGCGGCAAGTACCACACAACCTGCCGACGCTACAAAACTGGGGGGAGATGTCGGTACGGCCATTGCTGCTTCGGGGCTGGTCAATGCGCGGGTTTATTATGAACTGAATCCGGAAACGGGTAAAGTAGAGTTCGTAGGAAAAGACAAAATGCTACAGCTACTAAAAAATGAGCCGGAACTTCTGAACGCCTTCTTACAGGAAAGCAGTGAAAGTGCGGAAGTTACAGGTAAATACTTACTACGCTTAAAATGACTAAATGATAAATAAATCCCGGTATCACTTGTTGATATCGGGATTTATTTCTATATTGCGGCAGCTTACAGAAGTAAACTGATGACATTTTGTAACCTTTCATCCTGCATGTTATGGAAATAACCTTAAGTAACACATTGCCCCCTTATCCCACTTTTGTAGAGGGTATCCGGAGGGCTCCTGACCGTGGCTTCACACTTTCGCCCGCACAAACTGCCACGGCGTTAAAGAACGCATTGCGTTATATCCCCAAAGAATTACACGAGACCCTCGCACCGGAGTTTATGGAAGAACTTCGTACCCGCGGGCGTATCTATGGCTACCGATATCGTCCGCAAGGTGACCTCAAAGCGAAACCTATCGATGCTTACAAAGGAAATTGCATTGAAGGCAAGGCTTTCCAGGTGATGATTGACAATAATCTCTGCTTCGACATTGCCCTCTATCCTTATGAACTCGTCACTTATGGCGAAACGGGACAGGTCTGTCAAAACTGGATGCAGTATCGTCTCATTAAACAGTATCTTGAAGTGCTGACTCAAGATCAGACACTCGTTATTGAAAGTGGACATCCGCTGGGATTATTCCGTTCTAAGCCCGATGCACCACGCGTGATTATTACGAATGCCATGATGGTAGGTCTCTACGACAACCAGAAGGATTGGCACGTGGCCATGCAAATGGGAGTTGCCAACTACGGTCAGATGACTGCCGGAGGCTGGATGTACATTGGCCCTCAGGGTATTGTGCATGGCACTTTCAATACTCTGCTGAATGCCGGACGTATGAAGCTCGGTATTCCTCAGAACGGTGATTTGCGCGGACACCTGTTTATATCTTCCGGTTTGGGCGGCATGAGCGGTGCCCAGCCTAAGGCCGCCGAGATGTCGGGTGCAGCTTCCATTATAGCCGAGGTAGATATGTCACGTATTGAAACCCGGCATCGGCAAGGTTGGGTAGGGCATGTCACGGATTCTATTCCCGAAGCATTCTCGCTAGCGCATGAGGCGATGGACGGCAAGAAACCGATATCCATTGCTTATCATGGGAATATCGTTGACTTGCTGGAATATGCTGTAAACCAAAATATACATATAGACCTGCTTTCTGATCAAACTTCCTGCCATGCCGTTTACGAAGGCGGATACTGTCCGGCGGGAATTACTTTCGCCGAACGTACAAATCTGTTGCATGAAGACCCGCAGAAATTCTGTGGACTGGTGAATGAATCGTTGGTGCGCCATTTCCGGGCTATAAAAGCCCTTGTAGAGCAGGGTACCTATTTCTTCGATTATGGAAACTCCTTTATGAAAGCCGTTTATGATGCCGGAGTTCGTGAGATTGCCAAAGAAGAAGATGATAAGAATGGATTTATATTCCCCAGTTATGTAGAAGATATTATGGGGCCGGAACTTTTTGATTACGGTTACGGACCTTTCCGCTGGGTATGTCTCAGTGGTAAACATGAAGATTTGATAAAGACCGATCATGCAGCGATGGAATGCATTGACCCGAATCGTCGCGGTCAGGATCTGGATAACTACAATTGGATACGTGACGCGGAAAAGAATAATCTTGTGGTAGGTACTCAGGCGCGTATTCTTTATCAGGATGCGGCAGGACGTATGAAGATAGCGTTGAAGTTCAACGAAATGGTACGCAATGGTGAAGTTGGACCTATTATGTTGGGACGCGATCATCACGATGTGAGCGGTACGGACTCTCCTTTCCGTGAAACTTCTAATATAAAAGATGGAAGCAATGTCATGGCGGATATGGCCGTGCAATGCTTTGCCGGAAACTGTGCCCGGGGAATGAGCCTCGTAGCACTGCACAATGGTGGTGGCGTGGGTATTGGAAAAGCCATAAATGGCGGCTTCGGTATGGTATGCGATGGTAGCGAGCGGGTGGATGAGATACTTCGTTCAGCTATGTTGTGGGACGTGATGGGCGGTGTGGCCCGGCGTTCATGGGCACGCAATGGGCATGCTATGGAGACGAGTGAAGAGTTTAATCGGACACATGCTGATGGTTATCATATTACGATGCCATACGTGGCTGATGACGAATTAGTAAATAAATACATATCATAAAAAGAGAATCATGAATAAAATCATCGAATGTGTCCCCAACTTCAGCGAGGGACGTGACTTGCAGAAAATAGATCAAATCATATCCCCTTTCCGTGGTAAACAAGGTGTAAAACTCTTGGATTACAGTAACGATGAAGACCACAACCGTCTGGTAGTAACCGTGGTAGGAGAACCGGAACCTCTTCGTGATGCCGTTCTCGAAGCTATCGGTATTGCTGTAAAACTTATTGACCTTAACCACCATACCGGGCAACATCCCCGTATGGGTGCCGTAGATGTAGTTCCTTTCATTCCCATCAAGAATGTGACGATGGAAGAAGCTATCGCCCTTTCCAAAGAAGTAGGTGCGGAGGTAGGCAAACGCTATAATCTTCCTGTCTTTCTCTATGAGAAATCCGCATCCGCTCCGCATCGCGAAAATCTTGCTGCCGTGCGTAAAGGTGAGTTCGAAGGTATGGCAGAAAAGATAAAGCTACCCGAATGGCAGCCCGACTTTGGTCCTGCCGAGCGCCATGCCACTGCCGGAACCGTTGCTATCGGTGCCCGCATGCCGTTGGTAGCCTACAATATCAATCTGAATACACCTAATCTGGATATCGCACATGATATTGCCAAGAAGATTCGTTTCATTGGCGGTGGCCTGCGTTATTGCAAAGCAATGGGAGTAGAGTTGAAAGAACGGGGCATTACTCAGGTTTCCATCAATATGACAGACTATACCCGTACCGCCCTTTACCGCGCTTTTGAACTGACCCGTGTAGAAGCACGTCGTTATGGAGTCAGCATCGTGGGGAGTGAGATTATCGGCCTTGTTCCGATGGAGGCGCTCATTGATACAGCTTCTTATTATCTTGGTTTAGAGAATTTCTCTATGCAACAAGTGCTTGAGGCGAGGATTATGGAAGAATAAGGCAAAGACACTAATTATACAGATTACACAAATAAAGTTTTAGTATGACCGAGAACCTGATAATTTTCAATGCCCGCGTTGTAACACCCATCGGCTTTTCCGCCCGTTGCGGTAAAGAGATGGGGGAACTATGCATCATTGACAATGCTACAATAGAAGTAACCGACGGTATCATTTCCTATGTCGGCCCTTCCCGGGGCGAGATGCGTGACGGATATTATCAACGCTACTGGCACTACAATGCCCGTGGTAAATGCCTGTTACCCGGCTTCGTCGATTCGCATACCCACTTTGTATTTGGTGGTGAACGTGCCGAGGAGTTCTCCTGGCGACTGAAAGGGGAAAGCTATATGTCTATTATGGAGCGTGGTGGTGGCATTGTAAGTACTGTAAAGGCCACCCGCGAATGTAGTTTTATTCAACTCCGTTCCAAAGCCGAAGGTTTTTTGAAGCAAATGAGTAATATGGGTGTTACGACCGTAGAAGGCAAGAGCGGCTACGGACTGGATAAGGAAACGGAGCTTCTGCAACTCAAAGTCATGCGTAGCCTGAATAATGACGAGCATAAGCGGGTAGATATTGTATCCACTTTTCTGGGTGCGCATGCCGTACCCGAGGAATATAAGGGACGTACGGATGAATACCTTGATTTCATTATCAGTGATGTCCTGCCTTGCGTTGCCAAAAACGAACTGGCCGAGTTTTGTGATGTCTTCTGCGAACAAGGCGTTTTCTCTGTCGAACAATCTCGCCGTCTGTTGCAAGCTGCCAAGGAATATGGTTTGGGCTTGAAACTCCATGCCGATGAAATCGTTCCGCTGGGGGGTGCCGAACTGGCTGCCGAGCTTTCTGCTGTTTCCGCAGATCATTTGTTGCATGCATCCGATACAGGTATCCGCGCTATGCGGGATGCCGGAACCGTTGCAACTTTACTCCCTCTTACAGCTTTTGCCCTGAAAGAACCTTATGCACGCGGTCGCGAAATGATTGATTCCGGTTGTGCCGTAGCCCTTGCCACAGATCTCAATCCGGGCAGTTGTTTCTCCGGTTCCATTCCGTTGACTTTTGCCCTGGCATGTATCTATATGCATCTTACTATTGAAGAAGCTATCACCGCCCTCACCCTGAACGGGGCTGCTGCCTTGAACCGGGCGGATAGTATCGGCAGCATCGAAGTAGGCAAGAAGGGAGATTTTGTAGTGCTGAATTCCGATAATTACCATTTCCTGCCTTATTATGTCGGTATGAATTGTGTAAATACCACCATCAAAGAAGGAGTGATTTATCCTGTATTGTAAAACCTTTAAAGAAAAATACCATGTTAGTTGATTTAACAGTAAAAGAATTTTTGAATAAAGTGGCGGGCAGTGATCCCGTTCCCGGTGGCGGGAGCATTGCTGCCCTGAACGGTGCCGTAGCTTCGGCACTTGCCGCTATGGTTGCTAATCTCACCATCGGCAAGAAGAATTACGAAGAACACGAGGAACTTATGAACCATATTGCTTCTCTCGCACTGAGAGAGAAAGACGTATTCATAGCTGATATAGATCGTGACTCGGAAGCCTATGATGCGGTGTTTGCATGCTTCAAAATGCCCAAGGCTACCGATGAAGAAAAAGCTGCTCGCAGCGCTGCCATCCAGGAGGCTACTAAGCATGCCGCCCTCGTTCCCATGCAAGTAGCCCGTAATGCTTACGAACTGATGTCGGTGATTGCCGATGTCGCCCGTTTGGGAAACCGTAATGCAGTGACTGATGCTTGTGTGGCCATGATGTCCGCCCGTACAGCTGTACTGGGTGCCTTACTGAACGTTCGCATCAACCTGGGTTCCATCAAAGATAAAACCTTTGCAGATGAACTTCAAAGAGAAGCCGATGTGCTGGAACGCTTGGCTTGTGAGCGCGAAAAAGAAGTATTGGATGTTGTTAACCAAGAATTACGAGTATGAAAAACGTCTATCATGTAGGGTCCGGTGAACTCACATTCGACATCATCGAACGAATTATCAACGAGAATCTGAAACTGGAACTGGCCCCCGAAGCTAAAGAACGGATACAGAAATGTCGCGACTACCTCGATCATAAGATAGCCGAGTCCGAAGAACCTTTGTACGGTATCACCACAGGCTTCGGTTCCCTGTGTAGCAAAAATATATCCCCCGACGAACTGGGCACTTTGCAGGAAAACCTGATAAAGAGTCATGCTTGCAGCGTCGGTGAAGAAATACGTCCTGTCATCGTCAAACTAATGATGTTGCTGAAAGCCCATGCCCTTTCTCTGGGGCATAGCGGTGTGCAAGTTATTACCGTACAGCGTATTCTCGATTTTTTCAATAACGATGTGATGCCCATTGTCTACGACCGCGGTTCGCTCGGTGCATCCGGTGATCTGGCTCCTCTTGCCAATCTCTTCTTGCCGCTTATCGGTGTGGGCGATGTTTATTATAAAGGTAAGAAGCGCGAAGCTATTAGTGTCCTCGATGAGTTCGGCTGGGAACCGGTGAAACTTATGAGTAAAGAGGGGCTTGCTCTGCTCAATGGTACGCAGTTTATGAGTGCCAATGGTGTGTTTGCTATTCTGAAAGCTTTCCGCCTTTCCAAGAAAGCCGATCTTATTGCCGCTCTTTCCCTCGAAGCTTTCGATGGGCGTATTGATCCTTTTATGGATTGTATCCAGCAAATTCGTCCGCACCGGGGACAAATCGAGACAGGCGATAATTTCCGTAAGCTTCTGGAAGGCAGTGAAATCATAGCTCAATACAAAGCCCATGTGCAAGATCCGTATTCTTTCCGCTGCATCCCCCAAGTGCATGGTGCAACGAAAGATGCCATTCGTTATGTCTCTTCTGTCTTGCTGACCGAAATTAATTCTGTAACGGATAATCCTACTATCTTTCCCGATGAAGATCGTATCATCTCCGGCGGAAATTTCCACGGTCAGCCACTTGCCATTTCTTATGACTTCCTCGGCATCGCCCTTGCCGAATTAGGTAACATTTCCGAGCGGCGTGTGGCACAGCTTATCATGGGACTGCGTGGTCTGCCTGAATTTCTGGTAGCCAATCCCGGTTTGAACTCCGGTTTTATGATACCACAGTATGCTGCTGCTTCCATGGTTAGTCAGAATAAGATGTATTGCTATGCTGCCAGCAGTGATTCCATTGTTTCCTCCAACGGACAGGAAGATCATGTCAGCATGGGAGCTAATGCAGCTACCAAATTGTATCGTATTATGGACAATTTGGAACACATTCTCTCCATTGAATTGATGAATGCCGCACAGGGTATCGAATTCCGTCGCCCGTTAAAGACTTCTCCCACTTTGGAACGCTTCCTGAACGAATATCGCAAGGAAGTCCCTTTTATTAAAGACGACATTGTCATGTACAAAGAAATTCATAAGACAGTGGCGTTTCTGAACCGGACGAAGTTCGATTATTGACATTCTTCCCAATAAATCTGCCGGAAGCATAATAAACATTAATATCATTAATCTTTCAAAGGAAACTCAATTGGCGAATTGAGTTTTCTTTCTATATTTGCCCAGTTTTATTCCGAAAGTGGACATTCTTCTACTTGAAATCTAAAAAATTAAAGAGAAAATAGAAATGAAAACGGGCGACAATATGAAAGAACACCCTCAAAGGTTAGAGTTGCGGGAGCGTATCATTGATACTGCTCTGAATTCTTTTGCTACTCACGGTATCAAGAGTATTACGATGGATGACATTGCTGCGGCATTAGGTATATCCAAACGTACTTTGTATGAAGTTTTTTCTGATAAAGAAACCTTACTGATGGAATGTCTCCTGAAAGCTCAGCGTGAAGGAGATGCTTACGTAAAAGATGTCTATGAAAAGGCTTCGAATGTATTGGAAGTTTTGTTAAAACTCTACCAGCGGAGTATCGAGAAGTTTCACAATACTAATAAAAAGTTTTTTGAAGACATCAAGAAATACCCCAAAGTTTATGCAGAATTGATGAAACGTCGCAACCGCGATTCCGAGGAAACGATTGCTTTCTTTAAACTGGGTATACAGCAAGGGTACTTCCGCGATGATGTTAACTTTACGATTGTAAACCTGTTGGTACGCGAACAGCTCGACTTGCTGATGAACACGGATCTCTGCAAAGAGCACTCTTTCCTGGAAGTATATGAATCTATCATGTTTACCTATCTCCGGGGAATATCAACAGAAAAAGGCGCTCATAAACTGGAAGAATTTATCCGGGAATACCGTAAGAACCGACAGTCCAATACGGAATAAAAGAATAATCCTAATATACATACAGATTGATTTTTATGGACAGACAACTATTTTTGGCAAGTAAGAAAATTATGTTGACTGTGTTCCTTTTATTGGCTATAAGCTATGTACAGGCACAGGAGACAAAAGAACCTCTAACCTTGACCCTCGACAAAGCACTGGAAATCGCACTTAGTGATAATCCTACGATAAAGGTTGCAGAAGAGGAAATAGCCCTGAAAAAGGTGGCTAACAAGGAGACCTGGCAAAGTTTATTGCCAGAGGCCAGCATTGGCGGAACATGGAACCATACGATTACGGCAGCCCAGATGAACCTTGGCGGTCAGTCTTTCAAAATGGGTCAGGACGATTCGAATACAGTAAGCGGAACTCTGAATATCAGCTTACCGTTATTCGCCCCTTCGGTCTACAAAGCAATGTCTATGACGAAAACCGACATAGAATTGGCGGTAGAAAAATCCCGTGCTTCTAAGCAGGATCTGGTGAACCAGGTTACTAAAGCGTATTATCAGTTAATGTTGGCACAAGACTCTTATGAGGTTCTGCAGAAGAGTTATAAATTGGCGGAAGACAATTATAACGTGGTTAATGCAAAATACCAGCAGGGAGCCGTCAGCGAATTTGATAAGATTAGTGCTGAAGTACAAATGCGTAGTGTAAAGCCGAATGTCATTTCAGCGGGAAATGCCGTTACCTTATCCAAACTTCAGCTGAAAGTGCTGATGGGAATAACGGAAGACTTCGATCTCAAGATTGCCGATAATCTGGCTAACTATGAGACCGATTTGTTTGCTAACCAATTGAATGAACTGAATGAAGGTTTGGTGAACAATACCACAATGAAGCAATTCGACCTGAACATGAAGATGCTCAATCAGAATCTGAAATCCCTGAAGACAAACTTCATGCCGACACTGGGAATGAACTATTCTTATCAATACCAGTCATTGTATAATAATAACTGGAATGTGTTCGACTATAATTGGGGCGGAAGTTCTGCTTTGGTATTTACCCTGAATATCCCTCTTTATAAAGCCAGTAACTTTACGAAACTGAAGACCGCACGAATTCAGATCAATCAGTTAAAGGAAAACCGCACGGATACGGAGCGCAAGCTGAACATGCAGATTACCAGCTACCAGAACAATATGGCAGCAAGTTCAGAGCAAGTGGTAAGTAATAAAGAGAACGTAATGCAGGCTCAGAAAGCAGTGGAAATAGCCGGCAAGCGCTACGAAGTAGGTAAAGGTACAGTGCTGGAACTGAACAGTTCGCAAGTATCGTTAACCCAGGCTGAACTGACTTACAACCAATCTATTTACGACTATCTGGTATCTAAGGCTGATCTTGATCAGGTTTTGGGTCGCGACTATTCAACTAATAAGTAAAAAGAAAAATCACAACGATATGAAAAAAAGTGTTCAATTAATTGCCCTGGTGGCAGTTGCTCTGCTGAGCTCATGCAGTGGTGGAGAGAAAGACAAGGCTACAGCTGAAAAGGTAGATGAAAAACAGAGAGTTAAACTGGCCTCTGTGACCGCACGTCCTGTAGATCAGATTCAAGAATATACCGCTACTGTTCAGGCAGAAGTGAAAAATAATATTGCTCCTTCTTCTCCGGTACGTATCGATCAGATATTTGTGGAAGTAGGTGACCGTGTTTCTAAAGGACAGAAATTGGTGCAGATGGATGCTGCCAATCTGAAGCAGGCGAAATTCCGTCTGGATAACCAAGAAATAGAATTCAAGCGTACTGACGAATTATATAAGGTAGGCGGTACTTCCAAATCCGAATGGGATGCAGCCAAGATGGCATTGGACGTACAGAAGACTACGTATAAGAATCTGTTGGAAAATACCGCATTACTCAGCCCCATCAATGGTGTGGTAACGGCTCGTAATTACGATAATGGTGATATGTATAGTGGTGGAAACCCGGTGCTGGTAGTGGAACAGATCACTCCGGTGAAACTGATGATCAACGTTTCTGAAGGCTATTTTGCGAAAGTAAAGAAAGGTTCTCCCGTAGCTGTCAAAGTAGATGTGTATGGTGACGAAGAGTTTGAAGGAACGATAAATCTGGTTTATCCTACCATTGACCCGAATACCCGTACTTTCCCTGTTGAAGTGCGTTTGACTAACCGCGACCAGAAAGTCCGTCCGGGTATGTTTGCCCGTGTAACGCTGAACTTCGGAACAGAGGAGCACGTAGTTGTGCCCGATTTGGCTATCGTGAAACGTGCCGGTTCCGGTGACCGCTATGTATATGTATATAAGGACGGAAAAGTTTCTTATAACAAAGTGGAACTGGGACGTCGTATGGATACGGAATATGAGTTGATTTCCGGTGTGGATAACAACTCACAAGTGGTCGTAGCAGGACAGTCCAAGTTGGCCGATGGCGTAGAAGTAGAAGTCGAGAAATAATGATTAACGATTAGTGATTAGTGACTGCTTCTTGTGTCATAATGCTACAAAGAGCTCATCACTCATCACTTATCACTAAACACTAATAACATGAGTTTATACGAAGGAGCGGTTAAAAAACCGATTATGACCTCGCTCTGCTTTTTGGCGGTAGCGATATTTGGTCTGTTCTCTTTGTCAAAATTGCCGGTGGACCTTTACCCGGATATCGAGACCAACACCATTATGGTGATGACTTCCTATGCGGGAGCCAGTGCGTCGGATATTGAGAACAATGTGACCCGTCCGTTAGAAAATACGCTGAACTCTGTCAGCAACCTGAAACATATTACTTCCAGATCTTCAGAGAATATCTCTGTGATAACATTGGAGTTCGAATATGGATATGATATTGACGTGCTGACGAATGATGTGCGTGATAAACTGGATATGGTAAGCTCTCAGCTTCCTGATGAAGTGGAGACACCTATTATTTTTAAGTTCAGTACGGACATGATTCCTATCCTGCTGCTTTCCGTTCAGGCGGAAGAGAGTCAGCCGGCACTTTATAAAATATTGGACGACAACATCGTAAATCCGCTGGCTCGTGTGCCGGGTGTGGGTACGGTGTCTATCTCTGGTGCACCCAAACGTGAGGTGAATGTTTATTGCGATCCTAACAAACTGGATGCTTATAATCTTTCAGTGGAGACCATCAGTTCTATTATTAGTGCTGAAAACCGCAATACACCGGGTGGTACCTTCGATGTGGGAAACAATACCTATTCACTTCGTGTAGAGGGGGAGTTCAAGGACCCCAAGGAGATGGAGAATATTGTAGTAGGTACGCACAATGGAGCTTCCGTTTATTTGCGCGATGTGGCAACAGTGGTAGACTCTGTGGAAGAACGTGCGCAGAAGACGTATAGTAATGGTGTACAAGGAGCTATGATTGTGGTACAGAAGCAATCTGGTGCCAATTCTGTGGCTATTTCGCAAAAAGTAATTGATATGCTGCCACAGTTGCAGAAATCGTTACCGAGTGATGTGAAGCTGGGCATCATTGTCAATACTTCCGATAACATTCTGAATACCATTGACAGCTTGGAAGAGACTATCATGTACGCCATGTTGTTCGTAATCTTGGTAGTATTTGTATTCCTGGGACGTTGGCGTGCTACGGTTATTATCTGTATCACTATCCCGATGTCATTGGTAGCCTCATTTATCTATTTGGGTATTATAGACGGTGGTTCACTGAATATTATTTCGCTTTCTTGTCTTTCCATTGCTATTGGTAATGTGGTGGACGATGCTATTGTGGTACTTGAGAATGTGACGACCCATATTGAACGAGGGTCCGAGCCGAAGCAGGCAGCGGTTCATGCCACGAATGAGGTAGCCATCTCCGTTATTGCCTCGACGCTGACCATGATTGCGGTATTCTTCCCGCTGACTATGGTGAGCGGTATGTCCGGTGTATTGTTCCGTCAGTTGGGTTGGATGATGTGTGTGATCATGACTGTTTCTACCATTTCGGCTTTGTCATTTACACCGATGATGTGTGCACAGCTTTTGCGCTTGCAGAAGAAGCAAAGTAAGATGTTCATTGCTCTTTATACACCGATTCAGCGTGCGCTTGATGCTCTTGATGTATGGTATCAAAATCGTTTGAACTGGGCTGTACGCCATCGTGTAACTGTTATGGTTGGTTGCGCCATTTTCTTTGTGGCAAGTTTATTCTGTGCCAAGTATATCGGTACGGAGTTCTTCCCGGCGGCTGATAATAGCCGTATCGGTGTGAACTTGCAACTTCCCATCGGTGCCCGTGTAGAACGTGCGCAGGCATTGGCTTCGGAACTGACGGAAAAGTGGATGAAACGTTACGAAGGTGTGATGAAGGTTTGTAACTATACGGTGGGACAGGCTGATTCGGACAATACTTTCGCCTCAATGCAGGATAATGGTAGCCATATTATCAGCTTTAATATTAGTTTAGTAAGTCCGGGTGATCGTGATGTGAAGCTGGAGACGGTCTGCGACGAAATGCGTGAAGACTTGAAGGCTTATCCTGAGTTGGATAAGGCACAGGTAATCATGGGTGGTAGTACCGGTGGTATGAGTTCTCAGGCCAGTGCCGATTTCGAGGTATATGGTTATGATTTTACCGCAACGGATAAAGTCTCGGCTGAGCTGAAAGAGAAACTATTGGATGTAAAAGGTGTAAGTGAAGTAAACATCAGTCGTCAGGATTACCAACCTGAATATCAGGTAGACTTTGATCGTGAGAAATTAGCATTACATGGACTGAATTTGTCAACCGCTTCCGGTTATCTGCGTAATCGCGTGAACGGAGCTTTGGCTTCTTATTATCGTGAGGATGGTGATGAGTACGACATCCGTGTACGTTATGCTCCCGAGTTCCGTACAAAGATTGAAGATTTGGAGAACATTCTTATCTATACACCTTCCGGTGATGGTGTCCGTATAAAAGACCTCGGTAAAGTAGTTGAGCGCTCAGCTCCTCCTACCATCGAGCGTAAGGACCGTGAACGTGTTGTGACGGTATCCGCCGTTATTTCCGGAGTTCCGTTGGGGGATGTAGTCGCCGATGGTAATGCCATTATCGATAAGATGGACTTGCCGAGTGGTATTTCTATCCAGATTTCGGGTTCGTATGAGGACCAGCAAGATTCGTTCTCCGACTTGGGTACACTGGCTGTACTGATTATCATTCTGGTATTTATTGTAATGGCTGCCCAGTTTGAGTCTTTGAGTTATCCGTTCATTATCATGTTCTCCATCCCGTTTGCATTCAGTGGTGTGTTGATGGCCCTCTTCTTTACAGGCACAAACCTGAACGTAATGAGTTTGCTGGGTGGAATCATGTTGATTGGTATCGTGGTGAAGAACGGTATCGTACTGATTGACTACATCACACTCTGTCGCGAGCGCGGTATGGCGGTACTCCACTCTGTGGTTACGGCAGGTCGTAGCCGTTTGCGCCCGGTATTAATGACTACGTTGACTACTATCCTCGGTATGGTTCCGATGGCTGTAGGTCAGGGTGAAGGTGCCGAGATGTGGCGTCCGTTGGGTGTGGCCGTAATTGGTGGTTTGACGGTATCTACCATCTTGACGCTGATTTTGGTTCCCGTGCTTTATTGCTCGTTTGCCGGCATTGGTATCAGACGCAACCGTCGTAAGATCAAGAAAGATCGTGAACTGAATGATTACTATCAGGTTCATAAAGAGAAGATGACGAAACCAAGAAAACAGTGATAATAATTATGAATTATGAGTTATGAATTATGAATTGCCGTGCAGTGTTCATTGTTTTCTAACTCATAATTCATGATTCATAATTTATAATTCATAATTAATCAACATGAAATCCGTATTTATAACATTCGACCAGGCGTTCTTTGAGCGCATTATGGCGTTACTCGACCGTCAGGGTTGCCGTGGATTCAGCTATTGGCAGCAAGTGCAGGGACGTGGCAGCAAGACGGGAGAGCCGCATTATGGCAGTCACGCATGGCCCAGTATGTGCTCTGCTATTATTACTATTGTAGACGAAGCTAAAGTTGACCCGTTGCTCGATGCGCTCCATCGGATGGACGAAGAGACGCAGCAACTCGGTCTCCGGGCATTCGTCTGGAATATCGAGAAGACTATATAGTTTACGCAAGACGCCCGCATAGCCTGTGCAAGACCGTCGCATAGGGTAGTGGAGGCGTTCACTAATAACTTGATAGAGGGAAATCTTACAAAACGTGAAGATTTCCCTCTCTTTTTATGTCTTTTCTCTATCTTTGCAAATCCTTTATGGACAACATGGAAAAGAATTATCTGAAATATACTTGCATTTGGGCATTGATTATATTGGCGGGCTTGTTACTGATGTACTTTCTGCCCGCTTTTACGGTAGGTGAACACGTAATGAGGCGTGTCGACTTGCTGGGTGACGTGCGTACTCAGAAAGATATTGCGGAAGAACCGGACAGTTTGCTTCCGCCTCCGCCGAAGGTGAAACCTGCATTTGTGGATACCTGCCGTGCGGGTATGACGTGCATTGAAGACTACAGCGACTCTACTCTGCGTGGCATGACACCTTTTTACCGGGCTTTGGATGAATTGGCACAGCGTCCCCGTCAGGTACGTATTGCCGTTTTCGGAGATTCCTTCATTGAAGCGGATATTCTTACTGCGGATTTGCGTAATATGTTGCAGGATAAATATGGTGGTTGCGGAGTAGGTTTTGTTACCATTACTTCTATGACCAGCGGATTCCGCCCTACCGTGCGCCACTCGTTTGGTGGTTGGCAAAGCCATTCTGTAATGGATTCTACTTTCTTTGACCGCAAGAAGCAAGGTATTTCCGGACATTACTTTGTTCCCCGTCCCGGTGCTTATGTGGAATTGAAGGGACAAAACAAATATGCTTCCCATCTGGATACCTGTGAACAGGCTTCTATCTTCTTTTATAGTAAAGGAGAAGTCACCCTTTCTGTGAATGTCAATCGGAATGAAAAGCAAACCCGTACTTTCCTGGCTACAGATGATTTGCAGGAAATGCAAGTGGATGGAAATATCGGTTCTGTCCGTTGGACGGTTGATGAGGCGGACTCTACCTTATTCTATGGTTTGGCTATGGATGGTAAAAAAGGAATTATCCTGGATAATTTCTCTTTGCGCGGCAGTTCGGGCTTATCCTTGCGTTCTATTCCTGTGTGGATGATGCACGAATTTAATGAGCAGCGTCCTTACGATCTGATTATCTTGCAATATGGATTGAACGTTGCTACTGAACGTGGGCGGAATTATGACAAATACATTGCAGGTATGCAGACTACTATTGATCATTTGAAGGATGCATTTCCACAAGCAGGTATTTTGGTAGTCAGCGTAGGTGACCGGGATTATAAGACGGAAGATGGTACTTTACGCACAATGCCCGGCATTAAAAATCTGGTGCGTTACCAACAAAATCTGGCGGCGGATAACGACATTGCTTTCTGGAATATGTTCGAAGCAATGGGAGGAGAGGGAAGTATGGCGAATCTGGTACATGCCAAGCCTTCTTTGGCGAATTATGACTATACGCATATTAATTTCCGGGGAGGTAAGCACCTGGCAGGCCTACTTTATGAAGCGCTTGTGTATGGAAAGGAACAGTACGACAGGAGGAGGGCTTATGAAGCGGAATAATGTAAATAGGGTTCTATTGAACGATTTTTTAGGCGCGGATTACGCGGATTACAGTGTAGATACGAATACTCTAAATGTAACTTTCTTGAGACAAAAGAATCCGTGTAATCCGCGTAATCCGCGCCTAAAATTTTCTTATATACTAATATTCTTTCTTCTATGCTTTTTTCCGCTTCATGCCCAGGACCCTATTCCATCCTGCCCTCTAATTAGTAAAGTCACAGCAAATTGTGACACACTCCGTTCTTATTCCCAGCGTACGGATACTGTTGCTGTTCCTCAAATAGCTTTTCCTTCCGGCTTTCAGCAACTTGGTGAAAATGAGTTGACGGATAGCCTTGGCATCCTCAATCCTTTTTGGGAAAAGTTGCGTCTGTTACATGCCGGCTTTTCTACAGATACCATCCGTATCGTACATATCGGTGACAGCCATATCCGTGGACGTATCTTGCCCCGTACCACCGGAACGCTGCTGACAGAAACTTTTGGTGCTATCTCTTATACCGATATGGGTATCAATGGCGCTTTTTGTACCACCTTTACCCGTCCCGACCGTATTTCTGATATTGCCGCCCTGCATCCTGACCTGGTTATACTGTCTTTCGGAACGAACGAAAGCCATAACCGACGTTATAACACCCTGTTACACTACCGACAAATGGATGAACTGGTGCGTATGCTTCGCGACAGTCTGCCCAATGTACCCTTACTGATGACAACTCCTCCCGGTTCCTACGACAGCTTCCGGAAAAGTCGTCGCCGCCGCACCTATTCCATTAATCCCCGTACTGCTATTGCCGTAGAAACCATGCGTCGCTTTGCTGATGACAACGGTCTTGCAGTGTGGGATATGTACGAAGCGGTGGGAGGGAGACAGCGTGCTTGTTTGAACTGGCAGGAAGCAAAATTGATGCGTCCGGACCATGTACATTATCTTCCCGAAGGATATGTGCTGCAAGGTGAATTGTTTTATCAAGCTCTTTTAAAAGCCTATAATGATTATGTGGGATATTGACTTTAATCGTCTGCGAGACGTATTCGTTTATGACCCGCAAGCGCCGATGATATTCAGTAGCGGTATTTTCTTGTGGTTGTTTGCAGCATTTATACTGGTTTATCTGCTGTTGCAACACCGTCTGACTGCACGCTTGTTGTTTGTTACCGCATTCTCCTATTATTTTTATTATAAAAGTAGCGGAACTTACTTTTTCCTGCTGGCACTTGTCACGGTAAGCGATTTCTTTATTGCTCGTTTTATGGCAGGTACTTCCGTAGGCTGGAAACGTAAGGCAAGTGTTGTGCTTAGCCTTGCTATTAATCTTGGTTTGCTTGCATACTTCAAATATACTAATTTTCTGGGAGATGTCTTCGCTTCGCTGCTAGGCGGCACGTTCCATCATTACGATATATTCCTCCCTGTGGGTATTTCTTTCTTTACTTTCCAGTCACTTAGCTATACCATCGATGTTTATCGCAAAGATATAACCCCTCTTACTAATTTGCTGGATTATGCTTTTTACGTATCCTTCTTCCCACAATTGGTGGCAGGTCCTATTGTACGTGCCCGTGACTTTATCCCACAGATACGCCGTCCTTTGTTCGTATCCCATGAGATGTTCGGAAGGGGGATATTCTTGATTGCAAGCGGTCTGTTCAAGAAAGCGATTATTTCGGATTATATCAGTGTGAACTTTGTAGAACGTATTTTTGATAATCCTACGCTCTATTCCGGAGTAGAGAATCTGATGGGTGTTTATGGATATGCCTTGCAAATCTATTGCGACTTTTCCGGATACAGTGATATGGCTATCGGAATAGCCTTGTTGTTAGGTTTTCATTTTAATAAGAACTTTGACTCTCCTTATAAGTCCGCTTCTATTACGGAGTTTTGGCGGCGATGGCACATTTCGCTTTCCAGTTGGCTGAAAGATTATCTCTATATATCTTTGGGTGGAAACCGGAAAGGAAAGATTCGCCAGTATGCCAATCTTGTCATTACCATGTTTTTGGGTGGTTTGTGGCATGGCGCTTCCTGGAATTTTGTCGTTTGGGGATTGTTCCATGGCATTGCTTTGGCGGCACATAAATTCTGGATGACGTTGACCGGAAGAAAGAAAGGGGAAGAAAGCCACGGCATCCGCCGTTTCTTCGGTATACTGATCACATTCCACTTTGTTTGTTTCTGCTGGATATTCTTCCGTAATGCGGACTTTTCCACTTCTTTGGATATGATCAAACAGATCTGTACCACTTTCCGTTCGCAACTTTTCCCGCAACTGATTGCAGGCTATTGGGAAGTGTTTGCACTGATGGCATTGGGTTTCTTTCTGCATTTCTGCCCTGATCGTTGGGAGAACGCTTGCTGTAAAACAGTAACCCGCCTTCCCCTTATGGGAAAGGCGGTTCTGATGCTTGCTTTAATTTACTTGGTAATCCAGATGAAGAGTACGGAGATTCAGCCTTTCATTTATTTCCAGTTCTAAAGTTCCTCCTCTCCCTTCATTGGGGAGAGGTTTCTAATCCACCTCTATTTCGTCAATGAACATATAAGCAGCTTTTCCTTCGCCTGCATGTCCTTTCGGCAGGGCAGGGCTGCGCTTGATGACAACTTTCACATACCGTGCTTTCACCGGATCGAAAGTTATCTCATAGTTTTCCACACCTTTCTTATCAATGTTTGTTTCTGCCGGAATATCCTTAACGGCTACTTCGCGGAACTCTTTGTTATCGTCAGATACAGAGACTACCAACCCTGTACTTCCCATAATCCAGGCACTCATATCGACAATGGCGTTCGTAGCTACCCGTTTGATTTCTGTTTCCTGTCCCAGGTCGATGATGGCTTCCACATCACCACCTACAAAACCTAACCAAGCTCCGGTGGCATAGCTATCGTTTCCCTTCATACCGTCTACCAAAGTGATGGCACCTCCGAATTTATACTTTTCCGAAGGCTGGAAGGTCAGTTCGATAGGGCAATATGTAGCCTTATTGAAAGAAATCTTCTTATTCACCACTTTGCTCTTTCCTTCCGGGCGGATAACCACTGCCTGGAAATCTGCTGTTTCAGTAATGGCAACAGGTTCTGTGTATTTCAATGAAGTTGTGGTCGGTTCGGTTCCATCTAATGTATAATAAATAGGAGCGTCATCAATAGTACTCAATGTAACGACTACCGCTTTCTTGGCAACATCCGGCGTGAAGTCGACCTTCAGATCGAATACATGCTTGGCATAGTTGAAACCATCTCTTTGATAGAACTTCATCAGGCGGGCCAGACGTTTAGTGAAATCTTTGAAATCCTTCTTTTCGGGCTGTGTCCATTGTACTTCGGCAAGGGCAGCCATACGGGGCAATACCATGTATTCCACGTGTTCTGTGGTAGTTATGTACTCTGTCCATAAGTTGGCTTGGGCACCAATAATATGTTTTTTCTGTTCTTCATTCAGATCGAAAGTAGGATCCAGACTGTACACCTTTTCTATGGGTACATATCCACCGATACCCAGCGGTTCATCCTTGGTGTCTGCCGTCTGATAATAATCGAAATAGCAATAGGTATTGGGTGTCATAATTACATCATGTCCCATTTGTGCGGCTTTTATACCTCCGGATGCTCCGCGCCATGACATTACTGTTGCATTGGGTGCTACATCTCCTTCCAGAATTTCGTCCCAGCCGATAATCCGGCGTCCCTTGCTGTTCAGGAACTTCTCGATACGTGTCATGCAATAACTTTGCAGGCGATCTTCTGCCGTATGGTTTTTATCCGCTTTCAGCCCTTCCGCTTTGATACGCGCCTGACATTTCGGACATTCTTTCCATCGGTCACGTGGAGCTTCATCGCCACCGATATGTACATACTCTGATGGGAATATTTCGATGATTTCACTCATTACGTCTTCCAGGAATTGCATGGTTTTATCATTACCGATGCAGAGTACGTCTTCAAATACGCCCCAACGAGGACATACTTCATATGGACCGCCTGTACACCCCATTTCCGGATAAGCAGCTAATGCGGCAAGCATATGTCCCGGCAAGTCTACTTCCGGAATTATCGTGATGTAACGTTCCTGCGCATACTTCACGATTTCTTTAGCTTCTTCCTGTGTATAGAAACCGCCATACGGCGTATTGTCATACTCTTGTGTGTTTTTTCCGATTACCGTGCGACTGCGTTGAGAACCTATTTCCGTAAGTTTCGGATATTTTTTAATCTCAATACGCCAGCCCTGGTCTTCCGTCAGGTGCCAGTGGAAAGTATTCATATTGTGCAGTGCCAGCAAGTCTATATATTTCTTTATAAACTCTTTTGGGAAGAAGTGACGCCCTACGTCGAGGTGCATACCGCGGTAACTGAAACGCGGTTCGTCCTTAATTTCACCTGCCGGTATCAGGATGGTTGCTCCTTTGGCTTCGGCGGGAATGGATTTGCGTAAAGTCTGGATGCCATAGAACACTCCGTTTTCGGTTTGTCCGTTGATGCTGATACCTTCGGGGGTGGTAGTCAGCACATAGCCTTCCTTGTTTGCAATGCCCGGATCGAGTCCCAGTACAATTGCATTTTTCACTTGTTCTCCTGCTGCGATGGCCTTTGTTTTCGGTGCATAGTTTGTGGCTTGTTGGATGTACTCCGACAGGAACTCAGCATTGCGTTGCAATAAGGCATTGTTTTCCGGATAAGCGATGAGAACATTTTCGTTCAGTTTGAACGGATTTCCCTGGGTTAAACTTACCTCTTGGGGGAGAGGTATCACTTGGTAGTTAGCTTCTTTCTCCGCTGTACACGAAGCGCATGCCAAGGCGAGAGCACCTGCAAGAAGTGCGTGGTTAAGTTTTCTCATGGTGTTAGTATTTAATTGATTGTACAAATGCAAATGTACGTGATTATCTTCGAATTTTCACATAAACGGACGCAAAAGTATATTTCCGGTACTGAAGAAAACTACAAACCAGCCTGTCTGCTCAAAGTCCGGTTGAGTTCGTTCATCTTCTCATTTCTCAATGCGTTGATCTCTTCCGCTTGTCTGGGTTTCAGATAATCTTTGTTGAGTTTGATGAAACGTTTGTCCAGTTTCCCGGCTTCACCGATGATTTTTTTAAGTTGCGTGGCAAGTCCGGAAGCCTGTGATACATCATATCCCGAAGATTCGTAGGTGAACTCTACTTCTTTATACTGAAGATAGTTGATGCGCAGGTCCAGCATCAGGCGATAATGTTCGAATTCACCGCCCTGTTTCCGGGGAATGATCTTGTTGAAGTGGCTTTTCAACTCTTCACATTCCTGTATCACCTGTTCTATCGGCTTTCCTTTAGCATCCTTTCCGTGACGGACTAACTCTTGGGGAAGCAGGAAATAGGTGAGAAAGATTTGCGCTTCGTCCTCCGACAACCCATAGCGTTGCTGTGCATACTCTTTTATGAAAGTTTCGGCATGAATCGCTTCTGATGAATTGACCGCCTTGCAATAAGCGTCTATCAGCAATTGGAATCCTGACATGGGATATACCTGTCGGATGGGTTGCGTACTGATTATTTCCCAACCGTTATCATAGTGGAAACCATAAGTTCCGCTGGTTGACCAGGAAGTTTCTATCATTCCCTCATATCCGTGGGCACGCGCAAAGGGCAGGAAAGTAACTAGGTTATTGAAATGTTTCATCCACTGGGTCAGATACGTATTGTCGGGTGCCGAACGTAGGGAGGCTGCTCCCCACATCTTTACACCGAGTTTCAGCAGATTATCCAGTTTACCGAAGCGGTCCGGTTCCCAACCGTAATTCCAGTCAACGTAGATGAGATCTTTGGGTAACTCCTGAACGGATTCGGGGTGCATCAGGATAATATCCGCCCAAATGATAGGTTTCTTTCCCATTTCCTTGACCACCTCGCACATGGCTTTTATGTAGTCAACAAAAAGGCGCGACTTATTTACTTTGGAACATTGTGCGCAACTTCCCAACAGATAAGTTTCGTCAGCTCCTATATGGAAATAAGGTGACGGATGCAATTCTGCCACTTCCCGGAAGATTTCCCGGAATACCTTTTTAGCTTCTTCTATCTTGAGGGGACATACTTGCGACACTTCCTTGCTGTCCTCACGCAAATGTGCGTATCGGTCGTGCCTTAATATGTATTCGCAATGTCCGAAACAGTTCTGTAACGGGATTACTTCAATACCGAGCGAAGTGCAATAGCTTACAATATCCTGCACTTCGCTGCGGCTGAATGCCAATTGATTACACAAAGTGGCATGCTTTTGGAAAGGGAATGTTGCCTCATACTCTATCAGCAGAGTATTTATCTCTTTCTTTGAAAGGTCGGACGCCAGTTCCTTGATTGCCAAAACCGTCATTACCTGCGTACGGCAATCAAGATAGAAAGCCCTGACTTTGAAGTCGGAAGGAGGGACTGCGCTACGTGCCGGAACACACAGGCACAGGAATATGCTTACTAAAAGTAAACTTTTGTATATGGAACGAAGGGTATGATTCATGGTCTTTATTTTTTAGATGGATAAAAGTGACGCACTGTCCCGGTCGCAATAAAGCGTCGCATGGGGATGAGTACGTAAAATAGAAGCCGGGCAAGTGGTGCTGACAGGACCGTATAATGTTTCTTTCACAGCATTTGCCTTCGGCTTTCCCGGTACTATGCAAAAGATACGGGTAGCTTTCATCATAACCGGTATCGTAATGGTGACTGCCTGTTGGGGTACTTTCTCCAGACTGGAGAAACAACCGTCGTGTACCTGTTGTGTGCGACATACCTCGTCCAGTAATACCACTTTTACCTGCTGGGGATCATCAAACAATGCCACATGCGGGTCATTAAAAGCGATGTGCCCGTTTTCACCGATTCCCATGAAAACAATGTCGATGGGATGCTTTTGCAGAACTTCTTCATAGTGGGTGCAGATGTTCTCGGGTGAGGCGCCTTCTATATATAGATAATGTATAGACTTGAAGGGAAGTGCGGCAAATATGTGTTCTTTGAGATAATTCCCGAAGCGTTGAGGCGCATCCGCTTGCAGACCGATGTACTCGTCCATGTGCAAGGCATGGATGCGGTTCCAGGGAAGAGCATACTTCTGCAAGGCGGCCAGAAACTCGTTTTGTGAGGGGGCCGCTGCAAACAGAATATTGATTTCCTCTTTTTCTTTTAATAATTGGTTGATACTTTGGGCTGCAGCTTGTGCGGCATCTTCGCCCATAATCTGGCGGGTAGCGCATACCCGTACCAGTAAAGCTTCTTTCTTAATTTCTTTTATGTTCATGGTTGTTCAAATAGTGTTTCTCCGTTAATGAATACCCGGTTGATGCGGATATCCGGGTCGAATATTACAATGTCGGCATCATATCCTTTGGCAATCTTTCCTTTCCTGTCCGCAATGCCCATTATTTCGGCGGGGGTGAGTGTCATCATGCGCACGGCTTCTTCCAGAGGGCGTTCTCCCATCCGGTACATATTCCGTACCAACCGGTCGGTCGTAGCTACGCTTCCCGCAAAGGACTGGCGGTCGGGCATCTTGGCTACTCCGTCCTCAATGAGCACTTCGCATCCTTTGGCACGACTGCCCAATATGCTTTTTCCTTCAGGCATACCTGCACCGCGCATGGAGTCGGTGACTAAGGCAATCTTCTCCGCACCCTTATTCTTTACTGCCAGTTTCATAAGCGGTGCCGGAACATGTACGCCGTCCGTTATCAGTTCAATGGTTATTTCGTCCAATAAATATCCCGCTTCTACACAACCTGCATAGCGGAAGGCGTTCCGACGGGTTACTCCATTCATGCAGGAGTAGAAGTGGGTGATATGGGTAAAACCGTGTTTCACGGATTCCACCACATCTTCATAAATGGCATCTGTATGCGCTATGGAAGGCAATATGCCACGTCGGTGCAGTATATCACCAAACTCAAGTGCCCCCGGAAGTTCGGGAGCAATACTCCACCGGACGATATCCTGGCTCCTGTCCAATATCTCCATGTATTCTTCGGGGGAAGGGTTGCGCAGATAGCGCGGATCCTGTGCTCCCCTGAAGGCATAGGCAAAGTAAGGGCCTTCCAGGTGTAAACCTCCGAAAGCGGCACCCGAACGTTGATCTTTTACCCGGTCGTATATATCGAGAAAGCGAAACAGTTCCTGATTATCCGAAGCCAGTGTGGTAGGATAAAGTAAGGTAGTTCCGTGCCGCAGGTGTTCGCGGGCAATGGTGAGGCAGTCTTCTTCCGTACAATCCATGAAGTCGGAATCGCCTGCGCCGTGTGTGTGCAGGTCGATGAATCCCGGGGCGATGTAGCCGCCGTGTGCATCGTGACCTATGCTGCCGGGCACTTCATAGTTTCCCGGCTCTATGCCGATAATTTTTCCTTCGGCGATGAGTACGGTTCCCACTCCGAAATTACGTTCCGGAGTGATGATTTCACCGTTATAAATTCTGGTTATTTGTCCTTTTTCAGTTTCCATAATTCAGACCAATGATTGATTTTATATCCGTAGAATGCGTAAAATATCAAATAAAGGAAGCAGGGAATCAGCACGATATATCCGATCCGCAATCCGTAATGATCGGCTATCAGTCCATAGATGACCGGCATGAAAGCGTTGCCGCAGAGTGCCATCACCATGAACGAGGACCCCAGGTTCGTCCAGCGTCCCAGGTCATGTATGGCAAGCGGCCATATCCCGGCATAGATCAGTGCGTTGCATACTCCCATCAGGCTTAGGCACCAGATGGAAAGGGAAGTGGCATGTCCGTATATCTGTACTTCTCCGGGAATCACCAGTACACAGACCGATAATATCAGTCCGCCTACGGTGCAGATACGGAACATGCGTTGCTGGCTGGCAAACCGGGGAATCAGCAGGATGCCGATGAAATATCCCACAAGAGCACAGGACAAAGTGATGCTGGGGAATATCTTGGCTTCGTGCAGATTGAATCCCATACTTTCGGCATAGCTGATAATCGTATCGATGGAAATCACCTGGGCCGCCACATGAAAGAAGATGGCGAATACTCCTAATATAAGGTATGGATACGAGCCGATAGACTTGTGGTCACCGGAAGAGTGGGTACTCTTTTCCTGTTCATTACTCAGATCGGGCAGCCGGATGAAATGTATCGCGCAGCCAAACAGGAACAAGAACAGGGAAAGTATCGAGTAGGGGACAATAACCCTCCGTATCAGTTCGTCCAGCAAGAGGTCTTTCTCTACACCTGCCACATTGTTATTCTTCAGCACTTCGAACAATTCGGTATCCGTTGATTTCAGGATGACGGCGGCAAACAGCAGGGGGGCGATGATTCCGGCTATCTTGTTGCATAGCCCCATGATACTGATACGCCGGGCTGCCGACTCTATTGGTCCCAGTATGGTGACATAAGGATTTGCTACGGTTTGCAGGATGGACAGACCGGTACCTATGGTGAATAGTCCGGTCAGGAAGACGGGATAGGCCCGGGTGCAGGCTGCCGGAACGAATAGGACGGTCCCGGCTGCCATAAGCCACAATCCTGCGATAATACCCCGTTTGGGGCCGATCCGACCGATCAGTTTGGCAGCGGGAATAGACATCACAAGGTAAGCGATGTAGAATGCCAAGGCTACCAGATAAGACTGGGTGTGGGTTAACTCGCAAGCCACTTTGAAGTAGGGAATCAAGATGGAGTTTACCCAGGATACCAGTCCGAAGATGAAAAACAGCGTTCCCAGCATCAGCATAGGCAGCAGATTGGAGGAAGGCTTTTGTTGAACGTTACCTTTAAACATACCTTTTTACAGTTTTATATAAATACGTTTGCGATAGAGAATGTATCCCAATGCCCATATCACCCCGATGAAGAACAGGGCGTACACCAGAGAACCTGCATAATCTCCCAGCAAGGGTTGCAGCGTCCGGTTGTAGATAATTCCCCGGACACTGATGGTTGCTTCGCCCCACGGGATGAATGACAATCCGAACAGTACGCTGATGATCCACGCAACTACATACATGAAAAGCGGATTCACTCCGAAGGCTTCGAAGAAGCGGCACCAGCGCTTTTTCTGCCTGACGTCAATGATATCTATCAGTAAAGCAAGAAGCAGGGAAGCTGTTCCGGAAGTGATTAAAGTGTAAGAAGCAGTCCACAGTTTCTTGTTTATCGGATCGAGATATTGTAACAGGAAACCGGCGAACAACAGAACCGTACCGAACAGGGCGACCTGACGGATACGTTCCTTATTTTCCGCTATCCCCGTAATCAGGCTTCCAACGAACGTGCCGAACAGTACATGCGCCCAACAAGGAATCGTACTCAGCAGCCCTTCGGGTTCGAAAGCAAAGCTACCGCCCTCAGCGGCCTCTTTGATTAAATGTCCCGCTCCCAGCAGTTTGACGTCAATCACCGCAATCAGGTTGTCTGCCGAATGTACATATCCGTTGAAACATTGCAGCAACACAAGATATAGCAGCAGAATTCCTCCTGCCGTGGCAAGATAATACTTCTTTGGAATAAGAATTGCCAGGAATGCTCCGCCTGCATAAGCCAATGCCAACCGTTGCATGACACCGAGAATACGCAGATGTTCCCAGGAGAAAGTGCCGTAACAAAGTTTGGAGAAACAATCCAATGCTATTCCTACGGCAAAGAGAGCTACGGTCCGGCGGATGATTTTCAGGCTGACGGTGGTATTGAGTTTATCGAACTTGCGCAATGAAAAGTGGATGGCTACGCCCATGATAAACATAAAAAAGGGATAAACCAAGTCTGTGGGGGTTAATCCATGCCATCGTGCGTGTTGCAACGGGGCATAGACAGACTGCCAGGAACCGGGGTTGTTCACCAGTATCATTCCGGCTATGGTAATCCCTCTTATTACATCGAGTGCAAGTAATCTATTGTTTGGGGCCGACATAAGTGCTGAATGTTTTGATTATTAATAGTTTGGGTGCTCTTCATTAAATGAAAACACCCGGATGCTTTATTCTACTCTTGCAAAAGGTGGCATCTTTTGTAGCAAAAGATGCCATCTTTAACATCATAAGATGCCACCTTTCGTTGCAAAAGATACCATCTTTTGCATGTGATGTTTTATTGCTTCATATCCTTTCCTTTAATGAAACAGGTCTCCGGAATATGGCTTCTGCAAGAGGATGCTTAATGTTCGGTGAAAGCGTCATAGAGCACCTGAAGCAGACTCTCTTCTTTGTTGGGAGAATCGTGCGAGATAGCCCATATCATGATACCTCCGTAACCGTTGTCATTTACATACCCGGCTTTGGCACGCATGGTTGGTTTGCCGTTGTAGAAGAGTAGTCCGATTTCGTCCTTCTCCGTGGCCTGTTCGTTGGGATAATTCTTTAGAATCTCCTTGTACGGCATGTGTGTAGCCCCTACCGGGGTTTCATCGGATACGAAGTGTACACCGTAGAAAGGCACTCCGAGGATAATCTTCTCTTTGGGTACTCCGCGGATTTCACTCCAACGTTTGGCTGCCATGCGGAAGTGTTCCATGCTGGCGTGCTGAGCCACTTTCGATGATTTCCAACCACCGGTGAAGTCGTACACCATGATATTGACCAGGTCCAGATATTCAAACATTGAGTTGGTATATACGTTATAGTTTCCCCAGCCTCCGTTCCATTCCGGATAGTCGGCACTCACGGCGGCAGTCAGCAGTTTGCCTTTGGGAAGTTCCGCCCTCAGTTCTTTGTAGAAGTTTTCAAGGAGAGCTACTTTTTCCTTGTCGCCTTCTCCGTAGCCTTCCGGACCGCCTGCCCAGTGTTCGTAGTCGATGTCAAGACCGTCGAATTCCCAGTCTTCCACAGCTTTCAACAGTTCCTTTTTGAAGCGGTTGCGGTAAGTATCATTAAGCAGTACACCCGCCATAATGGCTTTGTTGCCGCCTCCACCTGCGGATAACAGAACTTTCACCCCTTTCTTTTGCCCTTCGCGGAAGATGGGCAAAAGCTTTTCGATGTTGGCGGCATCAGCCAGGCCACCTTCTTCTGTGGCGCGTCCGAAGGCGATGCTCAGGTGAGTCAATTGATCCCAGGGAATCTGGTATTCGGGAAGTTGTTCATATTGCAGGTATCCGAAGATAACCTTGGATGGTTTCTTGGATGGTTCTTCCTGGAAGGTTCCTCCGCATCCGAAGAGGATGCAGAGAAGTGCCCATAGAGTCAGATATTTCATAGGTATCCGTATGTTTTTAAGGTGCTGTTACTACTAAAGTGAATTCTCTGAAATTAGTGGTTCCGTTTCGTACCGCTTCAAAGCGCAGCTTGAAACTTCCGGTCTGGGTGAATGTGTAGCTCAGTGTAGGGGCGGTTCCGATGACTTCACCGTCCAGCAACCACTTGACGGACACGCTGCCGTCTGCCGGAGAAACCAGGATAGGGAATTCCGTGAGGGTGCCTGCTATGGCTGATACACTTTCCAACATGTCGGTATAGATATAGAGTTCATCATCGGCAAAGGTCGGGTTGCTTGCCGAGTCGTCTTTACAACTTCCCATGGCGATGCCCAGGAAGCACAATATTAGAAAAATATACTTGGTTTTCATAATTTATCCGTTCTTTTTAATTGTGTAAACTTATTCTTTATCCCACCATACACGACTGGTCCAGCTGTCTGTTCCTCCCATGCGGCTGAGTGCTTCTTCCAGATTTTCCTTGTTCTTAATCTGTTCTTCCAGCGGATACATCATGCGGTTGGGGCGTTTGCCGTCCGATTCGTTTTCTGTGGGAGCCAGGTTGTAGAACTTAGTGTACTTGCTCGGCATACCGCTGCGCCGGATGTTAGACCAGGCTTCAATCGGGTCGAGGATATAGAGCAGCCACAGTTGTTTGTTGATCTCTTCCAGCGCCTCGGTGTCGCCTGCATCCAGCAGTGAAGACTGTTCTTCGGAGAGGGCTTCCAGTGTGGCGTCGTCGGGTACATTGGCGCCAAACAGGCTCCATTGCTTGATGGCGGCTACCAGACCTTTCTTATAGTGTTCCTTGGCACTTTCGGAAGATACATTCCAATGGCGGGCAGCGGCTTCGGCCAGGTAGAATTCTGTTTCGGCATAAGTCAGGTGCATATAAGGAGATGCCGGATCAGTCAGCAGTTTAGAGGGTTGCATCTTCTGGTAGTGGTGTGCTACACTTACATCTTTTCCATCGATATTGATGGTAAGAGCCGGTGCCCAGGCATTGTAGATGAAATCTTGTGCCGGCACTCCTTGGTACGAACCGGTCTTTTCGTAAACAATGGACGTGATATCCGTGCGTTTGCTGTCGGTATAGTAGGCGCCTCCGATGTAGAGAGTGCGCGGGTCGTTGGTGGAAGTCAGCGCTTCCAGCAATTCGTTGGTCATGCGGTAGTTGCTGTAAGTAGGATCTTCCAGCATCTGGTTGGCAAATCCGTTGCCCGGACCTTCGTCCAGCCTGCTCGATTCGTGAGCCACATAACAGATATCGCTGTTAGAAGTCATTACTCCTGCCTCATAAGCTGCTTTGGCTTCTTGCTGGGCAAGTGTGGGGTTGACTTTCAGCAGGCGCATGGAGATGCGCAGCCATAAGGAATTGGCAAACCGTCTCCATTTCTCGATGTCGCCATTGAAGTAAAGGTCGTTCTGCGGAGCCATAGCCGATGCGTCCAGTTGGGCGGAAGCGGCGCGGAGTTCGCTCAGGAAATCCATGTAGATATCTTCTTGCTTGTCGTATCGGGGTTTCACGATGTTTTCATTGTATATCTTTCCGGCTTCAAAGTACGGAATATCACCATAATAATCCGTCAGTTTAAGGAAAGCCTCTACTTTCAGGATGCGTCCGATGGCATTCAGATTGATTTCTTCCGGATTGTCGGCGGTCTGGCTGACCAGTGCGACTGCATTCTTAATGATATCGGGATAATAGGCTACCCAGAGGCGTTCCATGTAGGCAATGTTCTTTTTGGCTTTTCCGCCGTACTCCTGCATACTCCAGCCACCAATCCAGTGGTTGACGAATGCCCCCGGATAGATAAAGTAGCGGATGGTGTTCTGCATGTATTGCGAATGAGTCAATTGTATGGTCGGAATCAGCAGATGCGGGGATATGCTGGTTGCCTTGGTCGGATTCTCGTTCAGTTCAGTCAGGTCTACACAGCTGCACAGGCAGATGAGGCCGATAAATAAGGAACTCCATTTTATATTTTTCATGTTGGTATGCATTTTAGAATTTGACATTGATGCCGAAGCCGAAGGTGCGGCGTGAAGGTAATGAGCCATACTCGAAGCCCTGTCCGTTACCGTTGTTGTAAGAAGATTCAGGGTCGATGTTGTCTACTTTTGAATAGATCAGCAGCAGGTTGCGACCGTAAGCCGAGAGGGTGACGGACTCAATAGGAGTATGTACGAACCACTTCTTGGGGCATGAGTAAGAGAGTGATACTTCACGCAGTTTCACGAAAGAGTTGTCGCAGATGAACGGTTCGGGGGAAGAGTTCTGCAAGGCCTGCCAGTATTTGGCGGGATCTACGTACACATCGTTGGGCACATAGCTTACGTTACCGTCGGCATCGGTTACGGCTTTTACTCCCTTACCTACATAACCTCCGGTCGGTGTCCAGTCTTTGGCATCCACGTTGGCCGACAGGCGGGCTTGTTCGGAGGCGTACCAGCCTTTGCGTCCTTCCAGGGTTTCTTTGGAAGTACCGTTTACGTGCGACTGCATCTTACTCATGGAATAAACGTCCGCACCGAATTTCATATCTACCAGTACACTCATAGATAAGTTCTTGTAAGAGAAAGCATTGCGGAAACCTAAAGTGAAGTCGTAGTTGCCGTTCCCTAACACGGATACTTTATCGTCGAAAGTAGGCAGACCGTTTTCATAAATCACTTCGCCGGCTTCTGTACGGTTCAGTTTCTTACCTACGATGACACCGTAAGGTTGTCCTTCGCTTGCGTAGATGAAGGCGTTGGCCCAGCGGGCGGCTGCCAGTTCAAAGTCTTTCACGTCTTCGTGCAGTTTCACTACTTCATTATAGTTCTTGGCGAAGTTGATATTGGCATCCCAGGTGAAATTTTTGGTTTTCACCGGTACGAGTGACAGGGAAGCTTCGATACCTTTGTTGGAAATTTCACCGGCATTGATCATGGCACGGCTGTATCCGGTAGATTGTGAAACCGGCAATGACAGGATCTGGTCTTTGGTTATCTGCTGGTAATAAGTAAAGTCCAGTCCCAGGCGGTTATCCAGGAAACGCACATCCATACCTAATTCGAAAGAGTAAGTCGAGGTCGGTTTCAGGTTGGCATTAGGCACGGAACCGGAAGTGATGTAGCCCAGGGAAGTTCCTTTATTGGTATAAGGTTTCAGGCCGTATTCCAATTGAAGCTGATAGGGGCTTGTGTCACCACCTACTTTAGCCCATGAAGCACGCAACTTACCGAAGGTGAACCATTCTTTGTGCTCAAAGAGGTTGGAGAATATCAAGCTTCCCGAAACCGAAGGATAGAAATAAGAACGGTTCTTGGGACTTAGAGTGGACGACACGTCATTACGGAACGTTGCATCGAGGTATGCAAACTCTTTGTAACCCAGGCTGACCTGTCCGAACAGGGAGCGCACGGCTTTACGCACCAGGGCATGTTCGGTTTCTATGCTGGAATAGTTGGTGATGTCCTGTAAATCGGGGATTACCTGCGTTTGTCCGGTCTGGATCATGGATTCGTACTCATAGCGCATCACATTGCCGCCGACGAAAGCCGATACATCGAAATCACCGAAACGCTTTTGGAAACGAAGCATCATCTCGAAGTTGTACTGCATCACGTTGTTGGTCATTTCCTTCATCATTCCATCGGTAAATCCGGGGGTATACATCGGAGTGAAATCGGTGAAGCGGAAGGTGTAGGAGTCCAGACCGGCTTTGAAGCTGGCTTTCAGATAATCGGTGAATGCATAGTAGAGGCGTCCCTGTCCGATGAGGCGGTCGCGCTTGGACTTATTGCTCATTTCATTGATTACCCAGTAGGGGTTGATGCGGTATTTGTCACCGTTCCAGTCATTGTAACGTCCGGTTTCGTCCTTGTAGTTACTGGATAACCATTTCTGGTCAAAACTCGGTGCGATACCTATCAGGGCATTACCAAGATTACTCGGACTGTCGGACAAGGCGGGACGGTTCTGCACGGATTCGTAACTGTAAGTGGCCTGTGCTTCTACGGTCAGGCGTTTGGAAAGCTGGGTGTTTCCTTTAAAGGAGACACTGGTACGGCTCAGTTCCGATTCGGGCACGATATCCCAGTTGCGCATATCAGATACGGATACACGGAAAGCCGACAAGTCATTGGTCTTGCTGAAGGCAACGGCATTGGTGGTAGTGATACCGGTATCGAAGAAACTCAGGATGTTGTTGTTCACATTACTATACTTCCGTATCTCATCATTATAGATATGTACATCCATGTTGGGATCTAACTTTCCACCCCAAGCCACTTGTGAAGTGGTCGATGCCGACTGACCGGACATAGAGGGACGTCCGTCGCGGCCCTGACCGTAGACGCGCTGGTAATCGTCGAAGCCGGTCAGCAATTTAACAATGCTCAGGTTGGATGAGAACTCCACACCTATACCCTTTTTCTTCTGGGCGGACTTAGTGGTGATGAGGACAACACCGTTGGAAGCTCTGGAGCCATAAAGTGCGGAAGCTGACGGGCCTTTCAGGATAGAAATGTTTTCAATATCATCCGGGTTGAGGGAGGACAATACGTCACCATAATCGTAACCACCCCATTTGCCTGCACCTTCCAGTTCCGTATTGTCCACCGGCATACCGTCGATGACATATAGGGGCTGGTTGGAACCTGTCAGCTGGGAATTACCGCGGATAATGACGCGTGTGGAACCGGAAGGGCCTGCTGTTGTGGAAGAGATATCCACACCGGCTACTTTACCCGAGATGGCAGACATTACATTCTGCTCGTTACCGGCTGTCAGTGCGTCATTGTTTACGGAAGATACGGCGTAACCTAAAGCTTTGGCTTCACGCTTGATGCCGAGGGCGGTCACTACCACTTCGTCTATCTTCACGGCTTCTTCCTGAAGGATGATGGTGATTTGGGAACGTCCTTCTACTTTGATTTCTTCTGATTTCATTCCGATATAGCCGACGCGTAACACGGCGTTGCGCGAAGAAGCATTGATGGTAAAGCGTCCTTCTACATCGGTAATGACACCTGTCTGGTTGCTTTTGTCTTGAATAGTAGCCCCGATAATGGGTTCTTTGTCTACTCCGATAACGATACCGGATACCTTGAAATTGCTTTGAGCCAGAGTAATCAAGCTACAGCACATACATACAATGAGGAAGATACTTCGCATTGAAGTGTTCTTTCCTGACGAGTTAGGTAAAAGAATAAAATTTCTCACTGTTTCTCATTGGTTATTAGGGTTAATAATAGTGGTTGTTTTCCCGTACTTATAGTAATTCCTATATTGGGTTGGAGTCATCTGATAGATTCGTTTAAAGGATTTGGTAAGATTGATGTAATCTTCATAACCCAGTTCAAAGGCTATATCCATGATGGGCAGGTCTGAGGTTAACAGTTTCTCGGCGAAACAGGAAGTGCGGTAATCCAGTATATATTGGTAAATGGAAATGCCGACTTCCTTACGGAAATGTTTTTCCAGTACACGGCGTGAAACACAAAGGCGGTTCAGTATTTCTGTGATGCTGATAAGTCCGTTGTTCTCCGCCTCAATAAGTTTCAGGGCATCAAGGATCAGTTTGTCGCTTACCGAGTATCCTTCTGTTGACTTTCTGCGTTCAATACGGATGGGATTGATAACGATATTGAATTGCGGCAGTTGTCTATCTTTCACAATGCTGTGCAGCAGTTTGGCTGCCTGATATCCGCCATTCTTTACATCCAGCATGATGGAAGAAAGGGGAGGGTCGGACATATTGCAGAGTATTTCGTCATTATCCACTCCCAAAACAGCCAGATTCTGGGGGACTTGAATGTTGCTGATACCGCAGACTTCGGTTATGCGTAAGGCGAATACGTCGTCGCAGGCAAACAAGGCTGTGGGATGGGGGAGTTGCTGCAACCAGGCTTGGAGGGTCTGCTGGTCGGAAGTGGAGCCATACCGGATATTGCTCTCTTCATTATAGATATAGGCATGCTGCCCTACTTCGGCAAGGCGGGTACAGAAACCCTCTTCACGTTCGCGTGACCAGATTGTATCACTGGTGCCGTAGAAAGCAAAATTAGTGTAACCTTTCCGCAAGAAGTAGTTGGCGGCCATTTCACCGGTGCCGTAGTAATCACCGGTAATATTGGATATGCCGTCCACACGGTTGGTGTAGTTTTGCAGGATGACAGGGATGCCTATGGAGCGCAGCCGTTCGGTATTTACTTCGGACAGCTGTCCCATGATGGCATCCGCTCCCCAACGCTGAGCAATATCAATGACTGTTTCGATTGCTTTTTCGTCATTGAAGTCTTCACGGCTCAATGGAATTCGATAAAAGCGCCAGTTGCCCACTTCCATGGAATATCGCAGGAAACCTTTTAATAAAAGGCGGCTGTACGCGCTGGTAAAATCGGATAATAGCAGTACTTTCAGCATACGGTATTAAATTTGCGGTTCGCTTTTTAATTGTTCGCTGCAAATTTAAGCCGTTTGCGTTTGTTGATATGCGTCAGTATGCGTTTATTTGTTGTTGATTTGCGTCAATACAATTGTCTCCTATCTATCATATTCTTTTAGCTCTGTATTCTTTCGGTGATATTCCCGTATGCTTCTTGAAGTACCGTCCGAAGAACGACTGGTCGGGAAAATTATACCGGTCGGCTATCTCTTTCAGTGAGAGGTTGGTGGATTGTAGGGCGACTTTGATTTCCAATGTGAGGAACTCATCGATGATTTCTTTAGCGGAAATCTGACCTACCTCTTTAGTAATAGCGGAAAGGTAACGTGTAGAAATACAAAGTTGCTCGGCATAAAAGGCTACATCCCGTTGTGCGGTACAATTGGTGTGTACCAGGTGAATGAACTTTTTGAACAGTTGTCCTTTCCGGTTCCCTCCTTCCAATTGCTCTTTGGTGAAGTATCGCTGCACCTTATCATAAGTATCCAGAAAGAATATCTGAAGCAGGTTCTGGGCAATACTTTCGCGGAACTGGTTTTCCTTGTCGGCATAGATGGCGGCGCTTGCCTCTATCATTCTCAGGATGGGGCGTATGGTTTCGAGTCTGGTATGTGTATAACAGGAGTTTTCTTTCATGAAATGGATGAATGCCGGGTCCAGTCGGAAACAGGCGACCTTCATCATCTCGCCCGAATAAGCGAAATAGTGTATTTGGAAGTCCGGGCTGGCCGATCTGAGCGAAAGAATAGAGCCGGGCAATAATATAATGTTCGTATTCGGTATAATGTGATGCTTCTCCAGATCTATGGTGATTTCCGCTTCTCCGCCGGAACAGAATAAAAGGACTCCATTCGTTAATTTGACGAGTCGGTTGTGGTAAAACTCCAGGTTATCGCTCCCGGATCTGAAGGTTTCTGCTTTCGTAGTTAATAATGGATTCATACTTTATCTTTTTAAAGTTTTGTTGGAACAAAGGTAGAAGTTCTTTTTGGAATGTTAAGCAAACCGTTCCGAAAATGAACAAAGGAGTGCGACAAATGAAACAAGTTGTTGTTCAAAAACGGCATACCTTTGCCGCCGACATAACAAAAGATGTTTTTAAAAAGATTGTAGTATGACAACAAAGAAGAGATTGATTAGACAAATGATGACATTCATTTGTGGAGTAACATTGGTAGCATGCGGACAGGCTCCTACCGTGCAGACCAGTTCTGAGTATGAGGTGATGAGAATCACGACATCCGACAAGGAATTGCAAACGACCTATTCAGCAAGTATCCGGGGAAGACAAGACATTGACATTTACCCGCAGGTATCAGGTTTCCTGACTAAACTCTGTGTGGAAGAAGGTCAGGCAGTTCGCAAAGGACAAGTCTTGTTTATTATTGACCAAGTGCCTTACCGTGCGGCTTTGCAGACTGCGGAAGCCAATGTGGAAGCGGCGCGTGCAAGTGTAGCTACGGCTCAACTGACGTATGACAGTAAAAAAGAATTGTTTGCCCAAAACGTGATTTCCGAGTTCGATTTGCAGACATCTTATAATAACCTGCTGACGGCGAAAGCGCAATTGGCGCAGACGGAAGCGCAACGTGTAAGTGCCGCCAATAACCTTTCTTATACGGAAGTGAAAAGTCCTGCCGACGGTGTTGTAGGCACTCTGCCCTATCGTGTGGGCGCTTTGGTTAGTGCCAGCCTGCCTAAACCGTTGACTACGGTTTCTGATAATTCCGATATGTACGTTTACTTCTCGATGACAGAAAACCAGTTGCTGGATATGACGCGCCGCTACGGTTCCAGGAGTAAAGCATTGGAGGAAATGCCTGCTATTGAACTGATTTTGAATGATAAATCCACCTATCCTTCGCAAGGTAAGATTGAAACAATCAGTGGGGTTATCGATACTTCTACCGGAACTGTCAGTCTGCGTGCCGTATTCCCGAATAAAGAAGGATTGTTACAGAGTGGGGGAGCCGGCAATGTAGTGGTCCCTGTTCAAAAACGGAACTGTATCGTTGTTCCGCAAGCGGCTACTTATGAAGTGCAGGATAAAGTGTTCGTATTTAAAGTAGTAGATGGTAAAGCGCAGTCTGCCCCGGTGGAGGTGACCCGTGTAAATGGTGGAAAAGAGTATATCGTAGACAAGGGCTTGAATGTGGGTGATGTAATTGTGGCTGAAGGCGTAGGGTTATTGCGCGAAGGTACACCTATTCAAGCTAAGGCAGCATCCTCTGCAACACAAGAAACCGCTAATCAACAAACAAAGGAGGATTAATCCATGAATCTGAGAACATTTATTGAACGCCCGGTATTTTCGGCGGTCATTTCTATAACGATTGTCATTCTGGGTATCATCGGGTTGTTTACCCTGCCCGTCGAACAATATCCCGATATTGCTCCGCCTACCGTTATGGTAAGCACCACGTACTACGGTGCCAGTGCGGAAACTTTGCAGAAGAGTGTTATCGCTCCGTTGGAAGAAGCTATCAACGGTGTGGAAGACATGACCTATATGACGTCTACCGCTACCAATGCCGGTTCGGTATCCATCACTGTCTATTTCAAACAGGGAACCGACCCGGATATGGCTGCGGTTAATGTGCAGAACCGTGTATCCAGAGCTACCGGACAGCTTCCGGGAGAAGTAACCCAGGTAGGTGTGACGACTATGAAGCGCCAGACCAGTATCTTACAGATGTTTTCATTGCATAGTCCCGATAATTCGTATGATGAAAACTTCCTTGCCAACTATATGAGTATCAACTTGAAACCGCAGTTGCTGCGTATTGCAGGTGTGGGCGATATGATGATTATGGGTGGTGACTACAGTATGCGTGTCTGGATGAAGCCTGATGTGATGGCACAGTACAAACTGATTCCGTCTGACGTGACGGCAGCGCTTGCTGAGCAGAATATAGAATCGGCTACCGGTTCGTTCGGTGAAAATTCGGACGAAACCTATCAATATACTATGAAGTATAAAGGCCGTCTGATTACACCCGAGGAATTTGGTGAAATCGTAATCCGTTCTACGGAAGACGGTGAAGTGTTGAAGTTGAAAGACATTGCAGATGTGGAACTGGGTAAGGACAGCTACGCCTACAAAGGTGGTATGGACGGTCACAATGGTGTTTCCTGTATGGTATTCCAGACGGCCGGCTCCAATGCAACGGAAGTAAACCAGAACATTGACAATCTGCTGGACGAAGTACGTAAAGACCTGCCGAAAGGTGTGGAACTGACACAGATGATGAGTTCCAATGACTTCCTGTTCGCTTCTATCCATGAAGTAGTAAAGACTTTGATCGAGGCTATCATTCTCGTTATCTTGGTGGTGTATGTATTCTTGCAGGACATCCGTTCCACATTGATTCCGTTGGTGGGCATCATCGTGTCACTGGTAGGTACCTTCGCTTTTATGTCCGTTGCCGGATTCAGTATCAACCTGATTACACTGTTTGCATTGGTGCTTGTGATCGGTACGGTGGTGGATGACGCCATAGTCGTCGTCGAGGCGGTACAGTCGAGGTTCGATGTCGGGTATAAGTCTTCTTATATGGCAAGTATCGACGCTATGAAAGGTATCAGTAATGCGGTTATCACCTCTTCACTGGTATTTATGGCGGTGTTCATTCCTGTATCGTTTATGAGTGGTACGTCCGGTACGTTCTATACGCAGTTCGGTCTGACGATGGCGGTTGCGGTAGGTATTTCAGCCGTTAACGCTTTGACGCTGAGCCCGGCTCTTTGCGCTCTGCTGCTGAGACCTTATATTAATGAAGATGGCACGCAGAAGAATAATTTTGCCGCCCGTTTCCGTAATTCGTTCAATGCGGCTTTCGATGTGGTGGTGAATAAGTATAAGAATGTGGTATTATTCTTTATCAAGCGTCGCTGGTTGTCATGGTCATTGCTGGTTTGCTCAGTGGTAGTGTTGGTACTCCTGATGAACTCTACGAAGACCAGTTTGGTGCCTGATGAAGACCAGGGTGTATTGTTCGTCAATGTAAGCACGGCTCCGGGTAGCTCACTGAAGACTACGGACGATATTATGCTTCGTGTGGAAGAACGCTTGGAGGCTATTCCGCAGAAACTTCATATTCAGAAAGTAACCGGCTACGGCTTGCTTTCCGGACAGGGAAATACCTTCGGTATGATTGTAGTGAAGCTGAAACCTTGGGATGAACGTACAAAGAAAGAAGATCAGGTGCAGGCTGTCATCGGACAGATTTATGCCCGCACGGCAGATATCAAGGATGCCACAATCTTTGCAATTGCTCCGGGTATGATTCCGGGTTATGGTATGGGTAATGCACTCGACCTGAATGTACAGGATAAGTTGGGCACGGATGTGAATACCTTCTTCCAGACTACCCAGCAATACCTGGGTGCTTTGAACCAGCGTCCCGAAATCTCCATGGCCTATTCTACTTTCGATGTGCGCTATCCGCAATGGACTGTAGAAGTAGATGCTGCCAAATGTAAGCGTGCCGGCATTACTCCGGATGCAGTGCTCTCTACACTTTCGGGCTACTATGGCGGACAGTATGTATCCAACTTCAACCGTTTCTCAAAGGTATATAGGGTTATGATACAGTCCGGTCCGGAATACCGCATGGATGAGACTTCACTGCACAACACCTTTGTTCGGATGGCAAACGGTGAGATGGCTCCGCTGAGCCAGTTCGTTACGCTGACCCGCAGTTATGGTGCCGAGACATTGAGTCGCTTCAATATGTATAACTCCATAGCTGTGAATGCCATGCCTGCCGAGGGATATAGTACGGGTGATGCCATCCGTGCCGTGAAAGAGACAGCGGAAATCAGCCTGCCGAAAGGGTATGGTTATGACTTCGGTGGTATCACACGTGAAGAGAACCAGCAGAGTGGTACGACGGTCATTATCTTCGGCATCTGTATTCTGATGATCTATCTTATCCTGAGTGCGCTTTATGAAAGCTTCATCGTTCCGTTTGCAGTTATTCTTGCGGTTCCGGTAGGTTTGATGGGTACGTTCTTGTTTGCCAAGATAGCAGGATTGGAGAATAACATTTATCTGCAAACAGGTTTGATTATGTTGATCGGTTTGCTTGCCAAGACAGCCATTCTGTTGACGGAATATGCTGCCGAGCGCCGAAAAGCAGGCATGGGATTGATTGCTTCCGCAGTCAGCGCAGCCAAAGCCCGTCTTCGTCCTATCCTGATGACGGCACTTACCATGATCTTCGGTCTGTTCCCGCTGGTAGTAGCTACCGGAGTAGGTGCTAACGGTAACCGTTCGTTGGGTACAGGTGTAGTAGGTGGTATGACCATCGGTACACTGGCATTGCTTTTCATCGTTCCGGCTTTGTTTGTCACCTTCCAGTGGTTGCAGGAACGTCTGCGTCCGGCTCAGTCCATGCCTACCAAAGACTGGCAGATTGAGGAGGAGATGGAAGTGAGTAAGAAAGAAATAGAAGAACATCAATCAAAAGAAAAATGAAGAAACAAATCATCACTTTAGCTGTCGCAGCCTTGCTGTTGAGTAGTTGCGGCATCTACACCAAATATGAACGTCCCGAAGTCAAGACCGACGGACTTTACGGGCAGGATGTAGAGGTGGAAGACACCACCTCTATCGCCTCTCTCTCCTGGCGCGAGTTGTTTACCGACCCGCAACTACAATCTCTCATTGAGCATGCACTGCAAGGAAATACCGACTTGCAGTCCGCTCAGTGGCGTATCAAAGAAGCGGAAGCCACTCTGTCATCCGCCCGCCTGGCCTATCTGCCTTCTTTTATGTTGACTCCGCAGGGAGGTGTCAGTAGCTTTGATAAATCAAAAGGTTCCTGGACGTATAGCGGCATAGCATCCGCCAGTTGGGAAATTGATATTTTCGGTAAACTGACCAATGCGAAACGCCGTGCGAAAGCTTTGTACCTTCAGAGCCTGGAGTACGAACAAGCTGTCACTACTTCGTTGATAGCCAATGTGGCAAATATGTATTATACCTTATTAATGCTCGATGCACAATACAACGTCTCTGCCGAAACTGCCGCCAAGTGGCGTGAGAGCGTGAAGACAATGCGTGCCATGAAAGCAGCAGGTATGACAGATGAGGCCGGAGTAGCCCAGACCGAAGCAAACTGTTATATGGTAGAAGCCTCTTTGCTCGACCTTAAACAGCAAATCCGTGAAGTAGAGAATTCACTTTCTATTTTACTGGGTGATGTGCCCGACGCCATCGAACGTGGAAAGCTACAGGGACAAAGTTTTCCGGAAGAACTTACCGTTGGCGTACCTTTGCAGTTACTCTCCCGTCGTCCCGACGTGAAGAGTGCGGAGCTCTCGCTGGCACAGGCCTTTTATAGTACCAATGCGGCACGTTCAGCCTTTTATCCTTCCATTACTTTGGGAGGTACGGCAGGTTGGACAAATTCTGCCGGAAGCATGATTATCAACCCGGGTAAGCTGTTACTCTCCGCAGTTGGTTCGCTGACACAACCTTTATTTAATAAAGGATTGAACATGGCACAGTTGAAAATAGCCAAAGCCCAACAGGAAGAAGCTAAACTTTCTTTCCAGCAGGCTCTGCTGAATGCAGGAAGTGAAGTGAATAATGCCCTTACCCAAGTGCAGGTGGCCCGCGGTAAAACAGAGTTGCGCGACGGACAAATCACTTCATTGGAAACTGCAGTGCGCAGCACGCAATTGTTGATGAAACATGGCAACTCCACTTATCTGGAAGTACTTACCGCCCAGCAATCGTTGCTCTCCGCCCAACTGACGCAGATAGCCGACCGCTTCGATGAGATACAGGGAATTATCAATCTCTACCAAGCCTTAGGTGGTGGCAGGGAATAAAGAATAAATCATATACTCTCTCTTCTCTCGTTTCTTCATCCCCTTTTATCCTTCACGAAGTGGAGTGGTGAGAGGGGATATTTTTAGTGATCACTTATTCAGGTACTGGTCAATCTGTGCCACCGTTGCATCTTTCAGCAGTACTTTCTTGTCTTTATCCAATAGATACAGGGTAGGTATCGCTTTCAGGTCATACAGATTCTTTTCCTTTATAACGAGTTTTTTATCATACCCGTTTATCCATTCTTTGGGGAAATCCGGTAGGTGTCTTTCCCATTCTTCCTTATCTTCATCCGGATAAATAGCCAGTATCTTTAAACTTCCTGCTGCAAACTCCTTGTTGATGGCAGGCGCCTGTTTCAGTGCTTCTATGCCTTCTTCACAAGCATGACATCCCGGATTGTTGATAAACAGCAGCGTATATTTTGCTTTCACTCCGTAGAGCGTACCGCTTTTTCCGGACAGCAGTGTATAGGTGAAATCTTCTGCCGGCCTTCCGATACGATTCTGTTCAGCCAGTTCCCGGCGTCCTTGCGGAAGTATTTTCTCCGTATCATTCAATACTTTACTTTCCAGCATGGCGTCCAGTACCGGAATGTAAAATTCTTCATTCCGCATCGGAGAATTCGGATCATACAGATATTTTTCTGCTAAGTCCGTATAATAGAAGAATACGACTTTCTTCTGATCTGCCATCTTATACATTTGCTTTATGGCAGTTATCGCAGTAGTGTCCGGCACTATCTTCAGGATATCTATAAAGTCCACCCATGCTTGTTCCGTAACATCCGGAAGGTTGATATAAGTGGTATCGGTAAAATCCATATTGTCCCAATAGTGCCGTACCAGATAGTCCGCACGCAATTCGGGAGTGTTCAGCATGGCTGGTATAAGGGGGAGCGTGAATTTTTTTACGGTGTCTGCCTGGACTGCCGTTTCCTTGTTGTCGTTCGCTTTCCGGCTGCCGCATGAGGCACACAGGATCAGGAATAGGAGGAAAATGTTGAGAGAAGTTTTCATAATTCAACTACTTATATAATGTATTGAGAGACAAAGATAATGCAAATGTTTTAATTACCATTTGTTAAGTATCAGCAAATTTATGAAGCCTACCTTTGCCCCGCTTTTTTTTAAACAATGAGATATGCAAAGGGATAATTTGGACTTCAAAAACATGAGTGTGAGTAAGTTGTTTACAAAACAACTCTTCCCCACGTTGCTGGGTATGGTATCATCCGCATTGTTCACTGTTGTCGACGGGATATTCGTAGGACGCGGAATAGGTAGTGATGCCATTGCCGCGGTGAATATTGCGGCGCCTATTTTTATGATAGCGGCCGGGTTAGGACTGATGTTCGGTATGGGTGGAGGAATTCTTGCTTCCATTAATCTGTCTCGTGGCAAATTGGTGGTCGCTAATATCAATGTCACGCAGTCAATCGTCATGCTGACGATTGTCAGTATCATTATGGGAATACTATTGACAGTGTTCCCCGAAACTGTAGTAACCTTATTAGGAGCCGAAGGGTATCTGACGGAATTGTCAGCGGAATATCTGTTTTGGTTCTCCATATCCATTCCGTCCACGGTCTTACTGGTGGCATTGCCGTTCTTTGTACGCCTGACGAATCCTAACTTTGCCATGTGGGCTATGCTGGCGGCTACTGTTGTCAATATCTTGCTCGATTATATCTTTATCTTTATTTTTGAGTGGGGATTGTTCGGTGCTGCTATCGCCACTGATTTGGGAGAATTGGTGGGAACACTTTTACTCTTGGGTTATCTGCTTCGTCCCTCCGTATCGGTTCGGTTTGCCAGGTTGAAGATGAGTATCAAGAGCATCCGCCTGACACTGAGGAATACATGGTATATGCTGAAACTGGGTGTTTCATCCTGTTTGAGTGAAATAACGATTGCTGTCATGGCTATTGCAGGCAATTATGTGTTTATGAGCCATCTCGGAACGGATGGGGTAGCGGCTTATAGCATTGTCTGCTATCTGTTCCCTATTATTTTCATGGTGTTTAACGCTATGGTTCAGTCGGCACAACCCATTGTCAGTTACAATTATGGTTGCGGACAGTTATTGCGCTCCAATAAAGCGTTGCGTTTATGCATTATTTCCGCTGTTGTGTTTGCTTTGGTGATTAGTGGAGTGTTTGTCTGTTTCTCCGGTGATATCGTTTCTCTGTTCTTGCCGGACCGGACAAGTCATGCCTGGCAGTATGCGGTTGCCGGTCTGCCTCTGTTTGCTGTCGATTACATTTTTTTCGGGATAAATGTAATCACAATAGGGTATTATACCAGTATTGAACGTATTAACCTGGCAATGAGGCTTACGTTGCTGCGTGGCATATTGCCGGTCTTGTTCTTCTTCGTACTTCCTGCATGGTTGGGAGTGACGGGCATCTGGCTTGCTGTGGCGGCAGGAGATATTACTACAACAATCCTTATTGTGTTGTGCAGAAAGAAAGTTTAGTATGGCTGTACCTATGAATTATTTTCAATACATTTGCATACAAAAAATACATTTATCATGAAACGCAACTCTTTCTTATTATTTGTAGCGATTCTCTTCACTTCGGTTTCAGTTTCTTTTGCCCAAAAGAAACTCTCCATCCTTGGAGACTCTTATTCTACATATTACGGTTATGTCACTCCCGACACCAACCTCTGTTGGTATGGCGTACCGGAAGAAAAGAGAGAGAATGATGTGAAGCGGGTGGAGGATACCTGGTGGTATCTTCTTATCAATGAGCACGGTTATCAGATGGAGCGTAATAATTCCTATTCCGGTTCAACCGTTTGCCACACCGGTTATGAGAAGGCGGATTACTCGGACCGTTCCTTCGTAACGCGTATGGACAACCTGGGTAATCCTGATGTTCTCCTGGTCTTTGGCGGTACGAACGACAGTTGGGCGAAAGCCCCTGTCGGCAGCTACCAGTATGCAGATTGGACTAAAGCCGATCTTTACAGCTTCCGTCCTGCCTTCTGCCGACTGATGGACTATCTGACTAAGCGCTATCCGGATACCCGAATCTATAATATCACGAACACCGAACTGTCGGAAGATGTAACCACTTCTATGGATGAAATCTGCCGCCATTACGGAGTAACCAATATCCGCCTGCGCGATATTGACAAACAGTGGGGGCATCCCTCCATAAAAGGAATGAAGAGCATTTGCGAACAGGTGTGTAAAGTAATAGAAGAATAACATATACCCCCTTCCACACCGCTGCGTCCCTTTATTCATCGGGCATAGCGTGTGGAAGGGTGTTCTTTTTGCTGACTTATCTCGTTACGAGCCGCTCCCGGCTGACTCCATAATATCCTGCCGCCGGCACATATATCGGTTGCGTCTTCCTTCCTATATTTTCTATCTTTCCTTCCGCATTCAGCCGTTTCAGGTGCTCCGCAGCTTTCGACCGCATAAAGCCGCATATACGCTGGAAATCGGCACGTGTCATCAGTTGGTGTTCTGCAAAATACGCTTTCAGCCGCATATCTATCTCTACATCGGACAGTTTACCGGAGTGCCCGCTGTGCCTGAAGTTTTTCAGTTTCACGTTGCCCACCTCGTCCTTCAGCGCACGGTCGGCACGGAACTTGATACCTTTCAATCTCACCTTTTCATTTTTCCGGTCCGTCTCCCTCGTGATTCCTTTTTCACTTTTCAGTGTGGGGTAGAAATAGCCGATACCATCCAGATGTACTTGCCGCCCTTCCGATAATTCCTCGCCCATCACATGAGAAAGCGCGTCGAGCACCGCCGACACATCAGTTTCAGTCAGCGAGCTGCGTTTCTGTATTTTTCGGCGGATTTCGTCGGTTCCTACTTTTCCATTGAGGGTGATGCGTGCATGGATTGTTGTTTTCTCAGTTTCGTCCGTTTCATTGTTCGGTACCGGAGTCTCATACCATTCAAAAAGTATTGCCATTGCTTGTCGTTTTACAATTGATGATGCAAATGTACCATATATATAAGGGAAGAGCAAATTTTGAACGGACCATTCATATCGTTTGATTATAGTCGGCAGGCTTGCTGATTGCAATCAACAAGCTTGCTGACAGTAATCAGCAAGCCTGCTGACTATAATCAAACGCTGCGGATGCCTTATGCAAAAGACGATGATCCCATATGTGAAATCACAACAATATATACCTGCTTTACTAGCGCTGATTAGTTGAACGGATTTCTCTGAAACGTTTGCAAACAGGCCTTTTATGATGCTAACTTCGTAGCATTAATCACTAAAATAGTAACAGAATTATGAAGACAAAATTAATGCGATTCATTACCTCTTTTTTTGAAAGTTGGAGAGAAGAAAAAAAAGTGCTGGCAAATCAGCCGGAATCTATTGTGGAGCACACGGATATTACCGTTACACGTTCCACAAACCATCCTGTTGCGGAACGTGTAAAGAACGTGCCGGTTAGTCTGACGGATCAGGTAAACCGCTTCCTGCAATCTACCTACGATTTTCGTTATAATTTGCTGACGGAAGAAACCGAATACCGTCCGGCAGATGGGAGAGGAGAACCTTTTGCACCTGTGGGCAGGCGGGAACTGAATTCTTTCTGCCTCGAAGCGCATGCACGGGGCATTGCCTGTTGGGATAAAGACATCAGTCGTTATCTCTATTCTACCAGTGTACCCGGTTATCATCCTTTCCTTCTGTATCTGGACGAACTTCCGGCCTGGGATGGTATTGACCGTCTCGAAGCATTGGCGCACCGTGTTTCTTCTGATCCATTGTGGATAAAACACTTCCATATATGGCTGCTTGCCCTTACTGCGCAATGGCTGGGCATAACGGGAAAGCATGCTAACAGTGTGGCTCCTATCCTTATCAGTACGGAACAAGGCTGTTTGAAATCTACCTTTTGCAAGAGTTTAATGCCTGAAGCCCTGTCACGTTACTATTCGGATGAAGTGGAGTTGACTTCAAAAGGAAACGTTACCCGCAAAATGTCGGAAATGGGTCTGCTGAATCTCGACGAGTTCGATAAATATCCCGCTTCTAAAATGCCTTTGCTGAAGAATCTGATGCAGATGGCGGAGCTGAACCTTTGTAAAGCCTATCAGAGAAACTATCGCAACCTGCCGCGTATCGCCTCTTTCATAGGCACAAGCAACCGTTTCGATTTATTATCCGATCCTACGGGAAGCCGGCGTTTTCTTTGTGTGGAAGTGAAGGGGAAGATAGATTGTTCCCGCATTGTGCACAAACAAATCTATGCCCAGTTGAAGCAGGAGCTTCTGAAGGGTGCCCGATATTGGTTTACGGCAGAAGAAGAACATGAATTGAAGGAGCATAATAAGATGTTTCAGCGTCGCAGCATAATGGAAGAAGTGCTTTATGCCTGTTTCCGTCCTGCCACAGCCGAAGATCGGGATGAAATGGTGCAACGCCTTTCCGCGGCAGACATTTTCAAGGTTTTGAAGAGACAGAATCCGGCCGCCATGCGGGGAGTTAATTCGAATGCGTTTGCCCAATTGTTGGCGCCATTGGGATTTTCCCGCTCACGTAGCCGTTATGGGAATTATTATGCGGTCATTTCTTTGTCCGAAAATATCCCTTCCACCCGCTAACCCCGATGAATCGGGCGTTTCGGTAGTGTGGAAGGGTAGGGATACTCGCTATGAATATGGCAAAAGCTGGTTTGACTGAGGAAAACAAGAATAGGTACTCAACGGTTTTTAGAGAATATTTTTTTGATGAAATTCGAAACAAATGAATGCTTTTGTTGTTGAATGTGAAAAAAAACGTATCTTTGCAACTGAACACGTGACATGTGATATCTTTCATGGTTTACATGTCCTCTTCCGATGCCAGTAAAATGTGGAAATTTAGCAGCTGTCGGATGAGCGTAGCCTGTATCAGTTATTGGTACGGGCTTACTCTTCCTTTGCTGCGGGTTCCACATACCTACTGACGGGGAAGAAGTAAGACCCCGTACTTTTATAATATAAACCATTATAGCCGTATAGGGTTGATTTGAAACTTATTTAATCAAACACTATATGGCTAATTGGCTTTCTATACAAGCAGCTGCCGAAAAATACGGCGTAACTGAGGAGTTAATCCGGGAAAGGATTCGGCTCAATTATTTGACAATCTCTTCTTTAAGGAGGGATCCTTTTGAAGATCCGGACCCGCTGGTGGATACTGAAGAACTCGATAGAGCTCTTGAATTAAAATCGATACAATCCTATCCTGATGATGAAACTATTGAGCGAATTCCGAGAGGGCATTTAGACTGGATTTACCAGGAGAATTCCCGATTAGCAAAAAGGAATGATGATCTGCGGGAGGAGAATTATTTGCATGTTCAGTGGGAGGCTAAGCTAAAAGCTGATTTAGATAAAATGATAGAGCTTACCGATCGTTTGAACTCGTTGCACCAGAAAATAGTGGAAGACTATAAGTCTACGCTCAGTAGCCGATTTGAAATTTGGCCTTCTTTCTGGCATTTACTCTTCTCCAAAAAGAAATAAAGACCTAACTTGATAACTAATACCTCATCTAACCAGTATATATTGTTTTTTTAATCCTTTTCATCTTGTGAGTACGGAGTTTCGTGAGGAGCTCCGTCTTTTTTTTGTATGCCCTCCCTTTCTATTTCTATTCATTTCTCCTTCTCCCGGGAGGAGGAGTACCCCGTAGGGGGGAGGTGGTAGGTGAGCTCATCTTTCTTTTCTTACCTGTCAGCCCCCTCTTCCCCTGTTTTTTTCTTTTCCTCGTACCCGCTATCCCTATTCTCCCTCTTTCCCGCCTCCGTCTGCGCGCACATGTTACGCGCACGTATATATATAATGTATCCCCTTCCACCCCCTTTCATACTTCCTTTCAAATTTATGTTCTACAACATCCTTATCAATCAGCCAGTTACAAAATTGTTTCAGAAATATGGTGAAAAAGTGATAGATATATTTGGATTGAATCGTAATATGCCCTACTTTTGCATCCGCTTTCCGAGAGACGGTAAGCCTTGAAATTGACATTCTGACAGAAACGGCGTAGGAACTCCAACGTTTTTCTT
>ENA-ORRW01000303-ORRW01000303.1-human-gut-metagenome-genome-assembly--contig:-NODE-303-length-59478-cov-4.571294_pt1 | contig 59478 bp, 49 predicted proteins | sample MGYA00242183_ERZ509150 | MGnify/ENA primary metagenome ERZ509150 (study PRJEB26280, sample SAMEA2338639) | human gut metagenome | biome: human gut; feature: human-associated habitat; material: faeces... | reverse complement strand
CGCCGCAACACAGCCTCTCCAGACAGGGCGATAGGATTTCTTTGTTTCGGATGCTTTCTTATTTTCATTGCTTTCGTATTTCATTTTCAGTTCCTCCTTTTTTTTGGATGCAATCGTCTGCATGACCGTTTCATTTAAATTTTTAGGAATATCGATGGATTCGTAGGTTTTTTTGCCATTTTCGGGATTCATTTTTCTTCCTCCTTCAAAATCAGTTTCAGCTTTTTCAGGGCACTGTAGAGTCGTGTCTTTACGGTGCTGAGTGGGGTATCGGTGATTTCTGCAATCTGCTTGAGCGTCAGATCCTCATAATAATGAAGGATAATGACGGTTTTCATAGGCTCTGACAGCTGCATCACAGCCTCATAGGCTTGCTTATCTTCATCAAATGCCGGCTCTTCGTAGGTCATGGTTTCGGTATGCTCCTCGCCGAGAGGAACTTCGCGCTTTTGCTTTCTGAGATACTGCAAAGCCTCATTGACAAGAATCCGATAAAACCATGTGCGGAGTGCCAGAGGATTTTTCAGCCCAAAGCAGCCCTCCAAGGCGCGGCAGATTGCGTTCTGTATCACATCCAGAGCTGCCTGCTCCTCCTTTACATAGCTGTATGCCAGACGATAAAATTTATTTTGATTTTCTATGATGTATTGTACGGTGCAGTCGTAAATATCCTGCATAGGTGTTACCTCCTTGTTGCTTCCCGGTCAGCGTGAAAACCATTTTTTCGTTTTCTGTCTTATAGATGTATTGTAACGGAAAAAAGTTTGAACTGTCTGAAAAATTTTTGAAAAAAATAAAAATAATAAAAAAAGCACCGTATCCTATTTGATACGGTGCGAGAATTTCTATAGAGATTTCGACGGAATGCCGCAGGCATTAGCTTAATTCGTTATCGCTCTCGCTCAGAGAGACTGCTTTCTGAGAAGCGGGTACGAATTTACCGATGATGCCGCCTACGATGGCAGGAACTACCCAGCCGCACTGGAAGGAGCCCAGAGGCAGATTTTCTACGAAATGCAGGGGCAGACCGAAGCCGCAAAGCACTTCTGCCGCACTTGCAACCAGTGCAAAGGCTGCTGCGAAGATATAAATGTTGTTGTTTTTGATATGCTTACCAAAGAAGTTCAGCACAATCATAACCAGAACAACAGGGTACAGCAGGTTCAGAATAGGTGCTGCAATGCTGATGATTGTAGAGATACCGAAGTTGGATACGATGTAGCTGAATGCAACAGTCAGGATAACTACCTTTGTATAGGAAACCTTGTTGTTTGTCAGCTCTGCGAAATAAGATGCGCAGGAGGAGGTCAGACCGATTGCTGTGGTCAGGCAGGCAAAGAATACGATGATTGCCAGAACCAGTACGCCGTAGCTGCCGATCAGAGACTGTGTGATTGCAACAACCAGACCTGTCTGGTTATAGCCTTCAAAGCCGCCTGCGGATGTGGTTGCACCCAGAAATGCCAGACCGCCATAGATGATGAACAGTGCAACTGCTGCGAAAACGCTGGATTTGATAACAACGCTCATGGTGTCCTTTGTTTCTGTGTAGCCTTTATCCCTTGCTGCGGAGATGATGATGATGACGAATACGATAGAAGCCAGAACGTCCATGGTCTGATAGCCTGCCATAACGCCTTCTCTGATTGTTTCAAATTTTGCAACATTGCTGATATCGCCAATGGGGTGAACAATACCCAGAATAATCATTGCCATCAGACAGATTACCAGAATAGGTGTCAGGTATTTGCCGATTACGTCAACAACGCCGGAGGGGCGAACGGTAAACAGCAGAACCAGACCGAAGAAGACTGCACCGAAAATCCAGCTGTTGATTTTGGGGAAAATCGGCATAACGCCCATTTCAAATGTTGTTGCTGCGGTACGGGGGATTGCCAAGAAGGGCCCGATACACAGAACGACTAATGTATTGATAATGACAGAGGGGACTGCACCAAGCTTTTTGGTAACGCCCTGAATGGAAACATCGCCGCCTTTAATCATGGAGAGGATGGCAACCAGAGCCAAACCAACGTCCGCGATAAAGAAGCACATAAACCCGATGAACCACTCGCTCCCTGCATTTGTACCAAGGTAGGGGGGGAAGATTAAATTGCCGGCACCGAAGAACATTGCAAACAGTGCCAGCCCGATTACGGCAATGTCCTTTAAACTCGTTTTCTTTCTCATAATTTGTAAACGCCTCCTAAACAAAACTTTCTTTTACATCCGACACCAAGAAAATCTCTCTTAGTTGTCCTACAAACGATATTATGCACGAAAAATCTGATTTGAGCAAATGAATGAAATATAGTTTAGTGAAACGAATTTATTGATTTCTTATACTCAGAGTGGAAAAAATGTGAAAAAAGCATATATTTTCGTAGAAAAGACTGAAAAATCACAAAATTTCATAAATTATCTTATTTTTATGAAATTGACATAATGCGAATATAGACAGGGAAGAGCCTTGGTTTAAAAATGAATACAATGGACAAAAACGATAGATTTCATCAAAAATAATAAATAGATTTTGGATATTTCGGTGATAAAAACGTAGATTTTTCTCTTTTTATCTGGTATAATGATGAACAATAAATAATATCCCGTTTTGTATAAAACTGGAAATAATATATTCTAAAGAAACTTTTTCGGAAAAATGGCGCGAAAATCACGAAAAACCTATTGTGTTTTTTTCAGAACATCTGCGGTTTTGCGAAACCGGTTTCAGAAAAAGCGAGTGCTTGCCTTCAAAAAAGAAATGGATTCGTTAAGTTTCCATAAAAAAGTGAAAAGATTTGTGCGGAATACTTTTTTTATTGGATACTTTATACTATAATGGAACGCGTGGTTTATAATAGAGGGAGATTATTTTTTTACAGTATAGATGAGTAGGTGAAAAGCGATGAAAGAAGTTAGTATCCATGTGGGGCAGAGAATTCGCCTGTATCGAAAGACGAAAAACCTGACCATTGAAACCTTCGCAGGCATGATTCATAAAAGCAAGGCAACGGTTTCCAAATACGAAAACGGGGATATTTCCATTGATATTGAAACCCTGTTTACGATTGCGCAGGCGTTAGGGGTGCCCGTCAACCAGCTGATTGATTATGAAGAAATCGGGGAGGAAAAGGGCGAGAAGGGCGAAATCATCAAGCACAACCTCAGCAAAAGCAAATATTATATGTACTTTTACGATGGCAGACGCAGCCGCATTGCGCGCAATGTTATTGAGGTGCAGGATGGCGGAGAGGACAGCGGTGTATTCAGCGCGAATATGTACGCTTCGCTTGAGGATTTATCCAATTATTATCAGTGTAAGCTCCTTTATCACGGCACGATGCGCAAGGGTGATACCTTCATCAATTTCAATTTTGAAAACCAGAATAATAAGGTAGAGCGAATGTTTATGTACGCCATCAATTCCTTTAATAATGGCGGCAGAATGGAAGGACTTTGCTGCTGCTTATCCACGCAGCCGATTTTGCCTGCCTGCTTCAAATTTCTGATGGTATCGGACATTCTGGAGGAAACGGATGATTTGAAGGAAAAGCTCAAGGTTTCTAAGGAGGATATCCGCCTTCTGAAAAAAATGAATATGTTTGTTGTCAGCGACCACGCTTAAGTGGATGAAAAGCCCGAACCGTATGGTTCGGGCTTTTTTGCAACAGGATGAAATTCTGATTTCGGCTTAAAACTGCTCTGCCAGTGCCAATGTCAGCAGCAGACCTGCCATTCTTGCGGATTGGGCGGAGGGCAAATCTTCCGGTGCGCCGCCCTCGGCACTGCGCGCCGCCAGAAGATTGCCTTCGGAGAAATCCGCCACGCCTCTCTGCACATGCTGGAGGGTATGCAGAAACATCAGACCCTTTGTCATGCGGTCCAGCTGCGCCTGTCCGCCCTCATCCATAAAGGCGGAAAGCGCGCGCAGCAGTGTCACCTCCTTCGGGGGATGCTCCTTGGCAAATGCCGTTTCGGCATTGGCGGCAGAGCGGATTTTTAGAAGATATTCTTTTTCGACCGTATCTCGCAAAGCAGAAAGCATTTGTGCAAAATCCTTTTCCAGTCCGTCCGTTTTCTGTAGGGTTTTTGCAAGGGTATAGACCGTGTTTTCGGACATAAGAGAACCACCTTTCTTTTAAATGGTACGGCAGACCTCCGCTGTCAGAAGACCGCCGAAGGGCTTGGCTTTTTGCAGCAGCAGCTGTTTGATTTCCGCAGGACGCGTGTGTGGGTTTTCTGCGAGCAGCAGGGCAGCCGCGCCGCTGATGAGCGGTGTTGCCATGGATGCGCCGCTCATGGTGATATAATTTCCGTCCACGATATTTTTACGGCTGCGGTTGGGCAGGGTGAAATCAAAATCGGGCGAAAGCACCGAAATGATATCATCTCCCGGTGCCCAAAGATCGGGCAATACATCCCGTTCCCTTGAAAAAAGCGGAAACGCAGGCGCGAGGAAATAGCTTCTATCCTCCCATGCGCCGACGGAAATCACACCGCCGCTTACCGCAGGCGGCGGACGGTAGCCATTGCGTCCATCCGGATTTCCTGCCGCCGCCACCACCACAATTCCCATCTGCCAGAGCCGTTCGACTGCCTCTTTTAGCGGCAGGTTGACCTTTCTGTCATTTGTGCCGATGGAAAGATTCACTACTTTAACATTATATTTGTGTGCATTGTCCATTATCCATCTCAGCCCCAGTACGGCGTGGGTGGAATTTCCCTGCCCGTATCGGTCAAGAATTTTGACGGAAACAATCCCTGCCTCCGGCGCAACGCCTGCGTAACGTCCTTCGGCATTGTGACCGTTGCCGCAGGCGATACCCGTGACATGGGTGACGGGTGCGTTCTATACGGACGCATGCTTTTGGAGACCTTTCTTCTTTTTTATTGCATTTGCAGGATATTTGTTGTACAATAAGGACAAATCAGATGAAAAAAGGGGGTCAAAATTATGCAGGCTTTATCAGAAAAAGGCACCGCATTATTGGCAAAGTTCAAAAAGTTCCAGAAGCTCAGCTTGGTGCTTTATGCTCTGGCGGCAATGGCATTTGTATTTGCCGGAAATATTCTGTTGGCGATTATTATTGTGGCGCTGGATATCTTCCTGGAAATAAAGTTGTATAGATGCCCTCATTGCGGCAAGGGGCTGGACTGTCGCCGCAGAGTGAACGAGGACACGGTTTGCCCGAAGTGCCAAAAGTATATCTTCAGAGGACTGTAAAGGCTTTGCGGCTGAGCAGTATATGATGGAAGCAGAAGGATGGAAAGCCCGAAAATAAGGGTTTTCCATTTTTTATATGCAAGGTTTTAGGGCTTTTCTTGCGCCTTATGCCGTATATTTTTTCTAAGAGAGAAAAAAGGAGCGGCGGCGATGAAAAAAGAAATTGCGGCGATTTATTGCAGGCTTTCTGTGGAGGATGCGGAAAAGAGAGCGGCGGAAAGTGAGAGTATACGCAATCAGCGCGCACTTTTGCTGGGATATGCCCAAAAACAGGGGTGGGCGGTCTATGACATTTATGCGGATGAGGATTATTCGGGGCTGAGAGAGGACAGACCTGCCTTCCAACGCCTTCTTGCGGACGCGGAAGAAAGAAAATTTTCAATCATTCTATGCAAAACGCAGTCCCGCTTTACCCGAAACGCAGGCACAGCGGAAAAATATCTGCATGCGCTGTTTCCTCTCTGGGGGATTCGCTTTGTGACGGTGGTGGATGGGGTGGATACTGCTTCGCATGCCAACAAAAAAGCCCGTCAAATCAACAGTCTGGTCAATGAATGGTATTCCGAGGAGCTTTCGGAAAACATCCGTGCCGTCTTTCGCAGGAAGATGGAGGCAGGGCAGTTTTTGGGCAATTATGCGCCCTATGGCTACCGCAAAAACCCTCGTTGCAGGCATCACCTCATTCCCGATGCGGAAACGGCACCTGTTGTGGAAGAAATCTATGACTTGTACTTATCGGGTCTTTCCTGTAAAATGATTGGAGAGCGGCTGACGGCACAGGGTATCCCCACCCCTTCCGAGATGAAGCGGGCGCGAGGGGAGGATCTCGGCAGGCGTTCTTCTGCGGCATGGTCGAAGGGGACAATCCGAAAAATCCTGCAAAACCCCGTTTATCTGGGGCATATGGTGCAGGGGAAAGAAGAAAAAATCAGCTTTAAGGAGAAAAAGACCAGAGAGCTGCCGCGAAATCAATGGATTGTGGTGGAGCATACCCACGAAGCAATTATAAAGGAAGAAATTTTCGGGGACGTAAAAAAACGAATGGCAGAGCGCAGGCTCGCCCGAACAAGAATAGCGAAGGAGGAAAACACATGAAAAAGAAACTTTTGGCAATGCTGCTGGCTGTTGTGATGGTATGCGGCGTGGCAGGCTGCGGGAAGGATAAGACGGACACTACGGACGGACAGCAGGTGACAGCTGAGCCGGACAGCGAAATGAAGAAGGAGGCGGACACCCTGCAAAAGGCTTTGGAGGGCTATGCGGCAGACCTGACTGCGGAGGATGCAGCGGCGGCAGGGATGTTTACCATTCATAATGGCGCGGTTGTGGGCGGTCAGGAAAACTGGGATGCTTTTGCCGCAGGCAAAACCGATGAAATTATCATCTGCCAGTTCTCCAAAAATGACGGCGCAATGCTGGATTCCGTAAAGCGGCTGCCAGGCGGCGGCTATCTGGTTGTGACGGATGTGACCAGAGACGGCTACGAATATAGCGAAAAAGAGGATTACACCCGGAAGATTTATGAATGTATGACGATGCTGGATGATTTTTCGCTGGAGGAGGGTGGCACAGCGTATACCGTTTGTGTGCTTTCCAATGAAAAGGACATGAACGCCGATACCTTCCGTACCTACTGGAACGAAATGACGATGGATGCACATCAGGTTTATCCGCTGTTCATATTGTAAATTGTAAATAGCGGAGAAAATGGTATAAAGCGGAGAAAACCATAGAAAATTAAAAACACCATGTAAATCATTTATGAATTTACATGGTGTTTTTTGATTTTCGTAGGCTTGCGGAGCAAGCACATGAATCAGGCAAAGCCTGATGAATGATGGTTTTCGCCATGGTGTTTTTTGATTTTCGTAGGCTTGCGGAGCAAGCACATGAATGAGGCGAAGCCTAATGAATGATGGTTTTCGTTATTTTTAATTTTCGGGGTAAATCATCTGATTTACCTTGAAGATGAGCTGCAATGCCTTTCTGGAGTTATTCAGATGCGCGGTAACGGCTGCCTTCAGTGCGTCTAAATCGGACGCAAGCGCCGCATCCAGAATTGCCTGATGCTCCTCGACACATTCGCAGTCTCTGTAGTGAGGCTGGCTTACATAGGTGCCGGACGCATAGGTGAAGGGCTGCATATCCCGGAATACATTGACTGCCTTTTGATTGCCAGAGGCTGCCAGATACAGAGTATGAAATTCTAAATCCATTTCAAAAAATTCATCGGGCTTATGATTGGAATCATTCGATTCGATGAATTTTTTCTGTGCTTCCAGACAGTCAATCAGCTGCTGACGCAGGGCGTGGTTATAATTCAGCGTGGTTACGATATCCTTTACAAAAAAGGTATCCATCATCAGACGCATATCGAAAATATCCTGCAGTTCATGCGGTGTCAGCGCTCTGACGCTCATGCCCTTATTGGGGGTGTTCACAACCAGCTTTTCCTCCGCCAATCTTTGCAGTGCCTGCTTGACAGGGGTATCGCTGACCTGATATTCACGAGCAAGCTCTTTGATATTCAGCTTTTCTCCAGGCTGGAATACCTTCGTGAGAATATCATCTTTAATATCCTGATAAATCTTATCAGTCAGGGTAGTTTTTTTACCCGTTGTTTCGTGGTTCTTTTCTTCTTCTTTCACAGGTCTCACCTTCTTTCGATTTCTCAAATTAGATTTTGCCGCAAAAAGACAGCACAAAAATGTTCTTCTGTATGCCTGTTTGCTCTATTATACAACAGGAGGTATAAAAAGTCTATCAATTTTTTAAAATCAACTTTTTTTCAATAATATGAGATATAAAACGGATTGAAAAAGGATTTTAAATGGTGTTTTTTAACTGGAAAATACTAGAAATTAAATGAAAAAATAGCTTTATGTGGGACGAAAAGTGTCTTATAGAAGTCTCAAAATGCAGAAAAATTAGTTTATATTGGATATTTTACACAAAAAATAGGATTTTTTTACACGAAAAGACACTTGTTTTTCGTCTTTTTTATCTCTTGACGCACAAGAAAGACAAATATATAATCATAAAAAAGATGTTTTATATCTCAAATAAAACTTTTTTCGCGAAAAAGAAGATTTGTTTTGCGATATTTGTGATACAAATGAAAAACGAGAGAGAAACAAAGAAACAAAAGAGGAGTCCTTCCCTTCGGTGGGGTCCAACCGAAGAAAAGGAAATCCAAATGCAACACACCGGACTTTAGAGTTCAATATGAGGAGGGAATATTATGTTCTTAAAGAGAGGCCTTGCTGCTGCTCTGGCAGCGGTCACAGTGATTGGTCTGGCGGGCTGCGGTGGTTCCGATGATGCAGCAGAGGCAGACACAGCAACAGTTAAAAAGGGTTTCGTAGAAAAGAAGGTCGAACCCGTAAATTTTGATTCCGGCGTAAAATTGAAGGATGACTGCTATCACTTCATTTATGCACTGGGGAATGCGCCTGCGACAATTGACGCTGCAAAGTTTTTCAAAATGCGTCTGGAGCAGGAATCCGACGGCGCATTGAGCTGTGATATTTACACCGACAACGTACTTGGTTCTGAGCGTGAGCTGCTGGAGGGCTGTCAGTTTGGTAACTATGATATCGTGCTGGCAACCAATGCAACGGTAGCATCCTTTGAAAATGACATTTTCTGCTTGGATATCCCTTGGCTGTTTGATAACAAGCAGCAGGTTTATGAGGTTCTGGACGGGCCTCTGGGCGACAGACTGGCAGATGGTCTGGAGGAATCCGGCTTTAAGCTTTTGCAGTGGCAGGAAAATTCGTTCCGTACACTGTCTACCAACAAGCCCATCAACGATATGTCCGATTTGAAGGGCGTTAAGATTCGTATTATGGAAAACGAGCTGCAGCTGCAGCAGTGGAAAAACTACGGCGCGAACCCCACACCCATGGCGTTCACAGAGCTGTTTACCGCATTGCAGCAGAAAACAGTAGACGCACAGGATAACGGTGCGGAGCTGACATGGCAGACAAAATTCTATGAAGTACAGAGCCACTATACATATACAAAACACATTTACTCTCCTTACCTGATTCTGATGAGTAAAGATAAATTCGATGGGCTGACTCCCGAACAGCAGGAAATCGTGCTGAAGGTTTCTGATGAAGCAGTTGCTTATGAACGTCAGAGATGTGACGAATATGAAAAGGTTGCACTGGAAAACATCAAAAACTGCGGCACCATGCAGTACAGCGACTTGGATCCTGCGGTTAAGGCCGAAATGGTGAAGGCTTGCGAAGGACTGAAGGAAATGGCTTATGAAAAGGTAACCAATCCCGATGTGGTAGACCTGCTGTATAAGGAAGTTGCCAAGGCAAAGGAAAAATTCCCTGAAGAAGGCTAAAAAGGAAAGGGGCGTAAAATACTATGAAATGGGTTTTAGACCATGTGGAAGAATTTTTCATGATTCCACTGATTTTCGCAATGAGTATTATCATTTTCATTCAGGTTGTATGTCGTTATGTGTTCCAGAACTCTCTGACATGGTCTGAGGAAATGGCAAGATATATGTTCGTATGGCTGGTATACTTCTCTGTAAGCTATACCGCAAGAAGAGAAAAGCACATCCGTATTGATGCTGCAATCAATTTGTATCCCAAAAAGGCACGTCCTTACATCGAAATCCTCAGTGAATTGATTGTTCTGGGCTTTGCTATCTTTATTGCTGTAACAGGCTATACTGTATTCGGCAAGATTGCATGGTCCGGTCAGATGTCTCCCGCAATGCGTATTCCTATGCAGTTCGTATATGCGGCACCTATGATCGGCATGGGGCTGACAGCAATTCGTCAGCTGCAGTGCATTTACAGAAGAATCAAGGCGTTGAAAAATCACGAGGAGGTGACTGAGGCATGACAGGTTCTATTGCTGCAGTAGTATTTCTTACATTGATTGCTTGTCTGGTGCTGACAGTTCCCATTGGTTTCTCTCTGGGTATTGCATCTCTGGGCTACATTCTTTACACAAAACAGCTGACATTCGGCTTTATCGCACAGAACATGGTAACAGGCTGCGACTCCTTCCCTACCATGGCGATTCCCTTCTTCATCTTCGCAGGTGAATTGATGGGCGGCGGCGGCATTTCCAAAAGACTGCTGAATCTGGCGAACGTATTCTTCGGCAGAATCCAAGGCGGTCTGGCAATCGTAACCGTTGTTGTATGTATGTTCTTCGCGGCAATTTCCGGCTCCGGTCCGGCAACTGTTGCGGCGGTAGGCGGTATGGTTATCCCTACCATGCTGGAAAAGGGCTATGATAAAAAATTCGTACTGGCGCTGATTGCTGCTGCCGGTTCCATCGGTGTTATCATCCCTCCCAGTATCCCTATGGTTATCTACGCTGTAACAACAAACAGCTCCGTATCTACACTGTTCTTGGCAGGCTTCGTACCCGGTATCCTGATTGGTCTGGTACTGATTGCGTATTCCTACTTCTATGCAAAGAAGATGGGCTACAAGGGCGATGACGAACCCTTCTCCGTAAAGAGAGCATTGCGCGAAACAAAGGAAGGCTTCTGGGCAATCCTTTCCCCCGTTATCATTCTGGGCGGTATCTACGGCGGTATCTTTACCCCGACAGAGGCAGCTGCGGTATCTGTAATCTACAGTATCATCGTTGGCTGTGTTATCTACAGAGAGCTGGATCTGAAAAAGCTGATTCAGTGTACCAAAAATGCCTGTGAAACAACAGCATCCATCCTGATTGTTATCGGCTGTGCTGCCGGTTTCTCCAAGGTTCTGACACTGGGTCGTATCCCTACCACAGTTGCATCCGCAATGCTGGCACTGACAGACAGCAAGATTGTAATTCTGCTGCTTATCAACGTGCTGCTGCTGATTGTTGGCTGCTTTATGGAAACACTGTGTGCCATCATGATTCTGGCACCCATCCTGTACCCCGTTGTAACAGCAATGGGCGTAGATGTAACACACTTCGGTATCATCATGGTAGTAAACCTTGCAATCGGTTTCATCACTCCTCCACTGGGCGTAAACCTTTTCGTTGCCTCCCGTGTTGGCGAAACCACATTGGATACGGTTATTAAGGGTATCATTCCCTTCTTGGCACTGATGATTATTACACTGCTGTGCATCACCTATATCCCTGCAATTTCCATGTTCTTGCCTAATCTGATGGGCTAAGACAGTATTGTTAAAAGCTTCTCAAGGAGTTGGTAAATATGAGTATTTCAAGAAGAATAGTGCAAAGATTGCTGGACTGCGGCATCATTTTGATGACAGCACTTTGTATGTTTTATTACTACGGTTAAAACTCGTTGACCTTCATCTATCCTAATAGATGTGGCTCATATTGAACTCCGCGTAGCCCCTCTCCCTGCTTGGGAGAGGGGCTATTGCTATACTGCGGAAAATTTTTGTTTACGGATGACTTGAAAAAGAATGTTTTACAAAACAGAAAAGAGTGCTATAATAAAAAGATAGCCTCATTGCGAGGCTTACGCCGATGAAGCGGCGTACGAAAGGCAAACAGAAATGCGGCAGGCGATACTGCCGTTTTTTGCAGAATAAAAAACGAAACGGAAGGAATGGAGAAGTATGACATTTTATCAGGAGCTGCAATTAAATCAGGCGGGCTCAAAGGAGCTGCTGCGAAAGAGTGAAACGGCACAGGAAAGACGCTATCACGCATTGGTTTATCTGGCAAAGGTTGCAATTACAATGCTGTTTTGCTTTGCATTCGTCAGCGTGTTCAGCATTTTATTCGGTAACGAAAACAGCGTTGTGGGCGTTGTTGTTTTATTGTGCTTAATGGTATTCCGCAATGCGGATTTTGGGCTGCATACAGGGCAATCTACCCTGCTGCTGGCGTTATTTTTTGTGGACATGGCGGTTTTTCCGCATTTGGCACAGCAGGCAGCACCACTGCCGGCGTTGCTTTTGAATGTGGCGGCACTTGCGTTTCTTGTTATTTTCGGGTGCCATAATCCGTTTATGTTTAATCAGTCCACTCTGGTTTTGGGATACCTACTGCTTTATGGATATGATGTTTCGGGAGACAGCTACCGGATGCGTTTGATTGCCATGGCTGTCGGCGCACTGCTTTCCTGTCTGGTGTTTTACAGAAACCATAAAAGCCGCACCTATCAAACAGGAATCAAGGGGGTTTTGCAGGCATTTGATCTGACCTCCTCCCGCACAAATTGGCAGCTTTGCCAGATTATCTGCGTACCCATGGTGCTTTTTCTTGCGGAGCTGTGCAAAATGCCCCGTGCCATGTGGGCAGGCATTGCGGCGATGTCTGCCATTGTGCCGCTGATGGCAGATATGCAGGCGCGGGTGAAAAACAGAATCATCGGCAACGTGGCAGGGGTGCTTTGCTTTCTGGTGCTCTATACCCTTCTGCCTACCTCGATTTATGCCTATATCGGAATCCTTGGCGGTATCGGTGTTGGCTTTTCTGCGAAGTATGGCTGGCAGGCAGTGTTTAATACCTTTGGTGCGCTTGCCATTGCAGAGGAGCTTTACGGCCTCAAGGGTGCAGTGGGGCTTCGTGTGGCGCAAAATGTGTTTGGGGTTGTGTTTGCCCTGCTGTTCTGCGTTGCGTTTTATTGGGTGATGGAACGGGTGACGGGAAGAAGGATAGCAGGAGAGCAGAATATCTAATGCGGAAAATGCGTTCTTCGGATGCCGTGACATGTGTCCCGTGACCGTTATCATCATACGGCGCTGTCCTTCCGTTGATAAAATCCCGGAAGGCAATAATCCTGTTTTCAGGCAGAATAAAATCCGCCACAGGGGAAATCCCCGTATCCAGAAAGGCGATGGAAAGCCTTTTGCCGGTGGATTCTGTGGAAAAGATGCGCTTCATCAAAGACATGGCAAGCATCTCCTTTCCTTATCAAAATATGTGAAAAAGCATTTTTCGGCACAGCCCTGCATATCTTTATTTGAGAAAGAAAAAAGGGGGGAAGTGCTGTGGCAGAACAGAAACAGATGGAAATGCTTTCGGCATTGATGGGAGAGGAAGGGCAGGATGCGGCAAAAATGCTCCTGCGGATGCAGAGACTGCAAAGGCTGCTGGGTGCGCCGCAGGATACGGCATTGCCACCTGCGCCGCAGGAGGAAGCGGATGTGTTTTCGCGCAGTCGCAGGGAAAATATGATTTCCGCCGCCATTCCCTTTTTGAATCGGGAATATCAGAAGGAGCTGTATCTGGTGGTGCGGCTGATGGAGCTGCGGCGCGTGATGGGCAGTGAGCTTCTGGAAACCAGAGAGCGGCAGGGGGAGGAGCCGCTGCGTCTGCGGCAGAAGAAGCTTTTGCAGGCGGTTGAAAAATATGTATCACAGCAGGAACGCGGACAGGTGCAGCTGCTGCTGAAAATGATGGATATGAAGGAAATTCTGGGGCAGGGGGAATGAAAATGAACGCATGGGAAATGCCACAGGTGCAGGCATTGGGCGAGGAACGGCTGCGCCTGATGCAGGAGGCGGCAGAAAAATGCAGAGGGAAAAGCGGCATGGAGCGGCTGGATATTTTTCTGGAATATGGCGAAAAATTATCCGAAGGGAGACAGCTTGCGCCACAGGAGCAGAAGGCATTGCTTGCGGCGGTGGCGGCAAGCCTGCCCGAACAGGAGCAAAGGCAGTTGACCGAGCTGATGAAAATGATGGGCGTATAAAAGGAAGGCAGTAAAAAGGCTGAAAAGCGGAACGGGCATGACTTTGGGTATGCCTGTTCCGCTTTTCAGCTTATGCAAGGATCTATACCAAGCAGATCTGCTTGGCAGGATGCGGTTTTCGTTCTTTTACAGCTTAATCTGCTTGGGGAATGCTTCTTTTCGCAGGATTCCCCACATTTTGTCGATATAAGACAGTGTATAAAAATTTTCGTAGTAATGATAATAGAAGGCACCCTTTAGCGTCATTTCATAAGTGCCGTTTTGCTCCTTGAGCAACCCGAATTGTTTTGCAAGCCAAAGCTCAATGCCATACATTTTTTTCAGCGGCACACCAAAGAATGTTTCAAAAGCCTTTGCATTTACTCTTGTGCTGTATGCTGTCCAGAACAGCCAGTAAATCATCCGTTGCCGTTGGGTAAAGCGAATGGTCAATGCTGTGGCAAGGTTGCCGGAGGAAATTCTTTCGCAATAGGAGGCAACATCGAAGGTATTGATTTTGAATTGCCCTTTGAAAAGACTGGTTGCGGAACAGCCGAAGCCGAGGAAGGTATCTCTGGTCATGGAGGAATAGCTTGCATTTGGCTCACTTGAGAATGTCCAAACAGAGCTGCGGAAATATCCCATATCCAAACAATATTGCGTGATGGCATCCAACAGCCTGCGTTTGTCTTTTTTAGGCATTGCGGCAAGGGGACTTTCCGTAAAAGTGAAATCAATGAACGGATATATGGCAATGTGATTTGCACCCAAGGAAAAGGCGGTTTCAATATCCGATTTCAAATCATCATAGGTTTGTCCGGGCAAGGCAAAGATAAAGTCCATGGAAACGGTTTCAAAGGGAACGGCGGACAACGCAGACAGCAGTTTGTCGGTATCAAGCTTCTTTCTGCCAAGAAGCTTTTGATACTTGTGGCAGAAGGATTGAACCCCAATGCTGATTTTTGTTACACCTGCATCCTTCAAGGCTTGCAGCACCTCCACATTCACATTATCGGGATGAAGCTCTATGCCAATCCCCTCTGTGATTACGAAGTGCTTCTTCAGTGCAGCAACAATTTCTTTTATCCGATGGGCCGCAAGCGCAGGTGTCCCTCCGCCGAAATAGAGGGAGGTTACTTTTTTCCGTTCTGTGTGTTGGCTCCCTACAAGATGGATTTCTTGTATCAAAGAGTCTATATATGTATCACACAGTTCGGCGGAATACCGCACTTTGCAATAGGGGCAAAAGTTGCAAATGCTCTTGCAAAAGGGGATATGCACATATAACCCGAGGGTTTCACATTCTGCAAACGGCAAAAGACGGTCATATTCATTTTTGAATGTAAATGGCTGTATTGTTCGGGTAAGCCACATTCTTGTTAAGCTTGTAATAAAACGCATATTCCTCCTAAATGTACTTCAAGTATGTATGAAGCATCTCACAGATTATTTTTGGATTTCCTTTAAACAAAAGCGTATATTCGGCAACGAAAAAGTATCCGCATTGGTCGCAAAGACCGGGAACAGAGATACAGCGTCCGCAGGTAGACAGCGTTCCGTTTTCCATGACTACGCACTGATGGCAGGGCGTGGGAAAACGATTTTCGATGAGATATGGAAACGCACTTTTGAGGTTGAAAACGGGTGCGCCCTCTTTCATCATTTGGGTTATCACAGCACAGCACTTGGCTTTTTCCTCTTTGCTTAAGGCCAATTCCTTTGTATCGGGATATGGTGTGTGAAAATTGAAGGACACTGCCCTTACGTTTTTGGTATCCCGAGCGGTTAGACAAACATCTCGTATATGGTTCTTATTGATTTGATTGATTGCCATATAGAAGCAGATATTATCTGCGGAAGCATTGCGGATGTTCTGCATGATGGTGTCATAGGTATCGCCACGCACTTCATTATGGTGCTGCTTATCTCCATCCAGGCTCAAAAGGATTAAATCCGCCTCCGGAAGATGAAGGGGGAACGTCCCATTCGTAACCACGTTGACGATGAGAAAGCCCATGCGCTTTGCTTCTATCACCAAATCCCTGAGCGTGCGGGTGCCATCCTGCCAAAGAAATGTTTCGCCCCCACAGAAGAACAAAATGCGAACGCCCATGTCATAGAGCTGCTGCATTTCCTGCCGAATTTGTTTATAGGGATGGATGATTGCTGTGATATTGTTGACGGAGCAGTGCTTGCAATGCAGATTGCATTTATCGGTTACGATGATCGTTCCGAGAATTGCCGATTTCTTTTTAAACAGAATTGTCTTTACGCCAAAGGCAGCAAAGTGAAAAAAGGATGACAGCTTCATTTTTCCTCCATGGTACTGATTGGATAACCTTAAAGAGTATGTATATATTGCATTATACATAGTCTAAGCTGCTTTTTCAAGAAGGCAATTCATTGACAGACGCATCCGTATGCAGACGGGCAACCCTCAAAGCATCCGGTTATCGATACACGCCGGAGAGGTATCTTTTTTTGCGGAAAGCAGTTCCAACAGCAGCAGTGCAAGCACAGGCGAGCTGCCGCCTTGCGGTATTGTTTTTTCCTCCGCGTGAAGAGAAATGGGTTCTTTTGAGGCTTCCTTTTGGGGAAGGACTGCGGTGGCTTCCTTCTTTTTTTCGGCTGTTTTCTGCGTTTTGCCGAAGGGCGCAGGAATTTTTTTTCGAGAATACATGACAGCCTCCGTGGGTTTTCTTTCCTTTATAGTGTATGCTTAAAAAAGTTTTTTATGTTTTTCCTATAAATAAACAGGCTTTTGTGGTATCATATATCATAAGAGAAACGAGAAAAAAGAAAACTCCTGAAAGGAAGCTGTAAATGAAGGAGCGCAGAGAACGAAATTTCCGTATTCTGGAATTTCGAGAAAATAAATTTGATATCATTGGGGATGTGCATGGCTGCTATGATGAGCTGATGGAGTTGATAGAAAGGCTCGGCTATGAGAAAAAGGATGGCTGTTATACGCATCCGGAGGGCAGAAGGCTGATTTCCGTGGGAGATGTGGCGGATAAGGGCTGTCAGAATCTGGCGTGTCTGGATTTCTGGATTGAGCAGGTCAATAACGGCGGCGCATTCTGGGTGCATGGCAACCACTGCAATAAGCTGTACCGCTATTTTCTGGGGAATCGTGTGCATTTGTCACACGGACTGGAGCGGACGGTAGCGGAGCTGGAGGCACTCCCGAAGGAAGAACGCATGGTGTTTCGCAGCCGATATATGCGCTGCTATGAGAGCCAATGCTTTTATCTTCTGCTGGACAGAAAGCGTCTTGCGGTGGTGCATGGGGGCTTGCGTCCCGAATCCATCGGAAAATTTTCCAATAAAATACGCGCAGTTTGTTTATATGGCGAAACAACGGGCAATTTTGACGAAAACGGTAAGCCTGAGCGCTTGGACTGGGCGGCGGAATATGACGGGCAGCCCTTTGTGGTCTATGGGCATACGGTGGCGGAACGGCCCGAAATCATTAACCGCACCGTTGATATCGATCAGGGCTGTGTTTATGGCGGCTATCTGACGGCATTGCGCTATCCGGAAATTGAATTTGTGCAGGTGCGCGGCAAAAAATATGCGGAATATCACGGCGGCGGAAAGGTGCCGGAGGAATGAAAAGTCTTAGAGAATCGGAAACTTTAAGGCTTTTTTTCGTGCAGAAAAAGGAATTTTCGGGAAAATGGCGTATTCTAAAAGTAATAGGAAAGCGTTCGACTGATACGAAAGGCGGAAAAGGAGGGATTGCTATGGAATTACGGCGGTTTCAGGAGGAATTGGAGGAGAAAATCCTTGGGGAATATGCAGCAAAAAGCAGCCGGACGAGGGGCAGGGAAAGACCTGAGGAAAAATGCGACATTCGGACGGATTTTCAGCGCGACAGAGACCGCATCATCCATTGTAAATCCTTCCGCCGCATGAAGCACAAAACGCAGGTGTTTATTTCCCCTGAGGGTGACCATTATCGGACACGGCTGACGCACACGCTTGAGGTTTCGCAGATTGCCAGAAGCATTGCGCGCGCATTGCGGCTGAATGAGGATCTGACAGAGGCGATTGCCCTTGGGCATGATTTAGGGCATACCCCCTTTGGGCATGCAGGCGAGCGCAAGCTGGATGAGCTTTGCAGGGATACGGGCGGCTTCGCGCATAATGTGCAGAGTCTGCGTGTGGTGGAGCGCTTGGAGAAGGACGGGCGTGGGCTGAACCTGACATGGGAGGTGCGGGACGGGATTCTGAACCACCGCACAAGCGGCAATCCTTCTACCCTAGAGGGGAAAATCGTGCAGCTTTCCGATAAGATTGCTTATACGAACCACGATATTGACGATGCCATCCGCGCAGGCATGCTCAAGCCGAAGGATATTCCAAGGGATATTGTTGCGCGTATCGGCACACGCTCCAGCAGCCGCATCAATGCCATGGTGCGGGATACCATTTTTCACAGCATGGGTATCAACGATATTCGCATGAGCGAGGAAATGCGGCAGACCCTAAAGGAGCTGCGTGCCTTTATGTTCCGTCATGTGTATGCCAGTGATATTGCGGTGGCGGAGCATAAAAAGGCGGAGAAAATCGTGGGGGATTTATTTGATTATTATCTGGAATATCCGGAGGAAATGTCGGGAGAGTTTCAGGCACTTCTGGATGACGGAGATCCGGTGCGGCAGGTGGTTTGCGATTATATTGCCTGCATGACGGATCGCTTTGCCGTTGCGAAATATAAGACGCTTTTTATTCCGCAGGAATGGACGATTCTTTGAAGGGTTAAGTCGAAATCACTTTGGCTACAGGCTGAAAAAGATACCAATTTTGGGGTAAAATATTCTTGCATTTTGCACATAGTTTGAAAAAGTCAAGGCTTTTTTGCAAAATTTTTGTTGATTTCTACAAAATGTATACAAGGAGAAGGATTTTTCTCAAATGTGTCGAATTTAGTATATAAAAGGGAGTGAAAGAACTTCCTTTTCGACTGTTATGGAAGGGGGGATGATGCCATGAGATATCCGAGGGAGGTCGTGGATGAGGTGCGGCTGCAAAATGATATCGTAGAGGTCATTTCCCAGTATGTGCCGCTGAAGCAAAAGGGCAGCTCCTATTTTGGGCTTTGCCCGTTTCATAATGAAAAAACGGCATCCTTTTCCGTCAACAGCGAAAAGCAGTTTTATTATTGCTTCGGCTGCGGCGCGGCAGGAAATGTGTTTTCCTTTTTAATGGAGATGGAAAACTGCGATTTTCCCGAAGCCATGAAGCGACTGGCGGAGCGGGCGCATATTACCCTGCCCGAGCCGGAAAAGAACGCGCAGGCAATCGCGGCGGAGCAGCTCAAAAAACGATTATTTGAAATGCACACCTTGGCAGGCAGGTTCTTTTATGAAGCCCTGCAAAAGGAGGAGGGGGCAGAGGCGAGAGCCTATCTGCAAAAACGGCAGATGGATCCCCGTATGGCAAGAAAATTCGGCATAGGCTACGCTCCGGACAGCTACGATGCGCTTTTCAAGCATTTGCAGGAGAAGGGCTTCAAGATTTCGGAGATTTTGAAAACCGGCCTTGTGCTGGAAAATAAGGATGGCAAGGGCTACCATGACCGTTTCCGCGGCAGGCTGATGTTCCCCATTTTTGATGTGCAGGGGCGTGTGGTCGGCTTCGGCGGCAGGATACTTGCCAAGGGTGAGCCGAAATATCTGAATTCACCCGAAACGATTCTGTTCAGCAAAAGCAGAAACCTATATGGGCTGAATTTTGCGAAGCAGACAAGAAAACGAGAGCTGATTCTGGTGGAGGGCTATATGGATATGCTTTCCATCTATCAGGCAGGGTTCCATAACGTAGTGGCATCGTTGGGAACAGCCTTCAATCAGGAGCATGCAAGAACGCTGAAGCGGTTTGCGGATGATGTGATTTTGCTGTATGACAGCGATGAGGCGGGCACCAATGCCGCGCTTCGCGCTATTCCCGTACTGGTGAAAAACGGCTTTCATGTGAAGGTGACACAGGTGCCGGACGGAAAGGACCCCGATGAATTTATCAAGGCAAAGGGCGCAGCGGAATTTTCCAAGCTGTTGGTGAATGCTGTGCATTATATATCCTTTGAAATTGCCTGTATACAGCGCAAATATAATCTCAAAAATCCGGAGCACAGGGTTCGCTTTGCCACAGAGGCGGCGGAAATCCTTGCAAAGCTGGACAGTGAGATTGAGCGTAATGTTTACCTTGGAGAGGTAAGCAGGGTGACAGGCGTGGAGGAGGAGGCTATCCGCAGTGAAATTCGGAAGCTGGTGCAAAAAGAGGATGCGGCTTACCAAAGGGAGGCCGAAAAGCGGCAGCAGAATCTGAAGAATTACACGCCGGAGGGCAGAAGAAAGGATAAGGGGCTTTTGGAAGCCCAGAGAAGCTTGTTATATTATGCCGCCCAGCATCAGGGCATCTATGATACGCTCAAAGAGATTCTGGAAGAGGATGATTTTACAGAAGGAATTTATTGGCGCACCTTCGGCGATATCGGGGATTTGTGGCAGAATGCAGGCCATGTGTTCCCTGCCGATTTGGTCAGCCGCTTTGAGGATGCAAAGGAACAGAAGCAGGTGACAGAGATTTTTGCCGTACAGCTGCCGACAGAAAACGGGGCAGATATGGAAAAAGCCATCAATGAACAGGTGAAGCGGCTGAAACGGACGAAAATCGACCATTTGACGGCAAACGCCGCAACCGTTGAGGAGATACAACGGCTGGTGGAGGCCAAGAGAAAACTGGATTCCCTGTATATTACCATTTGATATGGTTAGACTATAGGAACAGAGAGAAAGGAAGGATCATGTTGAAATCCGTCGAAGAAACAACATTATTGACCAAGCTGGAGGAACTGGTGCAGCTGGCCAAAAAGAAAAAGAATGTACTGGAATATAAGGAGATCATGGATCATCTGGCGGATTTGGATCTGGACCCCGACCGCATTGACAGAATCTATGAATATCTGGAAAGTCAGAATATTGATATTCTGGGGAATATCGAAGCGGAGGAGGAGGTTGAGAAGGAGCTTGACCTGACTCTCCCGGAGGGCATCAATATTGATGACCCCGTCAGAATGTACCTCAAGGAAATCGGTAAGGTGCCCCTTCTGACGGCAGAAGAAGAAATCGAACTGGCGCAGAAGATGGAGGCGGGCGGCCCTGAGGGCGAAGCTGCCAAGAAGAAGCTGGCAGAGGCCAACCTGCGTCTGGTTGTCAGCATTGCAAAAAGATACGTTGGGCGTGGGATGCTCTTTCTTGACCTGATTCAGGAGGGCAATCTGGGGCTGATTAAGGCAGTTGAAAAATTCGACTTCCATAAGGGCTTTAAATTCTCCACCTATGCAACATGGTGGATTCGTCAGGCAATCACCCGTGCGATTGCAGATCAGGCAAGAACGATTCGTATCCCCGTACACATGGTGGAAACCATCAATAAGCTGATTCGTATTTCCAGACAGCTTTTGCAGGAGCTGGGCAGAGAACCAACCGCGGAGGAGCTGGCTGTGGAAATGCAGATGCCGGAGGAAAAGGTGCGCGAGATTATGAAAATCGCACAGGAGCCGGTTTCTCTGGAAACGCCTATCGGTGAGGAGGAGGACAGCCATCTGGGTGACTTTATCCCTGATGACGATATTCCCGCACCTGCGGAAGCCGCAGCGTTTACGCTTTTGAAGGAGCAGCTGATGGAGGTTCTGGATACGCTGACGGAAAGAGAAGAAAAGGTGCTGCGTCTGCGTTTTGGTCTGGATGACGGCAGAGCAAGAACACTGGAGGAGGTTGGTAAGGAATTTAATGTTACCAGAGAACGTATCCGCCAGATTGAAGCAAAGGCTCTGCGTAAGCTGCGCCATCCCAGCAGAAGCAAAAAGCTGAAGGATTATCTTGAATAAGAGAATTGGAACAAAAGAGGGCGAAACAAATAGAGATATTTGCTGCGCCCTTTTTTTGAAAATAAGGAGTCGAGGCTATGGAGTTATCAAAACGATTGGAGATGGTCGCAGGTCTGGTGACGCAGGAGCGGATTGCGGATATCGGCACAGACCACGGCTATGTCCCTATTTATTTATACAAAAAGGGCAGAATCAAAAAGGCATACGCCTGCGATGTACGCAAGGGGCCTTTGGAAAAATGCAAGAAAAACATTGCGCTTTACGGTGCGGAGGATGTCATTGAAACGCGCCTTGGCAGCGGCTTAACGCCCCTGAAGGCAGGCGAGGCGGAAACGGCAATCATGGCAGGGATGGGCGGCATGCTGATTGTACATATTTTGCAGGACAGCCCTGAGGTTGCGGCAAGCCTTACGGAGCTGGTGCTTTCGCCGCAGCGCGATTTCGGTGCGGTGCGAAAATATTTGCATCAAATCGGATTTGCCATCCGAGAGGAGCATACACTGAAAGAGGAGAATAAACCGTATGTGCTGATGCGGTGCGAAAGGGCAGAGGAGCATTATGACAGGGAGATTGAGTATCTATACGGCAAAAGGCTGTTGGAGAAGAAAGACCCTATTTTAAAAGAGGTGCTTCTGCACGAAGAAGGAAAATACAGCCGTTTGCTTGAAAGCCTCAAAGGGAACCCGACAGAAAACGCGCAGAAGCGTTTGCCTGAGGTGGAGAAGAAGCTGGCTTTGATGAGGGAGGCGTTGGAATGTCTGTAAAAGCTGTAAGGGTAAAGGATATCATGGGTGTGATGGAGGAAATCGCACCGAAAAAGCTGGCGGAGGACTGGGATAAGCCGGGGCTTGCCATCGGTGATCCTGAGCGAGAGGTGAAAAAAATTCTGGTTGCACTGGATGTGATTGACCCCGTTGTGGAGGAAGCAAGGCGCATTGGTGCGGATATGATTGTGACACATCACCCGATGCTGCTGTTCCGCAAAATCGAAAGCATTACGGCGGATACCCTTCTGGGGAAACGCATTTTTAATCTGATTCAGAATAACATTGCCGCTTTTTCCGCGCATACGAATTTGGACATTGCCGCAGGCGGTACGAATGATGTGCTGGCGGAGCTGGCAGGCTTGAAGAATATTGAGATTTTGGAGGAAACATGGGCGGAGAGCCTGAAAAAAATCGTGGCTTATGTTCCTGTGGGGCATGAGCAGGCGGTACGCGATGCCATGTGCGGCGCAGGGGCAGGGCATATCGGTGCCTATTCCCATTGCACCTTTGGCGCGGCAGGGAAGGGAACCTTTCTTCCCTTGGAGGGGACAAATCCCTTCTTGGGTGAGCAGGGCAGACTGGAAACGGCGGATGAAATCCGTCTGGAAACGATTGTTCCTGCCGAGAAGGTACACGCCGTTGTGCAAGCAATGCTTGCGGCGCACCCCTATGAGGAAGCGGCGTATGACATTTATCCTGTGGAGCAGACAGGGAAAAAGGAGGGCATTGGCCGCATTGGAGAGCTGCCGCAGGAAATCCCCTTCAGGGAATTTGCAAAGCAGCTGAAGGAAAGGCTTGGTCTGGATGCCATTCGTCTGGTCGGGGACGGGGAAAAGCCCATCAAGCGCGTTGGTCTTTGCACAGGCGCAGGGGTTGAATTTGTTTCCTTGGCGGCGGCGAAGGGCTGTGATGCCTACCTGACGGCGGATATCAAATATCACGAAGCGCAGAAGGCGGTCGAGATGGGCATTGCCGTTGCGGATGTGACGCATTACGCGAGCGAGGTGCTGATTGTGCCTGTTCTGCAGGAAAAATTGCAGGCGGCGGCAAAGAAAAACGGTTGGAATATCGAGGTTGTCTGCTCCGCAGTGGATGGGCAGACCTTCTGGACGATAGAGTAAGGAGGGAAAACAAGTGGAAACAAGAAAAGTAAATGTAATGGGAAAGGAAGTGCAGATTCCCAAGGGAATGACCTTCGGGGAGCTGGCAAAGGAATTTGAGGGCGAGGTTTTCGGTAAAATTCTGGTGGCAAAGCAGGGAAATTCCCTGCGCGAATTGATTTGCCCCATCCGCACCGATGAGGATATCACCTTTTTGGATTTTCGGGATAAGGAGGGCGTGCGCGTTTATGAAAGAGGGATTTCCCTGCTGCTGGTGAAGGCGGTACGCGATGTGCTGGGGACAGCTACAGGCGTGGAAATCGAACATTCCCTGCGGGGCAATCTTTATTGCGAGCTGAGCAGCCTACAGCAGATGCCGGATGCAGACCTGCTTGCCAAGATTGAGGCGCGCATGAAGGAATATGTTGCGGCGGATACGCCTATTGTGAAGCATGTCTGCCCCAGAGAGGTTGCCATTTCCATCGTGAAGGAGCAGGGCTTACAGGATAAGGTGGAGCTGTTCCGTTATCGCACTGCTTCCAATATCAACCTTTATGAACTGGATGGCTTTTATGATTATTTCTTCGGGTATATGCCGGATTCCGTCGGCGCATTGGAATGGTTTGCGCTGATGCCCTTTGAAACAGGCTTTCTGGTGCGCTTCCCCGATCCTGCAAAGACAGGGGAGCTTCTGCCGGAGGAGCAGCCCAGAAAAATCAGCAAGGTATTTCTGGAGCAGATGCACTGGTGCCAGCTGATGCAGGTGCGCAACGTGGCAGAGCTGAACCGCACGATTGTCGAGGGGAAATTCGGTGACCTGATTCGCGTGAATGAGGCATTGCATGAAAAGAAAATTGCGGAAATCGCAGATCAGATTCATCAGCGGATGGACAAAGTGCGTGTGGTGCTGATTGCGGGGCCTTCCTCCTCCGGCAAGACCTCCTTCGCAAACAGATTATGTATTCAGCTGCGCGCGCTGGGGGTGAAGCCGCACAAGGTTTCTCTGGATGATTATTTTCTCAATCGGGAGGACACCCCTCTGGATGAGCACGGCAAGAAAAACTTCGAGCGCATGGAGGCGTTGGATTTGAAGCGGCTCAATCAGGACTTGAAGCAGATTATCGCGGGGGAAGAAGTAGAGCTGCCCTATTACAACTTCCTGACGGGCAAGCGTGAGCACAGCGGTGAATTTGTGCAGCTTGGCGAGGGCGAAATTCTGGTAATGGAGGGCATCCATGGCTTAAATGACCGCCTGACCCCCGAAATTCCGGCGGAATACAAATTCAAAATCTTCATCAGCGCCATTACGCAGCTGAATGTAGACGACCACAACCGCATTTCTACCTCCGACAGCAGGCTTATCCGCCGCATTGTGCGCGATTTCCAGTTCCGCGGCAGAAGCGCCAGAACGACCATAGAATCCTGGGGAGAGGTGCGTCAGGGCGAGGAGGATAATATTTTCCCGTTTCAGGAGAATGCGGATGCGGTGTTCAATTCCGCAACGCTATATGAGCTTTGTGTGCTGAAGCAATACGCAGAGCCACAGCTATTCGCGATTGAAAAAAACATGCCGGAATACCCCACGGCAAAGCGTTTGATTAAATTCCTGAGCTATTTCCTTGCTGCGCCGGGGCTGGAAATTCCGAATAATTCCTTGATTAAGGAATTTGTCGGCGGGAGCTGCTTTAAGGTTTGACAAGGGAACGAAATTCATTTATAATGATTTGGATTATGTGAGTAGGTCGGACAGTCGCGCTCGTAGGAGTGAGGAAAGTCCGGGCTTCGCAGAGCAGGGTGCCGGCTAACGGCCGGTGGAGGCGACTCCAAGGATAGTGCAACAGAAATAGACCGCCGAATTCGTTTCGGTAAGGATGGAAAGGTGGGGTAAGAGCCCACCGCTGCGGCGGTAACGTCGCGGGTCCCTGTAAACCCCACCCGAAGCAAGACAAACAGAGACCATGGGGCTGCTCGTTCCGTCTCGAAAAAGTCGCACGATGCCGTTGGCAACAACGGACCAAGATAGATGGCTGTCTGAAAAACAGAACCCGGCTTACAGGCCTGCTCGCTTTTTCAAATGTAGACTTTTGCCGACAGAAAAAACTTTTTCTCATTAGGAAAACTACGTTTTTAATCTTCGAAAAAGTATTTTCTATCGGGCGACTATAAAACTTTTTCTCATTTGGAAAACTACGTTTTTAATCTTTGGGAAAGTATTTTCTACCCTATAATTAACCACTAAAAAAAGTCCTCTTTCGAGGACTTTCTTGCTTTTTTTACACAAACTCCACAACCCAGAAGCCGATTTTCACAGTATCCACATCACAGCCGGTATGCTTAACGGTAATGGCATTGCTGCTCAGCGTATAGGAAAAGTTGATGAGGGAATCGAAATTATTATTCAATCGTTCTGTGATAACGAATGTTTTTTCGAGATTTACTGTCTGAATTGTCACCGAGCCGCCGTAGGAAGGGCTTTTCGGTGCGGTATACACCACATACTGAATCGAGCGAATCACCGAGCCGCCGTTTTGCAGCAGGGAAGAAATGCTCTGCCCATCGGGGGGCGTGCCAAGCTTTTTATTGATAGCGGCGAGGGTTTCCTCTGCTGTGGCAATGCTTGCTTGAATCGCCGCCACCTTTTGCTCCGCCTGTGCCAGCTGTGCATCAATCGCGTCCATGTTTTCATTGAAATCCTGAATGTCATAATAATCCTCGTTATCGGGCTTGATAAAATCATAATTTTCTGTAAAAGTGCTCATTTGCGTCACCTCCTTTCTGCCCTCATGATAAAGCGGCGTTAGTCTCATGGGGTCTCATGTTGTAATATTGCTGCAATATTTCAGTTTTGTTACAAAACGGGCAAACCCCTTGCCAATTTCCGATTCTGTTGATATGATAGCTATGCAAAGTAAAACTGACGCAGGAATGGAAACCAAACCGGAACGGAAGAAACGGAAGCCGAATCCTTGAATGGGTGTGGAGGAAGCGGAAGGGCCGGAAGGGAAGGGGCGGCGGAAAGGACGGCGGCGGAATGAACTGCATTTCGTTGTATAATTATGAAACGAAGCGAACATTTAAAATTAAAAAAAGGAGGAATGAGACCAATGAAGAAACTTATCTCTATGGTCATGGCTGCAGCTATGGTAGTATCCCTGGTGCCCGCAACAGCATTTGCTGACACAGGTTCTGCTAAAGCAGTAGCTAAAGTTATCGATGCAGCTGACGTATCCAAAGATGCAAAAGCAGAAACTGCAATGGATAACGAAACAACAGAACTGCAGCTGAAGGTTGACGGTAACGGTCAGTATGCAACAGGTTCTACAGCCAAGCATGAACTGACATTCACACTGGATGGTGCTGAATTCAAGGCATTTACAGCAGAAGAAATTGCAAAAAATGTTAAAGTTACAAGAGGTACTACTGCTGTAACAAACATTACTGCAGATAACATCTCTGAAGTTGAAAAAGACGGCTTCAAGCTGACAATCACAAATGTTGAACTGAAAGACGAAGACATCATCTCCGTAGATCTGCACAACAACATTAAGCTGAAAAGCGTATCCGTTGGCAAAAAGGCTACAATCGCCGTTGACGGTGCTATGGTAACAACAGATGATCTGACATTCGCAGAAGTTAAAGATACAGGTATCAAAGCTTCCGTGAAGAAAGTAGCAGAAATCACAGAAGAAGGTATCTCTACACTGGAAAAAGATCTGAAGATCGAAGCTAACGTTGGCAAATTTGAAAAAGGTCAGAAATTCACACTGAAACTGTCCAACGGCTTTGAATTCAACAAGCTGGAAGAAGTTCAGGGCGTTTACAGTGTAGAACAGCCCGTTAAAGGCGAAAAAGAAGTTACTATCGAAGTAACAGCAGACGATGACACAACAGATACAATCACAATCCCTGCAGCTAAGATGGTAATCTCCGCTGAATCCGCTAAGGTTGGCACAGAATGCAAACTGACAGTTAAGGCTGTTAGAGGCGATAATAAAGAAGGCTTTGCTGACACAGCAGACGCAATCGTTATCGCTAAGGTTGTTGCAGATGCAATCACAGTAACTGTTGATGAAGACGAAGATCTGCCCGTAATCTACAGCGGCGTTAACGTTGCTAACGAAGGTATCACAGATGACTCCGACCACGAAGCTCTGGAAGTTACTCTGGAAGAACCCACAGCAGGCACACTGGATGCGAAAAAAGCTCTGACAATGGAACTGCCCGAAGGCGTTTATGTAACAGACGTTAAATTTGGCGATAAAGATTTCATCGAAGGTAAGAGCGATAGCAATGCAGCTGATGTTTTCAAAGCAGCTTACAAGAAGGGCGACTACGAAACATTTGAATTCGCTAGAAGAACTCTGGTAGCAACACCCGAAACAGATAAAGACGGCGGCAAACTGGAATTCACACTGACACTGGTTGCTGAACCCGGCTTCACAGGCGACGTTACTCTGAAAGTAGACGGCGCTGGCATGGATAAGGCTCAGGAAGTAAAGATTGCTAAGTTTGTATCCCCTTACACAGTAGAAGCTTCTCAGAATGACCTGATCATCGACTACAGAAACACAAAGGTTCCTACCAACATCGTTGTGAAGGAAGCTGAAGATGGTCTGTGGAAGAAGGACTCCGTATTCAAATTCAGCCTTGACAGAAATATCGACACTGAAGATGATGCTACTTACACAGTAGACGACAAGTCCGATATGGAAGTTAAGAAGATCAAAAACGATCTGGGCTTCAGAGTTGACAAAGAATCCGGCGATGCAGCAACAGTAACAATCTCCGACATCTCCCTGTACATGAGCAGAAGCCTGGCAGCAGGTGCTTACGATCTGCAGCTGGATACAACAGGTTCCGATAAATTCATGAAGCAGAATGTTTACAGCAACATTGCTGCACCCGCAACAGGTAAGACAGATGAAAGAACAGTTGCTTACCAGTACTACAACAACGATGACAACTTCAAGCACGTTGTTAAAGAAGGTTTCGTAAACATCATCACAGCTGGTAGAGACCAGGATGATGCTTCCTTCACGAAGAAGGTAGTAGTTCCCGTTGGCGAAAAATACATCATCGCAGGTGAAGAACAGGTTGCTCTGGATGTACCCGCTTACATCTCCGCTGCAGGCTACACAATGCTGCCCGTAAGAGCAGTTGCTACAGCACTGGGTATCAACAACAACAACGTTCTGTGGAACCAGGCTTCCAGAACAGTAACAATCCTGTATGGTCAGAGAATCATCACTATGGTTGCAGGCCAGAAGGTTGTTACAGTTAATGGTAACACAATCCCCGCATCCGCTACAGTACAGATCAAAGACGGCAGAACATTCCTGCCTATGAGAGATCTGGCTACAGCTCTGGGCGTAACAGACATCACATGGGATGCAGCTACAAAGACAGCTACAATGAACGGTAACCAGAATAAGTAATTATTCTTTCCTTCATTCTAACTGAACAAGTAGAATCTCTAAGAGTACCTCGCAAGAGGTACTCTTTTTCTATGCACAAAAAAAAGACCCACTGCCGTAGGTCTTTTTTTTAGCGGAAGGTTTTCGCAAGCGCCTTTATCGCTTGCTCCGCAAGCAGCGTTTCCCCATGCTCCAGCAGGTAATATTTCGCCAGTGGCGTGGAAATGTGCTTCTGACCGTATTCCTTCAAAATGCGCTCCGCATCCTCTGCGGTTTCCTCCGTGGTGTATGTATTCCCCTGCATCACAAGGAAATACTTCCCATCGTTCTTATAAACCGCGCTTTCGCCCTTGAACGCGCCATCCAGACGCAGGCTCACGCCAATCACATCATCCAGAGAAGGGAAGGAATAAATTAGAATATCCGAATTTTTTTCCTCCTCATGCGCCAGCGTATCCATGGGCTTCTTTTTCCAGCGGCGCAAATCCTCGTCCGCGTGTTTCTCTTTATTGTTTACCTTCGTCACGATGATCATGATACCATCGCCCCCCGAAGGGATCGCCTCTACCATCAGCGGTGTGTTTTCCGAAATGAAATCCTCCTCATCCAACGCCTGCTCCATAATATCCCGAAACAGCTTCTGCGTGCGCTCCGAAGGGGAAATCAAATCCTCCAGTTTGATTTTTCTTTCCGCTAAATCTGCCTTTGTCAGGGTCAGCTTTAGCTGGTTTTCGCTTATCCGCTCTATTTTCATGCTATCACTCCCTTTTTCCCGTTTTGCGGGGCATGATGCGGAAACGGTCAATTTATTACTATAGTATATGCAATCCTGCGCCGGATGTAAAGAGGGGATTGCCGCCAAAGTTTTGAATTTTTTATGAACACCCCAATTTCTTACAATTTCTTGAATTTTTGCCGCTTTGGTTGACACTGCGCCAATAAACCTGTAAAATATATTAGATAAAATGCGATTTTTGTGTGAAAATGTTTTATTTTCAAAGGATATATTTTTTTTTGGAGGGAATCACATGAGCGATGATAAAATCGGCAATAAAACAGGCCCGGAGGGTCTGAGCGAAACAGATAAGGGCTATTATGAGGATTTATATAACGACCTGCCGAAGGAGGTTGTGGATATCCTCATGCAGACGCACCCCCTCATGGGCAAAAATGACGACCTTGAGGCAACCGCCTACCGCGCACGCCGCCCCCAGAGACGCGAGGACGTGGAGGAGGTCAAAGAGGCGAGGATGCAGCAGGTCGGCAACGAGATTAACGAGGTGAGCCGCGCACCACAGCAGGAGGGCGACCCTACCCGTTACGTTTCCCGCCGCGCAAGAAATGCGGAAAGCGCGCATACTTCCGCCCCGAAGGGGAATACAATGAATCAGGATGATTATGATGATGGCATTCAGTATGTAAGCGTACTGCCCGCGCGTAAGAAATCCAAAATCGTGGAGGAGGTTACTTTGCAGACCGCTGCCCCCGCGAAGCATCATGGCAAAAAGAAAAAGCATAAAAAAGAAAGAGAGCCATTTGACGATATGGGTATGGAGGAAAGAGATTATCGCCCCCGTTATGAGGATATGGATTTTGAGGAGCGCGCAAAGCAGGAGCACCTTGACAGCCTCTATGACGAGGAATATTATGACGATTACGGCAGAGGCAGAGGAAAGCTGCCGATGATTCTCGGCGTGATTGCCGTTGTGCTGATTATTTTCCTCATTTTCCGTACCGTTAGCCTGAGCAGTAAGCTGGAGGAGGTACAGAACCAGCTGACACAGTCTCAGGATTATAAGCAGAAATACGAGGATATGCAGCTGGAAAATATGCAGCTGCAGGAAAAACTGGACGGTAAGGACACCAAAACGACAGGCAATTCTGATACTGCGGACACCAAAAAGGACACCAAAAAGGACACCAAAGCGGACACCGCATCCACATCCTCCGGCACCAAGGAATACACCGTAAAAGAAAAGGATACCATGTGGACGATTGCGCAGAGTCAGCTTGGCAATGGCGCGGAATATCAGAAGATTCTGGATGCCAACGGCCTGAAGGAGAGCGATACCTTAGTGCCCGGCACAGTAATTAAAATCCCACAGTAAGAACAGGAGTGTAGCATGAGCGATTTGGAGAAAAGAACTCTTGTGGAATTGAGAAAAATGGCGAAGGAGCTGGAGATTCCTGCCATTTCCGGTTTGAAGAAAAGGGAATTGATTGAGAAAATTGAGCAGTCCTCTGAGGTGCAGAAAAATGATTCTGTACCTCGGTCGGCTGCTTCCGACTTTTCTCACAGAAATTTCGATGAAAAAACCGAAGCTCCGCAGGAGCATACGGAAAGGGAAAAGCAGTTTTTTGAGGAATTGGGAGAGGGGATTCTGGAGGTACTGCCGGATGGATATGGGTTTCTGCGTGCGGAAAATTGCCTGCCCGGTGCAAATGATGTGTATGTTTCCCCGGCGCAGATTCGCAGATTTAATCTGAAAACAGGCGACAGGGTGATGGGGAATGTACGCCCTGCCAGAGAAGGTGAAAAGGTCGGCGGTCTGGTTTATGTGCAGACGGTCAATGGAGATGCGCCGTATCTTGCGATTCATCGCCCGAATTTCGAGGATCTGACACCCATTTATCCTGAGGAGAAGCTCAAGCTGGAAACAGTGCAGAGAGAACTCTCCGGTCGCATCATTGATTTGATTGCGCCGATCGGCAAAGGACAAAGAGGGATGATTGTTGCACCGCCGAAGGTTGGGAAAACAATCCTTCTGACGAAGATGGCAAATGCAATCACCTGCAACCATAAGGAAGTGCATCTGATTGTGCTGCTGATTGATGAACGCCCTGAGGAGGTAACGGATATTCAACGCTCCATCGAAGGGGAGAATGTGCAGATTGTGTATTCTACCTTTGACGAGGAGCCGGAGCATCATAAAAAGGTAACGGAAATGGTTCTGGAACGCGCGAAGCGCATGGTGGAGCAGGGGAAGGATCTGGTTATCCTGCTGGACAGCATTACTCGTTTGGCGCGTGCGTATAACCTGACGATTCCGCCAAGCGGACGTACGCTGTCCGGCGGTCTGGACCCCGCGGCGCTGTATATGCCGAAGCGGTTCTTTGGCGCAGCCAGAAATATTGAAAACGGCGGCAGTCTGACGATTCTTGCAACTGCGCTTGTGGATACGGGCAGCAAAATGGACGAGGTTGTGTTTGAGGAATTCAAGGGCACCGGCAACATGGAGCTGGTACTGGATAAGCGCATGGCAGAGCGGAGAATCTTCCCTGCGGTGGATATTATGAAATCCGGCACAAGACGAGAGGAAAAGCTGTTTACCCCTGAGGAGCTGGAGTGTAATTATGCCCTGCGGCGGATGGCGGCACAGCTGAATCATACGGATATGATCGAGGGCTTTTTTGACCTGATGCGCAAGTCCAAAAATAATAAGGAATTTATGGAGCGGCTGCACGTTTGGGAAAAAACGTTAGGTCTGCATGAAAAGTAACCTCGGTTTTTGGATAAATCTCTCAAGAATACGGAAAATGCTGATTTTTCGGGGAATTGCAGTTGCCAATCCGAAAAAAATATGCTATAATGCTCATGTTGTCTTTAAATAACGTAGATTATTGATCAACAAATACGAAAAATGAGGTGAAAGAAAATGCGCGAAGGTATCCATCCCGAATACAAACAGGTAAAAGTAAGATGTAACTGCGGCAATGAATTTGTAACAGGTTCCACAAAGGACGAAATCAGAGTCGAAGTTTGCTCCAAATGCCATCCCTTCTACACAGGCAGCCAGAAACTGCTTCTGGAAGCTGGCGGCAGAGTTGAAAAGTTCAACAAAAAATACGGCAGAAAGTAATTCTTTTCGGATTGCAGAGCTGCAAAAAATCAAGACAGATAAAAAGGGCGAGGTCGCAGGATCTTCGCTCTTTTTTCATGCAGGAAGATTGTCGAAAAAAGGAAAGTATGATATGCTGTAGGAACGGATTATCGCTTGGCGGTTCAGTCACTCTCTCTGAGGGGAGGTGACGCTATGGTTACATACGAAGGCTTATTTCAGTTTTGTCTTGTAATCATCGGTATTATTACTCTGTGTGTTATGCCGAAAAAATAGCAAAGCCGCCTAACATGTGAGGTTAGACGGCTAGACGCTATGGTTACATACTATAAGGACTGACCGCCCGACCAAAAGCGATAATCCTTTTCTTATCTTCATGATAGCAAAAGAAAGTGATTCTGTCAATAAAAGCGTTTTGCTTAAACGCGTTTGATATGCTATAATAAGTACCTGTTAAAAGGAGATGATTCTGTGTCAGATAGAAAAAGACCAACCAACATCGGCGGTCAGGCGGTCATTGAGGGCGTTATGATGCGCGGGAAAAAGATATATGCAATGGCAGTGAGAAATCCCGAAGGGGAAATTGTTGTGGAAAAGAAGCCTGTCGGCGGTCTAGGGAAAAAGGGACTGTTCAGATACCCTATTTTCCGCGGCATGGCGGCGTTTGTGGATTCCCTTGTTACCGGTACGAAAATACTGATGCGTTCTGCGGAGATTGCAGGCGAGGGCTGGGAGGAGGAAGAGCTTTCCCCCTTTGAGCAATGGCTGAAGGAGAAGCTGGGGGATAAAATCAACGATATTCTGATTTATTTCAGCGTATTCATTTCCCTGCTTCTGGGCATGGGGCTGTTTTTTGTGCTGCCTGTTGCCATCGGGAATTTATTCAAAACCCTTGTGCCGACATGGGCACTGGGCATTATCGAAGGCTTGATTCGCATTGCGATTTTCCTTGGCTATCTTTGGCTGATTTCTCGTATGAAGGAGATTAAGCGTGTATTCCAATACCATGGCGCGGAGCATAAGACGATTGCATGCTTTGAAAGCGGCAAGGAGCTGACGGTGGAAAACGTACGCCCCTGCACAAGGCTGCATAAGCGCTGCGGCACAAGCTTTCTGCTGTTCGTGATGCTGATTTCCATGATTGTGTTTTTCTTTGTTCGGACGGATGTATTCTGGCTGCGGCTGATTACAAGAATCTGCCTTGTGCCGTTTATTGCGGGGATTTCCTATGAGGTGATCCGCTGGGCGGGCAATTCAGAAAGCAGCTTTGTGAAAATCGTCAGTGCGCCGGGACTTTGCCTGCAGAAGCTGACAACGGCAGAGCCGGATGCAAGCCAGATAGAATGTGCCATTGCGGCAATGAAAGGGGTTCTGGAAGATGAGCCTGAGGAATAAAACCATTGCAGAGGCATTGCGCGAGGGAAAGAAGCGCTTGCAGAGGGCAGGAAAGGAGGCCTACGCCGTTGAAGCGGAGCTGCTGCTCGAAAAAGCTGTCGGTCTGAACCGAACGGCTTTATTTTTGCGCGGAGAGGAGCCGCTTTCTGCGGAGGCTGCAATGCAGTATGAAGGCTTTCTTGCGGAACGGGAGAGCGGTCGCCCGACGCAGTATATCCTCGGTACATGGGAGTTTATGGGACTTCCCTTTTCTGTGGGCGAGGGTGTGCTGATTCCCAGAGGGGATACGGAAATTCTGGTGGAAACCATTCTGGAGAAGCAGCAGACAGAACCGCTGCGGACGATTCTGGATATCGGGACGGGGAGCGGCTGCATTCCTGTCAGCCTGTCCCATTACGGGAAATTTGAACATGTTCTGGCGGTGGATATCAGCCGGAAGGCGTTAGGCTATGCAACGAAAAACGCGGCGGCAAATCATGCGGAAATTTCGTTTTATGAGAGTGATTTATTTCAAAATGTACCTGCGCGGTGGAGAGGGCAGCTGGATGCGATTGTTTCCAATCCGCCCTATATTCCCAAGGAGGATATCGCAGGGCTGATGACGGAAGTGAAGGACTTTGAACCCATCAATGCGCTGGACGGCGGTGCGGACGGTCTGGATTTTTACCGCGCGATTGCAGCGGAAAGCCGAGCCTGGCTGAAGGCAGACGGATGGTTGTTTTTTGAAATCGGCTATGACCAGGGAGCAGCCCTGCGCACGCTTTTGGCGGACCTTGGCTATACGGAAATCGGCATCAAGCAGGATTTGGCAGGACTGGACAGGGTTGCCTTTGGGAGATATACAGGAAAGAAGGAGGGGGCATAAAAATGTTAGACCGTTTGGCGGAAATCGAAACGAAATATGAGGACTTGGCGGAACAGATTAACGACCCCGACGTGATTGCCAATCAGACAGAATGGCGCAAGCGGATGAAGGAATACAGCGATATAACTCCCATTGTAGAGAAATATCGGGAGTATAAGCAGGCGAAGGAGGGCATTGCCGAAAGCCTTGCCATGCTGGAGGAAAAGCAGGAGGAGGATTTTCGGGAGCTGTTGAAGGAGGAGCTGGCGGAAAACAAGGAAAAGGCGGAGCGGCTCAAGCAGGAGCTGACGCTTTTACTAATTCCGAAGGACCCCAATGATGAAAAAAATGTTATCATGGAAATCCGCGGCGGCGCAGGTGGAGATGAGGCAGCATTGTTTGCAGGGGATTTATTCCGCATGTATGCGCGCTATGCGGAGCGGAGAAAATGGAAGATAGAAATTATGAATACGAGCGAGAGTGACCTTGGCGGCTTTAAGGAAATTTCCTTTATGATAAAGGGCGAGGGAGCATATTCCCGACTGAAATACGAAAGCGGCGTGCATCGTGTGCAGCGTGTGCCGGTGACGGAAAGCGGCGGACGCGTGCATACCTCAACGGTGACGGTGGCGGTGCTGCCTGAGGCGGAGGAGGTCGATGTGCATATTGATATGAACGATGTGCGCGTGGATGTGTTCCGTGCATCGGGCAACGGCGGTCAGTGTGTCAATACAACGGATTCTGCGGTGCGGATGACGCACATCCCGACGGGGATTGTGGTTTCCTGTCAGAATGAGAAATCGCAGCTTAAGAACAAGGAGCAGGCGTTAAAGGTGCTGTATGCCCGTGTATATGAACGGGAGCGGCGCGCGCATGATGCGGCAATTTCCGCCGACAGACGTTCACAGGTCGGCACGGGGGACAGAAGCGAGCGAATTCGTACCTATAACTTTCCGCAGGGCAGAGTGACAGACCACCGCATTGGGCTGACACTGCATAAGATTGATGCCATTATGGATGGCGATTTGAATGAAATTATGGATACCCTTGCAACGACAGACCGTATGGCGAAAATGCAGGAGACATAAGAGCAGGAAAGAGGATAGCAATGAAAGAATTATGGGAATTATTTTCTTCTTTTGCACGCATTGGCGGCTTTACCTTTGGCGGCGGCTATGCCATGCTGCCGATGCTGCAGAAGGAGGTTGTAGAAAAGCGCCAATGGGCAACAGAGGATGAAATGCTGGATTATTTTGCAATCGGGCAATGCACCCCCGGTGTTATTTTTATCAATACGGCGACCTTTATCGGCTATAAGCAGAAGGGCATACCGGGCGCGATTGCGGCAACGGTCGGGAGTGTGTTCCCGTCACTGTGTATTGTGATGTTTATTGCGGCAGTGCTGAAAAACTTTGCAGAGCTGGCAGTGGTGCAGCATGCCTTTGCAGGGATTCGCGTTGTGGTCAGCGTGCTGATTCTCAATGCCGTAATGGGACTGCGGAAAAAATCCATCGTGGATAAGCTTTGTGTGGTGATTGCGGCGGCTTCCTTCCTTGTATCCGTATGGGTGGATATTTCTCCTGTCTGGATTGTGCTGGCGGCGGCGGTTCTCGGTATTGCTGTTTCCTGCGGAAGGGAGGCGAAGGAGAAATGATGAGCCTTCTGATTTTGATTTTTGAATTTTTCAAGATTGGGCTGTTTTCCATCGGCGGCGGTCTGGCGACGCTGCCCTTCCTCTATCGTCTGGCGGATAAATATCCATGGTTTTCCGCGAAGCAGATTCCCGATATGATTGCTGTTTCGGAATCGACCCCCGGCCCCCTAGGCATCAATATGGCAACCTATACGGGCTTTCAGCACAGCGGCGTTATCGGTAGCATTGCGGCGACCTTTGGCTTGGTGCTGCCCTCGGTTATCATTATTATTCTGATTTCCAAGGTGCTGGAAAAATTCCGCAGCAATAAATATGTGGAGTATGCGTTTTACGGACTGCGTCCTGCGGTTATGGGGCTGATTGCGGCGGCAGGCTTTGGTGTGCTGATCGGGGCGCTGTTCCATTCTGCGGCTCTATCTGATTTAACACTTTCCAATCTCGGCAGCTATATCGGCATTGAGGAATGTATTTTGTTTGTGGTGCTGCTGTTCGCAACGAATAAATGGAAAAAGCACCCGATTTTTTATATTGTGCTAAGTGCCATTGTGGGGATTGTTTTTGCACTCTGATGCGGCATGAAGGCTTTGTCCCTGCCATATCCTTTTTCTAAGAGGGTATGATGGGGTGATTTTATGGAAAAGGTCTGGGTACTCCTTCTGGTGGGGTATTTGATGATGATAAGGACGGCAGAGAGGCGGAACGCCGCGGGTGCTGTCCTTTGCTTTTTGGAGGGGGCTTATCTGGCAATGCTCTGCTTTGCGGTTTTGCCGCCTGCCATGGGTGCGGCGCGGTTCTGGGGTGCGGCAGGCTGTGCGACGGCAGGCTGCGGGACGGGACTTCTGGCAGAGAAATACCTTCCGTGGGATGTGCTTTTGCGGCGCGCGCTGTTTCTTTTTCTGACGGCGGCGGTCTGCTTCTCATGGGAGATTCCCGTATTTCCGCTGGCATTTCTGGGTGGCGTGGGGCTGTATCATGCCTCGGCAGGCATTTTGCCTGAGCCTGTTTCCATACGAAACGCACTTTTCAGCGCAGGCGGCTTTCTTGCGGGAGTATTTCTCTTTTCGCCGCTATTGTAGCAGGAAAAAGGGGAAATTTGCCAAGCTTTCTTTTTTTTGGTATGATGAAAAGGAAAATGTACAGAATAGCATACAAAATAAAATTTTTGTAGAAATAGAGAAAACCTTAAGGGGGTTTATTATGGAACGAATTGAAAAAAAGGAATTGAAGAAGCTCATTCGGGAAAATGTAAAAACACTGTACCGCAAAACACTGGAAAATGCATCGCCTGAGGAGCTGTATCAGGCGGCGGTGTTTGCTGTGCGCGATGTGATTACCGATAAATGGATGAAAACCCATGATGAATATTATGAAAGGGATGCAAAGGTGGTTTATTACCTCTCCATGGAATTTTTGATGGGGCGTTTCTTTGGCAATGCACTGATCAATCTGGAAATGTTCGATGAGGTGAAGGAGGTCTTCGCGGAGCTGGGCATTGATTACAATATGGTGGAGGAGGCAGAGCCCGACCCCGGCCTTGGCAACGGCGGCCTTGGCAGATTGGCGGCCTGCTTTCTGGAATCCCTTTCCACGCTTTCCCTGCCGGCTTACGGCTGTGGGATTCGCTATCATTACGGTATCTTTGAGCAGCGGATTGAAAACGGCTATCAGGTCGAGGTGCCGGATAACTGGCTGGAAAACGGCGACCCTTGGGGCATTAAACGGAACGAATATGCCGTTGAGGTCAAATTCGGCGGCAATGTGCGCGCGGTGGAAAAGGGCAACGGCGAATATCGCTTTGTGCAGGAAAATTATCAGTCTGTAACGGCAATCCCGTATGATTATCCGGTGATCGGGTATGGCAATAATACTGTAAATACCCTGCGTCTATGGGAGGCAAAGCCCAAAACAAGACTGGATTTGAAATCCTTCAATGAGGGCAATTATCAGAAGGCGGCGGAGGAGGAGCTGCTTGCCAATACGCTGACGGATGTGCTGTATCCTGCGGATGAGCATATACAAGGGAAGGAGCTGCGTCTGCGTCAGCAGTATTTCTTCATTTCCGCAACGGTACAGCGTGTCATTGCGCGCTTTAAGAAAAAGCATACCGATTTCAACGAGCTGCCCGATAAGGTGGCATTTCAGCTGAATGATACCCACCCCAGCATGGCGGTGGCGGAGCTGATGCGTGTGCTGGTAGATGAAAATAATTTGCCTTGGGATCAGGCATGGGATATTACAAGAAGGGTCTGTGCATATACCAATCACACGATTATGTCCGAAGCGTTGGAAAAATGGCCGATGGAATTATTCAGCCGCCTGCTCCCTCGTATTTATCAGATTGTGGAGGAAATCAACCGCCGTTTCGTTCTGGAGCTGACGGAAAAATATGGGAACAATCCCGATAAAATCAGAAAAATGGCAATCATTGCAGATGGACAGATTCGCATGGCATTCCTGGCAATCGTCGGGAGTCATTCTGTCAACGGGGTAGCGGCACTGCATACGGAAATTCTGAAAAAGCAGGAGCTGCATAATTTTTATGAGCTGTATCCCGAAAAATTCAATAACAAAACAAACGGCATTACCCAGAGAAGATGGCTGCTCCATGCCAACCCGAAGCTGGCAGAGCTGATTACGGAAACCATCGGCAAGGACTGGATTACCAATCTGGATGAGCTGAAAAAGCTGGTGCCTTATGCAGAGGATGCCGCCTTCCGCAGCCGATTTACGGCAATCAAGAAGGAAAACAAAATTGCATTGGCGCAATATATTAAGGAAACAAAGGGGATTGATATCAATCCTGATTCCATTTTTGATATTCAGGTGAAGCGTCTGCATGAATACAAAAGACAGCTGTTGAATATCCTGCATGTCATTGGGCTGTATAACCGGCTGAAGATGAACCCCGGACTGGATTTGGTACCCAGAACCTTTATTTTCGGGGCAAAGGCGGCGGCAGGCTACCATAGAGCGAAGCTCATCATCAAGCTGATTAACGCTGTTGCGGATGTGGTGAATAACGACCCGACCATCCATGGCAGGATTAAGGTGGTATTTATGGAAAACTACCGTGTTTCTTTGGCAGAAAAGATGATTCCGGCAGCAGATGTCAGCGAGCAGATTTCGACTGCGGGCAAGGAGGCCTCCGGTACGGGCAATATGAAGTTTATGCTGAACGGTGCGCTGACAATCGGCACGATGGATGGTGCAAATGTGGAAATTTGTGAGGAGGTCGGCAGAGACAATATCTTTATCTTCGGCATGAGCGCGGCAGAGGTGCAGCAGAAGACACAGGAGGGATACGATCCATGGATGGTCTACAACATGAATCAGGAGGTGCGGATGGCACTGACAAGCCTGATTGACGGCACATTTGACCCGGATACCAATCTGTTCCGCGAGCTGTACGATGCACTGCTGAACGGCTGCGGCGGCAGAGCAGATGAATACTTCGTTCTGGAGGATTACGCCGATTATGCACGCGCACAGTGGGACATCGACAGAGCCTACCGCGATGAGGAAAAATGGGTGCGGATGGCAATTCTTAATACGGCAGAGAGCGGCAAATTTTCTTCTGACCGTACCATTCGCCAGTATGCCGATGAAATCTGGCAGCTGCCTTCGGTAGAGATTGTTTAAAATGAAGCGGCTTTTGACGAAAGGAAACAAGGGGAAAGGAATTGACATTTTCCACGATTCCATGTAGAATAGAAAAACGGGCTGGAACACAGCCCTTATGCACCCGTAGCTCAGGGGATAGAGCGTTCGGCTCCGGACCGAAAGGCCGCAGGTTCGAATCCTGTCGGGTGCAGCAAAGAAGCCTTGATTTTTCAGGGCTTCTTTTTTATGCGATTCGCTTTCATACCGGATATCTGCCCGAAGCAGCTGAGGATTGAGCAGACAGAGAGACGGGAAGAAACAATAAAAAGAACCCCGTTTGCCGGACGAAAGCGTTCAGCAAATGGGGTTTTGTTTTTATCTGATTAAGTCAAGTGCCTTTGCACATTCCTCCAGTGCATCCACAACCTTGTCCAAATCCTCCTTGGTGTGGTCTGCGGAAAGGATGGTACGCAGGCGTGCGGTTCCTCTGGGCACCATGGGGAATTGCAGGGCCTGTGCATAAACGCCTCGTTCATACATCATTTCACTGAGCTTCTGCGCCTTTTCAGCATCGCCGACGATAATCGGGATAACGGGTGTGACGGATGTGCCGATATTCAAGCCGAGCTTGCTCAGGCGGTCGGCAAAATAATTGCGGTTTTCCCACAGCTTATCTACCAGTGCCGTATTTTCCATGACCAGATCTACAGCCTTTGCTGCTGCCGCTGTCAGGCAGGGAGCCATGGGGGAAGCGGTGAAGATAAAGCTTCTTGCCTTGGGACGCAGTGCTTCGATGAACTCCTTCGGGCCTGCCACAAAGCCGCCTGCGGAGCCAAATGCCTTGGAGAGAGAGCCTGTTTCAATGATGATGCGGTCGCGCAGACCAAAATGGTCTACCGTACCTCTGCCGGCAGGGCCCATTACGCCATCCCCATGGGCATCATCTACCACCAAGAGAGCATTGTATTGATCTGCCAAATCTGCCATTTCCGGAAGGGGTGCAAGGTCACCGTCCATGCTGAATACGCCGTCTGTGATGATGAGCCGTTTGCCTTCGACAGGCTCCTGCAGCAGCTCCTCCAGATGTGCCATATCCATGTGGCGGAACACCTTGATTTTCGCGCCGGATAAGCGACAGCCGTCAATGATGGAGCCATGGTTCAGTTCATCGCTGTAAATAAAATCACCCTTGCCGACCAACTGTGGAATCAGACCGGAGTTTGCGGTTACGCCGCAGTTGAATACCAGTGTTGCCTCCACGCCCTTGAATTTTGCCAGCTTTTCCTCCAGCTCATCATGCACGGGATAATTGCCGCAGATGTTTCTGCTTGCGGTTGTGGCAACGCCGTATTTTTCCAAAGCCTCCTTTGCGGCAGCAACAACGGCAGGATGGTTGGCTAAGCCAAGATAGTTGTTGGAGGCCATATTGATAACCTCGCGTCCATCCAGAATAATGCGTCCGCCCTGTGGGCTGTATAATGTTCTGTACATAAAAATACCCTCTTTTCTATCAGTGCTGTATAGTGATTGCTTTTATCATACTACACAGAGACCGAAAGGGGAAGATTTATAAAATACAGTTCGTTCTGCATAAAATGAAAAAATGTTCAGTGGGTTTTTGGGGAGCATTTCCGCATAAAAGGGGAACGGCACCTTCTTGGGGAAGAAGGTGCCGCGTAAGGGTTGTCATTGCTACGCAAAAAAACGATAAAGGGGGTGCTTTTTTACGCTTGGGAAGCAATGACAAGAAGAGATGAAAAGTTTGATTCAAAATAGCTTGAAGTTAGGAGAAAAACCTCAAACTACAGAAGCAAGCATATTTAAAATACAAGAACGGAAAAAAGATTTGCCGTTCTCGTTTTTTCTTATATACATCATACATGATTTTCAACCAAATATCAATAAAAAAATGCAATCAAACCCATAGATTTTTTTAAAGGCTGTATGCAAAGTACGAAGAACAGCAGAAAATGATTGTAAATTGTACATATTTTTGTTAATATAAAAAGAAGAAGGGGGGAACCCGTATGAAAACACAGGAATCTATGGAAAATTATCTGGAAACGATTTATGTTTTAAATCAGAAAACAGGCTTTGTGCGTTCGGTGGATGTTGCGCTGGAAATGGGCTTCAGTAAGCCCAGCATTTCCAATGCCATGAAAAAGCTGAAGGCAGAGGGCTATGTGCAGATAGAGGATAAGGGTCGTATCGTGCTGACAGAAAAGGGCAAGGCACTGGCAGAGGGCACCTATGAAAAGCATTGTGTGATTTCCCATCTGCTGATGGATATTGGGGTAAGCGAAAAAACTGCATTGCAGGATGCTTGCCGGATGGAGCATATCCTGAGCGAGGAAACCTTTGACTGCATGAAGGCGCACCATAGAAAATGGCATGAGCTGAATCCGGATATGAAGGAATGATTTCTGCGATCAGGCAAAATAAAAAGCATACACATTTGTGTATGCTTTTTTTTGTTTGCCTCAAGCAAGCTGCTTAACCAAGCAACTTTACAAGAACTGCCTTCTGTGCATGCAGTCTGTTTTCCGCTTCGTCGAAAATTTCGTTTGCATGCGCCTCGAAAACCTCTGTTGTGATTTCCTGTTCGCGATAAGCAGGCAGACAGTGCAGCACCATAGCATCTGCCTTTGCAACACCCATCAGCTCCTTATTTACCTGATAGCCTGCAAATGCCTTTTCTCTGATTTTCTTTTCTTCCTCCTGTCCCATGGAGGTCCAGCAGTCTGTGATGACAACATCGGCATCCTTTGCGGCTGTCATGGGCTGATCTGTGATGGAGAACCTATCGGGATACTGCGCTGCAAAATCCATTACCATAGGGTCGGGACGATAGCCCTCGGGGCAGGCAATCTGTACGTTCATGCCTGTTTTCAGACCGCCGACGATGAGGGAGTTTGCCATGTTGTTGCCGTCACCGATATAGCACATGGTCAGTCCTTCCAGCTTGCCCTTGTGTTCGCGGATGGTCAGCAGGTCTGCCATAACCTGACAGGGGTGACACAGGTCTGTCAGCCCATTGATGATGGGAATGGAGCCGTATTCGGCAAGCATTTCCACTTCCTTCTGCTCGAAGGTACGAATCATAATCCCATCCAGCATACGGCTCATCACACGAGCGGTATCCTGTGTCGGCTCGCCTCTGCCAATCTGGGAATCCTTTGCACTGATAAACAGCGCATGACCACCCAGCTGATACATCCCTGTTTCAAAGGAAATACGGGTACGGGTGGAGGATTTTTCAAAAATCATACCCAGTGTTTTGCCCTTCAGGAAATGATGCTCCTTGCCTTCCTTGACATACTGCTTCATGGTTGCTGCCAAATCAAGCAGTTCATAAATTTCCTCTGTTGTGCAGTCCAAAAGCTTCAAAAAATGTTTCATAGTTGTTCCTCTCTTTCCGAGGGACGCTGTCCCTTCCCAACCCCTGTCGGGTTTTTCTGTCAGTGATAGGTATCATTATACCCTATTTATGTTTGAAATCAAAGTGCCGCAAGCGTGTTTTTCAAAATGAAAAGCCCTTTTTCCAGCTCTGTCTGTGCAATATTCAGAGGGGGAAGCAGACGCATTTTGTGCTTTGCGGTCAGCACCAGAAGTCCGTTTTCCATCAGCGCCGTCACCACAGGCTTTACGTCAATATCCAGCTCAATGCCGAGCATCATGCCCATGCCTGCAACGCTTGTTACATGGGGCATTTTTTCGATTTCCTCACGCATGTGCCTGCCCTTTGCGGTTACGTTCTGCAGGAAGGTATCATCCATGCGGTTCAGTACCTCAACCGCACCGGCGCAGACAACGGGGTTGCCGCCGAAGGTAGAGCCGTGGTCGCCGGGAATCAGGGTATCCTGTGTTTTTTCACCGAACAGCACCGCACCGATCGGCAGACCGCCGCCCAGACCCTTTGCGGAGGATACTAAATCGGGCTGAATTCCGAACTGCTGATAGCTGTAGAAGGTGCCTGTTCTACCGACACCTGTCTGTACCTCGTCTACGATAAAGAGAATATCCTTTTCCTGACAGGCCGCATAAACTGCCTGCACATATTCCTTCTCCAAAGGCATAACGCCGCCTTCACCCTGCACCAGCTCCATCATAACGGCGCAGACATCGTCTGTCAGCTTGGAAAGCGTATCTTCTGTGTCATTTGCCTTTGCGAACACAAAGCCATCTACGAAGGGGAAGAAGAAGTTGTGATATACGTTCTGTCCTGTTGCGGAAAGTGCCGCCATGGTTCTGCCATGGAAGGAGTTTTTCAGAGCGACAATTTTACTTCTGCCCTCACCGTATTTCTGGAAGGAGTATTTTCTTGCCGCCTTAATTACGCCTTCATTTGCCTCTGCGCCGCTGTTGCCGAAGAATACCTTTTTCATGCCGCTTTTTTCGCAGAGTAGCTTTGCTGCCAGAACGCAGGGCTCTGTATAATACAGGTTGGAGATATGCTGTAATTTATTCAGCTGTGCCGTGACTGCCGCAACCCAGCCTTCATCCGCGAAGCCGAGGGAATTTACCCCGATGCCGCTGGTGAAGTCAATATAGGATTTGCCAGCAGGGTCATAGCAGATTGCACCCTTGCCGTGGTCGATTGCCACATTGTATCGCCCATAGGTGTGCATGACATAGGTGTCATCCAGTTTTTTAATATCTTCAAAGCTCATTGAAATTCCTTCTTTCCGTGCTTTTTTATTTTGTAAACATTGTGCCGATCCCTTCATCGGAGAACATTTCGATGAGGATGGAATGTTCGATTCTGCCGTCAATCATAACGGCCTTCTTTACACCTGCCTTGATTGCGGCCTCCAGACCCTTGATTTTGGGAATCATGCCGCCGCTGATAATCCCTCTTTCCATCAGAGTGGGAATATCGTCCATGGTGACAGTGGAAATCAGAGAATCGGGATCATCCACATCCTGCAAAAGACCACGGATATCGGTCAGCGTGATGATGTTTTCTGCCTGCAGGGCTGTTGCGATTTCTGCGGCGGCAGTGTCGGCATTGATGTTGTATACATTGCCGTCTAAATCTGTGCCGACGGTCGCGATAACGGGGATATAGCCGTTCGCAATGGCATTTTCAATGGGTTCTGTGTTGATGTGGGTGATATCGCCGACATAGCCGTAATCGCCCTCCAACTTTTTCGCCTGAATCATGCCTGCATCAATGCCACACATGCCGATTGCCGTGCCGCCCAGCTGTTCAATCAGGGAAACCAGATCTTTGTTGGTTTTGCCGGAAAGCACCATTTGCACGATTTCAATGGTTTCCTCATCCGTATACCGCAGACCATTCACAAATCTGGAGGGGATACCCAGACGCTCCAGCATGCTGCTGATTTCGGGACCGCCGCCATGCACCAGAACGATGTTGATGCCGACCAGCTTCAGCAGGATAATGTCGCTCATGACAGCTTTTTTCAGCAGGGGGTGAATCATGGCGTTGCCGCCGTATTTTACAACAACTGTTTTTCCGTTGTATTTTTGGATATAAGGCAGGGCGGCTGTTAGCACCTTCGCCTTTACGTTGTTTATATTCATATCTTCCATTACCTTTCTCCTTTGCTTTTTTGAGGGTTTCATTCAAGCAGGGTGTGGGAGGGAATCCCACGGTTTTATGGTATCAAGTGCGGTAGTCTCCGTTGATCTTCACATAATCGTATGTCAGGTCGCAGCCCCAAGCGGTTGCGCTTGCATCGCCCTGCTTCATTGCAATCTCAATATGTATTGCATCCTCCAGAAGGATTTCCTTCGCCTTATCCTCATCAAAGGCAACGCCTGCACCGTTTTCGCAGACCAGAATACTGCCCTTGGGCGAGGAAATATCCACTTGAATGGTATCTACGGCAAAGTCACCCTCTGTATACCCAATCGCACAGAGAATACGCCCCCAGTTGGCATCCGCGCCGAACATTGCCGCCTTTGTCAGGCTGGAGGTGATCACGGATTTTGCAATCGCCTTTGCCAGGGGAACGGTCGGTGCGCCTGTAACGGTACATTCCACTAATTTTGTTGCACCCTCGCCATCACCGGCAATTTTCTTCGCCATAGAGGTGCAGATTTCCTTGACAACCGCAACGAATAAATCAAAATCTGCGCCTTCCTTGTCGATGACGGGGTTTTCTGCCATGCCGTTTGCCATGATGGAAACCATATCATTTGTGGAGGTGTCGCCGTCTACGCTGACCATGTTGAAGGTGTCATCGACTGCCAACTTTAGTGCCTTTTGCAGCATTGGTGTTGTGATTGCCGCATCTGTGGTCAGGAAGCCAAGCATGGTCGCCATGTTGGGGTGAATCATGCCGCTGCCCTTTGCCATTGCGCCGATTTTGACTGTTTTTCCGCCAATCTCGATTTCATAAGCCTCCTCCTTGGGCTTGGTATCTGTTGTCATAATTGCCTGCACGGCATCCAGATTGCCCTCTCCGGAAATGATGGGAGCCAGTGCCGCAATGCCCTTTTCGATGGGCTCGATGGGAAGCACCTGCCCGATGACACCGGTAGAGGCTACAATGATATCCTCCGGCTTCAGATGCAGAGCTTTTGCTGCCAGAACACACATTTTCTCTGCCTTTTCCACGCCGTCTGCATTGCAGGTGTTCGCATTGCCGCTGTTGCAGACAACTGCCTGCGCCATGCCGTCCGCAATGTTTCGTCTGGTTACGGTGATGGGGGCACCGAAAACCTTATTCTGTGTATAAACCGCTGCTGCTGTGCAGGGCTTTTCGCTGTAAATGATAGCAATATCCTTTTTTGCGGGATTGTTTGTTTTTACGCCACAATGCACCCCGCCGGCAAGAAAGCCCTTGGGTGCGGTGACACCGCTGTTTATCTTTTGCATAGTATTTCCTCCTTATAGTAAACCGGTCGTTTCATCCAGACCTAATACAAGATTCATGTTTTCTACCGCTGCGCCGGATGCACCCTTGCCCAGATTGTCGAATACACTGATAAGCGTCATTCTTTCATCATTCCCTTCAACATAAAGCTTGAGCTCATTCGTATCACTCAGGGGATTGGATGCCAAGAAGTTCGTTTCCTCTGTGCCGACACTGATAAGCTTTGCACCCTTATAATATTCTGTCAGCAGTGCCAGCAGCTCGTCCTTTGTCACCTTCTTTTTGAATAAAGAGGCAATCAGAGGGATGCAGGTTGCCATGCCGCTGTAATAATCTACAACGATGGGGCAGAACACAGGCGGTGTATCAATCCCTGTCACATACTGCATTTCGGGCAGGTGCTTATGCTGCTGTCCCAAGCCGTACTGTCTGGGGCTGTCGAACAGGGGAGAGCGGTTCTCCGCTTCGTATTCGGCAATCATTGCCTTGCCGCCGCCGCTGTAGCCTGTCAGACTGTGCGCTGTCAGGGGATAATCCGTCCCGATGATGCCAAGCCGGATGAGGGGATAAACCGCCGCAATAAAGCCTGTGGCATGGCAGCCGGGGTTGGCAATGCGCTTTGCATGTCTGATTTTTTCCTTATGCAGAGGGGAAAGCTCAGGAAAGCCATATACCCAATCGGGATCTGTGCGGTGGGCTGTGCTTGCGTCAATAATGCAGGTGTTCGGATTTTCCACCAGCTTGACTGCCTCTTTTGCCGCATCATCCGGCAGACAGAGAAAAACAACCTCCGCCTCGTTCATCAGTCTTTTTCGCTCTGCCTCATCCTTTCGCAGCTCCTCGCTGATTAAGAGGATTTCCACATCTTTGTGATTTTGCAGCTTCTGACGCAGCTGCAGACCTGTTGTGCCTGCTTGCCCGTCGATGTATACCTTATGCTTCATCAGGCTGTTCCTTCCTTTCTTTTCTTCTGAAATAAATGATTACCCCATGGTAATGATGAGTTATTCTTATTATATACTCCTTATGGGTGAAGTCAATAAATATATGTATAATTATTCAATTTTAGCGAATTGCAGAGCGAGAACGGAGAGAAATAAAAATGCGAGAGATAAAATAGACAAAAATCAAAGCGAAAATCTGCAAAAGCTATATAGAATTTGCTGCCGTTCTGCAAAAAAATGCTTTGACAATTCCGATAGAAGCTGTGTATATGTGTATTGTATACATAATTTATGCAATATTCGCGCGGATATGTGAATAAAAAACAGGGGTGGCGTGCATTGTCGATGCAAAAGAAGGAATGTATCCGCAGAAAAACCGGTTGCGCTTGTTTTCGCACAAAAGTCAACAAAAAACCGTAAAACCTGTTCTTTTTTACAGAAAGGCTTGACTTTAGTGCTTCGGTATGTTATGAATGAAGAATAGTCCGACGGAAACGTCAGACAACAAATAAGGAAGATAGAGGTGCAATGACGATGAGTATCCTCTCCCAATAGAGCCGTGGGCGGCAGGAGGGGGAAAGGCGGCGTTGCCGAAGTGGTTTTTTCTGCCCAAGGGAAGAAGCTGCTGGGACATTGCAAAAAATGTAATGTACTGTCACGGATGTGGAGCGCTATCGGAATTTCAGCATATTTTTATGTTTCTGATGCCGTGCGCTTTGCGCAGGGCTTTTTTGTTTCCGAAATTTGGGGACAACCGATATCATCTTATTTATTCCTTTATTACTGTTTTTATCATTTAAGATTTTCTGAAAGGAGAAGGGTTATGAAAACAAAAAGCAACATCAAAAAAGCATGGCTGGGAACACTCCTTGTGGTTGTTCTGGTAGCGGCAGCCATGTCCGTAACCGTTTTTGCGGGTGATGCAGAAGCGGCGGAGCACACAAGCAATATGTATGCAACCGCATGGTCTCTGGTGCCTCCGCTGGTTGCAATCATTTTGGCACTGATTACAAAGGAGGTTTATTCCTCTTTGTTCATCGGTATCGTGGTCGGCGGTCTGTTCTATGCGAACTTCAGCCCCAAGCTGACCTATCTGACGATTTTCACTGATATCACAGACGGCGGTATGCTGGCAAAGCTTTCCGACAGCGGCAATGTGGGGATTCTGATTTTCCTTGTTATTCTGGGTATCATGGTTGCGCTGATGAATAAGGCAGGCGGCTCTGCGGCGTATGGTCGTTGGGCAGTTAAGGCAATCAAAACAAGAAGGGGCGCACTGCTGTCCACCTTCCTGCTGGGCGTTCTGGTATTCGTGGATGACTATTTCAACTGCCTGACCGTAGGCTCTGTTATGCGTCCCGTTACAGATACGCATAAGGTTTCCAGAGCGAAGCTTGCGTATATCATCGACGCAACAGCGGCTCCTATCTGTATCATTGCTCCCATTTCCTCCTGGGCTGCGGCAGTAGCCGGTGTAGTTGAGGGCATGAATGGTCTGGAGCTGTTCATCAGATCCATCCCCTATAACTTCTATGCACTGCTGAGTATTGTAGCGATGCTGACACTGACCATCACAAATACAGACTTCGGCCCTATGCTGGAGCATGAAAGAAATGCACAGCTGAACAATGATCTCTATACCACAGATGCAAGACCCTTTGCAAGTGCAGATGCAGAATCCGAGGTAGTGGGCAACGGCAAGGTTATCGATCTGGTTCTGCCCGTTATTGTGCTGATTATCTGCTGTATCATCGGTATGATTTATACAGGTGGCTTCTTTGAAGGTGAAAGCTTCATCAATGCCTTTGCAAACTGCTCTGCACCTACAGGCCTTCTGCTTGGCTCTGCGGCGGCACTGCTGATTACCTTCTTGCTGTATATCCCTCGCCGCGTGCTGACCTTCCATCAGTTCATGGAAGCGCTTCCCGAAGGCTTTAAGGCAATGGTTCCTGCCATCATGATTCTGACATTTGCATGGACACTGTCCGGTATCACAGGGCTTCTGGGCGCGGATGTATTCGTTGCAGGTGTTCTGGCAAACAGCACAGGCGTTTTGCAGGTCTTTATCCCTATTATCGTATTCTGTATCGCGGTGTTCCTTGCATTTGCAACAGGTACCTCCTGGGGTACCTTCGGTATTCTCCTGCCTATCGTTGTGCCTATTATGCAGACAGGCAGTGAAATGCTGACCATCACCGTAGCGGCTACATTGGCAGGTGCGGTTTGCGGTGACCATTGCTCTCCTATTTCCGATACCACCATCATGGCATCCACAGGTGCGCAGTGTGACCACATCAACCATGTATCCACACAGCTGCCCTATGCACTGACTGTAGCGGCTGTTTCCGCTGTGAACTACGTTCTGGCGGCATTCATCCAAAATTGGATGATCAACCTGCCTATCGCAATCGTTTCCATGGTTGTTGTAATTCTTGCTATCCGTAAATTGTACGGGGATAAGGAAGTTTCGGCAGAGAAATAAAAAGACGTTTATAAAACAGTTTATACTAAAAGCGGCGTAACCGAAATCGGTTACGCCGTTTTTTATATCCCAACAGAAAGGCAGTTGGGGAAAGGGGTTACTTATGCAATGCGCGATACAGGAATGTTACAATCTGTGCGCGTGTGCAGGGAGCATCGGGGCTGAAGGTATTTGCGCCTGTGCCGCCTGTAATGCCGTTTTCTGCCGCCCAAAGCACTGCATTATGGTAATAATCCGCTGCATTCACATCCATAAACGGATTTTCTGCCGCAACCATAGGGGACTGCTTGCTGCGCCACAGGAAGGCAACAATCTGTCCACGGGAGCAAGGCGCGTCGGGGGAGAAGGTTGTAGCGGATGTACCGCCGGTAATGCCGTTTTCGACTGCCCACAGTACCGCATTACGATAGTAGGCATCCGCAGGTACATCTGCGAAGGGCATCTCTGTGCTGCTTGGTGCAGGACTGCCTGCCGCTCTCCACAGGAAGGTTACCGCCTGCGCGCGTGTGCAGGGAGCATCGGGAGAGAAGGTTGTGGCGGAGGTGCCGCCGGTAGTGCCATTCTTCACTGCCCACTGAACTGCATCATAGTAGTAGCTGTTTGCAGAAACGTCCTCGAAGGGGTTTGGTACTTCATCTTTGGACTTATCCATGATGAATGTGGTTTTAACGGTTACGTTGGAGGAGGGCATTGTGAAGGTATATTTGCCATCCTTTTCGGTCAGTGTCAGCTTCTGATCACTGCTGTCTGTAACGATTATGCGTCGAACAGCATAGCCCTTATCGGGAGTAGCAGTCAATGTAACGGTATCTCCCTTGTCGGCTGTCTTGTGGCTGGAGATTACCTCACCGTTTTTGGTGTTTTCAACGGTAATCATATAAGCGGATTTGGCTGTACCGCCGCCACCGCCGCCACCGCCACCGCCGCCGCCGGAGGAGGAACCGCCGCCGGAGGAGGAGCCGCCAATCTGAATGTCGATTCTCTTTTCAACAATGACATTGGTGTCTGTATTTACAGCCGCACAAATCAGTGTCATTTTGCCATCCTTGTCGCCAAAGCTGAGCGTATTTCCGTCGATGACAGCGTTTGTGTCGTTCTTTTCCAGTGTCCAGCGGATGGATGCAGGATAAGCCGCCAGTTCTGCCTGGCTGAATTCCTTCTGGAACTGATCAAAGGTTTTTACAACGGGTTTTGTTAAGTCAAGAGTTGTATTTTTTGCCGCTGTGGAGGATACACCGCTTACGGAAATCCCTGTCATTCTTCTTGGCGCGTTGACGGTAAGTGTGATTTTATTGCTTTCCAGTGCGTCTGCTGTTGCATAAATTTCAGTGGAATCCTCTTTCAGTGCTTTCAGTGTGCCGTTTTCCAGAGAAACCACATCAGGTTTCGATGTATGCCATGTAAAGGCTACGCCCTGCATTTCTCTGCCGTACTGGTCATATCCGACTGCGCTGAAATGGTCTGCCAGTTTGGCATTTTCATCCAGACGCAAAATGAAGCTTTCGTTCATTGTTGCTTTGATGCTTTTCAGAACAGGCTGTTGTTCTGCCTTAAGCACAACGTTTTTGGCGGTTTTGTCGATGGAAGGAGAATATGCCTCCAGAATTACATCTGCATAGGATGCATCGGGCACCTGTCCTGCCGCAACGGTCAGCATGCCATTTTCAATCGTGGCAGCTGTCTGGTTATTTTCTGCCAGTGTCCATTCGATATCCTGCGGAATGGCAATGGGATCGCCGTGCTGATTGCGCGCGATCAGCGGAATCCGCGCCAGATCGTATGCTACGCCCTCTACTGCGGCAGGGGCACCGCCATTGTAATACAGCTCATTTACATAGGGCTTGGCAATTACCTTAACTGTAACGGGCTGAGAGGTTTTATAGATTGTTTTGCCGTCATCGTCTGTTTCGATTGGATAAGATAAGGTAACTGTATCCGTTCCGACTACAAGCCCGGTAATGGTGGTTCCGTCGTTTTCGTCGATTTCGGCATACCCTTTATCGGATGCCAGCTTCCAGATGCACTTATTTTCATAAAGAAACATGTCTTCGCCGTACTGATCTTTTGCATCTACATCAAGCTTGGAAAGGTCAAAGGTATTTGCCGTATCATCGTTGTAAATCAAATCGGGAATCATGCCTGTTATGGTAAGCGTATCCAGATACCGTTCGGGAAGAACCTGCAGAGCCACTCTGTTGGATTCTGTTCCATTGACAACGGCATAAATCTGATAGGTTCCTGCTTTGGTAAAGGAAATGTCGCCTGTGGTTTCATTTACGGTAATGCCGTCTGTTTCCTCTGCATACCATTTTACTTTATTTGTTACATCAAAATCGTTGCCGTCCTCATCCTTTGCGGTAACGGTAAGATTGGAAACGTCTGTGGTATTACTTCCGTCATTCAGATAGAAGGTATCAAATTCGCCCGCAAGCGTTACTTCGGAAAGCTTTACAGGCTTGATGGTAAGCGCGATGGATTCGCTCCTGAATTCTGCTGTTGTCTCAATTTTGTAATCGGGGGCATAAACAAGGAAAAGCTTCTTGTCATCATTCGGCTTCAGTGCCTTCAGAATCGGGTAGCCGTTTCGATTTTCCCCGATTTCGGCATATTCCGATGCGTCCTTGCCGTCCTCATCTTCGATTGCCCATGCGCCACTCAAGCGAGGATTGAACCCATACCAAGCCACATCATATTCATCCAATGCCTGCACCTTAATGCTGTCCAGACGCATATCCTGCTGTTCATACAGCGTGATGTTCTCCGTATCTGGAACAAGTCTATCTAAGGCGTAAATCGGATAAACCTGCTGTGGTGTGATGATTGTGTTTTTGGAGGTGTAGTGGAAATCGCCGAAATACGGCGCTACCGGATGACCGGAACGCAGGGTATCGGCGGCACCTGAGAAAGCTGTGTTGTTCTCATAAAGGTTCTTCATATCTAATTTATCGGGGTCATACCCTTCAACATTGCGGTTTTCGATTCTGGCATCCAAATCCTCGATAGCGGATAATCCGCCACGACCGAAGGTGTATTTTTGGTTTGTCATTTTCCACCAATCATTCTTGCTGAAACTGCTCACCTTGGTTACATTACAACCGGAAGCCGAGAGGATCATGGTCTTGTATTTGATGCGTACCGCACCTGCATAAGGAATCGTGGTTTTCATATCCTTTACATCAACATTGATGTTGATACCTGTATGTGCAGGCAGAGGAACGGAGATGGTATCCTGAATGGACTGTGAATAGGATTCCTCCTTGCTGGTTTCGTAGGTCTTTTCCATTCCGTAGGAATAGGAGAAGCTCTGCTCCACCTTTGCGTTAGGCGAGAAGGCCGCCAAAATGGGAATGCTGAATTCTACGCCTATGGTTGTTGCCTCTGTCCAGTTTTGAGAATAGGTGTTGGAAACCGTTGTTGATGTAGAGATGCTTTTTTCGTAGGTATAGCTTTTTTCTACGGTATTCTCAAAATCATTGCGGTTTTCCGCCGTTACCTTATAGCTATCGGAGCTGCCGCCCAGGGAAAATATATAGCCTTTCTTTTCTAATTTTTCCGCAGTATCATCATTCTCTACGGATGGAGATATAAATCTGCGCTTAATGCCTTCAATTTCAAAGTCATAGAAAAGCTGAATATAATAACCATAGCCGGTGCTCATAAAAGAGTCGGCTAGAGAATTGTTTTCCCTTTCCGCTCTTGTACATACATAGTAAACCGGAGTTTCTGCTTCAGGCAGACTGTTCAAAATGCCTGTGCCATTTTTAATTTGGCTCTCGTCAATGCAACTGGTGACAGCATCTCGCAGACCCTTAGATGTATATTTTACATTTGCATAATCATTCGCAGTAAATTGTACATAAGATTCATTATGGCTCTCCCACCCATTGTCATTGACAAATGTTTCGGGCAAAATATTGTTTACAATAGGTGCCCAAGCATTTGCAAATTTCGGATCCTGAATCATAGCCGCAAGGAGCTGCTCCTGCGTTTTCGGCAGATTATAAGTATCCTCTGCATTAAAAATATCCCAGTCATTCGTTGAGGTCACAGCGGCAAAAGCTGTTGCCGGCAGCAGTCCTACCACCATAACCAGCGCGAGCAGGCTGCTGTATATTCGTTTTATCATAGTATTCCTCCTTTTTAGCTGAATCAATCACAGTTCTTCCCCTCGGATATCCTCCCTTCTTCAAAAAAAAGTAAATAAAAAATCCACCGTACTATTATTGTACGATGGATAAAATCTAAAAGGCTACTAACCAAAAGTTAGGTTTTTTCTTCCAGTAATTGAAAGAGCTGTTTTCTCTTGCTATGGGTATCCCCTTCAATCTGCAGCTTGGAATAAATCTGATTGATATATTGCTTGACGCTCCCCTCGGAAAGGAACAGCTTTTCCGCAATTTCCCGATTCCGCAGGCGGCTTGCCATCAGCTTCACGATTTCATATTCCCGTTCCGTCAGCGTGGCAAGGGATGCAGGACGATGCGTGGAAAGCTGCTTCTGCCGCTGTTCGGATGCCTTTCCAAGCCGTTGGATGCGTGCAAGAAGGGGCGTTTGCGGCAGCTTTTCAAGCGTTTTTTTGATATAGCGATAATTTTCCACGAAGGGCAGAAGAAACTCATCTGGCTCTGCCTCCTGCAATGCCTGTAAAAGAAGCGCCTGTGCCTCCTCTGTTTTTCCGAGCATGGCATACGCCGCCGCGGTCTGTATCCGCAGATGCAGCGTCACCAAGGCATACTGCAGCTCTGCACAGGCGGCAAGCAATCCCTCGCTCCGCCCGATGACCTTTGCATAAGCACCCTGCGCCAGATAAACTTGATTTTCAACCATTTCTATCATGGGCTTGCCGGGAGCAAGAATATTGACGGAGAAAAGCGTGTGCGTGCGGAAAATTTCAGGGATTTCCTCTGTTTCCCCCAACAGGGCATAGTAATAGGCGGCAGTCGCATTGAAAATATCCAGCCATGCGATATTATGCTGCTTCAGAAGATGCGCACGCCGTGCCGCGAAGGAGGCTCGTTCCTCTGTTTCGATGCAGAGGGAAAGCCGTCTTGCCAGAAAATCACAGCAGAGGGCAATGTTTTCCTGCCCATTTCCTTCAATTTGGGCATACGCTTGCTCCAGAGCAATCTGTGCGTCTGTAAATTTTCCCTGTAAGAAATATGCTTCGGCGGACATGATTTTTTCTGCCCCCTGCCCATGCCCGTTCGTGATTTTGTAATAATGGGGCATACATTCCTCCATTTCGGCAAGCTCCTTTTTGAGTGCGCCGGGTTCTCTGTGATACATCATCAGAACCGAGGGCGAGCCAAACGACCAGCCGCCGATGTTCTGTATGCTGACGGCGGGGCGGGACATCTGCTTGCTTGCGCTGCGGTGGAGCCTGCTCATGGCGCTGATGTCATTATACATCAGGAAGCTGAGAATCAGGTCACATTCCCCCAGAAGGTTTCCCCTTTCCTGTTCCGGCAGATTCGGACGCTCTGCGATAGCGGTCAGCAGAAGCTCCTTCATCTGCATCATTTCGGGAATCAGCCGCCAGTTGAACATACTGCGCATCAGCACGAGAATTGCGAGCGGATGCTCCTTCAGAATCGGAACGGGACACTCCTCGATTGCCTCAAGCACTGCCTTGGGCGGCAGAGAGGAAAGCAGGATGCCTGCATCCTGCTCCACAATGCGAAGCAGGGCATCATAATTTTTGCCTTGCCGATACGCCGCCATGGCATGCAGATATTGGCGGCGCTCCTCATACCAGATACCAAAACGGCTGCGGTACGCCGCTTGCTTTTCGGGCGGCAGCGTGTGAAAGGTGCGCTTTGCACATTCCTTCATCATGTGGTGAAAACGATAGACCTTCCCATCGGGCAGACGCTTCACAAAGGCATTTTGCTCCGTCAGTGTGGTCAGCAGCTTTTCTGTATGGGGAGTTTCTGTAATAAAGTGCGCCATTTCCAGCGTAAATTCATCCGCAAGCCCCATAACCGCGAGGAACTCTCTTGCATCCGCAGGCAGGGGCGCAATCATTGCGGCGGTAAACATGGTGTAGATATCGGATTTGTGGTTGGACAGAGTGCCGCGTTCCGCAAGCGTGCGCAGATGCAGATAAATTGCGGAAGACCAACCCTCACTCGTATAAAGCAGGGAGGAAATTTCTGCATCCGAAAGGGCAGTGCCACAGCGGTGTGCATAAACGACAAGCTCTGCATGGTTCAGACGCAGCTCTGCCGTGCCAATCTGACAGAGCCTGCCGCCCAGACGTACCTGTGCCGCAAAGGGCAGGAAACGGTCGCGGCTTGCTACAAGGACATGCACATTTTCGGGCAAACGGTTCGCCAGCGTGCAGAGAAAGGCAGCGGTGCGTACATCTGTCAGCAGATGAAAATCGTCAATGAAAAGATAGCATGGCTTCTCTCCTGCAAGCGCATGGCAAAGGTCATCTGCCAGCAGACTGCCGCCTGCGGCATCTGTTGGGCAGGGGTAATCCAGCAAAATGGAAAGCCCTGCATGCAAAAAGGCATCCTGTACGCTTTTCCAGAAAATTGCGAGATTGTCGGAATAGACGCTGATGCGGATGATGCGTGCGTTTTCCTTTTTCTTGCGTTCCGCAAGATACCAGTTGACGGCGGTTGTTTTGCCATAGCCCATTGGCGCAACCACAGCTGTCAGCGCACAGTGCGAAATTGGGCGCAGTGCCTCCTGTAATCGTTCAGATATGTATATGGTGTTAAAATCCTGCTTTCGTTTCGGCATGCGATACACCTCGTTCGTTCAAGGGATTTGATATTTTTTTTAATTTTAGCATAGCTTTTTGCCTTTTGGAATACTTTTTGGACAGAGGAGGCTATGACAAAATGCAATAAAACTGCCCTTTGCAGTCAGAAGGGAAGCAGAGCTGCAAGCCCCAGTAAAATCACTGCAAACAGAAGATTTGCAAGGGTAAACCAGAGCAGATACCTCCCCTTTCCGACATTCGGTATCTGTGCGAAATATTTATAGGAAATCAGACTTGCCATAGAAGCGATTAGCGTCCCCAGACCACCGATATTCACCCCGGCAAGCAAAAGGTCATAGCGGTCGGTAAATTCTGAAAGCAGAACCGCCGCAGGCACATTGCTGATGAACTGACAGCTCAGAAAAGAAACAAGCACCTCTCTGCCACAGAGCAGTGCTTGGAGGGCTTCCCGTATGGCGGAGATCCGTCCCAGATTCCCAATCAGGATAAAGAAAAATATAAACGTGAGCAGCAGGCAGTAATCCACCTCTTTCAGAATCCCTTTCTGAAACAGCAGAAACCACACCAGTGCCAACGCCAACAGCGGCAGAACGGGCAGGATGCGGAAAACTGCCAGCAGGCAAAGAAAAAACAGCACCGTCAAGCCGAAAAGCTGTTGCTTTTCTGCTCCTGTCCGTGTGGGCGGCGCTGCCTGCGGCTGTGTGGCTAAAGGGGTGTTTCCCTGCAAAAAGCAGAGCAAAAGCAGCAGAAAGAAGGACACGAGAACAAACGGCAGGGTAATTCTGAAAAACGCCCCGACCCCAATCCCCGAAATGGTATAAAGATAGAGATTCTGCGGATTGCCAACAGGGGTCAGCATACTACCCAGATTGGCGGCAATCGTCTGCAGAACAATGACGGGAATCAGCTTTTCCTCTAAATGCACGCGTTGCAGCAGTAAAATCGTGAACGGCACAAAGGTAATCAGTGCCACATCATTGGTCACAAGCATTGCGGAGAAAAAGCACAGCATGACTAGGGTCAGCGCCAGCTGCCGCATTTTTTTTGCCCTCGCCAGAAGCAGATTTGCCATGCGGTCGAAGATGCCAAGCGCACGAAAGCCTGCCAATACTGCCATCAGCGAGAAAAGCAGAATCAGCACCCTTGTATCAACGTAGCCAAGATACGCTGTATCGGGCGGCACAATGCATGCCGAAAGCGCCGCCAGCAGGCAGGCAATGCAGAGTATTGTTTCTTTTTTGAAAAATGTAAGCAGTTTTTCCTTCATGGTCTCTTTTCCTTTTCTTTTTTCGTTTGTTTCCGCTTGTTTCAGCTCAGACAATTATACGGCGGCAGACACAAAGCTGCAAGCGTTGTTTTGCTTGCGGAAAGAGGAAGAACAGGGTAAAATAAAAAAAGAAGAAAGGAGGTTTCTCCATGAATCTGAATGAAATTATTGCTGTCAATTTAAAACGGCTGCGCGCGGAGCGCGGCTTCAGTTTGGGAAAGCTGTCGGAGCTTTCCGGTGTCAGCAAGGTTATGCTCAGCCAGATTGAGAAGGGCGAATCCAACCCTACCATCAACACTCTCTGGAAGATTGCAGGCGGCTTACAGGTTTCCTATACAAAGCTGATTGATGAACAGATTGATGCGCCTCTGCTGATTCGAAAAGAGGAAAGCGTTATTGCGGAGTATGACGGCTATCGTGCCTATCATTACAATACAGCCAACCCTGCGCGCGATTTTGAGTTTTTCAACGGCGAATTGGATGCACATAAGGAATACACTTCCGAAGGGCATGGCATGAATACGCATGAATATCTTCTGGTGACGCGAGGGGAAATGGTTCTGCGTTACGGCGGTGAGGAATATCTCCTCAGAGAAGGGGATTTCATCCATTTTGACTGCACCCAGCCCCATACCTACTGCAACCGCGGGGAAAGCATGACGGAATTTACCAATATCGTGTATTATATCGGCTAAGGAGGACAAACACCCAGTTCCAGAGGTAGTTGTTGTCGGCGTCGCTCTGGATGTGGCTGGACGTGTTGCTCTGCAGGCGCGGATAGGGCGAGCCCTCGGCCAGACGGTTGCGGAACACCTGCGCCACGTTGGAGTCCTGGCTG